>Ga0187810_10000152_pt1 | contig 32028 bp, 27 predicted proteins | sample NC_wetland_sal_i_9_FD_132963 | JGI IMG/M metagenome (GOLD analysis project Ga0187810, IMG submission 132963) | Wetland sediment microbial communities from Neuse River Estuary, North Carolina, USA - ASW_5 | ecosystem: Environmental > Aquatic > Freshwater > Wetlands > Sediment | place: USA: North...
ACCCTGATCTATGCATCCTATCTCGATATCAAAGACCGCAGGGTACCCTTCCGGACATGGTACCCCATGCTCATCGTCGGAATTCCGGCGACCTCGTGGCTCCTCTACGGGAAGACGTCGAACCTGAGCCTTGTTGCCGGTTTTCTCGCGCTCGTCGCAAGTTTCCTGTACGTAAACTACCTCGACAATCGGGAACCGGCGGACCCCTTCCGGTTCTATTGGCTCGCTATCGTTCTCATCCTGCCGGCACTTGCGTGGATCGTTCTCCCCACAAAGCTGAATTTTTCAATTGTACCCTGGTACGTTATGTTTGCCGGTCTTTTCGGGTACATCTCGTACCACGAGTACACGCAAAAGCCGGAGGTAAAACCAAAACAACAGAAAAAGAAGAGACAGGATGCAGACATTGCAAGTGCCCTTCACCAGTGGTACTTCATCTTAATCATCATCATCTTTGCAATCACCTCGGTCATGATGCTCTTTGGCGGGGGCTGGGGCACGCCTGCATTCGTCATCCTGCTCTCTTCGGTGTTCTGCGGGGTCTTCTATGTCTTCGGCCGGATGCACCTCTTTGGCGGTGCTGATGCATGGGCGCTCATCTTCCTTTCGTTCTGTATCCCGGTATTTCCCATTACGCCGCTCCTGAATACACCTCCGCTCGGGTTCCTCTCGTTCTCGGTCCTGATCAACGCATTGATCCTCAACCTCGTGGCTCCCGTAGGGATCTTCATCATCAATATCGTTCGCGGAAACCGGGCACCCCTGATGTACATGTTCTTCGGTTTCCCTGTCAAGGGAGACAAGATCCAGGACTCGTGGGGATTTGTCATGGAAGACTTCGAGGACAATAAAGGCGTCATCAGCCGGAAATTTATCGGGTTCTTCGATTCGCTCCGCAGGATGTTTGCCGGCGTTGGCCGTATTTATACCAAGGATCTCCGGGAGAATCCCGGGGCCTACGCACGGGAACTGGCGATGTACAAAAACGCCGGCACGGTCTGGATCTCGTACGCAGTCCCGTTCATCGTTCCGATAACCGCCGGGCTCATCACGGCCATTGTCTTTGGCGATTTCCTCCTCGCGATCACCAATGTTTTCACGGAAGGTGCATAAGATGCTGAATCTGAAATATGTCGATAACTTAATCCCGGTCATCGTGCAGGATGCAGGCTCCCGGGCCATCCTTATGATGGCGTATGCGAATGAAGAGGCAGTACGGCTCACAAAGGAGACCGGGTTTGCCCATTACTACAGCAGGAGCAGGAAGAAACTCTGGAAGAAGGGAGAAGAGAGCGGCCACTTCCAGAAAGTAGTGAAGATTCTTACCGACTGCGATGAAGACTGTCTCATATACGAAGTGGAACAGACCGGTGCTGCATGTCATACCGGATATATGTCCTGTTTTTACCGGACTCTCGATGGGGAAATCGTTGGCACGAAAGTGTTCGATCCGGAAAAAGTATACAAAAAACCGGGACACTGAAAATTGACCCGCTAAAGCGTTCCGAACATTTTTTCTTCAACTATTTTTTTGGAGAGCAGGGTACCAAAATTTGTGGCGTGCATACACTCCCGCTCATTCCCCATGGAAGATTATGCATACCGGCGGGATCAGGTATCCGGGACGATGTGTGTACCGGCTCGTCCTTCTATCGCTGCAAACCCAAGCTCCGGGCGGGTCACGATGACCCGGCTCCCGCCCGACCTGATAAACGAGATTGCCGCCTCGACCTTCGGCCCCATGCTCCCCGGTGCAAAATGGCCTTCGTCGTGGAACCGTTCCAGCTCGCTTACACGGACCATATCGAGGTCCTTCTGGTTTTTCGTACCGTAGTTGAGTGATATCCTGCCAACATCCGTGAGAATAAGGAGTACGTCAGTGCCGATCCCGACAGCGAGCATCGCCGCGGAATGGTCCTTATCGATAACCGCCTCCACGCCACGGATCGCCCCGCTGGCTTCCCGGATGACCGGGACCCCGCCACCCCCGCAGGCAATTACGATCGCACCTTCCCGGAAGAGATGCCGGATTGCATCGAGCTCTATGATCTCCTGAGGATTGGGCGAGGGGACAAGTCGCCGGAACCCGCGGCCGCTATCGTTTTCAATCACCCAACCCCGCTCTTTCCGGATATGGGATGCTTCCATCGCGGTGTAAAACGGGCCGATGGGTTTCGACGGCTTGTGGAATGCCGGGTCGGTTGCATCGACCAGCGTCTGCGTGAGGATGGTCACCACCGGGAGATCGATTCCCTGCGACCTGAGCTCGTTTTTCATCGACTGCTGGATCATGTACCCGATCATCCCTTCGCTCTCTGCCCCGCAGACGTCGAGCGGCATAGGGGGAAGCAACGCTTTTGCGCATTCATTTGCAAGGATAATATCCCCTACCTGCGGTCCATTCCCGTGGGTGATGGCGATCGAATGTCCGTTCTTCACCAGCTCCGCGAGGTGCCGGGCAGTTTCTGCGATATTGCCGAACTGCTCCTCCGCGGTTCCTCTACCCGTGTGCCGGAGGATTGCGTTACCTCCGAGCGCGACGAGGATCTTCTGTTTCATGACTATTCACCTGACCCTTCGTGCATCCATCCGTCTGCCATTCCACCCATCAACCCCATTCACCCGCGATTTACTACGCAGGTCATGCAGTGTGCTGCGCCGTAGCCGCCGGTGAGGTTCCGGAAGCTGAGCGGGTATGCATCGATATTGTGCTGGTAGACTTCCTTCTTGTGCGGGAAAAACTGCCCTTCATCCTTCAGCATCCGGTAGTCCATTTCCGCCTGCCGGTGGAGAGCTGCGTACCGGTCCGGGTCCAGCTCCGCCCTGGTCGCAAGCGTTTTTAAGACATTCTTTGCGACCCGGTCCACTTCCACCGCAAGAATCGTCCCGTCCCGTACGCACAGGAAATTGGGTGCATATGCCATCTGTTCCAGTGTCGTGATATCGATAACATCGAATCCCTTTTCGCAGATATACGAGTACAGGTCGGTTTCTTCCGGCTCTCTTTGGTAAGTATCCCCATCCCGGTAATACCGTTCGACCTTTGCCCGCTTCATAAGCATTGCCGAACCTATGGCGACACCTCCCGATGCGACGTTGAAATATGTATCGAGGTGCATCGCCACCATCGGGTCCATCAGGGCACCGGGCAGCAGGGGGTGGGTAGGCTGGTGGACGACCGCAATCTCATCAAATCCCGGAAGGGAACTAAGAATCTGTTCAACTCCCGCCCGGTTCGTCCGGTCTCCCATCCCGATAAGGGCGAACTCCTTCAGGGGCATTAAATCGCCACCCTCGAATGCCCCCGGTCCTTCTATGGCAGTAACGACCGGCGATCCCGTAGCCTCCCAGAAGAGCCGGGTGAGTGCCGGCTCCCGGGCCCGCTGGGGTTTTGCCATTTTCGATACGATCACTCCGTTGCCGCAGACTGCCTGCTGGTCGCGCATGAAGTACAGGTTCGAGAGAGGCTGGCGTGCGGTGATGGCGAGATCGATATTCCGCATACCGGGGCCGGCCCGGACATCGATCTTCGGGTTCGTCATAAGAATGTCAAAATAGTGGCCGGCGTCATGTGCAGGAACATTCTTTTCGAACTCGAGTATTGCAAACCTGCGCTCCTCATCATCGCCGGTAAATTCAACCAGTTCCCTGCATGCACCGATAAGCCGTTCCCGTACGGCGGGAACAGTGTCTGCCAGGGTAGTGATCGTATCTCTCAGGGAGAGAACACTTACTCCGAACTCGTGATGGAGGACTTCTTCGAGCCTGCGGTGTTCAGCTACCGCACCATCGCGGGAGAATGCCCGTTCATAGAGCGAAGCATAGGGCTCAAGCAATCCGAAGAACATCTCCATCCCCGGCCTGTGGAGGACAACAGTCTTCAACCGGTCCCATTCGGCCCGCACGCTTGCATCCATATTCAGCGGAGAGTCACTGGTCCGGGTTAAACATTTTTCTGTTATTCCGTTCCCGGGTTCAATACTAGGTGAAGTATTCGTGCATATGCATAAATATCAGGAATGATATAGCGGGTGTCCGTTCGGGAACCGGAACCCGACCGTAGTACGGAGATGAAACCATGATGGAAGGACACGGAAGACCCGGCATGGGCATGGCACCCTCGCCACAGGAAATGGCAATGATGAAGATGTGGGAATTTCTCGGTGATGACCAGAAGAAGATTCTCATGAAGAGGATGCTCGACGGTAAGATCATGATGAAAGAGGGAATGATCAAGCATCTTGAGCACAAGATCGAGACGATGAAGATGCTCAAGAAGATGATCGACGAGTGCTGAACCCCGTCCTCTAGGGGAACTCACTTGTCAGTCCTATTTTTTTATTTTCTCCGGGAAGAACGGCGGGACGTCTTTACTAAAAAATGCTTATCCCCGAAAATTTCCTGGAATGTAAAGAATTTTCTGTTGACAGGATGATTAAGAAAATGTTATATAGAATACAGATATTTTAGATGACCGGGAGCGGGGGTGCATCACATCCAGTGCAATACCTCTCCTATTCACGAATTCACCTTCATCACCTTTTTTGGGCTTGTTTCCGGGAGCGGGATGGGACAATACGGCCGGAATAAGCATCAGCCGGTTTTTCAGTTCACCAACAATCCATGAAGCTCATCCGGCATACTTCAAGCACTGCCCTCATCATCCTCTTCGCCAGGGTTACCCGCCAGAAATCCGGGCACCATCATTATCCCTTTACCTTCCGGGTCCATTGCCCTTTTCATACTGGCCGGTTATGCACTCAGATCGGCATCGTGCCGGACCCCGCTGCTGCGGCATTCACCGGTGTGTATCCGGTCTCTATTCCGGAAGGAAACCGGGATGTCCCAGGAGGCACCGTGAGTGTTTGCGCTTTTTACCATCTCAAGCAGGCAGAAAAATGCCGCTGCTTCGACAGGATCGGTGAAGTGTACCAGCTCCGCGTCCGTTCGTCTCTCCAGGAGATCGGTTAAGTACCTCCCGTATTCCTGCTCGTGGATCTTCAGGGCCCGGGTGGTCATCTTCCACCGCAGGATTGTCTCGTTCAGCTGCATCTTTCGCACGAAAAAGTCACCGCTATTCTGGTGAGCGGCCGGAGAGTATCATAAGCTGGCTTGCGGGGCGTGAAAGTGCGAACCGTAGTCATCTTCACTTCATCGCTGATACCCAGGGGAAGATCACTGGACAATGCAGAATTATTAATCCGTACCCGTACAACCAGTTCCCGGGATATGAGGAAAGTTTCCGCAGACGACAAGAGACAAGTGAAGATGGCTCCGTTAAGGCCGTACGAGCTGACGGATACGCCTGCAGCCGCTATGGATGTCGAACCGGAACCCGATGAATATGCAATCCCTTCAGAGAAAATGACCCGGGAAGAGATCCGGTTCCTTGCACGCCCGGTCGTGATGGAACCGCTCCGCCCGGACGAGATGCCGGATTCTGCCGTTTCGGTCCTCACGGTAAAACCGGACCCGCTGCTGGATGAGCCATCGTGGGGGACTTGTAAAAATCCACCGGAGATCGCGCTGGGCAAGGGGAAACTGCTCCACCCGTGGGACGATGATCCGGTCGAGCCTGCACCACGCCGTAAAAAATGATTAAATAGTTGAGCCGGTGAGCTCTTTAGTATGCCGGTGTTATTCATCTACGGGCTTGCGATATGGCTCTTTTTCACGGTTCTTGCCATTACCAGCGGCTTTCTCCGCGAGAAAATCTACAAGCCGAGAACCGGCGAACTCCGGGCACACCAGCTCGGTTCGATCTTTTTATTCATAGTAATATTCCTGGTCACGTATGTATTTTTAAAATTCTCCAATCTCGACCCTTCTTCAACCGAGCTCGCTCTTCTCGGTCTCATGTGGCTGATCCTGACCCTGGTATTCGAGTTCGGGTTCGGGCATTTTGTCAACCGCCGGCCCTTTGCCGATCTGCTCGCAGACTATACTATCCCGAACGGCAGGATCCGGGTCTTTGTCCTGATCGCCCTTGCGATCGCCCCGTGGGTCATGGGCCGGTTCGTATAACCGCCGGCATTTCACTCTGCCGGGAGATGAATACGGTTCTCGTTTATTCCCCGAGAATTATTCCGAAGATCAAAAAAGTTATTGTATTGTACCCGGGTCAATTGCCCAGGTCACATGGTAATCAGGTACCAGGGAATATGTCGCATTCACCTGTTGTTCTATGAAGTACACGTCCAGCACGGCTCCATGCGTAAGCGCAGTGAGACCCTGATTTGAATCGACATCAACGTAATCCCGTGCAGCTTCAGTTCCGTTGGGCAGTATCCATTCGGTCCTCGCACCGTTTCCCCCATGGGAAACACCGATGCCCCCATACGAGTTCCCGTTCAGATCGGTAAGTTTGCTGAACCAGACATATTTAACAGGATCTTTGCCGGTATTTCGTGCGGCGACATAGATAGTGACGGTATAGTTACCGGGTTCAGATCCGGCGGCAAGCTCAAAACTGTCGATCGATGCGGTAATCTGGTGAGTAGCATTTCCCAGGGTAACCGAGGCATTCATCGGCAATGCGTTTGCCGGGTAACTCTGGCTCACCGTACTTGTGGGTGAAACCGTGACCGGAACGGTAGTAGTAGTAGTAGTAGCGGCGGTAGTACCAGGGGATGTAGTCGTGCAGCCTGCTACCAGAACCAGAACCACGGATAGGGCAAGGATTAGTATTTTTTTCATATTTCACCTGAGAGCAAAGGGGTCTCCTGTAGTATCAGACTAAGATTGTCCGGTAAAAAAGTTTTCTTATTGTTTTTATTAAACTGCCGACAGGATTAAAAAATGGCAGGTTTTCCGGAACTATTTCCGCCTGCCATACGCATCCCCATGCGGCGGGATGGGCCGACAGCCACGATCAGATATCCCTGATCATCAGGGAAATTCCTCCCTCAAGTGCCGCAAAAAACCGGACACCATGCATACTGAACCCGGCATACGGGGAGAATCCCGTTTCGTGAAAGCCACACCGTTCGAATGACCGCCGGGAAGCCGGGTTGGTACAGTCAGCGACGGCCTGCCGGAACCCGCGTTCCCGTGCGTGTTCGAGCACCCGGCGGATCAGCGCCTGTGCAACCCCAAGCCCGCGATACTTCCGGCCGACACCAATCTGGTAGACATGCAGGACCGATCCGGGCGAGGTCTCCGCTATATTGAGGTGCCGTTCCTCCAGTTCAGTTATCATGGCGACGGCCTCCGGGAAATGCGCAAGGAATGCCGGCATCCATTCTCCTTCGTTTTTTGGATCGAGCGTCAGGTCGACACAGAAGATGAACCCGGCAAGGCTGCCGGCCCCTTCATCCCGCATGACAAAACTGAGGTTTTTCCCGGCAAGTAACCCAGCGTAGAGCCGGGCGTAGTGGAGGAACATGACCGGGTCGGGTGCCCGGCGGACCGACGTCGGCTCGTCCGTGAGGAAAACCTCGGTATAGAGCCGGGCGGCTTCATCCGCGTCTGACCCGGTGAGAGGGAGGCAGGCAAACCGGGGTGAAGAGAAAGCACCCGGGCCGCGGTCCGGACGGGGATCGTCGATTCCAAGATGTTCCTGCTGGCTCGTCATGGTACCGGATCTGTTCGTTTTCTGTGCATAAAGTCCGAATCTGTCCGGCAGGATCGGCCAAACCTGCCCGGTATACCGGGATCAGCACGCAGGAGTCATCCATTAACCATGGCAGTTATTGTCGTCTGCTGCGTTGGTCGCGATCACCCTGAGCCTATTTCGGCTCTTCGTTTTTTGCCTTTGGCACCACGCTCATGACCAGGTAGAATAAGCCGGCAAAAATGAACACTTCGAGGTAATACCCGATTATGAGAAGGATGGTGTGCACCTGGAGAGCGGATGAGTATACTACGTCTCCAAGATGCAGGAGAGAGGCGGCACCATCGAGGATCCATCCGGTGAAAGGAAGCAGGAGGGAGAACTCATTGAGGGGCCCTCCCTCCTTCGATTCTCCCATCGTCGTGAGAAACAACAGGTATGCACCGACAAACGAGATCAGGGGAAATACTGCCCATGGTGGATCCACCCTGATTTTCTTCTCGAAATACGGGAACGGGCTGATTACGGCAAGCACCATCACCAGCAGCATGAGGGTAGCCAGCACGAGCGTCACTGCCAGCGTGTCGCCGCCACCGAAAATCCCGGCCTGCAAAATCCCTGCCAGCACGAGCACCACCAGACCCGAGACGAGCAGCGGGAGCCGGAGCGGAACGGGGTTTGCGATCCTTTTGAGACCCGCATACAATAGAGCGGGGACGGCGAGGACGAAGATAAGAACGATCACGACGAGCAGGACAAAGAACAGGGTCGGGTCCATACAAGGAATATAATTTGGGGGATATTCAAGGAGGGTGTTGGAAGGTTCCCCCACACATCCAGGAACAACCGCTTTACATCGCCGAAGGGTTGACAACCCGTCCCATGAAGAGGATGTTGCCGGAATTGGTATCCTCGATCAGGAATATGAACGGGTGATCGGCCCGGAATACCACCGGCGTTTCCTGCGTGGCTACTGCACCCCAGTTGAAAGTAACCGCTGTCGCGGCCGCGGCTTCTGTTCCTTCTTCATCCACGTCAACGTAGGACTTGTGGATCGCATCGCCGATGTACAGGTTGTGCGTGCCGTCCATGCCGGAGAAATCCGGACTCGCACCGGTTGTACTCATGCCAAAAGCGGTTGGCATCCCCATCCCGCTCAGGGTAGCCGGCAACGAGTAGGTTTGTTCGAGGGTGAATCTCGGGATATAAACATCCACCTTGCGGGTTGAGAGCGCGTTTTTGATCTTCGCGAGCTGTTGCAGATCGAGATTCTCTTCCACGGGCGTCAGATCGTTGCCTTTCGGCAGGACGATGAGCATGGAAAGCGGTTTTCCTCCCGCATTCGTGTACGGGAGTTCCAGCGCCTGGAATGTATCGGATTCCATGTACCGGAACTTTGCCGGGTCGCCGGCAATCTGCATCATCGGGACGGTTGTCCCTTGGCCGGAACCGGTTGTGAATTGGGCGTCTGTTGTAAGGCTCTTGTTGAACTGAGTCTGCCACGTGCCTTTGAAATACACGGCATTGGTGATTACCAGTTTCGTTGCGTTGGGACTGATAGAGCCGGGGGGCAGCAGATCCTGGATCTTATTGTCCGTCTGCATCTCTACCCAGTTGTTGATAGTCGCCCGCGACGCTTCCGGCTGGCCATTGAAGTCGAGGTTCGTGAGCTTCGCGTGGTAATACTGGTCGGAGACATTCACGTACTCCGGGAGAAACGGGTACGTCTTTTCGGCCCAGAGGGCATTTGCGGTTTTGAGCGTGTAACTGGCGTTTGCGCTGTTGATGTCGTCGTACAAGTCGGCATTCCCGAGCCTGCGGACGGTATCATTCTGGGGGAAGTGGAAGACCCCCTGGATCTCGCTTGCGGTCTGTCCCCGGGCACCTTCATACGTTACCGAAAATGCGGTCGAGATGCTGTAGGGTGAGAAGAAGAGGTTACGGTTCTGGTAATCCGGATTGTTTCTTATGGTGCGATAGAAATCCAGCCCGAACTGGTTGTTTGCGTCGGCAACTGCCTTCTCAAAGGAGGTGCGGTTTTCATACGCGGGCAGAGTGGCGGAGCTGGTCCCGCTTACCGGCGAAGATGTGACTGTAGTGGCGTTGGTGTTACCCGGGCTCCCGGTAATACACCCGACGGTGAGAATCAGGCTGGTGCATACTGTCAGGATAATGCACCAGTGCACGAATGGTTTCATCACAAAAAAGCACGGTTCCTGAGATAATAACGGTTGCGAGCAATCGAGACCGGTCACCGTTCTGGTCCGGGTTTTTTCCGGTGCCTACCCCCCTCCCCCCACGGGGGGGTACCCGTTTACAAATCCGGAGGGGTATGGGGGGGTGCCCAAACAGGCAGAGGGGAGAGGGGGTCACTTCAGCGTGCGAAACCCGGACCCTACTCATTTATGATAACACCGCAAAACCCGCCATACAGACGTATGCTCAACGCAAAGCGCTGGCCCGGTACCATGAAAAAGCGGCCAGCCACTCACTTCCGGAGCACCCCCCTCCCCCAATGGGGGGGTACCTGTTTGGAAAATGAGCGGGGGGGAGGGGGGTGGCCGTTTGAAAATAGGGCATGGGGACCCCCCTCAGGGCATGGGAGGGGTACCCACCCTCCATGAAAAATCGTGAAAAAACGAAGGCATTCTCCGACGTGGCCCCACACGAAACAATGGTCTGGAAGGTGCAAAACCGGAGGGGGGTGGGAGGGGGTCTGAGAAAGGGAGGGGATGGGGGTAGGGGGGTGTCTTCCGGAAAAGTACCGGGGGGTGGGTACCCCACCGGGCCTGGGAAGGGTGGTCACCCCCCACCGGATCGTGATCGACCGGACGACCGCTCCGGCGTGACTCCACGCGAAGCCGGGGTCGGGCGGGTGCAGCCGAAGAGGGGGGAGGGGGTGTCTGAGCGTGGGAGGGGTGGGGTGGGGCCCGGGCTGATAGAGAAAGGTGGGGGTACCCCCTTATGGATATGATTAGGCACCACAGGAAGTGCTGGATCGGTTTCCTGTGAAAGGGGCAATACACTTATGTTAGGACCTAAGACGGCGCATATACCCCACAATAAGAATAAAAGGTCAAATATACAAATCACAGTTCAAAGAAGGGATACTCATTGACAATTTGCATTGCTGCTATCGGAATTGAAAATAAAAATGAGTTTATTGTTTTTGCCACGGACCACATGGTATCAATGGATATGGGAGAAAAAGGAGTTTGGAAATTTGAACATGCAATTGAGAAGTACAAATCGATAAATTCACAAACAATTGCGATGGTTGCTGGTGTTCCACTATTTTTAGATCAACTGATAAGAAATCTGAATGATAAAATCCAGTTCAACGAGATTTCTTTAGAAATTTATAAAAACTTTTTAACTATACGAGAGGATTATGTTCAAACAAATGTGTTCAATGTCATGGGTGTAAATCGCGATTTTTTTATTGAACGTTTAAAGGAAGAAAGAAATAATCCAATAATCGAAGAAACGTGGGAGAAAATATTAGAATTTAATTTACAAACTTCAATTTTACTCGTGGGCTTTGTTAATAATGAAGCTGCGATTACTGAAATTAATGAAAAAGGTTTTACAGATTTTAGACAATTGAATTTCCATGCAATAGGAAGCGGAGCTGCACAAGCGCAAAATACACTATTATTCCAAAAACATTCAAAAAAGGATAACTTGGAAGTGACGATATATGATGTGTATAAAGCCAAAAGAAATGCCGAAGTGAGTGAAGGGGTAGGAAAGGAAACGGATTTGGGAGTTTTAACAAAAAAAGGATTTCAAATATTAAATGAGAACAAATTAGAGAACCTTAGCGAGATTTATCAGAATGAATTAAAATATGGTAGAACTCATCAAGCCCTAATAAATTTAAAAACTGATAGCAAAATGATGAGTTTATTCTATTAAATTCACAGAGGATTGCTATGTTCGGAGCACCAAAGAAAAAAATCAATCCCTATAATCTTAATACTGATTTTATCGATTCAATTGCCAAGAGATTGGAAAGGGAACGAAGAGAGCGAGAACGTAATATAAAGAAATTCAAACGTAATTTTTAAATTCAAGGTAAATTCAAACCCTTTCTTAAGCCGCGATGGATCTCAATTTCATCATTACCATTAAATGTTGCGTATCTATTACGGAATTTCCATGAGTGATATCCCCCCTGTCCAACGTTACCAATTGCATTACAATCAAACAAAATGGGTAAAATTTTCTGCAAATCTAACGAACTGAACATACTATTAGAGATCTTCACTTTCTCTAGTTCCGCATATGAAAAGCGGCTTCTTTTCATGCTAGAAAACAAAACCAATGATTGCTCGATTTCCTCGTTGGACAAGTATCCAACTAATTCATCTTTAATTTCTGGAACTAAGTATTCATACGAATATGTTCTCATTCCGTTTTTGATAGTATCACTTCGTAAAACTTCTTCTTTGCTTTTTTTATCTTTTTGATGTAATTGAATCTCATTAAATAGTTGAATAATATCACGAGGCGTATGTCGAGTATACTCAACTAACGCCCGCTCTGTTGGAATATCTTGTATCATAGGAGGAAAAAATTCTTGAAAAATATCGACCTCCTTTTTAAGAGAATTTTTAGCCCTCATATTTATCATTTTGATAAGATTGGTTGATTTAACATCCGTTACGTCTTGATACCAATCTAATACAATCGCTGAGTCTCTCTTTATTTTATTTTTATTTGGACCTGGAAGTTTCTCGAATAAATCAGTTCTACAAAGTACAACAAATTTTGAATTTATGCCTTGCTCAATTAATTTTCTGTTTATTCTGTCCACTGCAAGAATCAGCGAGGAAAGAGAAACATATTGTTTATCTCGTTTTGTGAGGACATCGTCAAGCCCGTCAAGTATAACGATATGCTGACCATTACATTTAAGAGAATATGAGAAATCTTGTACTGTTGCAAAAAGATAGTTAATGTCATATTTTTGATTAGATTCTTCAGTGCATTGCGACGCTTCGAATACTTTTGGTATTCCCCCTCTGAACTCTTTTTTTGTTGTAATTGTTACAATCTCTTTCAATGTTTTATCCGGAAGAAGCCCTAATTCTTGTAAAATTTTAACGAGTGTTGGAAAATCATGTTCTCTATCGCATTTACAAGTCTTGTCACTAGTATAGCTATTGATTAAAGAAATTAATAGCAAAAATTCCCAGTTTGAAGGATACCTTGTTTCCGGGGCTTCGTGTCCGGGGATTAACTCTGAAAATTTGTTGAAAGGGAAATCCGCAAGAAAATACGTTTTGACAAAGAGTGTATTATTATCCGCGAGTAATTCAATTTTCGATCCTATGGCTGATTTGCCCGAACCTTTCGGGCCTAAAACTAAGAATTTTTCTTTATTTGTAATTTTATCGATATAGCCGTACTCATCAAAGAAACCTTCAATCAATAAATATGGCTTTGAGGACCGTTCATTTTCTGCTGCGGCCATCCCAAATTCAATCTCTTTGAATCCTAAAGTATCTGCCATTGCGAACCTATGATAATATCAATTTATTTCGAAGATTAACTTTGTGATTTATAAATTGGTGATGAATGAAAATAATGAATCCAGATAAAATTGAAATTTTCCCGATCAACCATCCTGAACTGCTTAAGAAACTCCTCGCGTTTAATATCCATCCTATAACGTAATCCAAATGAAAAGCCCAGTATGAATTGGGCAGACAGTGTCTGTCTAATTGATATGTCTGCCAGGGTTTTGACCGGCAATTTCGCAGACACTGTCTGCGAAATTGGGATATCCCGTCACTGTTTTGTCCGACAATTTCCCAGATCGCGTCTGGGGAATTTTTGGCACAGTTTAATGATATTGAAGGCAAAACAGGCGAATGTTTTCAAAATTTGTCCTTAAGAACACCTCTAACACGGAATTTGAATATTTTGAGAATTCTATGAGGATCCGTTTTCACCCCCTCTCCACCATCCCGAACCGCTTATAAACCCCTAGCGAGTAATATCTACCCTATCAACGATCTTCTCAAGATCGTTGCATATATCCGGCGCCCGCGGCTTGCAAGGCGCGTGTGCCGGGGGATTGGGGAATGCGGGCGCCCGCAAGTCCCGGTCTTCAAGAGAATAGCATAGCATACAAGAGAATAGCATAACGAGAGGAGTGGAGTTTTTAATGATACTGGTACCTGATACAAGCGTCCTGATAGACGGACGCATCACCTCGATGATAAAGACAGGTGAATACAAAGATGCAACAATAATCGTCCCTGAGGCCGTCATCGCTGAACTGGAGGCCCAGGCAAACAACGGACGGGAAATAGGGTTCTCGGGCCTCGCCGAACTGCAGCATCTCTCCAAGATGGCAGAAGAGAAGCTCATCACCGTCAAGTTCTCAGGAGTCCGCCCGACCCTCGAGCAGGTCAAGCTCGCAAGCGGCGGGGAGATCGACTCGATGATCCGGCAGATCGCGATCGAGAACAATGCCCGGTTTGTCACGAGCGATATGGTGCAGGCCGAGGTCGGCCGGGCAAAGGGGCTCGACGTCGTGTACCTCAAACCGCAGGTCACCGACTTCGTCCCGCTCGGGATCGACCAGTTCTTCGACGAGCACACCATGGCGGTCTTCCTCAAGGAACGGGTTGCCCCGGTCGCAAAGAAGGGCACGATCTCCGACATGAAACTCGTGAAGATCCGCGACCAGCCGTGCAACGAGTACGAGCTCCGGAACCTCGCGCAGGAAATCCTCGAACGGGCAAAGCGCGACCCCGACGGATTCATCGAGATCGAGAAGCGGGGCATCACCGTTGTCCAGATCGGGTCCATGCGGATCTCGATCGCACGCCGGCCGTTCTCGGACGGCATGGAGATCACCGCGGTCAGGCCGCGGGCCGATGTCACGCTCGACAACTACGCGAAGTCCGAGATCATCCGGAAGCGGCTCACCGGCGAGAAGCGGGGCCTCCTCATCGCAGGCTCGCCCGGGTCGGGAAAGACCACGCTTGCCCAGTCCGTCGCGACCTTCCTCTCGGAATCCGGGTTCATCGTCAAGACCATGGAAGCTCCCCGCGAGCTCCAGGTCCCGGATAACATCACGCAGTACACGATGCTCGACGGCAGCATGTCAAACACCGCCGATGTGCTCCTGCTCGTCCGCCCCGACTTCGTCATCTTCGACGAACTCCGGAAGAACGAAGACTTTACCATCTTCGGCGACATGAGCCTTGCCGGTCTCGGCATGGTCGGCGTTATCCACGCAAACAGCGTCCGCGACGCGGTCCAGCGCTTCGCCGACCGGGTCGACTTCTCGGTCCTCTCGCAGATTGCGAGCACGATCGTCTTTGTCAAGGAAGGCGTCATCACCAAGATCTACGACGTCTCCTTCACTATCAAGGTTCCCGAGGGCATGGCAAGCGAGATGCACATCCGCCCGGTGACGACCGTCGCCGACCAGGAGACCGGCGAGCTCGTGCTCGATATCTTCCGGTACGATGGCGAGACCATCGTCATGCCGGTTATGCCGGGTATGGTCCCCATGACCCAGGTCCCGGCGGTCCAGCCGGTGACCATGGCAAAAACCACGACGCTGGCACAGGTCCAGTCCATCGGCCAGCCGGTTGCAATGTCGCAATCGGTCAGGACTCCGGTCGCGACACACGACACACCCCACAGCGAGAGCGAGGAGCGCCCCGGGTGGAAGCTGATGGAAAAAGAGATCCAGCGCGAGATCGGGCGGTACTCCGAAGGGTTCATCGACGTCCAGATGATCAGCGACACGAAGGCCGTCGTCTACATCGATGACAAGGACGTCCCGGCAGCGATCGGGAAGGGTGGCAAGAACGTCTCTGCCATCGTCAACAAGATCGGAATCGGCATCGACATCAAGCCAAGGTCCGAGTTCGACCGGCAGCAGGCCCAGCCCAAGCAGTCCGACGAGGAGATCAACCTCGGCGGCGGCATAAAGATCCAGACCGACAAGAAGCAGCTCACGATCATCGCCCCCGATATGAGCGGAAAGATCGTGGATGTCTTCGCCGGCAAGGAATACCTGTTCACCGCGACGGTCAACGAGGGAGGCGAGATCTCCCTCTCGAAGAATTCGAGCATTGCGCAGGAAATGATCCGACGCTATACGAATAACGAGAACATCAAGCTGCGGCCGGTATAGACAAACCTGTGGGAGTGTGGAAATTGACCGAATTCGATCTGGCAAAATTCGAAGAAGAGGCACACGAAGAGTGGACCCACGCGTTTGAGTCCAACCCGTCGAAACTGGAGAAGTTCTACCTCACCGTCGCGTACCCGTACCCGAGCGGTGCGATGCACGTCGGCCACGGCAGGACCTACATCGTCCCGGACGTGGTCGCACGCTTCTGGCGGATGCGAGGCAAACAGGTGCTCTTCCCGATGGCGTTCCATGTCACGGGAGCACCCGTGGTCGGCATCTCGAAAAGGATCGCAAACAAGGACCCGAAAACGATCCACCTCTACCGCGACCTGTACAAGGTCCCGCAGAACGTTCTCGACGAGTTCACGAACCCGTTAACCATAGTCCGGCACTTCGCCGCCGAGTACCAGCGGGTCATGACTGCCTGCGGTCTCTCCATCGACTGGCGCCGCAAGTTCATCACCGTCGACCCGACCTACAGCAAGTTCATCGAGTGGCAGTGGAAGCACCTCTACGAGGCGGGCCACGTCATCAAGGGAGCCCACCCGGTCCGGTACTGCACGGTGGACGACAATCCGGTCGGCGACCACGACCTGCTCGAAGGCGACAAGGCCGAAGTGATCAAGTTCACGCTGGTCATGTTCCGGTACGGCGACGCATTCATCCCGACCGCGACCCTCCGGCCCGAGACCATCCACGGGGTCACGAACCTCTGGGCCAACCCGTGTGTCACGTACGTCAGGGCAATCGTCGACGGCAAGGCTTGGATCGTCTCGAAAGAGGCGGCAGAAAAACTTGCATTACAGGACCACACGGTCGAGCTCAGGGAAGAGATCCCCGGCTCCGACCTCATCGACAAGAAGGTCAGCCATCCGCTCTGCGGCGAAGTCCCGATCCTCCCCGCCGAGTTCGTGGACCCGGACATGGCAAGCGGCGTCGTGATGAGCGTTCCCGCCCATGCACCGTTCGACTACATCGCCCTCCGCGACCTCCAGGAGAAGGGGAAATATAAGGACATCAAGCCGATCCCCCTGATCAAGGTCGAAGGGTACGGCGAAGTCCCGGCCCAGTATGCGGTCGAGAAAGCCGGCATCAAGAACCAGATGGACAGCCGGATGGATGCCCTGACGCAGGAGATCTACTCTGCGGAATTCTCGAAAGGCAAGCTCTTCGAGAAGTACGGCGGGAAGCCGGTCAGGGTCGCCCGCGACGAAGTCGCTACCCTCATGATCGAGAAGTACGACTCGAAGGTCATGTACGAGTTCGACATCCGCCCCGTCATCTGCCGGTGCGGCAACCGGGTCAAGGTCAAGATCCTCCACGACCAGTGGTTCCTGAAATACAGCGACCCCGAATGGAAGAAGCAGGTCAGCGACCATCTCAGGGATATGGCGCTCGTTCCACCCGAAGTCCGTCTTGAATTCGACCGGACTGTCGACTGGCTCAAGGACTGGGCCTGCACCCGCCGGGTCGGCCTTGGCACCCGGTTCCCGTGGGACACCACCCAGCTGATCGAGCCGCTCTCCGACTCGACCATCTACATGGCGTACTACACTATCGCCCACAGGATCCGGGAGATCGACCCGGTCTTCCTCACCCCGGAAGTCTTCGATTACATCTTCCTCGGCAAGAAGTCCCCGGACCTTCCCGAGAAGAAGAAACTCGACGCGATGCGTGAGGAGTTCCTCTACTGGTACCCGTACAACTACCGGTTCTCGGCAAAGGACCTCATCAGCAACCACCTCACTTTCCAGATCTTCCACCACGTCACGGTCTTCCCGAAGGACAAGCTTCCGCTCGGGATGGTCGTCTTCGGCATGGGGCTCCTGAACGGGGCCAAGATGTCGTCCTCGAAGGGCAACGTCTTCCTGCTCGAAGACGCAGTCGAGGAGTTCGGTGCGGACACCGTCAGGATGTTCCTGATGGGCAGTGCCGAGCCGTGGCAGGACTTTGACTGGCGGAATGAACTCGTCCTCTCCACCAAGAAGCAGATCGAGCGGTTCTACAACACCGTCATGGAGATCAAGGATGCAGACGGCGAGCCGCACGACATCGACCGCTGGCTGATCAGCAGGCTCCAGTCCCACATTACGAGGACAACCGATGCCCTGACGAACTTCCAGACACGACAGGCATTGCAGGAAGCCTACTTCGGGATCGAGACCGATCTCAAGTGGTACCGGCGCAGGCTCCCGGAGAACAGCGACGGCAGCCGCGAGCTGCACACGCTCTGTTCGGTCTGGACCCGGCTCCTCTCCCCCTTCATCCCGTTCACGGGCGAACACCTCTGGAAAGAACTTGCCGGGGAAGGGCTGGTCTCGTTCGCTTCCTGGCCGGTTGCTGACGATGCGCTCGTCAACGAAAAGATCGAGCTTGCCGAGGAACTCCTCTCCCGCACGGTCGAGGACATCGAGTCGATCCGGAAACTGATCCAGATCAAGCCGAAGTCGATCACGATCTCGCTTGCTCCGGAGTGGAAGTGGGAAGTCTTCTCCCTCATCGCAAAGTCGGGCGACCGGAACACCGTGATCAAGGAGATCATGAAGATTGAGGCAATGAGGCAGCGGGGCAAGGAAGCAACGGATGCCGCAAAGCAGTGCACCACGCTCATCCACCGGCTCCCGCCCAATGTCGTCGAACCGCTCTCCCGCGAACCGGTCAACGAGCGGGCGGTATTCGAGGACGCACAGGCTTTCCTCGAACAGGAGTTCGGCGTCCCGGTCCACATCACCGACGCCGAATCGAGCTGTCATGCAAAGGCCGTGACTGCACTGCCGTTCAAGCCGTCAATCATTATTGAATAATTTTTTTTTTTTGGTTTTTTCCAGGAAGTATCAGGTATTTCCAGACGGTAAACCAAATCACTATCCGGCCAGATGATGACAGCCCCCGGAGTTTTGGGGGAAAGATCAGGGCTGCACGTGTTCCCGATTGGGAAAGATGTCGCCGCATTTACTATAAGACCCGATATTTTCTCGTCATCGTGTGATCTGTCACCAGCCACATACGAAATGACCTCAAAATGCAAAAAATGAAATAATAAAGGGAGTATATTCCCAACATACAAGGATAACCATCAGAGAGTGTCTCATGACCGGTACAAAGAAAGGTTCGGAAAAGCGTTTTTCCATTGTTTTTACCATAGCATTGATCTGCCTGATGACCCTCGTAATAATTCCCGGCGTTGAGGGCACTTCGTCTGTGAATCTTGGATCGGCCGGTAATTTTGTTATTCTGGCAAAATCAGCAATTGACGACACTCCGGTATCCAATATTACGGGAAATGTTGGAATGAGTACGCTCACCGGTTCATCTATCACCGGATTAACGTGTCCGGAAGTTACAGGGACGATATATACGATCGATGCTGCTGGTCCTGCATGCAGGGTAGTAAATCCCGGCTTACTGGCCACAGCTGCAAACGACATGCAGACTGCGTACACCGATGCAATCGGAAGAACGAACGACACCTCCTTCAATACTGCCGGAACGCTCAGTGGAACAGTCAATCCTGGTGTCTATTACTGGAATGGCGCCTTGAACACTGAAGATGTCACTCTTTCGGGAAACTCAAATGATGTATGGATTTTCCAGGTCAACGGGGCTCTCACTTCCACCGCGGGTACAAAGATTTTTCTCAGTGGCGGTGCACAGGCACAGAACGTCTTCTGGGTGGTTGAAAGTAATGCCGACACGACACTTGGAGCGAATTCTGTTTTCAATGGAAATATTCTGGATTCCGCAGCGATTACGCTGAATAATGGCGCAACATTAAATGGAAGGGCATTGGCGCAATCAGCGGTTACCCTGACAGGGGCAAATACCATATCAGCACCAGCATCGGCAATTGAAATTACGGTTGCAAACGTGCCCGTTGACGCTTTGTCACTCAGGCCGCATGAAACCGCGACGAATAATGCAATCGAGTACTTTATCAACAGTTCATCTAACTGGCAGGTCGTGGCATCAGATGGAAGCGGAGGCCCCGGAACCATCGGTTACATGACCAACTATACGTTTTCTCCCACTCCGGGATATGTAACATTTCCATTGACTCAGCTCAGCCAGCCCTTTATGGTACAGAACAGCGGATCTGATTATGTGGCTCTATCGACGACACCGGTAATAATGACCGGTACTGCAGAAATATCGAGAAATACCTATAACCTAGGCATAAGTCAGGATTCCAAATACAGTGATCCGGTCCTCCCCGGGACTAATGTATATCACATTACAGTAATACTGACAGCGACGAATATTCCTTGATACCCACTCTTTTTTTTGTTTATTCACGAGTCATCGGTAAGAAAATGGTAAAAGTGTTATCCCATGAAAATGGATTAACAAAAAAATACACCTGTGTCATATACCATACACCTCAGGTATTTTCACAAAAGTTACTATTAAGGTGCATATTTTCGTTCCGGTACCGGTAGCTACAATCATCCTGCAGGGCTGGTGTCGGAAGTCATCATCTCCAAAAGTGAGAGCATCACCATCATAAGAGGTTCGGAGGACTTTTCTTTACCTGCATCCGTTGATAAAATCCGTTGATAAAAATTAAAAAAGAATTTAATCTTTTCTTCTCTTCCATATCCCAAAGATTACGATCATCAGGCCAAGGGAGAGAAGGACGGGTGTAACATCCAATGCAACGATCCCACCAAGGAAGCCACCGGTTTTACCTCCGGTCTGGGTTGCCTGTCCGGAAGTGGCCATGACTGCCCAGGTACTGAACCGGTTCGTAGTTGCAGACAAAGTTGTTGTATCCTTGTTCACGCTTGTCTGGAGCAGGGTCCATTTGCCGTCGGACTGGTCGTACCGTGCCAGGACGAGTTTCGACGCATCCCCGTTGGCGGCATCAAGATCCGTACTGGAATATTTTACACTGATCGCTGCGTCTTTCGAGAGAAGCCCGGTCAAGCCATCTACCAGAAAACATGTGCCGCCTGCTTTTGCGTCCGCCGGGATAGTGGGAAGCTGGCTAATTGCAATCGGTTTTAGCGTAACGGTAGCGTCCGAGATTACTGCGCCGGCCGGGAAACCGATGGTTATCCTCCCGTCAGACGATGCCAGTGTTGCGGAATTCTGGGGAGTCAGGGAAACACTTGTTTCCAGCGGAGGGGCAACATAATTGCTTTTCACTTCAAACGTCGAAGTTTTTGAGTCGAGAACTTGTCTGTCCAGGGATATACTGGATTTCATCGTGTACGTACCCGGGGACAACGCAGTTTTAAGATTCACGATATATTCGACCGTGTTGGGGGGGATAATTGAGTAGGGGGTGGGATCTGTTGACAACTGGGCAACCTGTTTTCCGCTGCTGTCGGTTACCAGTACATCGTCAACAGTATTTTTGTAATGGTAATTGCCGGTATTTTTAAATGAAGTTATAATTGCAAGAGGCTGGCCGGCAACAATATCCCCTGTTTTCAGATCAGTGATCATTCCCGTCCGCGTCAGACCCGGGCTATCGATGGTTATCAGGACCGGGACATTTACTGCCGTGGCAACCAATGAAGTTTTAGCATTTGGCAGGGGATGGATGTAGATGATCGCATATCTTCCCCCGGGACCGGAATCCTTGGGCACAGAGATGGTCGCCTGGATTGTCATCGAAGCACCGGGATCAAGATGGAATGTCGAATTATCGATGGAGATAAAGCTCCGGGCCGAGTAAGGGCTGGTATCGGAAGACGGAGCAATGGCGGTAAAACTCTTATCCAGGGACTGCCCGAATCCCATGACATCCACTACGAAATCCGTGGGTGGATCATCTGCACTCGAACTTATGGTAATTGGATGGACAACAGTCTGCCCGGGCGAGACAGTACCGGTATAAAGGGAGCCTGCGACTTTCAGACCGGCAACCGGGACTGGCAGTATTGTGATACAGGTAAGGACTGCAATGACAATGCATATTGCCACGTAATTATCAAACCGGGGTTTCATACAAACGTTTCCTCGTTCTATACTTCACGACTCATACTATAAAATATATACAGATTTTTTTATGCCTTCAGCAATGGTTGAAACGAAGGGAAATAAACCGGTTAAGCAGTCGCTGCCCCAATAATGGTTACATTCATACGTATGAATAACTTCACGGTAGGACAAGATCGCAAAAGGATATCCGTTATCTGAATGTGATTTTTTTGTTCCTGTCGAATTTCCTCTTCAGGTAAGGAAAAACGGCGCAAATCCAATGTTTCAACCGGACCAAGGGATCCAATCTTCGCCGTGAATCACTCTGTAACTGCGTATATGTGCCTGAGGTAGTCCCATGTCCATTGGCAAAAGACTCCTTCGACATCAGCTTTACCATCAGGGAATTACGGTATGGCAGTGCCTGCCAGTTTTCGTCGCGGGTTATGTCCAGAGTACAGGTATCATTCAATAATCAGGGGGCTGGCAATTTCACCTCCCGCCAATATATGCTAAGAATTGTTGAAAACTAAGGATTATCAGGAGTTACGATTTTACCGGTTACCGGAAAAAATGAGAAAATAGAGGGAGATTATGGAAGATTGGTTGCGGTCAGTAGCACCACGATGCGATAATAATTGTTTGTGGGGAGAACTGGATCTGCATAATTGGCATGCTGGCTGATAGAAAGGGTATAGCGCGTAGTGGATTCTTCTGCAGCCGCACCAACATGTATTGTCGGAAGGTTATACAAGTTCTTAAGCGAAGAGTCAACGTCACTATTAACCATAAAGGGGGCAGTGAGGTTAGTTGCCGGGGATCCTATTGTAACCGCAGGATACGTATAGTTCACCATAAAACCCGTGTGTGTTCCGGCGTTCTGATCGGACGCCACAACCTGCCACGGTGTTGAACTATTGATATAGTAGTGGGTACTCGAATCAGCCGTGTCCTGACCGGGGGTAAGCGTCAAGGCCGTAGTGGTTACATTTGTAGAAGCAGTGATTTGGATTGCTGCCGTCTGAGTCGCATTCAATTCTGCGTAAGTACTTGCACCCGTAGCCATCGCACCATGAGATAATGCAAGGATGCTCACGATGAGTATGAGTATCAATAGTCTGTTTTTCATCATTCGTCCCTCCGGACACCCTTAGGTATATTTTGAAGAATATAAAATATTTGGTTTTAAAAAAAGAGGTTATTAACTATTATATATACACAATTTGAATGACAATATATACAGCGAAAGAAAATGATAATTCCGTTTGATATTTACTTATGGATCCCGCACATTACCGGGTAATTGTTCATACATTATGCACCCAGATACGATTATAACCGGAATGCGCATCCGACGATCCCTTAATATCTTCATCATTGCTGTACTCTGTGTCCTGCTTGTCGTACCTCAAACGGCGGCCGGAGGCGCGACAGCCACGGTCGTTTTCAAAGCAAAAATCATCCAGCTTCCCACAGCATTTTTCACCGCAAATATTACGCAGGGAACTGCACCGCTCGCCGTGAATTTCACGGATCTGTCCACGGGCACACCGACATCATGGCTATGGGAGTTCGGCGACGGCACAAATTCCACCGAACAAAACCCGATACATACTTATTCAAGCGGAGCATTTACCGTCAACCTGACCGCGGCAAACGGTGTCGGGACATCCACAAACGTATCGAAAAGTTATATCACCGTTTTTGCCTCGAATAAGACCCAGGCCTACACCGCTCCGCAGGGATTGACGGGAACGACATCCATCGCGCTCAATACCTCAGACTTTACCTCGTCCGGTGGAACCCAGACCGTATCCGGCAATACCCTTACCCTTACCTATCCTGCCGGTTCGGCATTCAGCCAGATGACAATAAATCTTGACTCTGTCAACGATTCCGGAGGGAATATCTCAGGTTCGATCAATTCGGTGACTCTTGAGTCCACCCCGATATCAAGTACATTATCCTCAACGGGGGAGAGCGAGAAACACTCCCTGAAAATCGAACTGGATTCCCTGCCCCCGGCAGGTACAGAAATCCAAACCAGCACGATCAATGGTGCCGATAGCGCAAGCGAAGATAAATTCACAACATTTGCATTATCCAACGGCCTTTCGATTCTTGATACGAAGTACGAGCTGGTAGTTTCACACAACCTCCCTTCCTCATTGATCAGGAGCGCTGACATCACCATGGAGGTTCCGGTATCCTGGTATAACACGTATGGTTCAACAGCCGTGCGTATAATGCGGATTGATAGTGCGGGATCGGTCTCGATACTTGATACGACTTTTTCCGGGTTTGACGGGTCCAATGCAGTATATATCGCACATTCACCGTACGGATTGTCCACATTTGGGATAACTGCATCCCAGGGTTCGACAGGCTCGCAATCCCAGTCATCACAAGGCACCGGGGGATTCAGCAGTAGTGGAGGGAGCAGTGCACGCAGCGCTATTATCGAACCGGTTCTCCAGCAACCCGTGCAGCAGAATCCTCAGGTGCAGAAGCCGGAACAAGGGTCTCCAAGAGGGCAGCTCGCACCTGCGCAGGGCAGTCTGGTGTCCCAGACGGTGGATCTGTCTCCTTACAGCCGGTTCATATATTCCGATTCATCAGGCCAGCGGTACGCAGTCATCGATCGGAAAGATGCCGAACTGTCCGGGACCACCATTTCTGTTTCCGGCAAGACAGTAGAGATTATTTCCCGGGCATTTACCCTGAGCCTGACTGCCGGTACAGTGACAGAGACAAACGGGGTCATAAAGGCAGATAATATCCAATCCATCCTCCTTGCAACCACGCCGATCGATGCTGGCGTAGAGGGAGTGGGGCCGGTTTCCTCATCGTTTACCACGGGCCTCGCATCGGTGCAGTCCGATGCATTTTTCACGACAACCCTCGCAGAACCGGTAAACCCCTTCGTAGTCGAGGCATTCCGGAGTGCTGCCGCAAACAATGGAGAGGAATTAGAGGCAATTGCCTATACGCTGACCGTTCAAAAAACAAATATTGCTGAAACACTTCCGACTACCATAAAAATGAGCGTCCCTGCTGAATGGGTGACCACACACGGCGGCATCAATTCGATAGGAATTGGAAGAATCGGCGACGATCAGGCAGCCACTATCCTTAAAACCTCATTTTCGGGTTATGACAAGAGCGGGAACATGGAATTTGTTGCAGATTCACCTCATGGGCTCTCGGTATTCGGGCTCATCGCAACCAAGGGACCGTTCCAGGCGCAGCCAGGACGGTCAGGGTTTATGGCCGTGATACTGCAGAACCCGTATATCCCAGTAGTCCTGATTATTTTCGGTATCGTCGTGATAACCGGCTGCATTGTCTGGAGAAAACGAATAATACGACTATTAAGATCGAGCGGGAACGAACATAATTGAAAACGTGCTGAGGGGCAAATCGTCCCCTTCTTTTTATTCAATTGTAGATTGTTAAAGCCGGGTCAATCCCTCTCTTCCGGCATACCTGACATCAATGCGTCCAGAAAAGGAGGGGGGGAAGATTGTCAGTTTTTTTCATAGGGAGTACCTGTACTATGCCTGTTCCGACCGATATGCAGGATCACAGGGATATTCACTCAGGGGTCTTTGCCCGCTTGACCCGCTCTTTTGTCGAGAACCCGGTGACTGCATCGAGGTATTTCCGGAACCGCTTGTTGGTGTCGATGATTACATCATCGCCGGTGGTCATATCGGATTCAGTGTCGATGATCACGCTCTTGCCGTCCTTTCCGATCGTCACATCGAGGCGCCTGAGGGCCCCGAACGCGATCCGGTACGCGTCTCCGGTCTTTGTGGGTTCAACGCCAAAACAGTTCTTCAGTTCCGCAACGATCCGTTCCGGAAGATCCTTTGTCATGCCGCGCTTGATGGGATATTCCTGCATAATACTTTTTTAGTAGTGCGTGTATGTAAGGTTAATGACGGCCGAATCACCAAATGATCTGAAAATTGTATCCAAGCCGATTTCCACCGATGGGACTTCAGTCCTCATGGGCTTCCCCGGCAGCGGTCTTGTGGGAACAATCGCGCTCCAGTACATGGTCGACCAGCTGGAGTTCGATCTGATAGGAACGATGACCTCCAAATATTTCCCTCCTCTCGCGATGATGAACAAGGGCGTCATCAACGAGCCGGTCCGTATTTACAGCAAGGACCATGTCGCCGTTGTTGTCGCCGATATACCCATACACCCGATGATCTGCTACGAAATATCGAACGGCATGCTCGACTGGCTCGAACCGTTCAGGCCCAAAGAGATCCTGACGATTGCCGGTATCATCACGAATGAAGCGGAGAAGCGGGTCTTTGGCGTAGCAACGACGACCGAGGCACTCAAGCGGATCGAGGAACACACAATGATTCTCCCGATAGGAAGCATATCGGGGATTGCTTCGAGCCTGCTCACGGAGTGCAAGGTGCGCGACATCCCCGCGTACGGACTCCTTGGCGAGACGGTCAATGCACCGGACCCGCGGGCCTCCGCAGCGACGATTGAAGTACTCAATAAGATGTACGATCTCAAACTCGATGTCCAGCCGCTGATCGAACAGGCTGTCGAGATCGAGCAGAGTATGGGCAAGATCGCCGAAGAGGTCCAGCAGTCCGCAGAAACATCGCCACGAAAAGACCTTCCGATGTACGGGTGATGCAAAAATGAGATGTCCAGCGTTAACCGGCATTGCACCGGAAGTCATCAAGGATCTCAAGAGCGGGAGACCACGGACGATTGAATTACAGAGCGCACACAACATCGTGACTATCGCGGAGGTCGAGCCGGGGCCCGAGTGCCATATTTTCCTGACCTCGGTCGATCTGGCGGATCTCGGCTCCGGCGATGCCGGTATCTGCGCCATCGTTCTCTCTACCACCATCTCCATGAAACGCCTCGTGGAGTTCTCCCATGGATCGTACTACGAGGAAAGGGAGCGGATGTCAGCACGGGTGCAGCTGAAGTATTGTGCATCGTCCGTGGCAAAAGAAGTCTTCAATGACGGCCCGACTCACCCGACCTACGTGGAAGTGCTCAAGACCTCGTGTTTCCATGCGGGATAAAAAAAATCAATAATTTTTCCTGTTCTTATTTTAAAAAAATCTGAAAGAAGGTTATTTTTTCCTCAATACGACAAGGCACATCCCGAGTGCGCCGAGGACAACTATAAGATCCACCGGTGATTTTGTCGCGGTCGCGGTCGGCCACGGAGTCACTACGCTGGTTGTTTTCTTAGAGGGGATGGTAGTTATACGGGTTGTAATTAACGTCTTGACCGGGGTTGCCGTGGTCGTATCGGTGGCAATCATAAGGAGTCTGCCATAGGCATCGGTAGTACTCCCGGCCGTAACCGTGAACGTCCCGGAATAATCATCATACCCGGATTTCTGGTAACGAATCGAGTAGGTACCGGGTGTAACGTTGTAGAGCGTCAATGGCGTCCTTCCCTGGTAAACGGAACTTAAGTAGGCCGATGCTCCGCTCGGGTTTGAAGAGAAGGAGATTGTGCCGTTGACCGGAGAAGCCGCGTTGATAGTAAATGTCGGGCCGTCGACAGTGTTTGTCCCGTCATAGTAAACACGGGTAGTCCATGTTCCCGGCGTCTGGCTGGTCAGGTCGAAGGTGCCCGTCAACTGGGTTGCCGCCATAGTCGAAACACTTCCGAGAATATCATTGTAACCTGACCGGACCAGCCGCATCCTAGAACTGGATGTTGAGAAACCAGTGCCTACGATAGTAACTGACACAGTCGTGTTAACGGTGCCGTAGTTCGGGGTGATTGAGCTTACCGTGGCAGCCGACGCGTTGATTATAGTGAATGCATTGCTCATCAGTCCCGTTCCGGTATCCAAATTACGTACTACCACATTGTACGTACCCGGATTTTTTGTGGTTAGCGGAAGGTTGCACGTAATTGATGTCGTTGATATTGAGGCGTCTGTACACGATATGTCAGTCAGTCCAGAAGAAGTCAAGGTGACTGTAGCTCCGGATGCAAAACCGGTTCCTGAAATGATGACCCCGCTCAACAAATTATTATTATATCCGCTCGTAGGTGAGATCCCTGTAACGGTGGGCGTAGATATTGAAGAGATTAGAGTAGCTATAGAAAGCGTAGTTGTTCCGCCATCAGTTACCTGAACATTTGAAAAAGTGTAGTTTTGATAACCAGATTTCATTAAAATTACAGTATAGGATTGACTTTGATCAACATTCATGATCGTTGTGTCCGTTGTTCCTTGATATACGTCATTCAAATAGACCGCAGCACCTGTCGGGGTAGAACTCACCGTAATATTCCCGGCAGCTGAAACAGCAACCGGCACACACAGTACCAAAATGATCATTGAAAGCAAAAGAGTCGTTCGTTTCATCATATGACATCACGGAAATCTGCCGATAGATAAGAAGTAGAAGGCAGGACCAGATATATTTTATTAAACTTATTGGTGATAATTATCGCAGGATTTATCAGGTTATAAGAATGGTTTCCAAAGAAAAGGCTCCTGGAAAACGTTCAAAGAACGAAATGTATCAAATCATTTTTCTCATGACAGGGCCGCACTCCCATGAATCAGATTAATTACCCCGGAACGCGAATGTTAATGGCGTCACGTGGGCTTGTGGCTTAGCTCGGACATAGCGCCGGGCTTCTAACCCGGATGTCGGGGGTTCGAATCCCCCCAGGCCCGTCACTTTTCTTTTTACATTTCAGGAATACCCAGCCAACGGACAAACATTTTTTTTAAGATAACTGCCCTGGGAAATCATCTTTTTTTCTGTCGCGTGCTATCCTGACTTTGGGAATCATCCCGCACGCACGATTTGTACCCATGCGACCCCCTCTTCAGCATGAGAAGGTGAAGTCTCATTCTATCGACGTGAATTCTGCAAAAAAAGTCAGGAACGCAACAGGCCCTTAGGGGGGTCGCATGGGTACATTTCTTATCGCCACCCGGAATATCTGAGGCTTACCTGAGATCCCTGCAATGATTCCTTCACCGTGAATGAGCCGGAAATACGTGGGCGATCTTTGGTTCACGCGGGATCCCCCTTTCGTATAATGTACCTTTGCGACCCCCCTAACAAGGGCAGGAAAGGACAATAGATGGTTACGGTCAGGACCACAAAAAAGAAATTCAAACGGATAATTGGATTTCCGCAGGAGCAGAAAGATCGTTAAAAAAGGAGATTATAAGGGGGACTGCTCGTCAGACTGCTGGGCGTCCATATCCTTCTGGAGGATCTGGACATCGACAATGTTGTGCTGCCTCTGTGCGAGCTTTTTTGCCTTGAAGATGTTCTTCCCGTCTTTCCCGATCGCAATGCCGCGGTCTTCATCACGGACTTCGACCTGAACGGTCTGTTCTTCGGGTTCACCCTCGAACTGGAGCGACGTGACCTGCGCCGGGAGGAAACAGTTCTTGATGAACTGCTCGGGGTTGCTGTTGTATTCAACGACCTCGATCTTCTTTCCCATCACTTCAGAGGCTTTCTTGATAGAGGCGCCTTTCTTGCCGATCGCAAGACCCATGTCGCCCGGGTTGATGACAAAGATGAGCCTCTCGTTCCGGTCGTCAATGACACAGTCGCGGCTTCCTGCACCGGTGAGACTCTCGAACTGGGAGATAAGGCGCATGCAGTCTTCGGTAAGTTTCACTTCTACCATATCATGCCCTCTTGAGGGAGAGAATGTCTGACTCGCCCGGGCTGACGATGGCGAGCGTGCTGACCATGAACGGTTTACCGCATGCCTTACCGAGCGCAACGCTCGATCCTTCGAATGTGTGGATGAAGAGGTCTTTCTTATCCGCAACTTTTGCCTTGAACTCCGGTGGGCAGTTTCCTGCAATGACAATCATCTGTGCCTTGCCATCGTTGATGCACTTTTCGGTGTTGTTCTGGCCGAGAATTACGTTTCCTGTCTTGATAGCTCTTCTGAGTGAAGCATTAAAATCCATGTACAATTCCTCTGGTTTTTTCAAATTTTGATTTTTTCTTAGTTGCTTTGTTGTCGAACCGCAATGAGCTTTACGTCGCCGGTACCGAGCTGGATCGGCTGCCCGACAATCACGTTCTCCGTGACACCGCTCAGTTCATCGACTTCATTAGCCACAGCGGCATCGAGCAGGTGGTTGACCGTCACTTCGAATGCGGCCCGCGAGAGGACACTCTCCTTCTCGCCGGCAATACCGTGCCTTCCGATCTGCTTGACTTCGCCTTCCATGCACATCATATCGGAGACGAGCATGAGATGGCGGACATCCACAAGGATACCCTGCTCATTGAGCGTGGATACCGCTTCGTGGATGATCGCATTCCGTGCGGCTTCGATACCGAGAACGGCTGCGATCTCACTGATGTTGTTGGTGCGGGTTCTCGTGGTATCCACGCCAGCTACATCAAATACATCTTTTAGATTGGATCCTTCAGTATAAAGTATGTACTCCCCGCCCTCCTTACGCACGACGACACGAAGGATGTCGTCGATGCCCTGCACGATCACGTTCCTGACGTGCTCGGCAAGCTGGAAAAGGTTCTGGTAACTCTCCTTGTCCTTGGGGGTAAAGACCAGAGTTGCCCGGGGTTCATCGATGTCGAACTCGAAGTCACGATAGTGCCTCCGGTCCTTGATCTTCTTCGGGGCGTTCTCCATAATCTCCATGGGAGCAATCTTCCGTTTCTCACAGACTTTTACATTGAGGTGGACGAGGACCTGCATATTCTCCATGTCGGTCGTGATATCGCCGAACTCGTGGAGGGGAGCTGCTTCGATCTGCCAGCTGACCTCCCGGGCCCGGTCGCGGTCGATACCATATTCGGGCTCAAGGTAAACGGTCATGGTCGGCGTACTTGGCTCTTTCCTCGCGTCCATGATCTCGATGAGACGGGGAAGACCGAGGGTAACGTTGATTTCAGCGACACCGGCGTAGTGGAAGGTTCGCATCGTCATCTGCGTACCGGGTTCACCAATAGACTGGGCAGCGATGACCCCGACTGCCTCGCAGGACTCGATCCGGGTGCTCTTGTATTCCTGGTGAACCCGTTCGAGGATCTGCTTGAACTGTGTGTCGGTAATCTCTTTTTCGGCAAGGAACTTGCGGAGCTGGTCCTTTGTCTTCTGAGGGAGTGCTGCTGCCTCGATTTTCTTGTCGTGTTTTTCTGCGAGCGGCATTATACTTCCTCCTTGAGAATACTCTCGACGATACCCTTGACATCTACCGGGTCGCCGAAGGCGCTCTTTGTCGGATCGGTCCCGTCCTCACCATACTCGAACTGGATGATCTTCCCGCCGGTTGATCGAACGGTGCCGTCGTACGCCACCTTGAGGTCCTGCAGCGCGTTGATCATCCTGCGCTGGAGGTAACCGCTCTGGGAGGTACGAACCGCAGTGTCGACAAGACCTTCACGGCCACCGATTGCGTGGAAGAAAAATTCGGTCGGGTTGAGGCCGCCCTTGTAGCTGTGCTGGATAAACCCGTGGGCATCCGAGCCCCGATCGCCTTTCTTGAAGTGCGGGAGGGTGCGGTCGTCGTAACCTCTGACGATACGCTCACCACGAACGGACTGCTGGCCGATACAACCTGCCATCTGGGTAAGGTTGAGCATCGAACCACGGGCACCGGAGACTGCCATCAGCACCGCGCTGTTCCCGAGACCGAGGTGCCGGCCTGCAATCTGACCGGTCAGGTCACGAGCTTTTCCGAGCACCTGCATGATCTGCATCTCGAGGGTCTCCTCTACAGTACGGCCTGGCATCGGTTCGAGCTGGCCGTCCTCGTAGATCTTTATACGCCGTTCAACATCGATCGCCGCATTCTTCAGCGTCTCATCGATCTGGCCGTATTCGGTCTTCGAGAGATCTTCATCATCGATACCGAACGAGAACCCGTCAAGCATGATCCCGCGGATCGAGAGCTTGGTCATGTCGTCGATGAAATCTGCCGCTCTTCGCATACCGTAGTGGCGGATGATCCGGTTGACGATCTGGCCGTCGAACGCACCGATTGCTTTTTTATCGATGGTACCGACAAGGAGGTTGCCGTCAATGATCTTGACGTACCCATCACGTTCACAGAGCTCCTTCTTGCAGTTGTCACAGTTCTGGCAGGAGCTGGCATGGAAAACAGTGTTCAACTGATCGGGCAGGATAGTTGAGAACACCTGCTTGTTGCTCCAGTACTCGATCCCGTTCTCAACCTTGCCAGGAGGAGGCATGTGTTCTATGGTCGTGTGCTTGAGAAGGTAGAGCGCCTCGGGCTTCGTAAACCACCGGAGATCATGCGTGAGCATAAACATACCGGAGACGTGGTCGTGAATACCGCCGATGATGGGGCCGCCGAAACGGGGCGACAGGATGTTCTCCTGTACA
>Ga0187810_10000153_pt1 | contig 31774 bp, 29 predicted proteins | sample NC_wetland_sal_i_9_FD_132963 | JGI IMG/M metagenome (GOLD analysis project Ga0187810, IMG submission 132963) | Wetland sediment microbial communities from Neuse River Estuary, North Carolina, USA - ASW_5 | ecosystem: Environmental > Aquatic > Freshwater > Wetlands > Sediment | place: USA: North...
CACCGGAACACGCGGCGAAGCCCCCTTCCCCGTCACGGACCGTTTCGGACAAAAACACCTCGTCATGATGAAAGTCGACATTGATGAAACAACACTTGTGAAAATCGCCACCATGACCAACGGCCAATATTTCCGCGCCACCGACACCAGTTCCCTGCAAAAAATTTACGCCGACATCAACCAACTCGAACAAACCAAGCACACCATCCACAAATTCGAACAACAGGAGGAACTTTTCGCATGGTTCGCCATCCCCGCCATCCTCCTCCTGATTTTAGAGACCGTGCTCGGAAAAACCCTCTACCGAACCCTGCCCTAGGAGAACCTCCACATGACATTTGCCGCACCCTTCTGGCTCATTGCAACCGTCATCCTGACCGTACTCCTCATAATCGGATACCGACAGCTGGAAAGATGGAAATCCAAAGCCCTCGAATCCTTTGCCGCCACAGGACTTCTCAGCCGACTCACCGAATCCATTCCCAAAAGAAACCGCCTCTTAAAGGCCATCCTCTTCCTCCTTGGAATCATTTCCATCCTGCTTGCACTCGCCCGCCCCCAAGTCGGCTATCGATGGGAAGAAGTCCACCGCAAGGGAATCGACATCCTCATCGCCCTCGACGTCTCCAAGAGCATGCTCTCCGACGACATCCGTCCCAACCGCCTGGAACGCGCCAAACTCGCCATCCGGGACTTTGTCACCCATCTTCAAGGAGACCGCATCGGACTCCTCCCCTTTGCCGGATCCTCCTTCCTCCTCTGCCCCCTCACCATCGACTACAACGCCTTCCTCGACACGCTTGACGTAACCGACGTCAACGTCATCCCACGCGGAGGAACCGATATCGGGGGAACCATCGAAGAAGCCCTGACCATCTTCGCAGCCAAACCAAACAACCACCACTTCCTCATCCTCATGACAGACGGTGAAGACCTGGAAGGCTCAGCCCTCACCGCCGCCCGGAATGCGGCAAATGCGGGAGTTCAAATTTTTACCGTCGGCATCGGAACGGAAAGCGGCAGCCTCATTCCCATCACACGAGACGACGGAAGTACAGGCTTCCAACAAGACCCCAGCGGCCAACTGGTTCGCAGCCGACTGGATGATAAAACACTCCGCCAGATCGCCGAAACCACCGGAGGCGCTTACTATCCCCTCGACAGAGATTCAAACGCGCTGGAAATGATTTACACCAAACACCTGAGCCAGCTCCCCCGGCAGGACATCGCTCAAAAAATGAAAAAAATCCCGTTTGAACAATTCCAATTCCCCCTTGCCCTGGCCCTCATTCTACTGATGGTCGAGTACATGCTCCGGGAATACAACCACCGACATAAGCGAAAAACGAAAATCCCAGCCGCGCCCTCCTTCCTTGCGAAACAGTCCGGCACAGCCCTCACCATCCTCCTCTTCCTTTGCCTGGCAGGAAACCTCGTGGCCGCAACAACACCCGAACAAGCCATACAGGATTTCCAAAAAGGGCTCTTTTCCACTGCCGAACAAGGCTTTCGCGAATCCGCAGAGACGACTCCCACCCGGTATGATCTCCATTACAACGAAGGAGTGGCCGCATACAAAAACGGTGACTTCAACCAAGCCACCGACGCCTTCAAACAAACCCTCCACAGCTCCGACCTGGATCTCCAGGAAAAATCCTACTACAACATGGGCAACTCATACTTCCGACAGGGGCAAAGCATGGCTCCCACCAAACCGGAACAAACTGTCGAACTCTGGAAAAAATCCCTCGAGGCCTACCAAAGCGCTCTTTCACTCAATCCCAAGGATGCCGACTCAAAATACAACCATACTTACGTCAAAAAACTTCTCGACGAACTGGAAAAACAACAGAAAAAACGCCAGCAACAACAGAACCAGCAACAAAATCAGGATCAAAACCAACAACAAAACCAGAACCAGAATCAACAAAAGTCAGGCGACCAACAACAGAACCAGCAACAAAACTCCGGGAATGGCGACCAACAACAGAAACCGAACGACCAGAACGGTGCCGACAAAAAAAATCCCCAACAAAATCAAAATTCCCAATCCCCAGGCAACACCCCCGACAAAAAGAAAAACGAGGGGCAAAAAGATGAATCAGGCAAAGGCCAGCCAAAACCCGACGACAAAAAAAACAATAAAAACAGCGACAGCGACATACCCCAATCCCAGGGAAAAGACGCACCCGACCCTGCCGAAGAAGCCAGACAGCAACTGGCCGATCTCGCCAGAAAACGGGCGGGAAGAATGACCCGTGCGGAAGCCAACCGCCTGCTCGAAGCCGAACGCAACGAGGAACACCGATTAAATCCCACCCCCATCAATGGAAGCACACCGAGAACAGATGAACCTGTAAAAGATTGGTAACCGGAGATCGAATATGAAATTTCCACAGAAATCACTCCTCTGCCTTCTGATTTTTACCCTGGCCCTCATCAGTCAGGGAGCCTTCGGCGTGGGAATCACCGCCAGCCTTTCCACCCGCGAAATCTCCGAGGGGGACACCGCCCGCCTGACCATCACCATCACGGGAAACGCGACAAGCAAACCCACCATTCCACAAATCAACGGACTCACATTCGATTTTGCAGGCCAAAGTTCACAATTTGAAATGGTTAACCTCCAAACCTCATATACATACACCTACATCTACGACGTCACCGGAAACAAGGCTGGCCACTATACGATCAATCATATTGAAATCCAGGCCGATGGCAAAACCCTCCAGGCACCACCCCTGCTACTCACCGTCCTTGCTGCCGCTTCCAATCCCGCCCCTGACGCCACCAATGCCGGAAACGACGATGAGAGCAGCGGCACGACTCCTTCCGAATCACTCGACGATAAAGAAAAAAAACAGACCGCCTTCCTGCGCCTCATCCCCTCCAAAAAAGTCGCCTACGTGGGCGAACTGATCCCCGTCCAGATACGCGTCTATTTCCACCGGGTCAACCAAGTCCGCCTCACCTCCCTCCCGACACTGGACGGCACCGCATTTACCCTATCCAAAATGGACAGCCAGCCAGCCCAACAAACCATGACCATTGATGGCGAACCTTACACCGTCCTTACCTGGACCACCGCCATCTCCGCCTTCAAGGACGGCACCTACAACCTCGGCTCGAACTTCCAGGTCACCGTCCTGCAGCAAACCCGAGGCATGGCCCCCTCGGGATTTTTCGGGGATGACATTTTTGACCGCTTCTTTGGCCGGGTGGAACCGAAAGACTTGAATCTGACGAGCAAAAACACCACGATGACCATCCTTCCCCTGCCCGACGAAAACCGCCCCAAAAGCTTCACCGGACCTGTCGGAAATTTCACCTTCCAAGTCTGGCCCGTTCGTTCAAAAAACATCATGGAAGGCGACCCCATCAACCTCAAACTTGTGGTGAGCGGCGCCGGGAATTTCGATGACGTGCAGTCTCCCCAAATGACCGACGACACCGGTTGGACAACTTACAAACCCAGCGAAAAATTCTACCCCGACAACACTCCCGGCACCTCCGGGAAAAAAGAATTCCAGCAGGCCATGATCCCGCAAAACTCCTCCATCACAAACATCCCGCCGTTTGAGTTCAGCTACTTCGATCCCACCGCCGCCCGCTACGTCATCAAAAGAACCCCTCCCATTCCCATCAAAATCATTCCCGCCCAGCACACCGCCACATCCTCCGACACATCCTCATCGGACGATCAGCAAACAAATAGCTCCACCCCGGCAAATGATTTTGCCCCCAACCGCATCGAAAGAGAAAACTTCACGAAATCCCTCGTCCCCCTATGGGAAAACCCCTGGTTTGAAGCCACATGGCTCATACCCCTTGCCCTCTTGCTCACCGGAGGAGCCTTGATCCTTCGCAGCTGCCAAATCGGTTCCATCCATTCCCGTCTGAGGAAAAAACAAGCAAACCAAGCCCTCAACGCCACACTCGCGGCGATGGATGAAGCCGCGCTGCAACACGATTCGCGCAAATTCCTCACCTCATGCCGCCAAGTATGCCAGCAACATCTGGCCATGCAATGGGGGCTGCCTCCCCACGCCATTACTTCAGCCGATGTCGCAGAAAAAATGGGCGAAACCGGAACCGGATTCGCCCGTATCTTCGAATTGATCGACGCCTTCGACTATTCCGGCCAACCCATCACCGAATCGCAAATGCAGGAACTGCAGGAACTCGTCCGACAGGAACTGCAAGGAGTCGAAGTACCATGAAACATCTCGCATTTTATTTATGCATCCTGATCGCCTTCCACTCAGTCTCCGCCACTCCAGACTCGATTTCCGCCCAATCCGAGTCCACTTCACAACCGGGGGAAACAACCATCACCCACGATCAAAACACCCTTCAGCGGCGGGGGTATTCCGCCGATCTTTTATTCAATCTCGGAAACGCTTGCAGCCGAGAAAAACAGGGAGGGCTTGCCGTGCTTTATTACCGGCGGGCCCTCCTGCTTGATTCAGCCGGCAGCAAGGACATTCTGCAAAACCTGAACAAAGTGCAGACCGATCTGGGCCTGCAAGGACAGGACATTCCCGCATGGAGAATCCGCACCGGCTTCTTCACACTCGACACATGGACCATCATCGCCTTCCTTTCCATCACACTCCTCTCGCTCAATGTCTTCCTCCGCGCACTTGCCGTGACGATCCACTATCTTTCAGAACCGGGCCTCATCCGCTTCAAACAATGGAACTTCATATGCGGATGCATCGCCGGACTTTTCGCCCTGATTGCCATATCCGCCGCCATCATCCAAAACAGCGCCATCTACGAAGCTGTCGTGATAAAAAAAGACGTCCCCCTGCTCGTCTCCCCCTTTGAACAGGCGGAAGAGGTCAACACCCTCCGGGAAGGCGAAGTGGTCGAAATCTCCCGGGAACATGGAAACTACTACCTTATCGATCTCGGCCCCGGTCGAACCGGATGGGCCGAAAAAAGCAGCGTCATCCCCGTCATCCCGGAAAAGAGTGAAGGAAATTCCTCTAACCCGGGAGAGTCTTGAGGAAAGCCTCGATCCGCTCGACAGCCACCTCCAACTGAGGCATCGCCGTTGCATAACTGCAACGGACAAACCCTGCACCGCTGGGGCCGAAAGCCTCACCCGGCACGACCGCCACCTTTTGTTGCTCGAGAAGCTTCATGGAAAATTCACGGCTGGCGAGCCCGGTCTTGCGAATGTCCGGGAACAAATAAAACGCCCCCTGCGGCTCGTGGCACGGCACCCCGAGACGGTTGAAATGGTGGACAAGGAAATTCCTCCTCTGAAGGTACTGCTCCTTCATTTCGAGCATGGAATCCCGTCCATGGCGGAGCGCCTCGATCCCCGCCTCCTGACTCGTGATCGAAGCGCACAACATCGAGTACTGATGCACCTTCATCATTGCCTCGGTCAAGGCTGCCGGAGCGCAGGCATAGCCGATACGGAATCCCGTCATGGCAAAGGCCTTGCTAAACCCGTGCAGGAAAATCGTCCGCTCCCGCATCCCCGGAAGACTGGCGATGGACTCATGTTTGTCACCATAGGTCAATTCGGAATAAATCTCGTCAGTCAGGATGAGAAGATCGTGCTTCCGGGCCAGCCCGGCGATTTTCTCCTGCTCGGCACGAGGGAGAATCGAGCCGGTCGGATTTGTCGGAAAGTTTAACAACACCGCACGAGTGCGCGGCGTAATGGCTTTTTCCAAATCAGCCGCCTTGAGCGAAAACTGGTTTTCCGGTTTGGTCGATACCGCCACAGCCACACCGTGCGCCATGACCACTCCCGGATGATAAGAGACGTAGCACGGCTCATGATAGATCACTTCATCACCCGGATTTATAATGGCTCGCAGCGCCAGATCAAGCGCCTCCGATACTCCCACCGTGACGAGAATTTCATCCTTGGCGCGATATCGCACACCAAAGTGTTTCTCGACGTAAGTCGATATTTCTCGCCGCAGTCTCAGCAGACCGAGATTGGACGTGTAACCAGTCTTCCCCACCTCCAGCGAGTAGATGGCAGCCTCCCGGATATGCCACGGAGTGCGAAAGTCCGGCTCACCGATGCCAAGGGATATGACATCCTCCATCGACTGGACGATTTCAAAAAAGTCCCGGATGCCAGAACGGGGAAGCGCCTCGACATGACGGGCAATATAGGATTTGTTTTCTCCCGGCGTACTCATAAACAAATGGGGAGAAAATCAGGGGCTTACGGCAAGCCGTTCCTGCTGCTCTTCCGTGACGAAGAGCGTCCCGGCTTCCTTGTAAGGCTTCAGCATGAAATGGGTGGCCGTGGAAAGCACACCTGCGATGGTGGCTAGCTTTTCCGACACAAAACTGGCCACCTCCTTCAAATCCCGCCCCTCGACGACCACAAGCAAATCATACGCACCACTCATGAGATGGCAGGATCTGACTTCGCGGAAACGGGCAATCCTTTTGGCAATACGGTCAAAGCCGCCATCCCGCTCGGGCGTTACCTTCACCTCGATCATGGCGCGGACACGCTCCCGGTTCGCCCGGTCATTATCAATAAGGGCCCGGTATCCGAGGATCACCTTCTCCTGCTCGAGTTTCAAAATCGCGGCCCGTACTTCTTCCACCGGGAGATGGATGAGCTGCGAAATCTTCTCAGGAGTCGCAAGTGCGTCCTGTTCAAGGATGGTTAAAATGGCTTCCATAACATGAATTGCCTGCATCTTAAAAAAGAACCCCGATTGCACGTCGGATAGCCGACGTTCATCAAATCATTTTCAGGGAAGTCAGGCGGGAAAAAGATTTATGGGACGATAAAAATCTTCCCGGTGTAGGGACACTTCACTTCCGTCCCGGGAGCATTCCCCGAAACATCCACAAGACCAGCATTCGGAGCATAGGGGCTGCGTACCAGACCGGGGCGTCCGGGAACTGGTGTTCCCTTCGGATAGCTGGCGACAGGAGCGGGATTGGGGTTGGCCGGCGGATTCCAAGACTTGGTGGCTTGATTCGTCACAGGTTGATTGGGAGCCGTGGCTTGATTGGTAGCAGATGCATCCTGCGTAGCTGCGGGAGCTGTACCTGGAGCCGTGGAAGCCTGGTTGGGTTCATCGCTTGCACAGCCGATGAGGAGAAGGGCCGAAGTGAGAGGAATAATCAGTAAACGCCTAGTCATAGACTCTCAATATGAGCACATTTTTTTTGAGGAGCAAAGGCGAATTTCCAAGAAAGAAGCAATAAAGTCGACCATCCATCCTCCAGGAAATGGGATGATCAGCGTTTTCCCACGGAAAAAGCATGCAGCCGCGACACACCTTCCCAGAAAGTGGCGACATTTCGATCCCGCTTGTGATAGGCGTCGCGGCCTGTCTTGCGACTGTGTTGCGCACAAATATCTTCATTCCAAGATGCCCCCATACAACACCTTGGGCATCGGGTCGATTCAGGTTTAAGGGCATTGGCCATGACTCAGAACATCTAAATCATAATTTTTTAATAGCAAGACTTCGTTACGACAGTAAAACAACAAAAATCACAACCTGTTACGATAGAATAATTTACATATTGTTTAAACGATTATATTTAAACGCTTATTCCCTACGTCTCCAACTTCGCCTCCAAAGTCATCCCATGAAGATGAGCGGTGGAAATGCACATCCTTATTTCCTCCCGGCTGCCACCAAGCTCCATGATCCCACCATTTGGCATCGTCGGCTGATAGCGAAATTTGTCCATCCCCTCAGCCAGCACGTCCCACCGGGAATACAACACCTCCCACAAAACCCCTCTCATGAAAAGACCATGACTAAAAATAGCGATGACTTCCTCCGGTCGGGCAAAAGCACGATCCAGCGACTCCTTCACCCGCATGGAAAATTCCCGATACGACTCCAGCTCCGGGCTTTCCCGGAAGTCTGGATCGCACCGATCCCAAAAAATCTGCTTCCAGGGCAACCGTTCCGGCTCGGTGGTGCCATCATATTTTCCCGGCTCAAGATACGTAAACTCCTGCACCGACCATTCCTCCACCGGGATATTTGGGTATTTATCCAGATACGGTTGGGCCGTTTCCCGCGTCCGGCAATAAGGTGACACCACCACCAACTCCACCGGAGGCAACACCCCTGCCAACCGTTGAGCTTCCAGTCTCCCCTCATCCACCAGATGCACCGTCGCCCAACTCTTCGTCGGCAACCCCACATTCCCCTCACTCAACCCATGCCGAATCCAGTAAATCGTCTTCATCCACAAGAAGAACAGCAAGAGAGAGGAGTCGGGTCAAGCGAGACCCACATCATCACAATGGATATAAAGAACACCTCTTGAATTTTCAGCCGCCAGAACCCGGACCCAGCCGAAATCCACTGGCAGGGCAAGGAATCACCCGCTATGAATTCTGAGTGGCAACCTGATGCTGCCAGGAATCAGTCATGACACGTCGCATACGCATTCACACATTTTCCACATGGGCCCAACAAGTCGAAGATGCCGCCGGATACCTCCGGGCACTCCCCGGACGAAATCTGGCCCCGATGGTGATCCGTCCCGACGACGCAGCCCTTCTCAAAAAATCCCGGATCGAAGCCGACTGGGAAGGAGAAATCATCCGCTGCTTTTCCAACATGACCCACAAGGATCTCACCTTTCTCCCCGCACGAGCCACGGGATCAAAAGGACTCTCCGAATTGGCCCGGCGCTCACCATCCCCCGACGAGGAATCGTGGATACTTTTCATCGCCCACCAGCCAAACATTCATGAAAAAACCATCGCCAAAATCTTTCAACACCTGACCGAACACGGACACCGGATTTTCCTCTGGGGATTCGACGAAGTCAGCCGAAGAATGCCCTGCTTCAACAACATCGCCCCCTATCTCTCCATCCTCATCCACGATGAAGTCCCTCTGGAACCCGAAGGCGTGGCACTCCTGCCGAAATCCTGCCTCACTCTCCACAGCAGTTGGCTGGCCAACCTCGTCCCCTTCGCCAACCCCTTTTACGAATCCCCAGAAGCAAAAATCACCTTCCTCGGCTCCGTCAACGGACTTTCACCCCATCGCCAGCGTCAGATCGACTTTCTGAAAGAAACCTTCGACGAAAAATTCATCGCCATTCACGACGGCTCCGTCCCCGTGAAAGACCGTTCCCGCTTCGGCTCCTGGAAAGTTCACTTTTGCCCCGAAGGCAGACATTTCACCTCGCCCGGCATGCGTTACACCCATACCGACCGCGCATTCTGGTCCGGCTGCATGGGGCAGGTGCCCGTGATCGAAAACTCCGTCCTCGGAGGTCGCTTGCAAAATCTCGTCGACCAAGGCCTCCTCTTCCGCTACCCGCACGGGAACCTCGACGCCCTCACCACCGCCTGTGAAGACGCCCTTGCAGCATCGGACGATCTTCGCCGCCGCATCTACGAACACTTCAACCAACACGCGACAATCGGCCCCGTTGCGGCAGATCTCATCGCCCGCTATCATTGATCGAATATGCCGCGCCGCATCCGCATCATCCACTTCTGCCCGTGGGCCCACCAACTCGAACCCGCCACCGACTACCTCGCAAGGCAGCCCGGACGCGACCTCCGTTCCGCCATTTCCAATCCCGACGACCCCGAACTTCTCCGCATGGCCCAGCTCGACTCCGACTGGCACTCGGAAAATCTCCGAGCCTTCGCCGCCATGCAACACCCGGACGCAGAATTTCTCCCCGCCCTCGTCACTGGCTCTGCCGGCATGCCCGACATGGCCTTCAACCATCTCCCGGCAGGTGAGGAATGGTGGTTCATCCCCATGGCCCAACACCCGCAGGGTCTCGCCGGAGTCATCGGACGCCTGCTCGAAATCTTCACCCAGAAAGGCGGGCACACCCTCTTCTGGGCTTTTGATGAAGCCAGCCGCACCATGCCATGCTTCCCCGAAGTCGCCCCCTTCCTACACATCTACATCCACGATGAATTTTTAGGTGAAAAAGAAAAAAAACTCCTCCGCCCCGGCTGCCGGGCCATCCACACCAGCTGGGTGGCAAACATCATCCCCTTCGCCTTTCCCTTCAACGAAGAACCAGAGGAAAAAATCCTCTTCCTCGGCTCAAAACTCGGCTTCACCCCCCACCGCCAGCACCAGATCGAAATCCTGAAAAATCACTTCGGCGAGAAACTCCACGCCATCCACGACCACTCCTTCCCCGTGGGAGATCGAGGCAAACTCACCCGTTTCAAAGCAAGCCTCTGCCCCGAAGGACGAAAATTCACCACCCCCGACATGCGCTACACCCACACCGACCGCCCCTTCTGGTCGGGCTGCCTGGGTCTTGTCCCCATCATCGAAAACTCCGCACTGGGCGGACGCCTTCAAGATTTGACCGATCAAAAACTCGTGATCCGCTACCGCCACAGTGACGCCGATTCCCTCATTGCCTCCTGCGAAGCCGCACTCGCCCTCCCAACCTCCGAACGAAAAAAAATTTACACCCATTTCAACCAACACCAAACCATCGGCCCCATCGCCGCACAGGCCATCCTCTCGTCCGATGAGATAACCGCCTGACCAAGACAAAATCCCAAAAAAAGAATTCACAAAAGAGAAAGTCACAGCTAAATCTATTTAAACTCTATCCGGGCCAATAAATGTTGGCGTTATTTCCCCGGATAGAGTTATTTGCGAATGCTTCCCAAGCCACCACATCTGTCACCTTTGACAGGTCAAACTATTTTCCGAAATTGGCACACCTGGAACCTGTAAGAGCCTGTCTGAAAAATTAGAAAGGCTCTTGCAAAACCACCTACTTCAACGTCGCCAGGACTGACTTGATGGCCGTGAAATTCGGCAAGTCCTTGGGCGTCGGAGTCTGCTCGCTATAAGCAATATTTCCGTTTTTATCCACGACAAAGGCCGCACGTGCACTGACAGAACCGAACCCCATGAGATCTGCAAGAAGGACTCCATAATCCGTCGCCGTTTTTTTATTCAAATCACTAAGCAGAGTGATGCCGATTTTATTTTTCTCGGCCCACGCCTCTTGTGAGAAAGGGCTGTCAACACTGATACCGTAAACCTCGGCATTCATATCCCGATAGGCATTCAGACCGGAAGTAATGTCACAGAGCTCCTGCGTGCAAACACCCGTGAATGCCAAGGGAAAGAAAAGAATAAGGCTATTCTTCTTCCCAAAATTTTTACTGAGGGTTACTTCTGAAACTCCGCTGGAATTTTTCGTCTTGAGGCTGAAGTCCGGAGCTTTGGTTCCTACGCTGATGGGCATGATCTGATCCTTGGGATAAGGGTTAATATACAGAGGATTACTTTCGCCACCTTCCGCCGTCTGTCAAATGACGAATGCGCGGCGAAAACGACTTACAAAACCTGTGGAGCCTCACATTTCCGGGAAAGCTTCGTGATCAGAGCATCAATCCGTTCCGCGTCATACGGTTTTTCCAACGCACCGCTAAAACCGTAGTCCCGCCAGTGCGACATCGCCGGGTGATGCGTCTTCCCGCTGGAGACAATGCACGTCACATTCGCGTCGATTTTTTTCAACAAATCGAGTGTCTCCACCGCCCCAAGCCCTTCCGGGACGACCAGATCAAGAATGACAAAATCAAAGGGAGAGCCAGCCTTTTTTCCCTCTTCGTAAAGCTTGACGGCAAGCCCCCCCTCCGTGCAGGTGACAACACTGTGCCCCTTCATCTGTAGCACTTCCTGCACAAACTGGAGAATGAGAACCTGGTCATCCATGAAGAGAATTTTCCTCGCCGGAGCTTTCGCCTTTTCAGGAATGGGACCCGTCTGCACAACGGGCGCGGTGATCTCAACCGCCGGAATAAAGAGAGAAACCGTCGTCCCCTTCTCCTCCTCGGAATCGACCTGGATCGTACCGCCCCAACTCTGCGTGATCGCAAGAGCCGTGGTAAGCCCCAGCCCCTTGGCCGATTCCTTCGTGGTAAAAAACGGGTGAAAAATCTTTGGCAGATTCTCCGCCTTGATACCCAGCCCCGAATCGCGAATTTCCAACAATACATAGCGCCCCGGCAAGAGGTGCAACGCCTGCGGAGAAGTACTCGGATCATAGACAAAATTCGTCGCCTCAATTCGGAGAATACCCTTTCCCCGCGTGGCTTCCCTGGCATTCCGTATGATCTCTTCCAGAGCAATGGCCAGCCCCGAAGTTTCAACATTCACCGCATCCAGATCTTTTGCAAACCAGTACTCGGGCCGCAGACTCGAAGACTGCAAAAACTGATCCGCCAGCGGCACAAGAAACGTCTCCAGCAAGATCGGCTGCGGCTTGGAACTTTGACCGGGAAACCGCTGAAGCAGTTGGACGAAGGACCGCACCATGTGCTCGGCAATGCCAAGAGAGGATTCCGCCTTCGCGCGAACACCTTCATTCTCCTTCAAAAAAAGTTCCTGCAACCCCAGGACGATTTTCAAATTCTTCAAAACATGGCGAACCATTTCCTGGACACCCTCACTCCTTGCCGTCTTGACGATTTCCGCCTCAAGCTCCCTCCGCTTGGAAACATCCCGCGAGACAATGACAAGATATTCCGGATTCCCGCCAGCATTCCTCACCACCTCCGCATTCGACTCAAGAGGTATCCACGAACCACTCTTGTGCAGCATGCGGTAATCCGCCCGCCGCCCCACCCCCGTCTTCAGCGTCTCCTCGAAAATGTGCTTCACCCGCTCCTGATCCTGCGGATGTATCTGGGCGAAAGAATCCCCCTGCTTCAACTCCTCCGGCACATAGCCAAGAGTCTGGGAAAAAGTCTCATTATTCCAAATGCGCTTGCCACTGAGATCCACCAGCGCGACGAGGTCGGCCAGATGCTGCGCAACCATTTGATAAATCCGCCCATGGACAGACCACTGATCCATCGCCGTCTTCAGGCGCACCATCTCCTGCTGCAGAGTCACAATGCGCCCCTGCAGCACCTCGATTTCAGCGAGATATTTTTTTTCCAGATCACTCATGCCGCTGCAACAACCGTCCCTGAAAACGAAAGTAGCGCCCACCCGCACAGGAGCAAGGCTTTATCCCCCACCTTTTGCTTGGGTCAAACAAAACACGGTTGACGGCGTGCCACATTCTCACCTTCAATAGACCATGGACTCAGTAGCTCGCGGACAACGCGTTCTGGACATGGAGATTGAGGAATTGCAGGCCCTGCGCGGACGGCTCGGAACGGATTTTTCCCGCGCCATACTCCTCATGAACCAAACCCTCGAAACCGGGAAAAAACTCGTCGTCACCGGCGTGGGAAAATCCGGCCACATCGGCCAAAAAATCGCCGCCACCCTCACCAGCACCGGCGCACCCGCCATCCCCCTCGACGCCGTGAATGCCGCCCACGGAGACATGGGAGTCGTCGTCTCGGGAGACCTCATCATCATCCTCAGCCACAGCGGAGAAACAGAGGAAGTCCTGCGCCTCCTCCCCAGTTTTCGCAAACTGGATGCCCGCATCCTGGCCATGACCGGAAATCCCCAATCCCCCCTCGCACGCGAAGCCGACGTACATCTGGATGTCTCCGTCACCCGCGAAGCCTGCCCGCTGAACCTCGCCCCCACCTCCAGCACCACCGTCATGCTCGCCATGGGAGACGCCCTTGCCATGACCCTTTTGGAAGAGCGAGGTTTTGAAAAAGAAGACTTTGCCCTCTACCACCCCGGCGGAACCATAGGTCGCAACCTCCTGCTAAAGGTCGACCGCATCATGCGCCCACTGGAAAAAGTCGCCGTCTGCGGCTGCCGAGACACCGTCATGAAATCCATCTCCCTTATGAGCCAGAAACGGTGCGGCGCCGTCATCATCATCGAAGACAACGGAACCCTGGCCGGCATCTTCACCCATGGAGATTTCGCCCGCAGCTACCAAAAAGACCCCGATGTGGGGCGCCGCCCCCTGGAAGAACTCATGACCCGCAACCCCATCTCCGTGCTGGTTGACAATCTTGCCGTACAAGTGCTTAATACTTTCAGTAAACATCAGATTCAGGATCTGATCGTGCTGGATGATCAACGGCGTCCCGTGGGGCTCGTCGATGTGCAAGACCTCACGAAGATGGAACTGATGTAACGGAAATCACCCTCAACCCGACAACTGTTATTTTATGGCGATTAATGCAAACGACCTCAGAAAAGGCATGGCCGTCCTGTTCAACAGCGACACCTGCATTGTTCTGGAAACCCAACACCGCACACCCGGAAACCTCCGAGCCTTCGTACAGGCCACCATGCGCTCCCTCAAAACCGGACGCTCCTTTGAAACCCGCCTCGGCTCAAGCGAAAAACTAGAAACCGTCAACATGTCCCGCTCCAAATGGGACTACTCCTACAAGGACGGCGATACCTACGTCTTCATCGAACCCCAAACCTACGAAAACCTCACCCTCAACGAGGAAATCGTCAAAGACGTAAAGGACTACCTCGTCGAAAACCTCACCTGCGAAATCCTCTTCATTGAAGACAAGGCAGTCACCCTCGAAGTCCCCTCCTCCGTCGAACTCACCGTTGTCGAATCCTCCGACGGCGTCCGAGGCGACTCCGCCAACAACGTCATGAAACCCGCCAAACTCGAAACCGGGCTCGTCGTCCAAGTCCCACTCTTCATCAAAGAAGGCGAAAAGATCAAAGTCGACACCCGCGAAGGCAAATACATGAGCCGCGCCTAAACCCCATCGTATCAGCCCCTTACGAGGGCTTTTCACCCCAATTCCCGCTCAACCCCTGAAAATCCCGTTCAGGGGTTTTTCTTGCACGACTTGAACCACCCCTTTGTTCAAGGACTCCGGCAAAAATTCGCGTGCGTTGTCCACTCGCTCCTGATTGGAATCTCGCTATGCCTCCATACCCCGTGTTGTCTTGCCACGGGTGAGGGTTATTCTCAAAAAAAGCACGTTCCTATGCAAAGAAAAACCCCGAGGTTTTACCCTCGGGGTTTTTTAAGACTAGCTTAGAGCTATCTCGTAGCTTGATTTAGAAGCTATAGACAACTTCAGCAACGCCCTGATGTGCGGGGCCAGCTGCTTTTGAGCCACCATTGCCGCCCATGATGCCATCGCCGTAGTCGAGGCGATATTCTGTGCGGAGGGAGAGGTTCTCGATCACATCAAAGGATGCGGTGAGGGTTTCACTCCAGATATCCACACGGCCTGGGAGGGTGTTGTACGCTCCGGTTGTGGTATCGGCGCTCATGAATGAGCCGTTCGGATTGAATTTGGCACCAGTGCTGTCATGGAAGTAGTCAACACGGTTAGCCAAGCTGAAGATATCATTGAACTGATACTTCGCATAGACTGCTGCACCCCAGTAGGTGTCGCTATCGCCGCTGATGATGCTAGCAGGAGCGCCACCAGGTCCGGAGAAATTACCGGACTGAGGCTGGAAGTAGCCGAGGTCGATGTTGAAGCCGAGGAGGAGAGGATCCTTGCGGGCATCCTTGCCTGTGCCGACGGTCCACTTCGGAACCCAGTTGCCCCACACGTCATAGAGGACGTTGGCGGTGTTATCCGTTGCGCTGCCCACGCCATTATTGGCGAAGTTGCTGAAACCCTGATCGCCATTGATTGCATAATAGACGGTCTGTTTCAAGTTGGCATTGCCGCCAGGAGCCGTGAGGTTCACGCTGGCGAGAAGCGACGCGCTGTTGTTGAGTTTGCCAATCGTGCCAGCAGGAAGATTCGCAGAACCACCATTGGCGCCGCTGTCAGCATTCCAGCCGTTGACAATACCGAATTCGGTGTCAACCGTATCATTCCACTTATACTTGGTGAGGACACCAACGTGGTTGAGGGGTTGAGCATTCCAGAACAGGTTACCGTAGGTGATGTTCAAGTTGGCGGGACGCTCCTGAACTTCATAACCGATCGGGGTTACAAATTTACCAACATTGAAGTCCAGACCGTTGCCGATAGGGGCGCGGAACTGGGCATATGCCTGCTGGACATACAGTGAATCGGTTGTGGTGCCGTTGTTATTGGCGGAAGCTGTGCCTGTGCCGCCTGCGTTGTGACCGAAGGCGTTGGCATCCGAGCCAAACATCAGGTCAGCGCGGAAACCGGCTTGGGCTTCGTTCTTGTCGCTGAGCGGCTTCTCAAGGGAGAGCTTGAGGGCGTTCAGGTTGAATTCGCCACGGCGAATCGCATCCGTTCCGACCTTGTTGCTTTCGTTGTTGTTGCCGTTGGCGGATGTGCCACCGGTAAAATTGTAGCTGTAACCGGCATCCACGAAGCCGGAGAGTTTGACGCCCTTCTGGGCTGTTTCTACGTATGGTCCTTCTTCAATCTGCTTGACCATGTCTTTTTGTGCAGGTGCTGGGGCGGTGCCGACATCAGCGATGGCGCTGAATGATCCGACCGCTGCCACTGCGAGGAGACTTGCGATAATCTTATTCATTTATTGTTATCCTTCTATTTAAGGTTTGTTTCGTTTCGGATTCTACTCCGCCCACCCGGTTTCCCCTAGGTCAGGATAGAGTCCTTCCCGATTCGTGAGGTTAATGTGCCCGGAATCTTTTTTTCGTCAATAAATTTTTTTTGAACATTTTTTGATGAGCACTGTCTTTTTCTATTTTCCCTATGATGGAGAGGAAAAGCTGCGGACTGCTCCGCACATTTTTTGTGGGATGCGGGCTCTACGTTTGTTACAATCGCGTGAACTTCGGTTCATCCATCAAAGTTTATTTCTCACCCGAGAAATGTAACGATGTTATTTAAATGCCTGTATAAATGCCGGGTGGGCATGGATGCGCCGAAGTGCACGGTGGAGAAGCGTGATGCCGGGTTCGGTGCGGTGCCAGGGGGAGGCGCCCGAGGGATGCGGCAGGGGGACAAGATCGAAGGTTTCTCCAAAGGCGGTGCAGGGAATGATCTTGCCGATGATCTGGTCGAGCTTGGGACAGTCGGTGAATTGCGCGATGGCGAGTTTGCCGACAGGTAGGACGAGGAGGGGCTTGAGAAGTTTTACCTCCTCCTCAAGCCAGCGACGACAGTTTTGAATCTCCGTTTCATCCGGGACGCGATCACCTCCGGAAGGGGCTTTGCCGGGGAAGCATCGGCAGACGGCAGCCATATATATATGGCGACGGAAGGTTTCTTCCTCGATTCCGGCTGATTCGTGGAACCATTTGAAGAGGGTTTTCCCGGCAGTCCAGGCAAAGGGTTTCCCGGCGAGAGGCTCCTTCGGGCCGGGTGCCTGCCCCACGAGAAGTACCCGGCTGGCGACGGGATGGCCGCAGACGACAGGCTTTTGCATGCGGGGACAGAGTGAGCAGGAGCGGAGGTTGCGGATGTGTTCCTCGACGGCTGTCGAGGGAGCGGGCTGGTGGCGGCGGTCAGGGTGCGGAATCTTCAGTCGGGCGGTTTTGTTCATGCTGGGGAGGCGGCATTTTAAGATATTGCAGAAGGTCCTGGCGAATGAGGTCGGGGTTGGCGATGGTTCGCTTCACCTCCTCCCATCTTCCGGCCCATGTGGCCGTTTGCTGGGAGGATGGGCCATTCTGCAGACTTCCGGTGGCGTTTTCGAGTATTTTCGAAAAACCCTGGACGGTTTGAGCGGGACTGGTTCTCCCTTGGGCGAGGTTGGAACCCCACTGTTGCAACTGACTGCGAAGCTCCTCAATCTTGCGCTGGTCGATGTTGAAGCCGTTTTGGCGGAGCCGGGAGATGTCAAAGGAGGAAGGGTCGCGGAGGATGCGGGCGATCTGCTGGGGATCGGGTTTGAGATTGTAGTGGGCCAGAACATTGTCGAGGTCTCCCTGAAGGCGAAAGTCGCTGGAGGCAAGGGCGGAAATGATTTGTCGAAGGTAGGGATCCATGCCTGCCGCAGTGGTGGGAGGCCGCTGGATGCGCTGCTGGAGTTGCTGAAGGCTGCCGGTAAGTTGCTGGAGGCGGTTTTCCTGACCAGTCTTGTATCCAGGCCAGATTTTTTGCCAGGTGGCGTCCCAGAAGCCGGGGTTTTGTTCCTGCGCCTGGAGTTTTTGTATCTCGTTCTGGAGAAGAGATATCTGCTGGCGAGTGGCCGTCACATTCGGCGAGGTTTGTGCTTCATCCTGAGCGACAAGAGAGGTCGCCGCGAGCAAAAGAAAAAGAATTGCCTGGGAGGCTGTCTTAAAAAATGTCGGCATCAGTGTCATTATCATCATCGGTTTTCAATGGCTCCCGAATGGATATGAACGCCATGGCAACGGAGAGCACCATGATGATGAGCAATAGGACGGAAAGGAGCGGATCGTCAACCGCCAGGGCGCACAGAGTGACCTCAAGGAGAATAGCGGGAGTCATGGCAATGATGGTGATGCGGAGGACCGTGATGTAATCCAGCGTCATGCCCATGTTGCGCTGGAAATTCCGGGCAGTGAGGGAAAGCAGAAGAGCGAGAAGGCCCCGGCTGAAGAGATACCAGGTGAAGATGAAGGGCATTGCGGCAGGGATGAGGGCCTGCTGAAAATTGTTCAGCCAGGTTTCGGCATAGGCATGATCCATGGTGAGCTTGAGCCCGGGCTGGGGGGTCATGGTGGCCGAGTAGTCAGGGCTCTCGACGATAGAGGCTTTTTCTTCCAGAAGGATCATGGAAAATATTCGCAAAAAGACTCCGGGCAGACTGTTGTCGAGATGAATTTTGTCCTGCGAGATGAGGACGGTGGCATCCTTGTCATCCTTGGGGAGATCGGGTGATGAAGTGTCAATGACGGCCACCATGCGCTGGGTGGCGATATCATGGATTTCATACCGCCCAGGTTGTCGAGTGGAGATTTTTCCCCCTTCGATCTGCATGACAGGCAGTTGGGTCAGCAGGGGAGCCACATCGGTCTGCAAAAACATTTGCCACGAAAATTGGAGTTGAATGCAGAAGACGCCAAACGCCAGACAAATGAGGATGAAGAGATAGCCGATGCAGGTGCCCTGCCACTGGAAGGCGACGTCATGATAAAACTCCTGGGAATAGAACGACTTCCACAGGGCGTGGTAGAGGTCGAATTTCTGCAGAGTTGTAGCAGGCGTCACCATAACAGGAACAATAGACCCGTGATCGTCTCATTCAATCGCGGCTGAGTCAATTTCTCCCGGCTCGGAGCGGAGGATTTCAACGGGGCAATCGGGGAGGGCGGCGAGGAAGGCGCGCCCGTAGGATTTGTTGAGGATGCGACTGTCAAGGATGGCAATCTGGCCCTTGTCGCTCCTGGTGCGGATGAGGCGGCCCACTCCCTGCTTGAAGCGGAGGATGGCTTCCGGGAGGGAAAACTCGCGGAAGGCGTCCCCTCCCCGCTGTTCGATCGATTCGATGCGGGCCTCGACGAGGGGGTGATCCGGGACGGCGAAGGGGAGGCGGCAGATGATGACGTTGCTGAGGGCGTCGCCGGGAACATCGACACCGTGCCAGAAACTGTCCGTGCCGAAGAGGACAGAGTCGCGGTCTTTCTTGAATTCCGTCAACAGGTGGTGCCGGGAGAGCCCGGTGCCGTGGACAAGGAGAGTGATCCCTTTTTTCTGAAACCACGGGGTGAGAGCCGCCGCCACGGTCTGCATGGTGCTGTAGCCGGTGAAGAGGACGAAGGCCTTGCCATGAGTCTGGCTGACGAAGTGGGTGATCCATTTCTCCAGAGCCTTTTCATAAAGCTGACGCTCGTGAGGTTCGGGCATCGACTTGGGGATGTAGACTTTCATCTGCCGGGCATAATCGAAGGGAGAATCAACCTGAAGAGCCGTGGCCTCCCCTCCCCCGACCCGTCCCTGGAAGTAGTTGAGCCCCTTTCCCGTGGAGAGAGTGGCGCTGGTGAGGATGGCGGTTTGCCCGGGGCGGAAAATGATCTGGCGGAGGACGTCGGCGAGATCGACAGGCGAAGTCTGGAGAGTGAAGGAGGTCTTGTATTTCCCCTCGCGCTCGATCCAATAGACGCTGGTGGCATCCTCATACTTGAGGAAGGTGGTGAGCGCCTTTTGCTGGGAGGCCAGCCGGAGGGCGGCGTCGCGCAGGTCGGCCTGATCTTCCTCGGATTCGAGGGTGCGGGCGGCGTCAAGTATCTGGTTTCGGAGGTTGAGGAGGGGAAGGCTGAGGCTGTCTTCCACGCAGTCGGGTTCGCGGATGCGGATTTCCGCCGACTTCACATTTTCGAATTTCATCTGAAGTTGGGCGGAAAAGCGGTCGAGGGTTTCAAGACAGTCGATGACCAGTTTTTCCAGGTTGGCAAGGCGCATGGCCTTCAGGACGCCGCGGCGCGTGGTGGGATGGTGAAGACGTTGGAGAAGGTAGCGGAGGCTGGAGGTGGAAAAGGCTTCCCCGATGTGGCGGGCGGCGACCATTTCGACAGCATGGGCTTCGTCGAGGATGAGAAAGTCATTCGAGAAAAGGTAGCCCTCCTCGGTATCGCTGATTTCGGTGAGTCCACCCATCAGGCTGAAGAGGAGCGTGTGGTTGAGGACGACGATTTCCGATTCGAGCATCTGCTTGCGGGCCTGCTGGTAAAAGCAGTGTGGATCATTCCCGCAGGTGCGGGGGGTGCAGATGTGTTCCTCACTGCAAACCTGCGCCCAGACGTGCAAGTCGGGCTGGGGATCGAGATCGCTGAGGGTGCCGTCCTTCGTCCGCAACGACCACTCCTGAAGGCGGCGCAACTCCGCAGTCTGGGTGTTGGAAAAAAGGTCGTCGGAGGATTGCATGGCGCGGGTGAGGCGGCGGGGGCAGAGATAGTTCTGACGGCCTTTGAGAAGAGTGGCCCGGACGGGCTGGGGCAGGAGATTCTGGACAATGGGAATGTCCTTGTGGAAAAGCTGCTCCTGAAGGTTGATCGTGTAGGTGGAGATGAGAGCCTTCCGCCCGTTCTCGATGGCGTGGATCGTGGAGGGAATGAGATAGGCCAGACTCTTCCCCACTCCCGTGCCCGCCTCGACGATGAGGTGGCTTTGTTCCTGCAACGCCTGAGCCACGGCGACGGCCATCTGCTGCTGCTGGAGGCGATACTCGAAATTTCTCGCACCCGAGAGGAGTCCGTTTTCGCCAAAGGCTTCTCTCATTCGACCGGGAAAATCTCCGGACAGAAAACGAAGGGGACGGATCATGTGACCCGTAGCATGGAGCCTCCGGACACTTTGAGCAATGCTTCCGCACGATCCCGAGCGAATGTCATGCCTCCCCACAGGTTGTCGGGGCGGGGAGGTCGAAGGAAAAACGGGAATTATTTCTTATCGTATTTCAGAGCGTCACGAAGTTCCGCCAGCGCATTGTCCACAGCTTTGAGGGCGCTCTCACGATGACCACCAAAGTCATGCGCCGCATCCTTCAAGTCAATCCTGGCCTTTTCCAAGGCACTAATGGCGGCATGAATCGCCGGATGGCGTTCGTGCTTTATTGTTGAGGACGGTGTTGAAGTTGAACTCACGGCCTGCGACATGACAAGATCCGTGGCTCCAAAACAGATGACCGCCAGGACCGAAGTTAGGACGAGTTTGTTAAAAAAGGATTTTTTCATAATGAGTATCTCCGATTGGGGTAATAAGTTGTGTATTGGATGATAAAACGGCGGAAACCTGTAAAAGTTGCGCTCACTTCCCACAAAAAAAACACCCGCTATACCGTGTGGTCAACCCGCGTCCCGACGGTGGAATCGGACGAGGAGTCGCCTCCCTTCCCGTTGAATTGCGGAGCGGAATTTCCTGACAAATCAGCACTCCGTGTCGTCAGAATAGAGGCACTGACAGGGGGCGTATTCAGCGTTCGCGCCGCAGCTTCCGAGAGACTCAGATAAACCCCGGTATTTCTCTCCGACTTCTCCTCAGTCGCTATCGCCTTGCTGGGGTTGTTGGTACTGGAGGCCGCAATGAGAGACAACTGGGAGGCCACCGCCGCCGTGTGTGCCGCGTGTTTCAAATCGCTGACCTTTACCTGACTCGCTGCGCCGTTAATAATGGGTGCCATGCCGGAATCTTAGAACATCTCTTTCATCTGGCAAATGAAGCGTTCTTTTCACCTTTAAAACAAAAGCATAACTATAAAAGTCAGCCTCGAAGATACCGTCGTAACACTTAGCCAATTCGTTCCAATAAGGCGCACCCGACATCCGTTTGACACAAATATTTCACATTTGAAAAATCCACAACGTGTCCGCTTCAATCGAAATGGCTCAACAGGTCGGGGCCGAGTTTTTCCGGGTGGTGGGAAGGCGCTTCCGCTTGGCCGCCAGATGGAGATTCCGGTCACGCTTCGGCCTCGCATGGATGCCGAGGCTGAGGGGTCGGAATTCTTCAGGATGGCGATGGCCTCCGGGAGCTCATCGATCCTCCGGATGCCGAAGGGGACTTCGGAGGGATCAACCATGCTCTTTTCGTCATTGTGCCGACGCCGGGGAAGAATGGGAATAAAATGGGGATTGTCGCAGGCGTCGATGACTTTTTTCAACTCGGTGGGGTCGTCATGAATCATCGCCGAGATGAAGAGATCCGCCTTTTCCATGGCGCGGATCAACAGGTGAATCTCCCTCGTGAATACGATGAACATTTTATCAAACCCAGGAATACATTCCGCCAGACGCGCAAGCTTGGTCGGCTCATATTCCTCGGGATGATACTTGCGGCAGGGGTCGTCCTTGCGCCGGGGCATTTCACGAGGGTTTTGCGTGATCAGGAGGGGATAAAAATGTTCCTCCGACCCGCAGAGTTCCCCTAGAATATCCGCCACTCCGGGATAGGTCGTCATCTCCGGATCAAGGTAGATGTCCGGGGTGAAAGATTCCTGCATGGCATCGTGAAACTTGGTGTGGAGCCCCGCCCGGTCGAGCGCCGAATGCAAAACCATGGCCTGAATGCCGGTTTTCTCGTAAGCCTTGTGCTCCAGGCAGATAAGCACCTGCAGCAAGGTGTCATCCACCTCGATCAGCACGACTTTTTTCCCCTTCAGCGATCCCAAAAGAGCACTGAGTGAGGAAGATTTTTTACCTTGGTAGATTTTCAGGCTCATTCAGGGAAAATACTTCATCCGACGTGCTCTAAATGGGACATGATAGGCTGGGTGACTAGATGAGATTTGGAGCTTTTGACTTGCGAAGTTTTGATTAAGTCGATAGAGATAGTCGTATATGAAATTTGAGACTCTTTGCCTCCACGCCGGTTATACTCCAGAACCCACCACCCAAGCCACCGCCGTCCCCGTTTACCGGACGACCGCCTACACCTTTCGCAACGCTGAGCAGGCCGCCAATCTCTTCGGATTGAAAGAACTCGGCAATATCTACACCCGCCTCACCAACCCCACCACCGCCGTCCTCGAACAACGCGCCGCTCTCCTCGAAGGAGCCCCGGCCATGGGTGGCCTTGCCGTCGCCTCCGGCACCAGCGCCATTTTCTACTCCATCATCAACCTTGCCGAATCGGGGGATAACCTTGTCAGCGCCCGCAACCTCTACGGGGGCACCTACACCCAGTTCAACGACATCCTGCCGAAATTCGGCATCACCACCAAATTTGTTGATTCCAACGATCCGCAGAACTACGCCAAGACCATCGACTCAAAAACCCGCGCCCTCTTCGTCGAAACCGTCTCCAACCCCGCCCTCGAAGTCGCCGACCTCGAAGCCATCGCCCAGGTCGCCCATGCGGCGGGCCTGCCTCTCATCGTCGATTCCACCTTCTCCACCCCCTACCTCACCAACCCGCTCGCATTCGGCGCCGACATCGTCGTCCATTCCCTCACGAAATGGTTCGGCGGACACGGCAACGGCATCGGCGGCATCATCATCGACAGTGGCCGCTTCAACTGGGCCGCCGGGAAGCACGCCCTCTACACCGAACCGGACAATTCCTACCACGGCATGCGCTGGGGCATCGACCTGCCTGACGCCCTCCGCCCGCTCGCCTTCATCCTCCGCGCCCGCACCGTTCCCCTCCGCAACCTCGGGGCGTGCATCTCCCCGGATAATTCCTGGTTCTTCCTTCAGGGAATCGAAACCCTCCCCTTGCGCGTCGAACGCCATACGGAAAACTCCAAGGCCGTGGCCCTCCATTTGAAAAAACATCCCAAGGTGGAATGGGTGCGCTACCCCGGACTGGAAGACGACCCTTACTACAAACTCAATCAGAAATACCTCAAAGGAAAAGGCGGCGGCATCGTCGTCTTCGGGATCAAGGGCGGCAAGGAAGCCGGACGCACCTTCATAGACAACCTCAAGCTCCATTCCCAGCTTGCCAACGTCGGTGACGCCAAAAGCCTCGCCATCCACCCCGCCACCACCACCCACTCCCAACTCACCGACGAACAGCAAAAGGCTGGAGGCATCACCCCCGGACTCGTCCGCCTCTCTGTCGGCCTCGAACACATCGACGACATCCTCGCCGACATCGACCAGGCCCTCGAAAAAAGCTAAACGCAGTTCACCGCATTTTCCAAAAAGCCACCGGCGCGAGGGAGGAAACGCTCCCGCGCTTTTCTCTTGCGGCTGTGGATGGCGGAGCGGCGGGAGGGCCTTCGAGTTGTTGTGGAGGAGGTGCCGGGGCGGTGGTGCCCCGGAGATTAACGAAGACGATCTCCGGGGTGGCGTCGACGCGGATGGCGGGGCCGACGGTGCCGTAGCCGCTGGTGATGATGAGGTTGAGTCCGTTTGCGTGGAGGGTGTGGCCGGTGTCGCCGTAGAGGGCGAGCATGAGGTAGTTGATGGGCCAGATCTGCCCGCCGTGGGTGTGGCCGGAGAGTTGGAGATCGACCCCGGCGTTTTCCGCCTCGTGGATGTAGGCTTCAATGGGTTGGTGATCCATGAGGATGATGGGGAGGTTCTGGGGAGTTTTGTCGAGGATGACGCTGATGGGCACTCTCTTGCCGCCGAAGATGGAGGTGCGGGTGACGTCTTCGCGTCCGACGAGGATGAAGTTTCCGGGAAAGACGTGGGCTTCGTCGCTCAAGACATTGATCCCGACGTCTTGGAGGAGGCGGATGGAGGCATCGACTCCCTGATAATATTCATGGTTCCCGGTGACGGCATAGACGCCGAGGGGGGCGTTGAGATGGCGGAGCGGTTCCAGGGCGTGGGTGGCGGTGATGTATTCGGGGGTCGCATCGACGATGTCACCACCGAGGAGGATGATGTCGGGTGAAAGGGCGTTGATTCGATTCACCATGTCGGTCAGACGTTCGCCCCTCATCTCGATTCCGACATGGACGTCGGCGACGAAGGCGATTTTCAGCGGTTGCAGAGGATCGGCGATTTGTATGTCGTAATTGTGGATTTCCGGATGTCGGGCGCTCCAAACTCCGTAGCCGGTGACGAGGATGGCAATGATCCAGACGCTGCCCGCGCCATGCAGGCGGAATTGCTCGACAACTCCATCCAGCGACATGATCCGCCACGCTCCCATGCGGACAATGAAGCGGGTGAGATCGAGCAGGAGAAAACCGAGGGTGAGATAAAAGGCGAGGCCGAAGAGGATGCTGGTGAAATATCCCAGGTTATCGAGCCAGAAGAGCTGATTTTTGAGAATCAGACGGGTTGTGAGCAGGTAGGAGTAAAACAGCACAACGATCAGCAGGGCGTGGGCCGCCTGCACCCATGTCTTCCGGGGCAGGGAGGAGGCTCCCCATCGCCAGACGTAGAACATCCCCAGAAAGACGAGGATGCCAAGATGGTATATTACATTCATGTGACTTCCGCTTGTGTCCTACTCTCTTGCAGGGGAAATTCAAGAGAACCCGCCTATATTTTCACCAAAGGGGCAAAAAAGCGGTTTGCGCCGGGGGGAGCCTTGGTGCACCATCCTGTCCCATGCGCGTCCTTGTGACAGGAATGATCGCCGGGATGGATGACTTGTCCTACCTGGAAAAAGTCGTCGCCCTCGGCAGGCAGAATGGTCGGGAAGTGCGGGTGTTTGACGCTGTCCGGGAATTCACCAAGGGAGGGAAGAAGCCTCTGGAACGCCTCTTGGGGACGACCGATTATGTATTCGAGCTGACCCGCGAGCGGGAGTACGAGAAGATCGGCTACCAGATTTCCAAGTATGGGTTCAAGGATGTCATTGTCCGCTGCCCGGCGACGGTGGAGTGGAATCGCATCAACCGGAAATTCAAGGATCACCGGATTTTGAAGGAATTCATCCAACCGGATTTGATTGTGACATTAATCGACGCGGAATGGCTCATCCGCCAGAAGTTAGATCAACCGCCGCCCAATGATCTTTTCCTGAAAACCCTGAAGGAGCGGCATCACAATATTTACGAAGTCCTTTCCTGGATGAATGAAGAGGTAAGCCTTTCCGAGGACTGGGCCAAGCACATGGGCATACCGCACCACGTCATCGCCGTAAAGGAGCCGCCCGAGTGTCTCTATAAACTCGTCACCCACCCCGATCCCTGGGTCGTCTACGCCAGTTATTCCATGACGTATGCCACGCCGGAGATGCGCGAAGAGGTGAACCGGATCATCCGACGGCTGCGCGAATACGCCGTGGTCATCGATCCCCAGACGGTGGAACTCAGCGCCTACGCCGATCTGGAAACCGACCGCGAGGTGATTTACGCCTACACCGTGCACCGCGACCTCCACTGGTACGTGGGGAAGGTCGATGCCGTGGTGGCGATTCACCCCTACCCGGAACGCCCGCCGCTTTCCGCCGGGATGATGGACGAACTGGGACATGCACGCGATTACATGAAGGCGCGGTATATGATTTTCCCGAAGGGCTTCAGTCCCTTCACCACCGATAGTTACATTGAAAAGGGCCACCTGTTCGAAAACGCGAACGAACTGTTCCGCTATCTCGACGAGGTGGAAAAGAGACCGAAGTTCACGGAGAACATGGAACTTCAGGCAAGCCTCAACCTTTAGCACCTTGACATACCACGCGGACGGCTCATTGGTAAGGTATACTTATGAAGCCTCCCTTGGTTATTCATCATCGAGATCAGGACGGTTTTGTCGGCGCACTCGTCGCCGAGGCAATGCTGAACAAACCGTGCGAATTCTACGACACAAACTACGGCGAAGTCGCCCCGGATGTCACGGGCCGTGATGTGATTGTGGTCGATTTTTCCTTCCCGCGAGACCAGCAGATTGCGATGCAGAAAAAGGCAAAATCGATCCACACTTTTGATCACCATGAAAAGGCGCAGGAATCTCTTGCCGGACTGCCCAATGTCTCCTTTGACATGAAGCGCGCTGGATGCCAGGTCCTGAGCGACCACTTAAAGGAAGTCTGCCCTGATGCGAAGAACTGGGAAGAGGTGTGCAAGGAACGCCCCGGTCTTAAGGTTCTCTCCGACTACGCCTCGGATAAAGATCTCTGGCAGTTCAAGCTGCCGAACAGCAGGGAAATCAACACGGCGATCGACTCGCGCGAACTGACCCGCGACGCTTACGGAGAAATGGAAAAACTAACCACGAAGGATTTGTACACCGAGGGACAGGCCATGATGCGATACCGCGATTCCCTTATTCACCAAATCAGCAAAGACGCCGAACTCGCCGAGATGAAGGACGAAAAGGGCAAACCCTTCCGCTTTCTCGCGGTCAATGGCTCGCTGGCCATTCGCTCCGACCTCGGGGAGGCTCTCGTCGATCTGGCGAAAGAACACAAGGATGAGCTGGGTTGTGAACCCGTTGGCGTTGTCTATCAAAAAAAGGGCGACATCGTCCAAGCCTCGTTTCGAAGTGATGGCAGCGTGAACGTCAACCACCTGCTGGAGCCTTACGGCGGGGGTGGGCATCCCTCTGCCGCAGCAGCTCGATTTCCCGAAAATCCGCCTTGGAAAGTGCTCGATGCCGAGCCCTTCAAGACCCACAAAATGCAGAGCCCGATTCAGCGTGAAACCTCCCAGCAAAAGGCCACCGTTCTGGGGGAACTTCCGTCTTTAAAGCCGACAACCGCCCCTCAAAAACAGCCGGCCCGCTAGGAGCCTGACAGAGGAACGTCTTGCCGGAGGAAAAAAAACTCTTAATTTCAGTTGGCAATGAGTGCTGGTAGCGAACCGGACAGAGTCTCAGCCGCCGACAAAATCCGCCACAGCCCCGACCACTACAAAGTGTGCGAGGGGTGCGGTTCCATCGTCGTGGCCAAAGCCGGAGTCTGCCCGAACTGCAACGCCTACCGCTTCGACATAAGCCCCGAAGCTGTTCTCAAACAGGTCGAAATCCTCGTCGCCCGCCAGCCCCTCTCCATCGACAAACGGGATTATCTTTAATACCGCTCACTTGTCCTTCATCCCTGCTCAGCCGTATCGCTTGCGGAAAGCACCGGGAGAAAAGCCCCGCCGTTGGTGAAAGACTTTGTTCAAATGAGCCGCATCAACAAATCCACATTGCGCGGCGATTTCCTTGACGGTGAGATCGGACTGAATCAAAAGTTCCACGGCCTTTTCCACCCGGATCTGTTGCAGATATCGACGGGGCGGTTCACCGTAATGCTGTCGAAAAAGCGTCGAAAAATAGGCCGGACAGAGCGAGTTGTAGGCGGCCACTTGGGCGATGGTCAAAGGCTCCTGAAAATTTTGACGAAAGTAATAAGCCGCAGATTGAATGGAACGAATTTGGTGCGCGTTCAACCCCGATGTGGATTCCTCCCTGCCGGAAATTTTCGAAGGAATTTTACCCGTCCCCCGGTTCTCCGCCTGCCGTGAAACCAAAAGAAGGATGTTTTGCACCGCAAGACGAACGTGCAACCGCGTCCTCTTATCATTCGAAGTATGCTCACGGAAAATCCTCTGAAATGAGGTGGCGATCTCGTCAAAATCCTCACGGAGCGGGATCGCTTTCCCCATCCATTTTGGAGGAGCAAAGACAAATTGGAATCCAATCCACGCCAGCTCGGTATGCAACGACGAATCGGGGATTTCATAATGCAGCAGACCCGGACGCACAAGAATCGCCTGTCCGGCTTCCAGAGTCCGTTTGCGATGCGGTTCCCCCAACGACCACTGGCACCGCCCGCACAAGACCATTCCCAACTCGAAAAAAGGATGACTATGCAAACGTGTCGGACTGCGGGGCAAAGAATTCTCCCTCTTCACATAGCGAGATTGACTCGCCAGCTTCAATAGAGGCTCTGCTTCCCATATAGGTAGTAAATTCATATAATATTGATGTTTTAGACATAAATCTAAAATAGATACTATATAAACTCAAATGCCTCCACTTGTGCAGCACCCGTCTTCCCGCTTATGCTCCTTCTTATGACCACGAAAAATATCCAATGGGGAATCATGGGAGCGGGAAGTATCGCGAAGGCGTTTGCCTCGGCACTGCCAAAATCGAAAACCGGGCGTCTCGCGGCAGTCGGCAGCCGGGATGGCGCAAAAGCGAAGACATTCGCCGGTGAATTTGGAAATGAAGTTCGCGCCCACGACTCTTATGAGGCCCTTCTTGCCGACCCGGAAGTCGATGCGATCTATATCGCCATTCCTCATCCCGAGCATGCCCGGTGGGCCATCGCCGCAGCCCGGGCCGGGAAGCACATTCTCTGCGAGAAACCACTCACCATGAATCGGGCCGAAGCCAGCGCTGTAATCGAAACCGCACGGGAACACAACGTTTTTCTGATGGAGGCTTTCATGTACCGCTGCCATCCCCAGACTGCGCGGTGGCTGGAGGTCGTGCGCTCCGGTGTTTTGGGACAAGTGGCCACCATCCGCGCCGTCTTCTCCTTTCGAGGAAACTTCGATCCCCAGCACCGTCTTTTCAAAAACGAACTCGGCGGCGGCGGCATTCTGGATGTGGGGTGCTACACGACCTCGATCTCCCGGCTGGCTGCTGGCGCGGCCCTGGGAAAAGATGGCTGTGCCGAACCGCTCCGGATTTCCGGCGTCGCACATCTTCATCCCGAAACGGGGGTCGATCTGTGGGCTTCCGCCACCGCCCTTTTCCCGAAAGGAATCGTGGCCGAATGGTCAACCGGAGTGGAGCTGAATCGGGAAAACGGACTCTGGATTTCCGGCACCGAGGGCATGATGCACGTCCCCTCGCCTTACACGGCTGCGAGGGAGGGAGGAAAGAGTTCCTTGTTCATAACCCGGCAGGGAAAGACCGAGGAGATGGTTGTGGAAAGTAAAGAATGGCTCTACGGTTTGGAGGCCGATGCCGTCGGAAATGCTCTGGCAAAAGGGCTCAAAGAGTCACCCGCCGTCCCCGTGGCCGACACTCTGGGGAATATGACTGCTCTCGACTCATGGCGAGCCTCGGTGGAATTGGTTTACAAGAGCGAGGCTGTCTCTTTTTCCTTCCCCACCATCCACGGCAAACCGTTAAGGAAACGGAACGACACCCCCATGCCCTACGGAACAATTCCCGGAATCGAGTTCCCGGTATCCCGGCTGGTCATGGGATGCGACAATCAACTGACCATGCCGGATGCGGCGATGATCTTCGACGATTTCTTCGAGCGCGGAGGCAATGCCTTTGACACCGCTTACATTTACCGGGGAGGTCTGCCGGAACGATTGCTCGGACGATGGATCGCCCAGCGCCAAGTGCGCAAAAATGTGGCCGTGATCGTGAAAGGAGCCCATTCACCCCTCTGCACTCCGGAACATCTGACAAAGCAACTTCACGAGAGTCTCGAGCGAATGGGATTCGATTACGCCGACATGTATCTGATGCACCGGGATAATTCAGACATCCCCGTGGGGGAATTTGTCGACGTGCTCAACCAACATCTGGACAAGGGATTGATTCGTTCCTTCGGCGGCTCGAACTGGACGCTGGAACGTCTAAAAAAGGCCGATTCCTACGCCGGGAAAAAGGGGCTTCAGGGATTCAACCTGATCAGCAACAACTTCAGTCTGGCCCGGATGGTCAATCCGGTTTGGGGCGGATGCGTTGCCGCTTCCACTCCTGAATTCAAAACGTGGCTGGGGAAAAACAAGAAGACGCTGCTGGCCTGGTCCAGTCAGGCTCGAGGATTTTTCACAGACCGCGCAGGTGAGGATAAAAAAGACGACGCCGAACTGGTGCACAGTTGGTACAGTCCGGACAATTTCAAACGGCGTGAGCGGGCCTTCACTCTGGCAAAGGAAAAGGGTGTCGCGGCCATCCACATCGCCCTCGCCTACGTTCTCCATCAACCCTTCGCGCCGTTCGCGCTGGTCGGGCCCCGCCAGATATCGGAAACCGCCGACACCATCCGAGGTTTGCGTGTGACTCTGACTCCCGAAGAACTGGCCTGGCTTAATCTCGAAAGATAAAAACCTAGGCGAATTGCCGCAGGAACCGGACGTCGTTTTCAGAAAAGAGGCGCAGATCGGGAATGTCGTGCAGCAGCATGGTGAGGCGTTCAATGCCCATACCGAAGGCAAAGCCTGTGTAACGTTCAGGATCGATGCCAACACCGGAAAGAACGGCGGGATCTACCATGCCGCATCCGGCGATTTCCGTCCATTCCGCACCCTTCAGTCGCAGGCCGGGGCTCGACATATCGACCTCAAAACTTGGTTCGGTGAAGGGGAAAAAATGGGGGCGGAGGCGGACTCGTGTCGAGGGGCCAAGGAGTTCGTTAAAAACATGTTGCAGAGTGCCGGTGAGGTTGCCGAGATGTATCCCCTCCGCGATGCAAAGCCCCTCGATCTGGTGAAAATACATCCCGTGAGTGGCATCGATCTCATCCCGTCGGTAGCAGCGGCCCGGTGCGATGATCTGGATCGGTGGTGTTTGCGAAAGCATCGTGCGGATTTGAATCGGCGAGGTCTGCGTGCGCAGGAGAGCCCTCCCATACTTCGGATGGAGCGGCATGTCGACATAGAAGGTGTCCTGCTCGTTGCGGGCGGGGTGATCCTTCGGCGTGTTGAGGGCGTCGAAATTGTGGTACTCGGTTTCGACTTCCGGGCCGTCGGCCAGGGCATATCCGAGG
>Ga0187810_10000154_pt1 | contig 31429 bp, 22 predicted proteins | sample NC_wetland_sal_i_9_FD_132963 | JGI IMG/M metagenome (GOLD analysis project Ga0187810, IMG submission 132963) | Wetland sediment microbial communities from Neuse River Estuary, North Carolina, USA - ASW_5 | ecosystem: Environmental > Aquatic > Freshwater > Wetlands > Sediment | place: USA: North...
CCGCATCGCAGGGTTCTTCAAGACGCACCACATCGCAGACGACTTCGACTCGGAGCTGACTTCGCACCTTGAAATGCTCGTAGAAGAAAACATCGGCAAAGGCATGACGCTTGAAGAAGCGCGCTACGCCGCGCGCCGCCGTCTAGGAGGACCAATGCAAATTGCCGAAACCAACCGCGAACTCCGCGGACTGCCCTTCCTTGAAACGTTGCTGCAGGACATCCGCTTCAGTCTGCGCGTGTTGCGCAAGAATCCCAGTTTCGTGGTCGCGGTGGTGCTAACTCTGGCGCTCGGAGTCGGCGTCAACAGCGCTGTCTTTAGCATCGTAGACGCATTCCTCTTTCGCCAAGCTGGCGTGAAGGACTCCGACAGGCTGGTAGCGATAGCCGACCGTACACTCAAACACGCGAGTTGGCCGATCTCTTACCCCAATTTCGTGGACTGGCGGCAAGAGAATCAGGTCTTCGATGGAATGTCAGCGTATCGCACGTTTTCACTCGTCTTTGCCGATGATGCCGGTGCCGACCGGGTACCGGGAATGGAAGTGTCGTCTGGTCTGTTCGAGACTCTGGGCATGCGACCAGCGCTTGGCCGAACGTTTCTTGTCGAGGAGCACCAGTTCCAGGGTGCCCCCGTCGCGATGATTAGTTATGAACTGTGGCAGAGTCGGTTCGGCGGAGATCCCGCTGTATTAGGCAAGAGGATAACTGTCCGCGGTGAGCCCTTATCAATCGTTGGGGTGGCAGCTCCAGGATTCCGGTTGGGTCCGCGTGCAGACATATATGTGCCGTTGGAGCGCGGTTTGCTCGAACGCAGGGGAAGCGCTAACTCGCTCTACGCAATCGGACGTCTCAAGTCTGGTGTGACATTGGAGCAGGCTCGGAGTCAGATGGATGTGATCTCGAAGCGCCTTGAAGAGCTCTACCCCGCGACTAATAAAGGCCATCGTGTTGACCTGTTGCGGTTCGGCCAACTCCGGCGTGGCGAGGTCCGGACGCCGTTGCTGATGCTCCTCGCTGCCGCGAGCCTAGTATTGCTGATCGCCTGTGCGAACATTTCAAGCCTGCTGCTGGCCAAGGCCGCAGGCCGCAGCCAAGAAATCACGATCAGGAAGGCTTTGGGCGCCAGCCGTACGCGTCTCGTTTTCCAAATGCTCACCGAAAGCATGGTTCTCGCCACTATTGGCGGCTCGGTCGGTCTGCTGTTTAGCTTCTGGGCATGCCGCGTCGTGCTCGCGTTGATCGGTGATCTCGACCGCTGGCCCGGCGGAGCGCCTCTGGGCGGCATCGGCATTGACGTCCGCGTGTTCGTGTATACCCTATCGCTTGTATTGGTTATCGGCCTCACGATGGGACTCGTGCCGGCGCTTCACGCATCCAAGACATCTTTGCGGAGTAGGTCGGCCACAAAAGAAAGCCGCCGAATTCTCGACGTTTTGGTTGCCTGGGAGGTGATGCTGGCCGTGGTTCTGCTTTGCAGCGCCGGGTTGCTGACCCGCAGCTTGTATCACCTCCTGACTCAGGAAAGGGGATTTGACGCCAGCCGCGTTCTGACACTGAGCCTGGCGCGCGCCGACGGTCCTGAATCGGAAGAAGCCTGCCAGCGCATCCTCGAGGGAATTCAGATGCTTCCCGGGGTGGAGGCGGCAGCGGCGGCGTTCCCGCTCCCATTCGGGCATGGCTTTTCGGGCAATAATTTCTACGCGGAAGGAACCCCAGACTACGGACGTGACCACTACATCGATGCGCAAATACGCAGCGTCACTCCTGGCTATTTTCAAACGCTCGGAATGCATTTGCTAAAAGGGCGTTGGTTCACTCTCTCCGATTGCGGGGCCTGCGCTGGGCGAAGCTCCACTGAAGGCGCGGTAATCAACGAGGTGTTGGCGCAGGAGGCGTGGCCCGACCGAGACCCGCTCGGCAAACGATTCCGCCTTGGCACACCGGTCCCGGATTCAGCCTGGATTACTGTGGTGGGTGTAGCGGCTGCTACTAAGGAGAGTGGATTGGACAGCGGGGCCAGTCCGGAAATCTACATGCCAATTTCCGGCTCCGCCGATATCCTGGTGCGCGCAGCTGTGGATCCTATCAGCCTCGTGCCCGCCATTCGCACACGCATTCAGAGCGTAGATCGCGGGCAGGCAATTTTCGATATTTATCCGCTGGAGGATCGCATTTCGGACTCCGTGCGTGGCAACCGGACACTGGCCTCCTTACTTGGGATGTTCGCCGGCATTGCGGCGCTGCTTGCCGCTGTCGGGATCTATGCCGTCGTTTCGCATTCAGTGACTCGGCGGACGCAAGAGTTGGGCATCCGAGCCGCGCTGGGCGCGGAACCAGCCGATGTACGCAATCTTGTGCTGCGGCAGGGTATGTTGCCGGTCCTCGCCGGAGCGGGGCTCGGTATTGCGGGCGCATCGGCAACCACGCGGGTCCTGAGCAGCTTCCTGTTCGGAGTGAAGGCAATCGATCCGCTCACTTATGTTGCGGTGGTGCTGTTCGTGGGTGCTATTGGTCTTCTGTCCGGCTGCATCCCAGCTCGACGCGCGACTCGCATAAATCCGATGGTCGCGCTGAGATACGAATAGTCTTCCGCGCAAGTGACTGGTACTGCGCTCCCCAGGACAACCATTCATAGACGTCTGGGAGCTTGTGCGAGGCCCCACCCGCACCCACATGGGCGGATGGTGCGCAGGTCTGATTTCCGGGCACTCCCTGCGATTGGCAACGCACTCGGAAACAATAAGTCGCGTCCGGGTATCGGAAACTGGGTAATTGCGAAGCCCGAACACACGCAACAAAGTGTCCGTTCTGTTGCATTCAGCAGGAAGCGTGCGCTCATTTTTCATAGGGTTACGCACGTCGATACTAGGGGTCGGCCGCGACATAATGTTGCATTTCTCAAAGAAACTAGGGAGGTGCGCGCAGGATGCGGAAGACCCCTTGTCGATGTTGACGGCAATCGAGTTTTCAACCGGCACTTCTGTGGCAACGGTTGCAAGAAGGCGGATGTTCGTGATCGCCAGCGAGAGCGTCGTCGGAGGTTCGCCGGACAGAAATGCCCCTATTGCGGACGCAAATCAACCGGAGACCATAAATTTCAACGGGGTGTTTCGCGTCACAACGTACCGAGGGGCGTTTCAATTGTCGGAAATGGTGTGCAGGGCTAAGGAGGGCAGACTCAATCAGCCAAGCCCCTGGAGGTGAAGTCGAGTTGGGCCAAGTTGAGCCAATTCCATGAGCCAAAGCAACCAGAATCGGACGCTTCCAAGATGTGAACGAAGGGCAACGTCTTCGACAGCTTCTTCGTTCCCAACGCCTCAAGAAAAGCAGAAGGCGGGGGCCGCGCAATTACAAGCCTCCCGGGCTTTGGTCTTGAAGGTTCCCGGGTTCGCAGTCCTTTAGCGAACCCTCAGGATATTCCAATTCCAAGCTTGCGTTCATTGGGTTGATGATCGCTACACTGTTGAAGTGGCTGAGATTTAGGTCGAGCGGCCCGACATCGTTTGGCTCCATCATTCCGGGCAAGACCTCATCAACGAGGATGAGCGCCCAACGGTTAAATTTATTGGCAACTTCCTTCGTCTTAGTAATTTTCTCTTCGAGAGCCAACCGGATACTTGTCGGGTAAATGTCACCAAACATTCCTCCGGAATCATCATCACCCGTATACCCCATCCTGAGAGCCTTTCCTGTCGGGGCATTTGCTGCAAACAAATCGAGCATGACACCACCCGCAGTGATCTCTCTCGGCTTTCTTGAACACTCCAAATAGTACTCTTGTGCGGCTGCGCCGAGTTGATTCACTATGCTTCTCATTTCTCCTGTCAAGGGTCGCTTGAGCTTCGACCCCCAAAAAATAGTGCCACCTTGATCCGAAAAGGGAATTTTGGAAAGCTCCTTGTGTAGTGCAAGGTTAAGAGGAATATCAACCTCTTCAAGACCTTCGTTTGACCCATCTAGATAGATGTATCGTTGGTTCAATCGCCTGACCTCAAAGGCTGTGCCGTCAATTGAAAAATCGGGTGGAGTGCTTTCTCCGAGCGGCTCATAGAGGGGCTTTCTGTTAAAGCGCTTCGTCAGGAATTCACTGGCTACATGCTCTTCTCTTTTCACGGTTAGCTCCGAACGACCAAGGGTAGCTCTGCGGTCGTCACGGCGCAAGAATTGCACTTCCAGCATTAAGTTGGGCAATAATATAGTTGAGCGCGGATTCTCTCTAAACTCTCATTCATGATTGATGCATACCTAGATGAAGCAGGAATACACGGTGGAGCGCCCATGTGTTTTGTCACGGGCTTCTTCGGCGGGCGGGGACAATGGAAGAAGGTAGAGGATTCATGGCGTAGTGCGTTAGACCGTTTTGAGGTGCCGCTCGACCAATTCCACGCGCTCCACGCTGTCAAGCGCAGGAAATTTTTCGCAAAGATGGATGAGCACATGCACGCACGATTCATCGTTGAGTTGGCGAAGGCGATCGCGGATTTCAAAGTTTACCCAGTCAGCTTCGGCGTCGTCGTATCAGATTTCTACCTGTTCCGTGAAAGCGAAAGGCGGTTTCTCACGGGCATGGAGATAACGCCGGAAGGCAAACTGTCAGGCACAGGCAATCCGAACAAGCCATACTTCATGCCGTTTCTTCATGTGGTACGGACTGTCGCCAGCTACGCCCCGAAGGGTGGCTACGCCCATTTCTTCGTCGGTGTCGATAGGCCGTTCTACGGATACGCAAAAGAAATGTTCGGCGTACTCAAGAGCGGCCCGAACACGGGAAACAATCGGGAGCGTTTGGGCAACATAAACGCTCCTTTGGCGAAAGACACTCCACAGTTGCAGGCTGCCGACTTTTTCGCCTACATGACCTATGATCGGGCGCGGGAGTGCGTCACGACGGGCAATTGGTTCAAATCGGCAATACCAGCACTGGGCGTTCTCGCTCGAAAAGCCCAGAGCGTAAGGGATCTTGTGTTTTATAATCGGGACACGATTAGCGCGATGCTGGCGCAGATTGACCCTGCATACCGCCTGCTGTTGAAATAGTCGGTCAATGGAAACTGGAGTCAATTCGGTGTCTTCCCATCTAAAGCAGCTTGACGCCAGAGTTAAAGAACTGAATAAACTAGCCGCTGAGGTCTTGCAGTGTGCTCAGTGCCTTGCGAACGGCGACTTCGTAGGTAGCGCCAATCTCAAGGGCAAGGCTGAGGAATGGTACAGAGGCGCTCGCGGTCTCTTGGAGCGGGAGAACTTTTCCGGTCTGCGAGCGTTCGACTGGTGTTACGAGGCCTACTATCCGGACGTATTTGACAAGACTAAGATGGTCAAGGATTTCACGTCCATTTCTTATTTTATCTACTCGCCCAACTACAATCAAATGAGCGTAAAGACGAACCTGCCGTATTTTGCTCAGAACGTAGGAAAGGCTATGGCACTCCTGAACGCATGTGTGTCTGAAGTGAAGTCGAGAGAACTGTCGATCTTGGGTGATTTAAGTTTCGTTGTGACAGCCGATGAGTTCGAGACTGCCTCAAGTCTCCTTCAATCTTCGCACGAGGAGACGATCACTCGCGCCAGCGGCGTCGTTGCCAGAGTCGCGCTCGAAAGGCATTTCAGAACGGTGGCTGAGGAACGCAACATAACTATCGTCAAGAATCCACAGAATAAGGCACACTCCGACTTCACGGACATCACGCTATCGTTGAAAAATGCAGGTGTCATAACGGCAGTACAGCGAGCAAGGTTAGATGTGCTTTACAGGATAGGGAACAACTGTGCTCATCCGAAAGAAATAGTGAACCGGAATGACGTCGAGGAATTGATTCGGGATGGGAGTTCATTCACGGGATTGATAGTGTGATGGAGACGTGCGTCTTGATTTATTGAGCTTTTGGCATTCCGCGCAATCGGTCGGCGGTTGCTGAAGCTTATCAATGTAGTTGAGCTGGAATAGCAGAGGACCGAGCTTCTCGCCCAGGCAGACCATTGCAGCCAGGAGCGCCTTTATCTCTGCGTCGCATTCCACCAAAACCTTCTCGTGCGAGATAACTTGCAGAGCTATCGCCGCGAAGATAAATGCATCGGGTGTCTTGCTGTACCAGCCGCGAACCATGCAGGGGCTTGGCGTTCGAGAAAACGTCGAATCCACCCGGGTTGAATCAAAACTGGCGATAATTCGAGACTTCCGATGCTGTCTGCTATGATTCCTCGATCATGTCTCTTATTGTTTCTGTGGCCCTCTCAATCATTCCGATTCTTATCGCTCTCTACGCGTTGTGGGTCAGCTTGCGGACGGAAAAATACGCACGCACCCAGGTCGAGCTGATGCAAAGGCAGGAGACTGAGAGGGTGCGGGAACAAGCGATCCAAGATGAATGGTCGGCCAAGTTCGATGCGGCGGTCTCGGCTGTTCAGAAGATCGCGCCGAGGTGGACTCAGACGCCGAACGGGCAAACGAACACCTACGGGTTGGCGTTTCCCGGCCCAGACTTGGTGCCGCAAATCGAACACTATCTTGTCGAGGAGAAGTTGAGCCGCGGTCCGGTTCGCGCAAGACAGATAAATGGCGCCGAACTTCGGTTGCCCGTCGTGCGGGAGACGATCACGCAAGTACTGGCCTGCGTGGAAAAGTTCAAGAGGGACTGGCCCGCAGAGGCGAAGAAGTTGGGGCTCTGAGTGGCGAGAGCGATTTCCGTTTTCCGCCGGATTATCGCGCGGCCGCCGCGATTCTTTGCTGTTCTCTCTTTTTGGAAGCTTCTAAAACAATTTCCGCCTCGCGTGCGAGCTCAAGGACGACTGCGTTTGTGCTCTATGATGCCGCACTAGCCCATTCGCTCGCGGCTCGATAGCGGAAAATGTGACCCTGTTAGTCGTCCCGAGACGTATACCAGCATTGACCTGCCTTCGCCCGTCCTGGATTACTGGATAGAGCATCGTTCAACCGCACAATGGCTTTGAGAAATGTGGTTCCGCAATTTGAAGTTCAAATCTTGCAAGAGCGCCAACCGGCACTCACCTGGTCCATTCCAGCCCAAGGCGCGGCGGGTCGTCCCGCAGGTCCACGTTAAAGTGAAATTCATTTACGACGCTTGCTCCGTCCATTAAATTACCGATTAAGCGAGCATTGACATCGTAGACGTGTCGCTCAAGAGGTCTGAACCGCGTGCCCTCGTATTCGTAATGAACTGCCTTTGAGCGGGTGTTCTCCATCGCAGCAGGAGGGCCGCCTGGATGCTTTACGGCGAGTATGAGCTCCCTGGTGTCGTTTAGGCTGAGGCGAGTGTGGTTGAACGGCTCTCCGATCCAACATCCGTAATAAACACGCTGGGCCTCTCCTCCTGAAGCCTCAAAGAAAGTAATCTGAGCAGTTAGGCTTTCGATTGCGCCCACGGATGCATCCTTTCTTGGCTCATTACGGAAAATCGCGATAGCGGCAGCAAAACCCGCGACCCCTTCTTTCAGTTCCCTCCAAGTATCGCTGTCGTCTGACAGCACATACCGCGGAGTGAGGAGTGGTTTCAGCGACACAAGATTGGCGACGCGCTCCCCTGCGGGCCTAGTCTTAGCCCTGAGCCCCTTCGCTAGACCGTTTACCACGGTTCCGAGATGTCGCGAGAATTGTTGGTCCAGCTCCACAAGCGTCTCGAATTCCCAATACAGTGTGTCTTTCTTCAGTATGCCCTTGTATTCCTGGAGTAGGGCGAACTGTTCTGGATCTCGGTCTTGCGGGGGGTCGCTTGATGAAAAATAGATCAGCACAGGCTTGTCTCTCGCTCGAAGCCGCTCGATTTCTTCAACTGTTCCTGAAGCGGCTTTCGGTGTAGGCGTTCCCAAGCGAGACCTGAAAACCGCGACTATAATGTCGGAATCGTCCACGATTTGTCGGTTGAGTAGTCCTTGGGGATGGTCTCCCGCTTCGGGATATGCATGGGTTTCCCACCTGATCGGTTCCAGAATGATTCCAATGGAGATTGAGTTCGTCGCATTCCATCGCTCAATCACATTCGCCAGTGTCTCGCGCTCACGCTCGACATCAGAAGGTGAGGCAATCAAGACTCTGAGGGCTGTCGCGTTTCTTGCCATCGTTCTCCTCTATCTGTGAAAGCGACACCTTCGGGCGAGCATCTTACCAGCAAATTTATAATTGCGGTGATTGCTCCTCACGTTATCAGGCTGGATTTGAAGCGACTTGCTTCTCGCGACTGGCGCTGCTATACACAATTCGCCACTATGACTGAACTTATTGGGGACGGGAAGTACAAGGATGGTAAGAAGCAGGGGCCGGTGCGGATTGCGCAGCCGTTCCAGACCATCGAGACGGTCAACGAGAGCGCGCAGGATCGCCGCCGGAATCCTGAGCTTTTTGCCAGAGGGCGCGACATCTACGCCAAATACATCGTACAAGCCCGTCAGGCGGCTTTTAATGTTTGAACAAGCCTTCAAGAACATCGACGATGTCCTCCGGAAGGAAGCTGGCTGTTCGAGCGAGTTGGACTACACCGAGCAGACCTCGTGGCTCCTTTTCCTGAAATATCTGGACGGGTTGGAGCAAGACAAAGCCGATGAAGCCGCGCTGGAGGGAAAGAAGTACACCTTCATCCTCGACAAGCCTTACCGCTGGGACGAATGGGCCGCGCCGAAGGGAAAGGACCGGCAGGTTGACCACAACAAAGCGAAGACCGGCGATGACCTTCGCGACTTCGTCAACGGCAAGCTCTTTCCCTATTTGCACGGCTTCAAGCAGAAAGCCAGCGGGCCGAACACCATCGAATACAAAATCGGCGAAATCTTCGGCGAAATCAAAAACAAGATTCAGAGCGGCTACAACCTGCGTGAGATCATCGACCACATCGACGAGCTGCGCTTCCGCTCGCAGACGGAAAAGCACGAGCTGAGTCACCTCTACGAAGCCAAGATCAAAAACATGGGCAACGCCGGACGCAACGGCGGCGAGTATTACACGCCCCGCCCGCTCATTCGCGCCATCGTGCAGGTCGTGCAGCCCAAGATCGGCGAGCGCATTTACGACGGTGCGTGCGGCTCAGCGGGTTTCTTGTGCGAATCGTTTGAGTACATCAAGGCGAAGAAGAATCTGACCACAAAGGACCTCGGAACTCTCCAGAATCGTACGTTCCACGGTAAGGAAAAGAAGTCTCTCGCCTATATCATCGCCATCATGAACATGATCTTGCATGGCATCGATGCGCCAAACGTGATCCACACCAACACGCTTACCGAAAACCTTGCGGACATTCAGGAAAAGGACCGCTTCGATGTGGTGCTGGCCAATCCGCCCTTCGGCGGCAAGGAACGCAAGGAAGTGCAGCAGAACTTCCCCATCCGCACCGGCGAGACCGCCTTCCTCTTCCTCCAGCACTTCATCAAGATTCTGAAGGCTGGTGGGCGCGGCGGCATCGTCATCAAGAACACTTTCCTTTCCAACACCGACAATGCTTCGGTGAGTCTGCGCAAGCTGCTGCTGGAAAGCTGCAACCTGCACTCCGTGCTCGACTGCCCCGGCGGGACCTTCCAGGGAGCGGGCGTGAAAACCGTCGTGCTCTTCTTTGAAAAAGGAACAAACACCCGCAAGATCTGGTTCTATCAACTCGACCCCGGCCGCAACCTTGGCAAGACGAATCCCTTAAACGACGATGACCTCGCCGAGTTCGTGAAGCTGCAAAAGACCTTTGCCGATTCGCCCAAGTCATGGAGCGTGGACACAAAAAGTATCGACCCAGCGACCTTTGACCTCTCCGTTAAGAACCCAAACGGCGGCGAAGAAGTAAAGCACCGCAGCCCGCAAAAAATCATGGATGAGATTGCTTCGCTGGACGCCGAGAGCGTGGAGGCGCTGCGGAACATTAAGACGCTGCTATGAAGAACGGGTGGAAAACAAAAACACTGGAGAACGTCTGCCAGTTCTCCAATGGGCTCTGGAAGGGCGAGAAACCGCCCTTCGTGAATGTCGGTGTCATCCGAAATACCAACTTCACTGAAGAAGGAACACTGGATGATACAGACATCGCGTATCTCGACGTAGAGGTAAAGAAGCTTGAAAAGCGTCGCCTTAAGTTCGGTGACATCATCCTTGAAAAGTCTGGCGGCGGTCCGAAACAACCAGTGGGGCGGGTTGCGCTATTTGACAAAGAGGATGGCGATTTCTCGTTCAGCAACTTCACTGCTGCGCTCCGATTACTTGATCCTCGCGAGCTGGATTTCCGATTCCTCCACAAGTTTCTGCATTGGACCTATCTCTCTGGCATCACAGAGGGGATGCAGAGCCACTCCACTGGCATACGCAATTTGGATGGCGACGCCTACAAGGCCATAGAAATCTCTTTCCCTCCGCTCCCCGAACAACAGCGCATTGTTGGCATCCTCGACGAAGCGTTTGACGGCATCGCCACCGCCAAAGCCAACGCCGAAAAGAATCTCCAAAACGCACGTGCTCTGTTTGAAACCTACCTGCAAGCTGTCTTCACTCAGCGCGGCGAGGGCTGGGTAGAAAAACCACTCTCAGAATTGTGTGACATAAAGCATGGCTTCGCGTTCAAAAGTGAGTTCTTCACCGACCGGGGCGACTACGTCCTTCTAACGCCTGGCAACTTTCATGAATCCGGTGGCTATTGGGACCGTGCTGCGAAGCAGAAGTATTATCGCGGCGAAATTCCGAGGGGGTACGTCTTGGAGAAAGGCGATCTGCTGGTCGCAATGACTGAGCAAGCGGCAGGATTGCTCGGCAGCCCCATCCTTATTCCCGAGTCAGACAAGTTCCTGCACAACCAGCGACTCGGGCTTGTGACCAAAAAACCTGGAGTTCCTTTGGCGAACGAGTTCTTCTTTCACGTATTCAATACGAAGTCAGTACGGAGAGACATCCACGATAGCGCCTCTGGCGTGAAGGTGCGGCACACGTCTCCGACAAAGATTGGCGAGGTTCTCGTTTCATTCCCAGCCTCAGTTTCGGAACAACGTGACATTGTTTCAAAGCTAACCGACCTAGAGAAAGACACCAAGCGCCTCGAATCGATCTACCGGCAAAAGCTTACCGCGCTGGAAGAATTGAAAAGGTCGCTCCTGCACCAAGCCTTTGCCGGGGCGCTATGAAATGAAGGCCAAAATTCGAAAAGATAGAGCATCGTTGCTCGCAGCCGCGAGAGTCGTGGCCGATAGATTGAAGCTCCATAGCGAAGGAACGCGTCTTCGTATTCGCCTTCCTAGTCGGGCAATGACGACGAACACTGATGGCTGGAGTGCTGTTATAGGTGACCTTGGAAAGACTCGTCCGCGGCTTGAGGTATGGCTGGATCGATTCTCCGGGTACCCGGACCGGAAGCTCTATGCAGGGTTCCACTCAAAGGCGCGACAACAGATAACCACAATTACAAAGCGTGTATCGCGGAAACTTTGGCCTGGTCGCGTTGTCAATTATGAGGATGACACAACCGAAGAAAAACATCTGGTTCTCGCCAAGCGACTGGGACGTTCTGAGTTCAACATACCTATTCTTGAAAGGTATTCTGCAGGCAGTACATTCTATGGAATTTATGATCCCACGCGGGAGTCATCGAAGAGAGTGAACCCCCATTTCTACTCGCGCGCCGTGGCATTCTTCGAGGATGTGGCCCGTGTTCTGCCCCATGCCGCCGCCGAAGACGAACGGCGCGAGGTGTATCCCCGACACGAGAACAGAAAGCGCGTGGGCTCCCACTTGCAACGCGAGCGCAGCCGACTCTTGGCAACCGAGCGAAAGATCCGCGACAACTATGAATGCCAAGTGTGCGGACTTCGATTCGAGGACGCGTACGGCAAACTTGGCATCGAGTTCGCGGAATCGCATCACCGCGTCCCGTTGAGCCAGTTGCGTGAGCGGGTAAGAACCAGTATTGAAGACCTCACGACCGTCTGCGCCAACTGCCATCGAATGCTTCACCGCATGGCAGGCAAGCGCGATGACATAAAGAAGCTCAAAGCTATCGTTCGCAAGAACCAACAGAAACGGACATGAACTGCAGGGCAAAGGCATGAACGAAGCCGAAACTAGAGCCGAACACATTGACCCCGCCCTTAAGGCGGCGGGGTGGGGCGTCGTCGAAGACAGCCGTATTCTGCGCGAGTACCCCATCACGCTGGGCCGCATCGAAGGCCACGGGCGACGCGCGAAGGCCCTGTCCGCCGATTACGTGCTGGTCTATCGCAACCACAAACTGGCCGTCATCGAGGCCAAAGCTTGGGATGAATCGCTGACCGAAGGCGTCGCCCAGGCGAAGAACTACGCCGGGAAGCTCGCCATCCGCTATACCTACTCCACGAATGGCAGAGACATTTACGGCATCGACATGACGGAGGGCAAGGAAGGCGTTGTGGACCAGTATCCAACGCCGGAAGAACTCTGGAACCTCACTTTCGCCGAAGTAAACGCTTGGCGCGACCGCTTCTCCGCCGTGCCGTTCGAGGACAAAGGCGGCTACTTCCAGGGACGTTACTATCAGGACCTGGCGATTGCACGCGTGATGGAGGCCATCGCCGCCGAGAGGTCGCGCATCCTGCTCACCCTCGCAACCGGCACGGGCAAGACGTTCATTGCGTTTCAGATTGCGTGGAAACTTTTTCATAGCCGCTGGAGCCTGAGCCGCGAGCCCGTGCGCCGCCCTCGCATCCTCTTCCTCGCTGACCGCAATATCCTTGCGGATCAGGCGTACAACGCTTTCTCCGCCTTTCCGGAAGATGCGTTGGTGCGTATTGAGCCGGAGGACATCCGCAAAAAAGGCAAAGTGCCGAAGAACGGCAGCCTGTTCTTCACCATCTTCCAGACTTTCATGAGCGGGCCGCCGAAGGACGGCAAGCCCTCGCCCTATTTCGGCGAGTATCCACCAGACTTCTTCGACTTCATTGTCATCGACGAGTGCCATCGCGGCGGCGCGAACGACGAGAGCAATTGGCGCGGCATCATGGATTACTTCGCACCTGCCGTGCAGCTCGGACTCACCGCGACGCCAAAGCGCAAGGACAACGTGGACACCTACGCCTATTTCGGCGAGCCGGTTTACATTTACTCGCTCAAAGAGGGCATTAACGACGGCTTCCTCACACCCTTCAAGGTGAAGCAGATTTCCACGACGCTCGATGAATATGTCTATACGCCGGATGACAAGCTGATCGAGGGTGAGATCGAAAGCGGGAAACGCTACACAGAAACCGACTTCAACAAGATCATCGAGATCAAGGAGCGTGAAGCGCACCGGGTGAAGCTGTTCATGGACCAAATCAACCAGAACGAGAAGACGCTGGTCTTCTGCTCCACGCAGGACCATGCGCTGGCTGTCCGCGACCTCATCAACCAGATGAAGACGAGCAAGGACCCGAACTACTGCCAGCGCGTCACGGCGAACGACGGCGCGCTGGGCGATCAGCACCTGCGGGACTTTCAGGACAACGAGAAGAGCATCCCCACGATTCTGACTACGTCACAAAAGCTTTCCACGGGCGTGGATGCGCGCAACATCCGCAACATCGTGCTGATGCGACCCATCAACTCGGTTATTGAGTTCAAACAAATCATTGGGCGCGGCACCCGGCTCTACGACGGGAAGGACTACTTCACGATCTATGACTTTGTGAAAGCGCACCATCATTTCAGCGATCCGGAGTGGGACGGCGAGCCGATTGAGCCAGAGCAAAAGGAACCACCGGAATCTATAAGTCTGCGACTTCCGCCAAGACCGATCCCCGAACCAGGTGCGCACAAGCAGAAGATTAAGGTGAAATTGGCCGATGGAAAAGCTCGCACCATCCAGCACATGATGGTGACGAGCTTCTGGCACCCGGATGGCACGCCGATGTCCGCGCAGCAATTCATGGAAATGCTCTTCGGCAAGCTGCCCGATTTCTTCAAAGACGAAACCGAACTGCGCACTCTCTGGAGTGCTCCCGACACGCGGGCCAAGCTCCTACAGGGTTTGGCCGAGAAAGGTTTCGGTCCGGAACAGATGTCTGAGATGCAGCGGATTATCAACGCGGAAAACAGCGACCTCTTTGACGTACTGGCGCACGTCGCGTATGCCTTGCCAACGCTCACCCGTGAGGAAAGAGCCACAAAGGCCAAAGTGGTGATTAGCACCCACTTCAACACCAAACAACAGGTCTTCCTCGACTTTGTACTCTCCCAATACGTCAAGGTCGGCGTGCAGGAACTCGACCAAGAAAAGCTGTCTCCTTTGCTGAAGCTCAAGTACAACAATGCCATCGCCGACGCCGTGGCCGACTTGGGCAGACCAGAAGAGATTGGGAGAGTCTTCGCGGGCTTCCAGAAGTATCTCTACCAAAAGATAGCGTGATGATAAGGCTAGGAAAGGGCTCCGACCAGTGCTGCGTCAGCCGGACCTGCCAGGCGAGAGACATTTCCGTACGAGACGGTGCCGGAATATCTCATTCTTGACCGAGACGCAAAGTGCTGGTTGGAGGTCCGGAGGACGCCATCGCCCTCAACGACCTTCGCATAAGACGGCTGCTTGCAGAGCACGTTGCTTCCTATGGTATGCTGCGCGCAAACGACGCTCGGAAGTTATGCTCGACAAAGAGATAAGGAGTTGAGATAGGATGACAGCAACAATTGTCGTTGGCGGCCAATACGGATCTGAAGGGAAGGGTAAAGTCGTCGCTCTTTTGGCCAATCGCTTAGACTCTCCATGGCTTGTCCGTTGCGGTGGGCCGAATTCTGGACACACGGTAACGATCGACCGCAAAGATGTGATTCTGCGCCAGGTCCCTTCTTGTGCAGAGCCGCACAAAGCTACGTTCTGCATTGCCGCTGGCTGCGCGATTGATGAGTCCGTGCTTCTTCGCGAATTGGATCTGCTCAAGATTGAGCGCAAGCGGATCATCGTCGATCCACGCGCCGTAATCGTGACCGAGCAAGATCGCGAAGCTGAACGTCGTGAATTGAAAGATATTGCCAGCACGTGCTCCGGGACAGGCGCGGCATCTGTGCGCCGAATGTCGAGACGGGCGGACGTGCCTCTGGCCAAGGATTCCGAAGTACTGCTTGGCCGATGCCGCATCGAAATCGTTGCTCCACTGCTCCACAGTGCTCTGGATGACGGTGGCGACGTCATTGTCGAAGGCACACAGGGATTCGCGTTGTCACTCCTGCATGGACCGGATTATCCGTTTGTCACTTCACGAGATACAACGGCGGCGGGCTTCGCGATGGAAGTTGGTCTCTCCCCACGGCTGATCAATAACATCGTTATGGTACTTCGAACCTTTCCGATCAGAGTGGGTGGACCGAGCGGGCCTTTTGCGGACGAAATCTCATGGGAGGACATTGCGACGCTCTCCGGTGCGCCGGAGGTCTTTCGGGAATACACATCGGTCACCAAACGCTTGCGCCGCGTTGCCCGTTTCGATCTTGAAGCTGTGAAGTGTGCCTGCAATTACAATCGTCCAGCGAGCCTAGCTGTGATGGGACTTGACCGGATCGATTATGCGAACACCGGGGTAACCAACGTGGGCAACCTCACGCCGAAGGCACGCAAGTTTTTGGGCGACCTTGAACTTGCAACCGGAGTTTCCGTTGAGTTTGCGGGCACCGGATTTGGAACCTTTGACGCCATTCACCTTCTAACTAGACCTCTTCAGGTTGAACTAACCCATGTCTGAAGTGTCTTTGAACGCGTTAAGGAGCCTCCGGGACAGGGCTGGCGAATTGCAGCGCAACGTTCTCCGCGACCTGGTTTCTTTCGTCAAGGAGGACGGAACGTTTCGTAGAAAACCCGATTCTCCTTCCGAAAAAGATGACGTGAATGTGACTACAACTTGTTCGTGCTTGATGGCCTTGGCATTGACGAATAATTTCAAGGAGTTCTACGAGAATAAATTCAAGGAGAAGTTCAAAGAGAGCTTTAAAGACAATGCGGAAGCGATATTCGGAACAGTCGTTAAGGCACCGTGGATGAGTTCTGGGCTAACAGCAAATAATGCGTTCAGCACGACCCTGGTTCTTCGACTATTCGGATTTTTGGAACAGCAAGGCCTCTTTGGTGACCGAGGCAGCTCATTGCAAACTAGCCTAAGTAAGACTTGGGAGCTGCACTTGGGTATTAAAAACGTGGTCTCACTTGCAAGCAAGATTAAGGAGCACGCCGATGTAGCTTCTGAATACTTATGGCTCTCCCTTTCGGACAAAACTCGTGGAGTCTTGGCAAAGCTAACCCCCGAACATCTAGCCTCGGCAAACACGGAATTGGGAATGACGCTTAAGGCGGCGCTATCAGTAGATTTACGGAACAAGATCCAGAGCGGATGGATATATGACGAGATGACGTTCGACAAGGCGTCGACGGAAACGAAACAGAGGCTCGATCGTCGACCGACAGGGTACGTACTCGCTGAGGTGAATCATTGCCTTCTTGCGGATCAGTACCCGGATGAGATTGCTAAACCGATTTCTCGTTCGCTTAAAGATATCGCTGCTCTGATGGCAGGAGACGCCAACAACTTCTCAATCAATGAATATCCGTCTTCCGCAGCGGTCATGTATTGGTTTGTTGACGGGATCGTACGGGCAAAGATCGTCCTTACTGGTGAACAGTGGCATGTATTGGGTAATTGGGCGGGAAAGGAATTCAATCACGAGCGATCACTTGTTTTGGCAGAACACGACGCGATGATGGACCCGATTGCGATGGGAATGTCTGCTTGTTTATGTGCACAATTAAGGGCAATCAGTGACGAGGCGCAACTCGGAGCGACAAAAGAGCATCTTGCAATTCTCCCCTCGATGGTCGAGCTCGAACACTCGATTGAGGAGTTGTTCTCCAAGCAGACAAGAAGTGGAATTTGGAATAAGTACTTCCCACTGTTTCACTACCAGGACGCGGGCTCTAATTTTTGTTTCACGTTTGAACTATTGGAGGCTGTCCTGCACGAGTTTGGCGGCGAGAAGACAAAGCTCCTGGCCAACCTGAAGTTTGTCCAAGGGCTGGAGAAAGCTGTCGGCTGGTGCGAAGAGAACCCCCAGAAGTGTCCTGAAGAGTCGGTCGAGTATACCGGATGGAATTCTGGCGGATATATCGAAACCCTGAAAAAAGGACAGCCGGAGTCCTGGGCAACGGCTGTTGTGCACATGTTTTTGTGGGAACTGAAGACCGCAGTTTCCGAGCACATACAACGGGAGATCTTGCGAAAATACAACGCCCGCTTACCTAAAGAGCGGTCCAAGGTGCCTGCCAGGAAGGAAGAGTCGGCAATTGCTGAGCTCTTGGATGTTGACGTTCTCCTGCCAGGCCGAACGGAGAGGGTTTCTGACATACTATGGACGCGCGTCATCAGCAACTACAATGAGGAAGACGAGTCGTCGCTTCGGTACAATCCAGCCAAGAAGAAGCCTCATTCAGCGTTACTTTTCGGACCACCCGGAACATCTAAAACAATAATCACGAAAGCCGTCGCCGCTGACTTAGGTTGGCCTTTAATTGAACTGACTCCGTCAAATTTCGTGAGAGACTCTCTCGCGAATGTCTATCAGCAAACAGAGGATATTTTCCAAGACTTGCTGGATCTGGCAGGCGTCGTCGTGCTTTTTGACGAAATGGACGCGCTCGTCCAAACTCGTGATGTGGCTGCGCATTTGGACATTGTCAGCCAGTTTCTGACTACAACCATGCTTCCAAAGCTCAGCCTGCTTCACGACAACGCCCAGGTCGTGTTCTTCATGGCAACCAATTTCCAAGAACATTTCGACCCTGCGATCAAACGCACCGGCCGCTTTGATCTTCTGATTTGTATGGGACCACCGAAGCTGAGTGAGAAGCTGGATCGTCTTCACAAGGTATACCACCTACAGACTAATAATGAGCAAACAATCAAAGCCGGCAAATTGATTCGGGAATACCTCTTAGAAAGACCGGGATTGGAAGACCAGCTTGAACTCTATACTTTCGGCGATTTCAGATCTTTCGTTAAGACAATTGGCGATGAAAATAATATTGGCAACAAAGTAGAGGAGATGGGAAAGGCAAAGTTTGAAGAGGCCCTGGAGAAAGATAGCAACTACGTTGCCCTCAAACTGGTGGACATTGAACCGCTGTTCACATTCTTTAAATGCAAGCGCTTGTCTGAGATAGTCGGTGAACATTTCACGCTGAAATTCCTCATTGAACAGAAGATACCGACTTCGACGACTGTTCAATTCCTCTGTGATCAGAAAGAATCGCGGGAACAGTGGTAGCTCGCACCTCCCTGATCAATCGGCGCATAGTATTGTCGCCGCGAACAAAGCGTCGTCTACACGCCACCTTAATTCTTCAAGTGATCCGTTGTTCGAAATGACTTCGTCGGCCGTGTGACGGATGGACGATGCTGTACGGTCAACTGGGCTCCCTGTTTTGGATCGCTTGTCGCCAAGTTTCGATTTAGTAATTAGCCGTTCTTGAATAATGGAGTCGTTGCAGTCCACAAACCAGGTTAAGATTGGTTTCATACCAAAAGCGTTAGAATCAACATCGACCGTATCCCGAATCGAATCCACAACAATTGGTGCATCGCATTTCTTGATGGTCCTTGTGAGTTCCTTGCGGAGTGGAACCTGCTTATAGACATCTAAGATAATTGCGCCGAATTCTCGGAGGTCCATCTCGGTTACAGCATTCGGGTCCACCCGCCGTTGGAAGAGCCTCTTGCTAGGTGGTGCATCAATGTCCTCAATCAGAAGGTCACGAATGACGTTCCGTGTACGTACCCACTCGAACCCATAGAAAACACTGAGATATCGCGCGATAACGGACTTTCCTGCACCTGTCTTGCCCGCCAAACAAATCACTGGGTTACTCTCGAACTCGAGTGGCCGGACTTTCGGAACGATGAGCTGTGCCTCGCTCGAAATGCCCATTGGTTCAAAAAGGCCCGCTTCGAAATAGCGGCCGACGATTGCTGACGTAATAGCGTCCATCTCATCGTGCGAACGCGTTTCTAATCCGGAGCCTTTCAATCCTAAGCGGCGCAGACCTTCTCGGAGCAAGTCGAGACTTTTTTGCTTGCGCGGAATGCAGAGGATGTCCTGGGCTGCACCCGGATACGATTCAATGACTCGCGGGGCGCGCGGAAGCTGCTCAATCGCTCGCCGGAGGCGGATGCCCCGCAACGTGAGATTTCGCATTGAGTCTATAAGTGCAGGGTACGCCGGAATGCCCACGCTAGCCAAATCATGCTCTGCGACACGTACGATTCCAGCCTTTGGATCGATCGAATCCTTGCCGCCCGGCAAACCCAGTGGAGAGTCGATGCTGACGAGTTTTGGCTTGTGTTTTCGGATGTAAATGAGCAACTCATCGTCAGAGGATAGCGAACATGTTTCCACGACGTAGTCGTTGAGGAGGGCCACCCCGCTCGCCTTGTCTCCTGCGGTCAAATCAATCCCGATTACTCGGGACCCTCGAGGAATACTGCGAGGCGGCTGGATGTGAGCCTTCAGCGAAGGCTTGAGTGAATGAGGGGTAGATTCGAATCGCATTTCTATCTGCTCGAATGCGGCCGCACTCGTTGTTAGCTTTTTCCGTTTCGCTCTGCTTTCCGCAACCCACCGCTTGAGTTCGTCGTAGGAAAAGCGGTTTAGGAGCAGGGGCGCTTCAAGCCTATGCAGAGCTGCTTCACCAAAGTGCAGATTCAAAAGATGGGAGCGAGCATGCGCATCTGATCCGATTGAAATGGCGCAGCCCGCTTCAATGGCCTTTCTTAGCAGGGTCAATGGAAGGTCGAGCCGCGACGGAAAGCAGTTTAGTTCGAGAGCGACACACCATTGAGCGCACTTCTCGAACACTTCGTCCCAATTCACTTCTGCCGGCGTGCGAAAGTAGTCTGGCACCCCGGGTTTGCCAACAATGGCGGACGTAGGGTGAGCGATGACATCGATATGCCCGGATTCAATAGCCCTCAAGAGACGGTCCGTGTTCAAGCGGATGTCGTCACTCCAATGTGAATGCACGGAGGCGACCACTAGATCAGCGGACGCAAGAAGGGAGTGCGGAAGATCGAGTGTTCCATCGTTGAGAATGTCGACCTCAATGCCATGGAGAACTGGACAAACAGGCGCTGCTAGCGTGAGAGCGTTTGCTTGTCGCAACCACAAAGGCGGCGTTAGGCCGCCCTGTAGCTTGCTCGTTCTGCTGTGATCGGTCACTGCGAAGTATTTCAGTCCGCTGGCAACCACGGCCATCGCCATGGTATTCACTGATGCACTTCCATCGGACCACGCGGTATGCAGATGAAGGTCCGATACAAGACTGCGCTGGGAACGGGAGGATAGAGGATCGAGCGATTGCGCTAATTCAGAAATATTTTGAAATCGGCGCTTCACCGGATTTGGTTGGACCCCAAAAGTCCATCCCATCTGGTGTTTAATCCGGACGCCGCTGCCATTCTGCTGAGAATCGCTGATAAATTGCTTTTCCCGCCTTAGCGCCTTGCGTACGGCGCTTGCAATTGAGTCCCATTCTATGTCGGCAACAACACACACTGGCCCGGTGACTGGCTCAAAGGGGTCGCCTATGCCAGAGATGTCCCAACCAAGTGTTTTGCCATGGCATTCCTGTACGGTGTTCAGAAAGCGCAGCAAAGGGGGAACGACGTGAGCGGTCTGCCATGGGCCGACGTTACTCCCTTGGTACAACTCTGTGATCCGATCGCGATTAAGAGTGAGGTTTAGTGCGGCTCTGCCGGGCCAATCGTCAGCGAGAGAACCCGACGAGACTGTCAGCGCAATCGTGCTAGGACCTAAACCGCGAACGGAGCGCAGACGCAAACAACGATCGAACTTTTCACTCCGATACGAGCGGAGTTCGGGGATCGTGCCACTCAGTCGGATCTTGGTCAAATACTGCCGGATTCGCGACGAAGGGATGTAGTCGAGATCTTCATCATTGGCTGTTCCATCGAGCCATCGGTCAATTGTTGTCCCGTAGCCATCGAGGCTATATCCCGCGCGCCAAAGCGAAAAAGTTCTGTATTTTGGCACGTCTGTGTTCTTCGCGAGCGCGCCCACTTCGAGAAGGAACGCGAGATCATACAGAGGCTGAACGTATTCAAAATCTCTGATGCGAAAATAGTCGTTCGATACCTTTTCGTTGGCACCAAGTGATGGAGTGCGTCTTGGGCGTTTTGAGCGAGATCTAGTCACGTGATATTCAATTCTCCATCCACGAGCGAGGCAAGCCTCTTGTACAGGGTCGGGTCTTTGACAAAATCCCACTCATCCATCGGCACCCGCAGTTTCTTTCCAGAGTATTGCTTGAAGAATTCTTCGTAGGCTGCATTCACCAAATTATAGTATCCGTGATCAATCCTCAATTCGAAGTCACGCTTTCTCGCTCGTATCCGTTCAACCAAGAGGTCAGTAGTTGCTGATAGGAAAATTATCAGTGCAGGACGAGGAGTTTCCTCCAAACAAAGCTTATACAGCTCACTGAATAGGCGTTTGGCGCGCATGTCCTTGAGATTCAAATCTGCATAAAGAAGATCCTTACCAAGGTGGAAGTCAGCAATGACTTCCGATCTTGAGGCTGAGTCAATCTGATTCTTGAGCTGATGAAAATGCAACAAGAGGAACGCGAATTCGGTCTCGGTAGCATTCGCAACAGGGTTTTCGTAAAAGGCTCGGAGAAAGGGGTTGATCTCGAAGTCCTCCAGTAACAGTTTGCTGCTCCTGTAGGCAGCAAGGCCCCTGGCAACCGTGGACTTGCCTGCGCCCAGGCAACCCTCAATCGCGATCAACATCAGTGCCACTCCTAACAGAGCATCCTCAGGTCTAGAATGATCTGGCACCTTTCAGGATAGCGAAGATACGCCAGAAAGATAAGACGCATTATGTCTGAGTGAAGGCTCTCACACTTCCGCGTCCGGCATGCCTCTCTGAAATATGCGGCCCAAAACGCCTGACCAACAACTGTTAATTCTTTGGGATCGCGGTTGCGAGGTGCCGAGCTGGCCACCGACTTTAATTCAACGTTTGTGGGCAAGCCAGAATGTGCCCGCTGCGCCGCCCCCTTACTTAGTTCCAGTTTTCGACACGATCTCGCACTAGGAGCGCTCCTGTGCGCGCAATGCGGCAATTCGGGAAGACATCTCCAATGCTCTTGGGCCGGTCCGAGCCGCTGCCCCGCTCAAGAACGCAACACTACGCTCGGCCTGGAGGGTCTGGAATGACGGCCTAAGTCCTTCACAATCGAGCGAGCGGGCACAATACACCATGTGGAGTACATTGTTGTGTGTGTTCGGGCATCGCAATTGCGGAGATTCTGCTAACGGCGTTATACGGTGAAGCGGATTGTTTCCGAGTACCCCATCACAAGGGAACAATCGCGAACCGATTGTGGATATCAAACATCGCGAACACACAATGAACAGGTTCTCAAGCAACGCCCCTTCGCGCGGCGTGGTGGCGCACGCAGCTGGTTAGTTCCGCAAAAGGAAGGTGCAGTCGGTCCCTCCAAAACCATACTAAGGGCGGCCGAGACCTTGCCCAGGCTATAGTTGGGGAGTAACGTGCCAGATTGTAGGAAATGAAGTGCCCGGAGAAAATACTCCACCATGCGGATACGTCGTCTGTCCATTAACAATTTTAGGGGAATTCACGAAATGGAATGGGCGCTTCCCGACAAGGCACTTTTCTGTTTGATCGGCCGAGGCGACTCCACTAAATCCACTATCCTCGAAGCCTTGCGTCGAATGTTCTATGAGCAGTGGAATCTGGATTTCAACGATGCAGACTTTTATCAGTGCACGCCGCAGAACAAGATTCGAATCGAGGGCGTGCTTGGCGATATTCCCGAAGAATTTCGTGATCTGGAGAAATACGGGCACTGGATGTCTGGTTGGGATCTGCAAACCCACCGCCACAATGATGAGCCGGGCGACGGACTGGAAGATGTACTACGTATCCGACTCGACGTTGGAGACGATCTGGCACCGTCATGGCGCGTCATTAGGAAGGATGACGATGAAGGTGTGCCCTTTAGGTCGGCCGATCGATCTAAAGCAGCGGTTAGCTTGATCGGGACAGTCACAGACCGACATCTCACGTGGTCCCGCGGATCGCTTCTCAATCAGATGACTGAGACTGAAAATATTTCTTCGTCCCTTGCCGAAGCCGGCAGAGCCGCGAGGGCGGCTCTAGAAGCCCGTCGAAACGAGAGTCTGACCAAGTTCGATGAAGTTGCGAAGACAGTAGAGGCGACCGCCAGAAACCTTGGCGTCAACGTTGCATCATCATATAAGGCACGCCTGGATGCTGAAGCAATCAATGTGCGGATTGGCGGCCTTGCAATACATGACGGTGAAATGCCGCTCCGCCAACTGGGGCTTGGCTCGAAGCGCATGCTCACCACCGGCCTTCAGAAAAAAAACCTTCGCGTCCCCCACATTACCCTTTTCGATGAAGTCGAGATCGGGCTTGAACCCCACCGAATAGCGCGCCTTCTGCATCACCTCAAGGAGGACATGACGGGCCAGTATTTCCTAACCACGCATTCACCAGTTGTTCTGCGTGAGCTCACAGTCGACGATCTTCAGATCGTTCATTCCAGGAACGGCAAGACTGAGATCATCGCCGCAAATAAGCCCGCGATCGCTGACTCCATCCAAGGCAAGATTCGGTTGGGTGCCGAGGCTTTCCTTGCGCCCAAAATTATCGTTTGTGAGGGCGCTACTGAAGCTGGATTCCTCCGGGGTTTGGACGGTTACTGGGTCTTGAAAGCGAAGAATTCGTTTGCCTATCAGGGCGTATCGCTTTTCGACGCGAATGGGGCAAGCAAGATCAAAGAGATTGCGGAAGGTCTCAAAGATCTCTCCTACGACGTCAGCGCCCTCGCCGATTCAGACCAGCCCGACCAATTTTCTGATGCAGACGTAAATTCTCTTCGGGCAAGGGGTGTGACCGTGACGATATGGGATGGCGCCCTCTGCATAGAGCGTCGTGTTTTTGCGGACTTGCCGTGGGCTGGCGTCATGGTTTCATTCGAGACGGCATGTGCGATCAATGGGAACCGGGACCACGTCCTCGACCAAGTTGGATCGCAATACGGTCAACAGTTCGACCGGGACTACGCAGCTTGGGCGGACACGCCACATTTGCGCGAAGCCCTCGGAAAGGCCGCCAAGGCAAGCGGGTGGTTCAAACGCCAAAGCTGGGCACAGGAATGGGCTCGTGCAATCTGCATGTATCTGGATGACGCCGCCATCAGTAATACCGACTTGGTTCGCAAAATCAGCGCCCTGCGTGTCTGGATCGATCGTGCCTGATCTTTCCGAAATCCTGGCTGCATATCTCGGCACCGGCTATGTCGTCGCGCCGGCCGGATTTGGGAAAACACATCTGATCGTGGAGGCAGTCTCCCGCAGCGCCAACAGACAGCTCGTTCTGACCCATACGTACGCGGGCGTAAATGTCCTCCGCCGAAAGATGCGCGAACTCAGGGTATCCGAAAAATCTTTTTGCGTTGACACGATCGCGAGCTGGGCGCTGCGGCTTTCTCTCTCGTACCCAGCGACATCCGGATGGGCCATAGTTCGCCCGGCGGGTGACCAATGGTCCGCCCTCTATCGGGCGTGTTCCCATCTGCTCGACAGCGTTTTCATCCGCCGGATCTTGCGGGCGTCCTATGCCGGCCTTTACGTTGACGAGTATCAGGACTGTTCGGCTGAACAGCACGAACTTGTGCTCAGACTGGCGCGCGATCTACCCTGTCGTTTGCTGGGCGATCCCTTGCAGGGGATCTTCGACTTCAACGGGCAGCCAGTGGATTGGGATAGAGAGATTTCCGCGAGGTTAGAGTCTCTGGGTCGGTTGGAAACGCCGCATCGATGGAATCGGGCAGGTACACCAGCAATTGGTCACTGGCTGGGAGTTATCCGGCAGCAGCTTGAACAGAGGGAACCGATAGACCTGACGCGAGGCCTGCCGCACGGAGTAACATTCAAGCCCGTGAACGATGCTGCTGGTTTTTCCCGTATCCAAGCGAATGCTTGCCGTTACTTTCCATGCGCGCCTGACGAAAGCGTTATCGCCATTCATAAGGGAAGTCAGGAATACAAGTCCAAATGCCACGCTCTTGCAAAAACTGTGGGTGGCAGGTTCTCTTCGATTGAAGAGATCGAGGGCAAGGCCCTCTTTTCATTCATAGAGAAGGTTCAACGAGCCCGAAGTAATCAGAAGAAGTTGAAAGAGGTCCTCGCATTCGCCTGTCAGTGTATGACGGCAGTGAAAACAAGCCTACCAGCTGCGGCGCTGGGTGGTGAGCAGGTACAGGTCCGGGATAATACGCGCAATCCGCATGTGGCCAGGGCCGCGAATGCCTGCCTCGCAGATCCGACCTCCGGTACGATGGCGGGTCTCCTGACAGCGCTCAAATCAGTAGACGAAGTAAAAATCATCCGCGCAGATCTCTTCAATAGGGTGATGGGTATATTCCGGAAGCACGCGCTGTATCCGCACCTCACCCTGGACGAGGCGGCCGAGAAGTACCATGCTGAATTTCGCTATAAGGGCCGCCCCGTTGGCCGTAGAAAACTCATTGGAACCACCCTTCTCGTTAAAGGTCTTGAGTTCGATCACGCGGTTGTCCTGGATGCGCAGTCTCTGTCGAGAAAGGAGTTATATGTTGCAATCACGCGCGGCGCGAAATCATTGACAATCATTTCGACCTCCTCCGTCCTGAATCCACCCGACTGAACGCGGTGAGCCCCGTCAGAGGAGAGCTAGACGGAATTCTTATACCGAAAGGGTGTCTAGGTTTTCTCGCGAATCCGTCGCCACAAGGGAATCGCACAATTTCCGGAGCTGCATCGATCAACCCGCACTTTTTTGAGATGGGTCACTTGGGCGACTTTCCCCCGAGCCGTGACCCCCAGCAGCACGAGATCCATGCCCAGAACCCACTCGAGAATGGCACTTCTAGGTGGTGATCACTATGCTAGACGCATTCCTGGCAGATTGGCTGCTACGCGGTGACTATCGAGGAGCGCGGTCGTGGAAAGCGAAAGACAGGGCTATGGTCGGATCGTCTGCTACTCGGAAGTGATCGTCGAACCCGATTTGCCAGGCGCGACATGGGTGCATCAGTTGGCTTGTCGGAAACTTGACGCTGGCCGACTGGAATCCCTTGCGGCACCGGGATCCCATCATCCAATGCCTAGTAGAGCCTCATCAACGCGGCCTGCGCTGCTTCCGCCGCCTGCCCGTCGCTGGTTCCGACATACTGCATGGTTGAATTGATTGAGCGATGTCCAAGAGCCTGTCGAATCAGCGCGAGATTCACGTTTCCCGCCACAAGATGAGAGGCGAGGGAATGCTTCAGGACGTGGGGATGTCGCTTTTCGCGCGGCAGGCCTGCAGTTTCGGCACACGCTCGGAAAATGCGAAAGAACTGAGTGCGATCAAGCCGGCCGCCCTTTTGGCTGGAAAATAGAAAATCTGAACCGTCAGCAGGGCGCTCGCGTAACCATGCTCGTAACGCATTCAGTTCGTCAAGCAGCGGCTGCCCGCGGTGCGGCACCAGTGGCTGCATGGTGAGCATGGAACCCTTCAGGCGTGCCAGGCGGATGGTTTGATCCTTCAAGTTCACATCCGAGAGTTTCAAACCGCACACTTCCGACGCGCGCAGTCCGTGCCGGTAGGCCAAGAGCACCATCGCCCAATCGCGAGTGGAACGGGCTCGGGCGGCCTTAAGTACGGCCAAGACGTCATCCGGTGAGAGGAATGCCGCCGTCGAGCGATTCGCCTTGCGGGAGACTGCTTGTGCGGGTAAAGCGAGTGGTATAACTTTCGTTGCAGCTGCCATGGGAGTTTACGCTCCTTTGGTGGTCAGGGGCGCGTTCGGTGTTGACGCACCGGCGCGTCCCGCTTTCCTACGTTCTTTTCTTCTTTGACCTGGGACCTCGTTTTAGGGTGCCCTTGAATCTCTTAACACGTTTTATGTCAGCCTTGGTCCAAAGGCGAATGGACTTCTGGCCTGTCACGATCAGCTTTGGCGCAGTGACCTTGCCACCTTCAATCCAGGAATAGAGCGTCTGACGTGACACCCCAATTGCCACTGCAGCTTCAGCCGTCGTATGGATCTTCGGCTCCATCGATACGAACGTTATCACATACTGGACACAACGTCCAGTAAATTGCTAGCGTAGCCGTCAGATGAAATGTCATAGTCGCGTTCAGTTGGATATGTCTCAGTACGAAAAGGAGCAAGTCATGGGCAATCGAGACAAACGCGGTCGAGAGAAGAAAAAGCCGAAACAAGAGAGAATCAAACAGAAGAGTAAGTCAGAGAGAGAGGCGCCAGAGTACAAACCAGGGGCGCCGGCAGCGCAACAGCCAACGAGTGCAGGCTCCGGAGAGAGTTCATAGCGTATTACAACCGCGAGAAGAAGAGCCCCGGCTGAGACCGCGCCAGATTCTCTCAACAGAGGGGTTCACCCCATGGACCTGTACTCAGTCTTGCACCCACGGCCTTTTCCTCGCCTTAGCTATCCAGTGTGGGATGTTCGAAATTTGGTGCACAATTTGGTGCACACCAGCGTAAAAAACAATGCCGAACGATAGGTAACAAAGACTCGTTCAGAACGCCTCTAACCGATTGACGGCGCGGCACGATAGATAACAATACGGAACAATCAGGATCGGCCCCGGCGGGAAGTGTCAAGGTAGCGCTCTAACCAACTGAGCTACGGGCCTCCTGCGGATTTCAAATCTTAGCACAGTCAGAGTTTCCGATGCGGACGCTCGCCACGATTACCACCGAAAATCGGTCTCGACCGGCTGGTCGTAGTCAACGCCGTCAATTTCGAAGCCGAACAGTCCGCGAAATTCCTGCTGAAAGCCGGCAAAATCGGTGACCGCGCGCAAATTTTCCGTCGTGACCTGAGGCCAGAGCTCCGCCACCTCCGCCTGCACGTCGGCGCGCATTTCGCGGTCGTCGAGTCGAATGCGCCGCGCATCATCGAGCCCAACCGGCCGCTCCGCGCAAAGAAAATCGGTGAACAGCCGGCGCATCTGCTCGAGCGGCCCTTCATCCAGGTTTTTCTTCTTCATCACGCGCGGCAACAGGCTCAGGTAAAGCGGCACGACCGGAATCGCCGCCGACGCCTGCGTCACCACGGCTTTGTTCACCGATATCCACGCGCCGCCGCCGAGCGCGTTCCGAAGCGCGGCGTCCAGATCGCGCGCCGCGGTCTCCAGATCTTTTTTCGCCTGGCCGATCGTGCCGTCGCGATAAATCGGCCACGTAATCTCGGGGCCGATGTAGGAATACGCCACGCTGCGCGCGCCCGCGGCGAGAAGTTTTTCCTGTTGCAGCATCTCTATCCAGCGCCGCCAGTCGTCGCCGCCCATCACGGCCACCGTGTCCGCAATTTCTTTCTCGCTCGCTGGAGCCAGCGTTACGCTCACCACTTTTTCCGTGTCCAGCTCGATCGTGCGGTTCGTGTACGCCTGCCCCACCGGCTTCAGCACGGAGTTGTACACCTGGCCGTTGCGCGGGTCGGTGCGCTTCGGCGACGCCAGCGAATAGATCACCAGGTCCAGCGGCGCCATTTGCGCGCGAATGATTTCCGCGGTGCGGCGCTTGATTTCGTCGGAAAACGCGTCGCCGTTCAAACTCTCGGCGAACAACCCGTCGCGCGCGGCCAACTCGTGAAACGCGGCGGTATTGTAGTAGCCCGCCGTCGCGGTTTTGTCTCCCTCGGGCTCGCGCTCGAAAAAAATGCCGAGCGTATTCGCATTACAGCCCCAAGCTGCGGCGATCCGCGAGGCGAGCCCGTAGCCGGTCGAGGCGCCGACGATGAGCACATTTTTCGGCGCGCGCGCGCCGGCGTGAACTTTTCCGCGCACGCCGGCGACCCATCGCTCGACGTTCCGGCGGCAGCCCTCGGGATGCGCGTTGACGCAGATGAAGCCGCGCGAGCGGCGCTTGATGATTTCTTGTGTCATCGTTAAGGCTGCTACGTTATCCTGCGCGAGCTTCCTTGTCCATTCCGCGCGCTGCGCTGGCTACGGCCTTGCCGGCGCGGGATGCAGGAAGCCGTCCACCGTCGCGATGTAAAGGTTCGGCTGGTCCACAAAATTCATGTGGCCGCTTTTCGGCAGGAGGACGAGCTCCGAGCCGACGATCTTCTCGTGCATCGTCTCCGAGAGCGATGGATCACACTCGTCGTGGTCGCCGGCCATAATCAGCGTCGGCACGCGAATCGTCGCCAGGCGGTCGGTGTACTCGACCGATTTCAAATTGCCGTCGATGATAAATTCTCCGTCGGAGCCCCACATTTCGCGGTAGAGGTCCCACGACATCACGCCGTTTTGCACCGGATCGTAATTCTCGTCCGGACGATTTCGATAGAGATATGGAAAATAGCCTTCGCCCCACGCGGCGATCATGTAATCGTCCGTGTAACGCCCCTTGCGATAGTCGGGGCCGTGGCCAAACAGGCCATCGCGCTCCATCTGGTCTATGCGCTCGCGCAGTTCGCCCGGCATGTTGTTTTTCATCTTGACGAATACCTGGTTCATCGCCGTCGTGCTGGAAAATGTGCTCGACAGGATCAGGTGGGAGAGATTCTTCTGATACTTCAGCGCGTAGGCCTGCGCCAGCACGCCCCCGTAGGAATGTCCGAGCAGGCTGATTTGGCCGAGTCCCAGCGCCACGCGGACCGCCTCCACATCTTCCACCATGTTTTCGACCGTGTAGCCTTTCGGATTCTCGAGCTCCTCGGATTTCCCCGAGCCGCGCTCGTCAATGAAGATCAGCCGGTTACGCCGCGCGAGTGGCAGCAGGTACGGCAGAAAATAATCGTGCGAAGCTCCGGGACCGCCGTGGACGACCACCAGCGGCGCGCCGCGGCCCACCTCCCAGTAGTAAATCAGCACGCCGTTTGCGTCCACGAAGCCGTCGTGCGCGGGATAGACTGCCGGCAGCGCGGCGGCATGAGGACTCGGCGCCCCGGTCTTCGACCCTTGCGCTCGTGCATTCGCCGAGAGCGCAGTCCCTGCGAGCAGAGCGAGCGCAATTGCGAGCAGATACTTTTTCATTTTGAGTTCCTCCTCCGCGCGTTCGCGAGGTTAGTGCTTCGATTCCTCGAGCAACTGCCGCAGATAATCCTGCCAGATGGCGGGCAGCGAATGCGTGCCGTGGCCGCGCGTCTGGTCGGTAGTCGGCAGCAACACAAACTGCCCGCGCTTCACTTTCTGAATTTCTTTTTCCGCGATCTGCAATTCGGGGGGATTGATGAAATCGTCGGCGGAGTTGATGAACATCACCGCCGCCTGGATCTTGTCGAGGTTGGCCGAAGGATCGTAATTTCGCGAAGCGTCGAACTGGTAAAGAAAATCGTTTGCGTCCGTCGTCTTCAGGCGCGCGCGGACGTACTCCTCCACATATTTGTCCGCCGCGTCGCGCGTGCCGTAGTTTTTCTGCCACTGAAGCAGGCTGCTCGTCATCAGCATGAGGATGTCAATGGCGCCGCGCAGCCCGTAAGGCTGCGTTGTGTACTCGCCGCCTTTCCAGGCGGGATCGTTGCGAATCGAATCCATGGCCATTTTGCGCAGGATGCGGTTGCGGCCCGCGATCTGCACCGGCAGGCATGCCAGCGGCAGCAGCGCATCCATGAAGTCGGGATAAGTTTCGCCCCAAACCCACGAGTGCATGCAGCCCATCGAAGTGCCGCCAACCAGACGCAAGTGATTCACGTGCAGCCCTTCGGTGACGAGCAAGTGGTGCGCGCGCACCATGTCGTCGTAGTCGTAATGCGGAAAGTGCGCGCGCAAGCCGTCGCTCGGCTTCGAGGATTTTCCGTGGCCGATGCCGTCGGGAAGAATGATGTAGTAGCGCGCCGCGTCGAGCAGTTGCCCGGGACCGAAGAGCACGCCCGCAAAATTCCTCGAGAGGAATCCGCGGCCGCTGCCGCCAGTGCCGTGAAGGATCAGCACCGCGTTGGCGACGCGCCCGCTGGCGTCGCGCTGCGGCTCGCCGATCGTCGTGTAGTGCAGCCGCAACTCAGGCAGCGTATCTCCGTCGCCGAACTTGAAATCGTGCGCGACAAAATCGCCTTCTTTCGGCGGAATTGCCGTGTAGCTTTGGCTCGGCGCCGTTTGCTGCGCGGCGAGCGGCGCGGCCCCGCTCAGCAACAGCGAACAAACGAAGAAAGTCAATTTCTTCATGGGAGTCCTCCCGCGTTGATTTGCAGGCGATAACTTTGTTTGCAACGCATCGGCCCAATTCGGCCCGCCAGACTACCATCTTCAGCCGGGGCCCGATTCCGCTATTTATCTCCTTCCGTGACTGCAGCCAAGAATTTAATTGTCATCTCTGAAAGCGCGATCGTGTCAATGCAAAAGTTTGGCCGTAGGGGTCGTACCCAGTCATCTCTTCGCCCTCCACGGGGGCATGAAGTTGTTCGCA
>Ga0187810_10000155_pt1 | contig 31352 bp, 28 predicted proteins | sample NC_wetland_sal_i_9_FD_132963 | JGI IMG/M metagenome (GOLD analysis project Ga0187810, IMG submission 132963) | Wetland sediment microbial communities from Neuse River Estuary, North Carolina, USA - ASW_5 | ecosystem: Environmental > Aquatic > Freshwater > Wetlands > Sediment | place: USA: North...
AAAAGGCGGATTCCAGCTGCCTGGTCAATGTGGGCCAGCTCGGCAAGCTCATCTCCTTTTTCAAAAAAGAAAAAGTGCCGTCCGTGATCATGGCGGGACAGGTTTCGCCGAAACGCCTTTTCGATCTCCGCCCCGACTTGAAGGCGATTTTCGTCCTTGCACGGCTCAAGCGTCGCAATGCCGAAACCATTTTCGGGGCCATCGGTGAAGAATTGGAAAAGGCAGGGATTCATCTTCTCCCCGCCACGACCTATCTGGAGGATCATCTGGCTCCGGCGGGACTCATCGCAGGCCCGAAGCCGGGTCGGACTCTCTTGCGGGACATCTCCTTCGGCTGGCCCATTGCCAAACAGGTCAGCGCCCTCGACATCGGGCAGACGATCGTGGTCCGGCAGGGGACAGTGCTGGCGGTGGAGGGGTTTGACGGCACGGATGCGACCATCCGCCGGGGCGGGGAACTTGGAAAGGGCAGGGCTGTCGTGCTAAAAGTCTCCAAGCCGCGTCAGGATTTTCGGTTTGATGTTCCGGTCATCGGCCCGCACACGTTGCAGGTGGCGGCAGAGTCAGGCATCCAGGCCATCGTCTGTGAAGCGAAAAAAACCTTGCTCTTGGGGCAAGAGAACCTTAAGCAGCAAGCTGCTCAACACCATTTGACCATTTTTGGACACGAAGAATTTCATGAATAAGACAAAGACCGCAGTCATCGGGGTCGGCCACATGGGCAATCAACACGCCCGTGTTTATGCCGAGTTGGAAAACAGTCAGCTTGTCGGGGTATACGACCTGGATCGCGAAGTGGGGCGCCGCATCGCCCTCCAGCACGGCACGAAACTTTTCGATTCAATCCCGGAGTTGATCGAGGCGTCGGAGGCTGTCAGCATCGCCGTTCCCACCTCCAGCCATTTCGATGTCGCCGCGCAGTGCATCCTGGCGGGCCGCCATCTTCTTCTGGAAAAGCCGATGACCAATACCACCGAGGAAGCGGTGAAACTCGTCGAGATGGCAAAAAAGGCGGGTGTCGTCCTTCAGGTGGGCCACATTGAACGCTTCAACCCCATCCTGCAGGCTCTTGAGGAACGGCTGACTAATCCTCACTTTATCGAGGCCCACCGCCTTTCGCCTTATCCGGGGCGCAGCACCGACATCGGCGTGGTGATGGACCTGATGATTCACGATCTCGAAATCATCCTCCACCTCGTCAAATCCCCGATCAAAAACATTGATGCCGTCGGAATCGCCGTTCTCAGCAAGGGGGAGGACATTGCCAACGCCCGCATTCGTTTTGAAAACGGCTGCGTGGCCAACATCACCACCAGTCGCATCAGTCCCGAAAAGATGAGGAAAATCCGGGTCTTTCAGGACGACGCCTATCTTTCCCTCGATTATCAGAATCAGGCCGGGGAAGTCTACCGCAAGGTTCGTTCACAGATCACACGGGAGGCAATTCCCATCGCCAAGGAGGAACCGCTGAAACGCCAGCTCTCCGCATTTATCGAAGCCGCCCAGACACACTCGACTCCAGTCGTTTCCGGCGAGCAGGCGGCGGGTGCCCTCGAAGTGGCGGCGCAAATCATCGCTGAAATCGCCAAGAGTCCCTTCCATTCCGTTCCCGCCTGAAATAGCACCGGAGCTCATGACGACTGACAAAAATAATATCGTGACGAGGGAGACTCCGCCGTCCTTTTACATCGTCGCCGGAGAGGCCAGCGGTGACCGCCACGGTGCGCTGCTGGCATCTGAACTTCAGGCCGCCAGCAAAGAAAGCAAGTGTTACGGAGTCGGTGGTCCCTTCCTCCTTGCCGCAGGGCAGGATCAGCTTTTTGACCTGGCCAAGCATGCCGTCGTGGGACTGACCGATGTCATCGTCAATTATCGAAAATTCAGCCGGTTCTTTCAGCAGATATTGAAAGATATCGAGGATAAAAATCCCTCGGCGCTTATCCTGATTGACTACCCCGGCTTCAATCTCCGGCTGGCCAAGGCGGTGCGCCGCATCAGGCCGAAGCTCCCGATCATCTACTACATCAGCCCCCAGGTCTGGGCATGGAAGCAGCATCGTTCCCGAACGATGGCAAAAGTCATCGATCTTTTGCTGGTGATTTTCAAGTTTGAGGAGACATGGTTTGCCGACCGTGAACCCAAGCTGAAGGTGAAATGGGTGGGCCACCCCCTCTTGGATCGCTGGCAGGGACTGGCCGATCGAGACCCGGCGGACTTTCGCATCCGTCAGATCACCCTTATGCCGGGAAGTCGTCCGCAGGAAATCACGCGCCACCTTCCCGTGTTGCTCGAAACCGCCCGTCGTCTCTGGCACGAGAATAAACAACTCTGCTTCAACATCCTCGCCGTCGACAACAAAGCCGAAAAGCTGATCATGGACATGATTGTCGAGCTTCATTACGAGACGCTTCATGCCGAAGTTCTGAACTCGTACCAACTCACCCACCTCTGCCGCTCGGATCTCGCCATCGTCGCCTCCGGATCAGCCACCGTGGAGTGCTGTCTGGCTGAAGTGCCCATGCTCGTGATCTACAAGGTCAATCCCATCACTTTCGCCGTGGGCAAGGCGGTGACCCAGGTGCCCTATCTCGCCATGGTGAACATTCTGGCTGGGAAAAAAATCGTCCCCGAGTTTCTCCAGGAAAAGGCCGATCCCGAATACCTCTTTCAAGCCATTCGTCGCATTCAGCAGGAATCCCGTTGGAGCGAAACCATGAAGGCATCCTTGAAGGAAGTCTCGACTCAACTCGGCACGCCGGGAGCCAGCCAGCGCTCTGCCACAGCCGTTTTGGAACTCCTCGCTTCGCGTAAGACGACAGGCTCTTATACCAATCCCGGAAAATAAACTTACGTACAGATGCCATAAACGGTGAAACTTTTAAATTATTTGATCCTCGAAGGCAGATCGAAATGCCCCGTAGGGCTTTCATCGCTCTCCGGTCAGTAATTCCACCGCACGATCCAGCATCCGGACATGCGCTCGGACGCGGGATTCAAGGGAAAACTCCGAGGGGGTTTCAATCGTGAAAGTCCGCGCACAGTTCAAGTCATATAGGTAAATGGCTTCCGGACCAAACAGCCGGATTTCCGGGGTGATTTTTCTCCGCATCACGCCGGGGGATGTGGTCTTGCGTCCTTCGATGACAAGGCGGGGGTCGGGTGGGATGACTTTTGCCGCCGCATTGATGAGTTCCTCCCCCCAGCACGGTTTGGGCCGTTGCAGCTCGTAGAGGTAGACTCCTCTCGCATCGTAATCCTCGTGCAGCATCACGGCGAGGTGAAAGGATTCCCGGCTGATTCGTCTCATGATGGAGCGGACGGGCTTGGGTGCTCCGGGGAGAAACATCCGGTTCAAATCCCTTCCCCGATCATCCGTCCGGGAGTTTTTGATCAAGCCCCAGGGATTGATGCACGGGAGCAGGAAAAGGGAAAAATCGTCGTGCTGGAAGAGGTCGCTTCGGCTCTCCACCCAGGTGATGAGGGCTTCCGTCGAGGCGGGTTCATCTCCGTGAATGCCGGCGGAGAGATAAATCCGGTAGGGAGCGTTCGACTTGCCGGATTGGAGAAAATAGACCGTCATCTCACCTGCTTTGTGGAGTGGTCGCATGGGGATGCGGTGTACCCGGGCCCACTCACGCCAGCGCCGCACCAGGTGAGGGTAGTCGTGGGCGCGGTGACGCTGCAGCCAGTCCATCCCCTCCCGTTTCTTCATGACTTGAAATCTTGACGATTCGGGCGGGTTGTCAAACACTTGCGTATGGACATCATCGAGGCAACTGCGAGTTTTGAAAAATGGCTCATGGAACAAACCGTCATCGTCGAGTCGGATTTGCTCTATAAACACGGGCAGATGAAGAGAGAGCCGTTCCTCTTTTTGAGAGCCTCCTTTTATCACTGGTTGCAGCGATTTTATGAATTACTCCCGGAACTCTCGCAGACTCCGTTTATTCCTGCGGTCGGGGATCTTCACGTCGAAAATTTCGGCACCTGGAGGGATGCCGAGGGGCGGCTGGTTTGGGGAGTGAATGATTTCGACGAGGCTGCTTTTCTCCCCTACACGAATGATCTCGTCCGCCTCGCTGTGAGTGCCGCAATGGGTTGCTACCGGCTGAACACCGCGCTGGAAGATTACGCCAAACCGATCCTGGAAGGTTACATCCAGGGGCTTCAGGATGGAGGCTCACCCTTTATTCTGGAAGAAAAACACCACGAACTCCGCAGGATGGCTCAGGGAGCACTGACCGATCCTCACCACTTTTGGGAACATTTCGACCAGCACATTGCTCCGGTTGAACACGCCCTTCCCAACAAGGCGATCAAAGCTTTTCGCGAATACCTGCCCGAAGACATTCAGCCTGAATATTTCATTGTGAAAACCCCGAAGGGTCTGGGAAGCCTGGGGAGGCAACGCTACATCGCCACGGCCACCTGGCGCGGCGGAAGGATCGCCCGGGAGGCAAAGGCCTTTGTCCCTTCGGCAGTCAATTGGATTTCAGGCAGCGACACCGTAAGCAAGAAAACCGTCAACCGGATGATCGATCAAGCCGTGCGTTCTCCCGATCCCCACTGGGCGATCAAGGGGAAATGGATCGTGCGCCGCCTGAGCCCCGATTGCCGCCGGATCGATTTGGAGGATGTCGCCTCCGAACGGGACATCTACAAGCTCCTTTACTCCATGGGATATGAGACGGCGAACATCCACCTCGGCGATCCGAACGCCAAGACGAAAATCCTCGATGACCTCGCCCACAGGCACGAGGGTTGGCTGAAAGAAGCCTACGAGCGGATGATGAAAGCCATGACGGAAGACTGGGGTGCCTGGAAGGATGCTCCCGAGATTCCGATTCCAGCTCCCGTGGTCGGCAACGAATCCTGAAAAACGAGTTTACAAAACGAACATTTTCCGAGTCCTTGTTTTTGCCTGACCAGGCCCTAAGGACTGGAATTCCTCTTCTCCTGAAAAAAGGACTGGATGAGGTTTTTGCATGCGTCGAGGAGGACGCCCGCCGTGGCCTCGCAGTGGTGATTAAGGCCGGGGTGATCGAGAAGATTCATGGCTGACCCTGCCGCTCCGCCCTTGGGATCGGGGAGGCCGAAGACCACGCGATCCAGCCGCGTATGGACGATGGCTCCCGCGCACATGGGGCAGGGTTCCTTGGTCACGTAGAGAGTACAACCGTTGAGGCGCCAATCGCCGACAGCGGCCTCGGCCTGGGTGAGGGCGATCATTTCGGCGTGGGCGGTTGCATCTTTCAGGGTTTCGACTTGATTAAAGGCTCGGGCAATGACTTTCCCTTCGCGGACGATGACGGCTCCGACGGGAACTTCGTCCGCCTCATAAGCTTTCCGTGCTTGGCGGAGGGCTTCTTGCATGAAATGCTCGTCGGGTTCCATGAGTGCTTTAAAGGATGCTTATCAGAAAGCGGTAAAGGGGCAAGCCGCCGCCGATTTGTCGGGCCGTTGTGTATTTCATCTGACAGGGCAGGATCGTGTCCGATTCCTGAATGGCCAGGTGACCAATGACGTGCGGAATATGACGCCGACCACAGCAATCTATGCCGCCGTGACGAATGCCCGGGGAAAGATGGATGCCGATGTGTGGATCAGTTCCTTTCCCGAATATCTCCGGATCGATGCCGAGGGGCCCTTGGCTGAAACGCTGGCCGGACGATTGGAGCGGTACATGATCTCGGATGATGTTGAATTAACCGAGATGAGCGGGCAGCGGCTTTATCATTTCCTGGACATGCTGGAATGTCCCGAAGGCGTGGAGGTGAAAAAATCCCGGCGGTTTGGCTGGGAAGGGATCGATGTCTGGGTTCCCCCCGGTCACACCTTTTCCCCCGAAATCGCCCCGGAGGAAGTGTGGGAGTCCATCCGCATCGAAAACGGCATGCCCCGCTGGGGGAAGGAATTGAGCGGGGATGTCCTTCCTCCCGAGGCGGGGTTGGATCGCTTCGGCATCAGTTATTCCAAGGGCTGTTACATCGGGCAGGAAGTGATCGCCCGGATCAAAAGCAAGGGCCATGTGAACCGGGAGTTGAGAGTCTTGGAGGGCGACGCCCTGCCCGAAAGTCGCGAATTGACGGCGGAGGGGGATGCCGTGGGCGTCCTGACCAGCGTGGCAAAATCATTCCAGAGGGAAAAAATCGTTGCTTTGGCCTTCCTGAGTCGCCAATATCTAAGCTCTCTTGTTGCTCCTCTACGAACCGGGGCAAACGAGTGGAAACTTTTATGAAGAAAGCTCACTCCTGGTCGATTTTTTTCACGTTAACCGCCGCCCTGATTCTCTCCAATTGTGCAGGGCCCCGGCACGAAGCAAATGTAGGTGGTGATTTTGCCACTCCGGGATCGGGTGCCACGACGGCAAAGGCTACCGCTCCTGAAACCAAACCCGCAGCCGAAGAGCCTGCAAAACCCCAGCCGGAGAAAAAAGATATGGCGAAAATCAGCACTAAATTCGGAGATATCACCCTTGAACTTGATCCTGAAGCTGCGCCTTTGACCGTGGCAAATTTCGAAAAGCTCGTGAAGGAAGGCTTTTATAACGGCACCACCTTCCACCGCGTCATCCCCGGATTCATGATCCAGGGCGGCGACCCGAAAAGCAAAGACCCGAATGACCGTGCGGAACAGGGCACAGGCGGCCCCGGCTACACCATTCCCGCCGAAATCAAACTTCCCCACACCCGTGGCACCATCGCGATGGCCCGTCTCGGCGACACCGTCAACCCCAAACGCGAAAGCAGCGGCAGCCAGTTCTTTATCTGTGTGGTCGATTGCCCTCACCTGAACGGCCAGTACACCGCCTTCGGCCATGTCGTCTCCGGCATGGAGGTCGTTGACCAGATCGTTTCCCAAAAACGTGACGCGCGGGATAATCCCATCGAGCCAATCCCGATGACGATCACCATGGTCGAGAATAAGTAGTACGTAGCTTATTCGCAGCAGTAGTCGATAGTTTTTCCGTCCACTTTTACTGTCAATCCGGCCACCGGCAAGGATGCCAGCGGCAAATGGCATGGAGGCGACTATCGTATAGATTTATTACGAAGTATACCCCGTGGTCTTGCCGCAGGCACTTGTGTCTTTCAGTGGGGTGTTCTGCGCATATACCCCGTGGTCTTGCCACGGAGTGGGGCTTGATCGGAGCAATTTCTTTACTGCCAGGACTGGCTATAAAATGCCCTCGTGAAACCGGCCAGAGAGAACGAGGCCTTCCACACAAGAGCATGGCCCCTCAGTGCCATAGACTCTCCTTTTTTTCCCGCCTCGTCCTCTGCGACTGTTTTTGAAGGGTGAGATTTTGTCTGTTCTGTGAGGTGTCAGAACAAGACTCGAAAGAGAAGCGAGGAAAAAGGGAAAAAAGACGGTTATGCCGTGACGACTTCCGCCCGGACTTGATTCACGAAGGCTTGAAGTAGTTTACGCCCGTTTTCCTGGCTTTTTTCGGGGTGGAATTGGAAGGCGTGGAGATTTCCCCGGATGGCGCCGCTGGCGAATTTTATGGCGTCATATTCCGTCTCGCAGGCGATGTGTTCCTCCTCCAGTCCGGTGGGATGGTAGGAATGGACGTGGTAAAAATAAGGGGTGCCGGAAAAGGAGCTGAAGAGGTTGCCCGGTGTTTGGCGGGGGGTGACTTGGTTCCAGCCCATGTGGGGGACTTTTTTCACCGAGGCGGGGAAGCGGATGACGGTGCCTTCCAGTACGCCGAGGCCCTCGACTCCGGGGCTTTCTTCGCTCGAATCGAAGAGGAGTTGGTACCCGAGGCAGATGCCGAGAAAGGGGAGGTCGGACTTGATCCAGTCGCGGAGGGGGGCGACGAGGTTTCTTTCACGCAGGTTGGCCATGGCGTCACCAAAGGCTCCGACGCCGGGAAGGATGATGGCGGCGGGGGAAAGGGCGTTCCATTTTTCGGGAGAGTCGATTCGCAGGACGGAAGCGCCGACTCGTTCGAGGGCTTTTTCCACGCTGCGGAGGTTGCCCCGTCCGTAGTCGATCATGCCAAAGTTCATGAATTCAGTTTACGCCAAGGCGCTGTGGGGTCAATCCCACGGGATGAGTCTCCATTTCCCGATGAGGGGAAGTGGTTCGCATACCCCTCGGAAGGCGTATTGCAACCCAATGCCGATGTAGGAGGCGAGAATGGACAGGAAACCGAGCCACAGGATGACGGCAATCGGGGCTCCATGAGGATGAAAAACGAGAACTTCCAGTTCCAGATAGGTCATGAGGGCGCCCAGCACTCCGGCGACGATGAGAAGCACAAGTCCCTGATTGGCATGGTAGAGGGCAAATTTCGAACGACGTCCCAAGGCGAAGGTGACGAAGCACAGGAAGGGAAGATACGCCAGGGTGGCAATCGGGCGGTGTCGCTCGATGTCGCCTGGTTCACATGTCACAGAATATTTATCCATACCGTCGGAATGAAAGCTTTCCCCCCCTCTAAATGATGGTTCAGATGTGTGATTTGGGCAAGTTTGGCTTGATTAAACAAATGAATAATATAATCGATTTTTCATTTCATGCCAGTGAGTAGAATACGCTATTGTGATGCTTGGGATATGTACCTATAAGAGAATCTATGAAGATTTTCTTGGCAAAGGATGGGCGTTCGGTTGGCCCATTTCAGTTGACCGAGCTGGCAAAGAAGTTGAATACGGGTGAGGCAATGCCCTCGGATTTAGTCTATGATTCCGAGTCGGGAAATGATAAATGGATTTCCATTTTAACTTATTTTAATCCAGTTACTTACAACGGACGCACGCATTACGCCATCAAGCCTCAGGTTACCAGCCGCGATCTTGCCCGCACGGCGATGATACGGATCAATCAAAGCAAACAACCGATTCCATATAAGGCCGAGCCGATAGCTGCCTTGGATGTTTTAAAAGAGCGTGCGTTTAACAAAGCTGATTGATAGCAAATTGAAATATTCAGCTTGTTTGCTTTTCGTGTGACTCGCGATCTTTAGTTTCGGTTGAGGATTTGACGCTTTTGGAATTCGTATCCTCCAAAAGGTGAATTTTGAGCGGGGCATCGCTCAGCATCTTCTTGAGTTCGGTGTTTTCTTTTCAAAGTCCTGATATTGCTGCCCCGCCTGCTCTACCATATTTAGTGCTCAGATAGCTGTTGACCTGACTCATTTCTGTGGGTTTTGCGGATCGTGTCAATAAAAGCGAATGTTCAGGGGCTTTTTTTCACAGATGTCGGAGGAGGGAATGGACCAGATTCGGCGCGCGCGAAAATGGTGTAGGTTTGCGATGTCCAAACAGGTGTTAATCCCTTGGAGAAAAGGGCTTGGATGACGTGGTTTACATTTGGCTGATTCATCGTCCAGATGGTATCGATATCACCAATGACAAGAAATTTGGCGGAGTCGATGGATGCCGGGTAGCTGAAGCGGTCATGAGTGAAGGTGTCGTTGAGGAAGATGACGGGGTAACCTTCCCATGCCGTGACGGTAAGCAGGTCTGCCGTTTTAGCTTTTAGAAGCCAGGCTATGTTGGAATTGGCTATGACGAGGTCATCGGGGTTTGTGTTTGCGTTCAGCCATTTTGCCGCCGCTTCCACATCGGATAGCCGTTGCGTGGTCCAAGGTTGATTTCGGGGAATGAGTTTCCCAGAGAGAACGGGTGGGAGATTGAAAAATAAAAATATCGCAGGCATTGCGAGTGCCACCAAGTATGTGGTTTGTTTTGAATGGGGCCAGGGCAAGAGTTTCTTCATGCACATTCCGCACACGGATATCCCGGCGGCCCAGCATATCACCAGAATGGGGAATAAAATGATGGCTTCATAATAAAAGCCGACCAAGTTCTGTCGATTTTGCAGTAGAAGAATCGAGATGGTTAGTCCGCAAATGCCAGCGGCGTAAAAGCGACTGACGAGACAGAGAAGCATGAGGATGGCCGCTCCCATGTGGAAAAAGTCCTGAGAAAAAAAGACGGCCATGTTTGTGAGTAACCCTTGTCCAGCATTGGAGTTGTACGCACTGTCATTTGCGTAGTAAGTGGCCAACGCATGCAAATCCTTGATCAACCAATCTGCTGATCCGTAATGGAAAATGATCCATCCAAATGTTAGGAGCAGCATGAGTGTGGGAGGACTAGCCATACGGAACCATGAGCGGGGGACTTTGATGCGCGAAAGAAATGCCGCTATGGCTCCGTAAGCAAATAGTGGATGTGCAAGAGATCCAATCGCGAGTCCGCAGCCCACTCGCCAATCATTTCGGGGACTACTGGGGCGTAGAAGGAAAAGGGTCATAATGGTGAAACCAAGGGCTACCATGTTATGACAGTAGATCATTCTGAAATGGATGATTGCCTGTTCGTAGCTCAGGCAAAGCAGAGCTCCGAAAAACGCCGGAATGATTCCAAATAAACCCCGACCGAGAACAAAAATCGAGTAAGCCATCGCGAGTACCAGAAGCGTATTGAAGAATCGGCCACCGAGGATATCTCCTCTGGTGATAGCGGAAAACAAGCCGACCAGCCATAGGTAAGCCGGCTGGTATGGGGCAAAGGAATGCCAAAAGGTGAGTTTGAGAGGGCCGTAGGTGGTTGATCCATGAAAGACGTTTCTCCCAAGTTCCAGAGAGAGGGTCTCGTCCCCGTACCAGTGAGGGCTTGTTCGGAGATAGGGAAGATAGAGGACGGCCCAGATCAAAAAAATCGCGCATGTGATCCAGAAATTGAGGCCGCTTTTGATTTTAAAAATGGCGTGGAGGCGAGAGGTGGGCGGGGATTGCGACATGAATCTGTGGTTCAAATGTATTTTCCCGAAGGTGAGCAAGCAAGGCGAAAGGATTTGGAGTATCTCCTTTTATTTAATAGGATTTTTCCGAATGAACCCTGTGGAGAGGATGAGGCCGTTCCGAATCGCATCGCTGACGGAGTATTGCGAGCGGGTTGGTAGTCCGGCGGATTTCTGGCCTCCGAAGAAAAATCGCCAGTATGTGGAAATCTGGCCGGAGACGGAGGCGGATCTCGATCTGGACGCCCCCGTTCAGGTTCAGCATGATGCCATTACCCAGCCGGAACACTATTTTATCGATTTTCAGCAGGGGCGGTTGAAGACTCAGCCGTACCGGCTGGCGTATTTGGAAAATGTCGATTTCAAAACACGCTCGGGGATCATCTTTCTGGAGCCGGGTCTTGTGCTTGCCGAGTCCTGGTACGATGCCCGGTGGTTTCACAAGGCTCTGGAGCGTTCTCTCTTTCCACCGGATGACATGCTGCTGGTGCCGGCGGAAGACGGGAGGCCGGAGGTACCGGTCTGTGCGGATGATCCGTTCGACACTATTGTGACCCCCCCCTGCTTTCTTCTTGGTCATCATCCTTTCCGGTATATGGCGAACTATTCCCATTGGCTTCTGGAAGTGCTCCCCCGGCTGGCTGCGCTGGAAGTATTCCCGTCGCTTAAAAAATTGAAAATTCTTCTTCCGCCGACACTGAACGATTTTCAGCGGGAAAGTCTCGAGGCCTTTGGAATTTTGGAAAAAGTTTTCCATCCCATCGAAGGTTGGCGGCAACATCTGGCGAAGGTTTTTATCCCCACCTACCCGGCGTCGGGGGGCTATTCCCGGCGGCAACTGCAATGGCTTCGGGAAACCCTGCCTCGCGTCTTGAAGATTCCGTCTCCCGGCAGAGCTTCGCGGAAACTTTATATTTCCCGTGAAGACGCTGCCACCCGTCGCATCGTCAACCATGAAGAGCTGGAACGTTATCTCAGGAAGGAGGGGTTTGAAACAATTGTGCCTGGCAAAATGACTCTTCGGGAGCAGATACAGACTTTTGGCGAGGCCTCGTGCATGATTGCACCCCATGGAGCCGCTTGTGTGAATATGATTTTCGCTCCTCCCGGAGCGTATGTCATCGAGCTGCTCCCGGTCAGTTATCAGCATCCTATGTTTGGGATCATCGCCCGGCTGGCGGGTCATCGCTACACGAGGATTTATCCTCCGCACGTTCCGGATTTAAATGACATGACCGTCGATCTATCCACCATTAAAGAAGCTCTCAAAAACATTGGATAATTGTATGCCCAACGCATTGCCGAATCCCACGGGTGAAGTTTTCCGGCTCGACACGGCCATCATCGATAAGTTGTGCGTGGACGCCTGTGAAAGCCCTCGCGGCAGAATCATGCAACCCATTCAGAGAGGGCAATCGGATGCGGTGCAGAGGCTTTTAAACGGCATGCAACCGGGCACCTACGTCCGCCCCCACCGACATCCGCTTCCGGGGGCCAGTGAAACGGTCGTCGTCCTTCAGGGAAGCATTCTTTTTTTTCAATTTGATGCCCGAGGGGGTGTTCTTCACTCCTTTGTTTTGCATGCGGGCACGAGGGAATGTCTTTTGGATATTACTCCCGGCACCTGGCATACCTTTCTGGTTCTTGAAGAGGACACGGTCTGCGCCGAGTTTAAGCGCGGGCCCTACGATGCTGTGACCGATAAGGAGTTTGCCTCATGGGCTCCGGTGGAATCTTCCCCGGAGGTGGCGCAGTATCTTGAGAAACTAATGACTTATTTGAGGTAACAGCTTTTTCAGTTTCTTGTGGTCTTGCCTGTTGGACGATGTTGACTCATTAACCCAACGAGCCCCACAAGGAAAAATGAAAACAGCCTGTAGCACCATTTTCTCGGCAAGCTGGTACGTTCTTTTGGCGTCGATCTTTTTGACCGTGGCCGTTCAGGGAGCCATGGCGACGCCTTCGCTGGAAGGTCTTGTCGTCACGACGGAGGTGAATTTCCATGCCGAAGGACGCCCGGATATGGTCGGGAAAATAGCCGGGAATATCGTCACGGCTCGTTTTTTGAGTGACAAGGCTGCCTTTGTGGGGCTTCTCCATCATCCCATTACGCAGAATTTGGTTGCCTCAATCTGCCAGAATTTGGACGAGGGAGCAAAAAAGCTTGGGCTGAAAATTGTCATCAGTGTTCCCTCGCAAGATGTGCGTGCCGGGGTTTTGCAGGTGCTCATTACGGCTGATCCGGTAAGGATCGCAGAATCAAGGGGCATTCAAATGGGGCAGCTGGATTTGGGAGACGGGACTGTCATCCACGCCGCGACTCTCGAACCTTCCGGCCTTGCATCTGCCACCGCCAAAGGAGTTTCAGACACAGGGCCAGTCATTGAGACGGCTCCTTCTCCTGACGGTACCAAGCTTTCCAGCGCGGAAACTTCCATTTCCCCCGTCACACTTATGGCTCGGGCCATGGCTCCGTGATTTTTTTACCAGTATCGCTTTGCGCGAGTGGAGAAAATCTCCTAAACCTGTCTCGTGGCACAGCACACTCTGGATCAGTTTAATGACGACTCGACGCCTCCCGATAGCATCGAGTTAAGCCTTCGTCCGACGAAGCTGGATGAGTTTGTCGGTCAGGGGCGCATCAAGGAACGGCTTTCCGTCATGATCGAGTCGGCCCGGATGCGGTCGGAACCGTTGGATCATCTCCTTCTCATCGGCCCTCCCGGACTGGGAAAAACGACTCTTGCCAACATCATGGCGCAGGCGATGGGGGTCGATATTCGCATCTCCTCCGGCCCTGTCCTGGAAAAGGCGGGAGATCTGGCGGGACTCCTCACCAATCTCAAGGAGGGTGACATTCTCTTCATCGACGAAATTCACCGTCTGCAAATGACCATTGAGGAGTATCTCTACCCGGCGATGGAGGACTTTCGCCTCGACATCCTGCTGGGACAGGGGCCGAATGCCCGCAGCGTCCGCTTGAACCTGCCCCGTTTCACTCTCATTGGCGCCACGACTCGCGCCGGCATGCTTAGTGCGCCGCTCCGCTCGCGTTTCGGCAGCATCAGCCGTCTGGACTATTACACACCGGAAGAGCTTCAGCAGGTGCTCATCCGCTCGGCATCCATTTTGAATTTGGAAATTGATGCTGCCGGGGCTTTGGAAATCGCCAACCGGTCGCGCGGCACTCCGCGAATCGCCAATCAACTTTTGCGCCGGGTGCGGGACTATGCGGTCGTTGCCAACATCTCTGTTGTCGGGAAGGAACTCGCCAGCACTTCCCTTGCCAAGCTGGAAATTGATGCGGACGGCTTGGATGAGATGGACCGTCAGGTGCTTCAAACCCTGATTCACCGTTTCCGGGGCGGTCCCGTGGGGATTGATTCCCTGGCGGTGGCCGTCGGAGAGGATTCTTCCACCATTGAAGAAGTTAACGAGCCCTTCCTGATCCTCCGGGGTTACATTCAGCGTACGCCGCAGGGAAGGATTGCGCTGCCAGCGGCTTATCAGCGTCTTGGCATAACAGAACCCGACCCACAAGGGAGGTTGTTATAAAAAAATCCTCACTTTCCAGTTTTCAAAGTGACTCTGGGCGTTAGCTTTTATCACCATGCCTCGGCGTACAGACATTCAATCGATTCTCATCATCGGCTCCGGGCCGATTGTCATCGGGCAGGCTTGCGAGTTTGACTATTCCGGCGTCCAAGCCTGCAAGGCACTGAAGGAGGAGGGGTATCGGGTCATTCTGGTCAATAGCAATCCGGCTACGATCATGACCGACCCGGAATTTGCCCACCGCACCTACATCGAGCCGATCACCCCCCAGATCGTCGAGATGATCATCGAAAAGGAGCGGCCCAGCGCCCTTCTGCCGACCCTCGGCGGCCAGACAGCTCTCAATACCGCCATGGCACTTTATGATTCCGGTGCTCTTGGAAAGTACGGAGTGCAGATGATTGGAGCCCGCGCGGATGCCATTCGCAAGGGGGAAGACCGCCAGCTCTTCAAGGAGGCGATGATTCGGATCGGTCTGGATGTCCCCCGCTCCGGGACGGCTCACACCATTTCGGAAGCTCTTGACGTTGCCGCCCAGATTGGTGCCTATCCTCTCATCATCCGCCCGGCCTTTACGCTTGGTGGCACGGGAGGCGGAGTTGCCTACAACCGGGATGAATTTGAGCAACTTGCGCGAGTCGGCATGGATCTCTCTCCCGTCAGTGAAATCCTCGTCGAGGAATCGCTCATCGGCTGGAAGGAATACGAGATGGAAGTAATGCGGGATCACGCCGACAACTGTGTTATCATCTGCTCGATTGAAAATTTTGACCCGATGGGTGTTCACACCGGTGACAGCATCACCGTCGCTCCGGCCCAGACGCTCACCGACAAGGAATATCAGCGGATGCGGGATGCCTCTTTTGCCGTCATCCGTGAAATCGGTGTTGAGACGGGAGGATCGAACATCCAGTTTTCCGTGAATCCGGTCAACGGGCGCATGATCGTCATCGAGATGAACCCGAGGGTGTCGCGTTCCTCCGCGCTTGCCTCGAAGGCCACCGGATTTCCCATCGCCAAGATTGCGGCCAAGCTGGCGGTCGGTTACACGCTGGACGAACTGCGCAACGACATTACGCGCGAGACTCCCGCCTCTTTTGAGCCGACCATCGATTACGTCGTGACGAAAGTCCCCCGCTTTACCTTTGAAAAATTCCCTACCGCCGATGCCACTCTGACGACCGCGATGAAAAGCGTCGGTGAGGCGATGGGCATCGGGCGCACCTTCAAGGAGTCTTTGCAAAAGGCGGTTCGTTCCCTCGATCTGAAGGGGCGGGAAGGAATGCTGGCCCTGGGCACTCAGGAGAAGCAGGAGCCGGAGGATACGATTTGCACCAAGCTGCGGATACCCAACGCTCAGCGCCTCTGGTGGATTACTCATGCCCTGCAATGCGGTTTTACCACCGGGGATGTTTTTGAACTGACGGCCATCGACCCATGGTTTCTGGAGAATCTGAAGCAGATTCAGGATTTGGCCTTTCAGGTCGAAAAAATCTCGTGGCCTCCGACGGGTGAAGCCATCGCCCTTCTGGATCAGGCGAAGCAGTACGGCTTTTCCGATCTGCAGCTTGCCCGACTCATCTTTCCCCGGGAGGTTCATGCGCAGGGATCGACCCGAACCCGTGAGATAGCTGCGTGGCGGGATTCTCGGAAAATCAACCCGAGCTATCGTCTGGTCGATACCTGTGCGGCTGAGTTTGAGGCCTACACGCCCTATTTTTATTCGACCTATGATCGCTTTGAAAACGAAATTCGTGCGACCCCGCGCAAGAAGGTCATCATTCTCGGTGGTGGCCCGAACCGCATCGGCCAGGGGATCGAGTTCGACTACTGTTGTGTCCATGCCAGCTTTGCCCTGCGGGAGGACGGTTACGAAACCATCATGGTGAATTCCAATCCGGAGACGGTTTCGACCGATTACGATACTTCCGACAAGCTCTACTTTGAACCTCTCACGGCGGAGGATGTTCTCCATATTTATCAGGCGGAAAATCGTGAGAGTCTCGTCCATGGGGTGATTCTCCAGTTCGGAGGCCAGACGCCGCTCAATTTGGCGGCCAGCCTCGCCGCAGCCGGGGTGAAGGTGATCGGCACTTCTGTTGAATCAATCCAGATTGCGGAAGACCGCAAGCTCTTTCAGCAAATGTTGCGGAAACTTGGCATCCGCCAGCCCGCGAACGCCACGGCCACCTCCTTTCAGGAGGCGCTGGCGGGTGCGCACACGGTCGGCTATCCGGTTCTCATGCGTCCCTCGTTTGTTTTGGGCGGGCGGAACATGAAGATTGTCAGCTCGGATGAGGAACTCGAAGCCTACATGAAGGCTTGTGATGAAGTTTCGCCGGATTGCCCGATTTTGATCGACCAGTTTTTGGAAGATGCGATCGAGGTTGATGTCGATTGCATTGCTGATTCCGAGAGGGCTGTCATCGGGGCCATCATGGAACACATTGAAGAGGCTGGAGTCCATTCGGGGGACAGCGCCTGTGTCATCCCGCCTTATTCTCTTCCGGCAAAAGTCGTGGAGGAAATTCGCCAGTCGACTCTCGCCATGGCCCGGGAACTGAAGGTGCGCGGTTTGATGAATGTCCAATTTGCGGTCAAGAATAACGAAGTATTTGTCCTGGAAGTCAATCCCCGAGCCTCCCGCACGGTTCCGTTTGTCAGCAAGGCTATCGGGGTGCCGCTGGCCAAACTGGCCGCCCGTATTATGGCGGGAAAGACTTTGGCGGAATTGGGATTTACCGAAGAGGTTTGCCCCTCCCATTTTGCGGTGAAGGAAGCCGTTTTCCCCTTCAATCGCTTCCGGGGAGTCGATATCCTCCTCGGCCCGGAGATGAAATCGACGGGTGAGGTGATGGGCATCGATAGCGATTGGGGGGCCGCGTATGCGAAAACCCAGATGGCGGCATCTCCCGCTCTTCCGCTTGAGGGCTCCGTATTTGTCAGTGTGAAGGATGACGACAAACCCCTCGCGGCGCAAATCGCCAAAGAGTTGCACGAGATGGGATTTAAAATTTTCAGTACCTCTGGAACGGTGAAGGCGATCGTGGCGGAAGGGGTTCCGGCAACGAAGCTTTTCAAACTTCAGGAAGGGCGTCCGAACCTCCTTGATCTGATCAAGAATCGCGAGGTGGCGATGATCATCAATACGCCGTTTGGTTCCGTGGCGAGGCAGGATGAGGTGAAGATCCGCACCACCGCTCTCTATGAAAAAGTCCCTGTGATGACGACGATGGCTGCAGCGGAGGCAAGTGTCCGGGGCATCCGCTCACTGAAGGAAAAGGGGTTTTCGATCAAGGCGCTTCAGGACTATCACCAGAAGTAGAATCGACAGTTTTTTTATCCAACAAGACAGGATTTGAATAAGGAATGAATCAATTCAATTTTTATATGGCCGATAAAAAGCGCCGTTTTATCGGCCATATAAATTATAAGCAGGAGAAGAGCTTCGGTTCAAGATTTTTTCAGGGGTTTGCATTTTCAGGGGTTCATGCATCCCGAAAAAATGTTCGAGTCAAAATAACTCAGAACTCGTTCTCGGACAGAAAGCCGGGGAAGTTTTTTTCGAGGTGGAGGATGAGTTCGCCGAAGAGGGTGTTGGCCCAGGCGAACCAGGGGCGGGTGAATTTGGCGGGATCGTCTTTCCAGAAACTTTCATGCATGAAGCCGCTGCCCGCGTGGGTGTGTTTCAATTGGGAAAGACAGCGGGAGATTTCCTTTTCGGACTGGCTGGTGAGGGCTTGCATGATGACGGACATGGGCCAGATGAAGCCGAGTCCCGTATGGGGGCTGCCGATACCACGCCCGGCGGCACCTTCAAAGTAATAGGGGTTGTGTGAGCTGAGAACGAAATTTCGCGTGCCCAGGTAGAGCGGGTCGTTTACTGCGACATAGCCGAGGTAGGGAAGCGCCAGAAGGCTGGGGATATTGCCGTCATCCATGAGATAGTGGGAGCCGTAGCCGTCGATTTCATAGGCGTAGATTTCGCCCAGTTCGGTGTGTCGGATGATGGCATGGCTCTGGATGGCATAGTCGATGGTGGAGGCGAGTTTTTCCGAACGGGATGAAAGAGCTGTACTTTGTGGGAGCGATTGCAAAATGGCGGAAATGCTTCGCAGGGAAACGACCGCCATGGCATTTGCAGGAATGAGGAAGGGGAGCATGGTGGCATCGTCCGAGGGGCGGAAGGGGCTTTTGCTGAGGCCGCAACGCCGGGCTGGCTGGCCGAGGCCGTTGAGGATCAGGGTTTCGGTGGAAGTCGTCGCGGTGCGGGCAAATTTGTAGGGTGGGGCGTAACTGGTTCCCTCCTGCTGGGCTTCAATGACGTCGAGGATGCATCCGATGGCACGCAGCCATTCAGAATCGAAGCAGGTGAGGTCGCCTGTGTGGGCGTGATAACCGGCGGCGAGACGCATGACGGCGCAGAGGCTGTCGAGTTCGTATTTCCGCTCGTGGACGCCGGGGCGCATTTCTGTGAGGTCGGATTTCCACTCGCTGATGCGGGAGCCGTCCTTGTAGAAAGCGTTGGCGTATGGGTCGAGAAGGACGCAGCGGGTTTGTCTTCGCACGATGCCTGCCACCAATTCCTGAAGCGATCTGTCTTCGCGGAGGTAGGGAAGGTAGGGCCAGACTTGGTTGGTCGAGTCCCGCAGCCACATGGCGTCAATGTCTCCGGTGATGACGAAACCGTCGGGTCTGCCGTCGGCGTTGCGGTTGAAGTCAACGGTGGTGTCGAGGGTGTTGGGAAAGCAGTTGGAAAAAAGGCGGGCGAGCTCGTGGTCTTTGATTCGGCTGGAGACCTGTCGGGTTACTTCGTCGATGACGGGGCTGACAAAACAACGTTGGGTTGGGCAGCGTTTGGATGGGAGGGGGCGATCAGAGGAGTAAGTCATATTTTTTGAGGATCGGGATGGATCAAAGCAAGTGCGGGGAGGCTTGCAACTCCAAATGTTCGACGCCGCGAACCGTGATTTTAAGTTTTCAACTATCCAAAGGAACCTATTCTCTGCTACCTAAACACTCTGCAACATGATTTTCAAATGTTTAAGTACCAAGTTGTCAACAAACTTCCCTATATGTGTTAGAATGAAGGATTGCGATGAGTGAAGGTGGTTTGAGTTTTGATGATTTTGAGTATGCGCTCGAAAGCACCCGGATCATTCTCCACCCCCAGAAGCGGTTGGAGACCTTCGGTGCCACGAGGCTGAACTACCACCTCATAACGGAGGAAATGGATCAGGTGAACCAGTCGCGTGTTCGGGAGGGGAGCATCCATGCGGATAAGCCCCAGATTGTTATGCCGGATCATTTTTCGAAATTGATGCTGGAAGGCTTTGGCGAGAGGGCGGAGCAGTTTGCCGATCTGGTCAGCAAGGCGGGAAAAAACATAGCGATGCTGAAGTATGGATTTGCCATCAAAAAATCCGACCTGAAGTCCTACCTTATCCACGAACCGCTGGAAGTGGTGCTGGGACGTGTAAAGGAGGAGGTGGAAGCCCGGCAGGATCCGCTGAGCGTGGTACTCATGGGCGTCGAGGATGGGTGGGAGGTTTGCCTCCTGAAGTTTATGTGCGATATGATTTTCGCCTCCGGTGCGGGAAATATCGAGGACTTCCGCCGTCGCGGGTTGCTGTAAAACCGCGCTATATCTTGGGTGGTTGTGGCAACAGGCTTTCGTGGCAGAGAAGCCCCTGGTTGACGGTGGTGACTTTTTCCGGGCCTTCCAAAATTTCGACTACCTTGAGTGCCATTTCCATCGCGCTTCCGGCGGCAGTGGAGGTGATGAGATTCCCGTCGATGACGACTCGCTGGCGACTGGGTTGATAGGTCGGGAAATCGCCCCGGATGGAGGGATGGCAGGTGAATCTTTTTCCTTGGAGAACACCGTAGCGTTCCAGAGCCAGTGGTGCGGCGCAAATGGCGACGACGTAGCGACCGTCAGCGAGTTGTTTCTTTACCATTTCGGCAATGCCGGTGTGGAAGGAGAGGTGATCGGCTCCCGGTCTGCCGCCGGGTAGATATATGAGGTCAAAGGTTTTCTGGGAAATTTCGTCAAAGGTTTTGTCCGGTTGATGAACGGTCTTGCGCGATGCATGGATGGGGCTGGGGGTGATGCCGACTGTGGTGACATCGATCCCGGCCCGGCGCCAGACATCGATCGGGACGATGGCTTCTATTTCTTCAAAACCTTCTGCCAGAAAGACGACGGCGGTTTTCATGCGAGTGCTTTTTGGATTTTCTGAGTGAGTGTTTGGAAATCGCCGTCCGGTATCACCGGGGTTGTCGAATGTTCGGCTGTCGGAATTTCGATCCACGATTTGCAGCCTCCATATTCCGGTGTGTCGGGGAGGAGGATTTCCGGTTCGATGCGGTAGATGCGAACGATGGCGAGGTGGATGGCACTGGCTTCACTGTGGGTAAAGCGTTCCCGGATGACTTCTTCCGTCCAGAAGTGAAACGGAGCAAGGGCTTGAACTTTCTCCCAGTCGTGAAGGAGGGTTGTTTGAATCACTTTGGCTTTGAGGCGAATGGAATGAGCACCGTTTTTTTTGGCCATCGGGTGAATGGAGGATGGCAGGCGGGTTTTTGTCTCCTGCTGGTGAAAGTAAGTGGGGAAGAGATAAAAATCGGAATGGTGGAAGGAAAACTTGCCATGTTCTTCGGCGATGCCGCCTTTGCGGAGCAGGAGGGCTTGGAGTCCCGTCTCCATGACGGAGCAAATGCCGGACCATTCCTTGTATGCGGGAGAGGTGCCGGTGGTGTTCATGGAATGGAGAAAAGTTGTTTCCGATTTTTCGAATAATAAAGCATGCCTGAAAAAACGGTAACCGCAAGGGTAAGCCATATGAGCGGGACGAGAACAAGGTGTTGCAGCCGGGTGGTGATGGCAGGATCCATCCCGGCGTCTTTCAGGGCGAGGATGAGGAGTCCGGTGAGGGCGGTGGTGATCTGGGTGATGGTTTTGTGCTTGCCGGCTTTTTCGGCGGCCAGGATGATGCCTTTGGACGCGGCCAACATGCGGAGGCCGGTGACGAGAAATTCGCGGGTGATGACGGCGACGACGAACCAAACTGGCAGGAGGGCGTTGCTCAGCAGGCCGATGAAGGCGGTGCTGACCAGCACTTTGTCAGCCAGCGGGTCCATGAGTTTCCCGAAGTCGGTGATTTGATTCCATTTGCGCGCAAGATAGCCGTCGAGCCAGTCGGTGATGCTGGCTAGGGAGAAAAAGACGATGGCGCAGGTGCCGCGGTAAGGCCCTTCCATCTCCAGTGCGATGACGAGTGCCGCGCACAGGTAGAGTCTTGCCACGGTAAGTCGGTTCGGGAGATTCATTCAAAGAGATCGTAGGCGTCGCAGGAAGTCGGAATCAGTTCGAGAAATTGTCCGGCGGGGCGCGGGGTTTTCAGGATGAAGGAACCGTCGATTTCCGGGGCGTCGGCGTGGGTGCGTGCCTCGGTGCCGCCTTCAGTGAGGACGCGAATTGGTTTTCCCAGGAGGGTTTTGTTGTGTGCGAGTGAGAGTTTTTGCTGGAGCTTCATGGCCTTGCCCCATCGTTTTTTCCGGATGGCAGGAGGCACTTGTTGTTCCAGCTTTGCGGCACGGCTTCCTTCTTCCTGTGAATATTGGAAGACGCCGAGCCGTTCGAAGCGGGTTTGCCGGATGAAGTCGAGGAGGAATTCGAAGTGTTCTTCCGTCTCGCCGGGGAAACCGGTGATGAAGGTGGTGCGCAGTGCCAGGCCGGGGATGCCTTGTCGGAGCCGGGCGATGAGGTCGATGATGTGTTGGGAGGATGTTTCGCGCCGCATGGCCTTGAGCATGTCGTCATGGATGTGCTGAAGCGGCATGTCGATGTAGGGAACGACTTTTTGGGAGTGGGCGATGGTGTGGATGAGATCGTCCGACCAGTGGGCGGGATGGGTGTAGAGGAGGCGCACCCAGAATTCGCCTTCGATCTGGTCGAGTTCTTCCAGCAGTTGGACAAGTGTTTCTCCGCGACGGGGATCGATTGGTTGACGGGGGCTTGCTTTTTCCTCCCAGCGATCCATGCCGTAGTAGGTGGTGTCCTGGGAAATGAGGAGGAGTTCCCGTACGCCTTCGCTCACGAGCTGGCGAGCTTCCTGGATGATGGAGGGAATGGTGCGGCTGCGGTGGCGACCCCGCATCTGGGGAATGACGCAGAAGGAGCACGGGTGGTTGCAGCCTTCGGCGATCTTGACGTAGGCGTAGTGGCTGGGGGTGAGGCGGAATCTCGGCGTGTCGTAATCCGGGATGTAGGTGGAGCGTGGAGTGACGAGATTTTCCGTCGTCCCGTGGGTTCCATTTGCAACAAGTCTCTGGACGAGCGGGGCGATTTCGGTGATCTGGTCGAGGCCGATGAAGGCGTCCACCTCCGGGATTTCCGTGGTGAGTTCCCTGGAGAATCTTTGGGACATGCAGCCGGCGACGATGAGTTTCTGTCCCTCGCGCCGGGTCATTCCATTTTTGCGATGGCTTTGGAGAATGGCGTCGATGCTTTCCTCCTTGGCGGAATCGATGAAGGCACAGGTGTTCACGATGAGGACATCCGCCTCCTCCGGCTTGGCAGTAAGCTGCATGGATGCCTGCCGCAGATGCCCGAGCATGATCTCGGAATCGACGAGGTTTTTCGCGCATCCCAGTGAAATCATGCCGACCTTGATCACGATCGTTCCGCCTTTCGCGACAGGTGCTAGTTTGCGGGAAGGCTGAACTGGGCGACGCCCTGTCCTTCGCGCTTGCTCTCTTTGTCGTTGTAGATGATGGTCACCTGCTGGATGTCGCGGATGGTGAGGTGGAAAGTGTCGGCGCTCCAGGGTTCTCCCGCCGGGTCGGGCATGGTGGCGCCTGCGGGGATGATGCCTTCAAAGAGCAAGACATCCTCGCCGCCTTTGGTGGCTTTCACCTGGACGTAGCATTCCTGATCCGCCCGGAGGCGCAGGTGGTTAAGGCTGATGGCCGGTGCTACGGGGGTGATGGCGACGGGTTCTGCTCTGCGAATGCTTTCCGCCTCCTTTTTCTTCGCTTCGGCGCGCGGGGGAACGGTTACGGCATTGGTCGGAATGGCTCCCGCAGGTTTGACGGTTTCGACTTTCGCCGGGGTTATGGTTTCAACCAGCTTGGCCTTTTGGAAGTAGCGTTCGGGTATGATGCGGTAAATCTGGAGGCCGAGAATACCGACGGTGATGGCGATGACTCCGAGTATGACGACAAGTCCGATGTGGCGGGCCCGGATGCGCTGGAGGTTGGATTTGGGGGGGAGAACTTCCAGGGATTCGGGGCGGAGTTCGGCCCATTCGACTTCCTCGCCGACGATGCCGTCGAGTTTTTTGAGGACGGCAAAGATGTCCAGTCCCAGTTCGCGGGCGTAAATCCGGACGAAGCCGCGTGCATAGGCATGGTTGGGGAGAAGGTCGAAGCGGTCTTCCTCGATCTTGGCGATGACATCCATGCGCAGTTTGGTGACATGGGCGGCTTCTTCCATGCTCCAGCCCAATGCCTTGCGTCTGGCCAGCAGCTCCTGGCCGAGGGTATGATCCTTGCTCTGAGACGTATTCATCTATTCGTAAGTAGGGGCAGGAGGGAGTCCTTTGTCAAGGTCGATGAGGATTTCCCGGTCTTTTGCCCCGTCTTTTGGTCCTACCACGCCGCGGTTTTCCAGTTGATCGATGACCCATGCGGCTGTGCCGTAGCCGATGCGCAATCGCCTTTGAAGGAGCGAGGTGGAGGCGCGTTTTTCCTGTCGGATGATTTCAAAACATTTTTGGATGAGGGCTTCGTCCTCCTCGGAAATATCCTCTGCTTCCGGGACGTTGGAAGTCATTTTTTGATTAGCCGTGGTGTCGTAGGTGTTGGGCATCTGTTTTTTGATGAATTCGACGACGTGGGAGACTTCTTCCTCGGAGACGAAGCCGCCCTGGGCTCGGGTGAGCTTGGATGAACCGGGGCGGAGGTAGAGGAGGTCGCCTTTGCCCAGCAGGTTTTCGGCACCGTTTTCGTCCAGAATCACCCGTGAGTCAAGTGCGCTGGGTACTTGGAAGGCGATGCGGGCCGGGACGTTGGTCTTGATCACTCCGGTGATGACGGAGGCGCGCGGGGTCTGGGTGGCGATGATGACATGGATGCCTGCGGCGCGGGCCTTGGCGGAGAGTCGGGCGATGGCATCTTCGACTTCCTGGGCGGTTGTTTGCATGAGGTCGGCCAACTCGTCGATGATGATGACGTAGTAGGGAAGGTGTTCGGGCATTTCCAGTTCGTCTTCCTTGGAGGAATCGGTTTCAGCCGGAGGTGGTTCCACGTCGAGGGAAAGCTGTTCGGCCTGTGGAGCTTCTTTTTTGCGTGCGTTGTAGGCGGCGATGTTGCGGACTCCGGCCTTGGCCATGATTTTGTACCGTTTTTCCATTTCGTTGATGACGTAGCGGAGGGCGAAGAGGACTTTCTTCGGGTCGGTGACAACGGGGAAAACGAGGTGGGGAAGTTCGTTGTAGGTGGCCAGTTCGACGACCTTCGGATCGACGAGGATGAGGCGGAGGTCGTCCGGTTTGAAGCGGTAGAGAAGACTGAGGAGGATGCAGTTGATGCAAACCGATTTGCCGGATCCGGTCGTTCCGCCAATGAGCATGTGGGGCATTTCGGCGAGGTCGTCGATGATCACTTTTCCGTAAATATCCTTGCCGATGGCAACCGGGAGGCGCAGACGGCTGGAGTTCCAGTCGCTCGATTCAAAGAGGTCTCGAAGGGTGACGGTGGCCTTGCGGGAGTTGGCGATTTCGATGCCGACAGTGTCCTTGCCGGGGATGGGGGCGAGGATGTTGATCCTCTCGGCTTTCATCGAGCGGGCGATGTTGTTTTTCAGGCTGAGGATTCTTTCCACCCGTATGCCGGGGGCGGGGAAGACTTCATAGCGGGTGATCGTGGCTCCCCGGGTAATGTCGCCGGGGCTTACCTCGACGTCGAATTCCTGAAGTGTGTCGATGAGTTGCTTTTGCAGAGCCCGTAATTCCTCCTCGGAAGTGGTGATGATGGGATCACCCTGATTGATGTTGAGAAGATCGATGTTGGGGAGGCGGTACTCGGAGGGAGTTTCCGCCGGGATGGCTTGAGCGATTTTTTTTCTGGTGACAACTTTGGGTTCCTCTTCGACTTTTTTAGGCTTGAGCGGAGCGTCTTCTTTGGGATTTCCGGGTTCATAAATGGACTCGGAGGGTAGTTGGGTCGAGGTGGATTTTTTGATGGTTGTGTCGATGATTTGGGGTTCGGGCCGCGCTCTTTTTTCTTCCAGTTCCTCAAGTTCCTCGATCTCCGTCAAAGAGGAACCTCTCTTTGCAAGCTGCTTTTGGAGGCGTTTTTGTTCTTTTTCCAGGATTTTTCTCTTCATGGCCAGAACCTCGACCGGATCGGCGCTTTCGAGTTTTTCGAGTTCCTTCCGTTCCTTCCAGTCGAGATAATCCGAGTAGGCGTCCTTGCATGCCTGGATGGGATTGACTTCAAAGAGGAAAATAAAGCAGAGGAGATAGAGGCTGCCGAGGATGAGTCCCGAGCCGAGCGAACCCAGATAGGGGGCGAGGATTTGGTCGTTTAAAAAATAACCGACGAGACCGCCCAGAAGCTTGGAATTGGTCTGGGGGTTTTGAATCGGGTTGGGAAGGATGTAGCCGAGAACGGGTTGGCTCAGTTGGAGCAAACCGGCTCCACTGACAATGAGAAAGAGTGTGACGATCGGTTTCAGCCAGGGGTGGCGGAAGGGTTTGGTGGCCAGAACGGCGGCGATGCCAAAGGCGGTGAGCGGAATCAGATAGGCTCCGACTCCCAGACAGATGTAGAGGACGGCGGCGATATAGGCTCCGACCGGGCCGATGAAATTTGTCGCGGTTTTATTCGGAGTGGCGGTAAAGAAACTGACGTCGCACGGATCGAAGGAAACAAGGGCAAGCAGCAGGAGGATGCTGATGCTGCAAAGGACGAGCGCAGATGCCTCCTGAAAGAAACGATGCCGTTCGGATGATTTCATGAATGCTGCAAGACCAAACCACTATTTTATCCACGAAACAACCCCTGTTTCCAAGATACATTTTCGCGTTTCGGAGATTCGAGCCGCAATGGGAGATGGGGCAAAAAAGGCCGAGGCTCAAGAAAAATCTTTACCTCCGTGGCGTTCAATTGCTAACCACTACCAGCGATGACGTATTACCAATTTACACCTCTTTACATGGAACGCATCTGGGGCGGGCAGAAATTGAAGGAACTTTTCGGACGCGAAATTCCCGCAGATCGCCCCATCGGCGAGTCCTGGGAGTTGGTGGATCGTTCGGAGGCCCAGAGTGTGTGCTCGGAGGACGGCAAGTCCCTGCACGACTTGTGGACGAGTCCCGAAAAGGAGGCGATTTTCGGAAAACTTTCCCCGAAGAACGAACGTTTCCCGATTTTGATCAAGATATTGGATGCCAGGGAAAAGCTCTCCCTTCAGGTGCATCCTCCCGCCCGACTCGCGCCCAAGTTCAACGGCGAGCCGAAGACCGAGATGTGGTACTTCCTCCACACCGAGCCCGGCGCCGATATTTTTGTGGGGCTGAAAAAAGGGGTGACGAAGGAGTCCTTCACCAAGGCTATCGAGGAAAAAAAAGTCGCCTCCTGCTTCCACGTCCTCCCGACGGAACCGCGCGAGACCATGTTCCTCCCGTCCGGGCGAGTGCATGCGATTGGTTGTGGCAATGTGATTCTGGAAATCCAGCAAAACTCGGACACCACCTTCCGTGTTTACGACTGGGATCGCGTCGATTCCTCCGGCAAGTCCCGGGCACTCCACATCGCCGAATCCCTTGAATGCATCGATTTTAAGGATTACGAGCCGCAGTTCACCCAACCGCACGGGGAAAAAATCATCTCCAGTCCGCTTTTCAACGTCTCACGGGCGAGCTTCTTCGACCAAGAGGAACGAGCGATCACGTTGGACGGTTCCAGCTTTCAATACCTGTTCGTCACCGAGGGTGAATTTGAATTTCTCGACAGAACGTGGAAACCGGCGGACTCGATTTTCCTCCGCGCCGACAGTGGAACGATTGATATTCAGTCCAAGAGCGAATTCGCCGAAATCGTCTGCGTCTCTTTTCCAGTGAGATAATTCTTACCCCTCGTAGTGAAATGTAACTGGTTTTTCGATGTCCGGGTGGAGGCTGTGGTGGACAGGGCAGCCGAGTGCGGCGGATTCGAGCAGGGCGCGCTGGGGATGGTTGGCCGGGATGGGGAGGTGGATTTCCGTCGTCAGGCGTCCGATGCGGCGGGGCGGTGAGCTGGTCATCTCTTTCTGGACGGTGATTTTTGTTCCGCGCAGGTCGAGTTGATGTCGTTGGGCGACGATGCCGATGATGGTTCCCATGCAGGTGCCGAGTGCGGTGGCGACGAGATCGGTGGGGGAAAAGGATTCGCCCCGTCCCTGATTGTCCTTTGGGGCGTCGGTTTCAAGCGTACGCCCGGAAGGGCCGTGTTGAGCCTGGCAGTGCAGGTCTCCCTCGTAAGAAATCGTGATTTCAACCATAGGGTTGCTCTATCCCGTCACGGGTTCCTTGGCAAGCATGGCTTCCGTCGGTGGGAAGAGGTGCGGCATGGTTTCCATTGCCAGTCGCCAGCAGGCGGGCATGAGTTGATAGCCGACGTGGCCCTGTGGGATGCGGGCGAAGTGGGAACCTTTCCAGCGCTGGGAAAGAAGTTCCAGGCGGTGCTGTGGTGTGATCTGGTCATATTCTCCGGCGAGGATGAGGATGTTGTCGGGAGAAACGACGGGAGCATGGTGGCTGGGACAGACCAGAGGGATGTAGGGAAGGGTGTCTTCCCGGGGAATACCCCGTTCCCGGAGTTGCAGGCGCAGGGTGCGGGTGGCGGGGGATTGCCAGATGGCGTGTTCGACATCGGCGATGGGTTCGACCAGCCAGAGGGTGGAGAGGGCGGGTTCGACGATGGCAAGGAGGGCTGACATCCAGCCACCGAAACTCGTCGCCCAGCAACCGACTTCTGGCGCTCCTGCTTCCCGTAATCCCAAGGTGACCAGCCGCAAATCCATCACGCCCTGGCGGATTGTTTCCACGGTGCGGATGAGGTTGGAGGTCAGGGCTATTTCACCGCTCACGGTGTCCGCTGGACAGCGGTGGTAGTGGTAGGGAAGATCGAAAAATACGGCAGTCCATCCGAGGGTGTTCAGATGTTGAGCCCAAATGCGGTAGCCTTTGTCACTCACCGACATGAAGCCGTGCAGCAGGATCATGGCGGGAGAACGAAGCCCCTGCGAGCCGGGCCAGACTTGAATGTGGAGTGAGTTGTTTTCTCCCCGGTCCGTTTGAAGGGAACTGGTATGGCTGAAGTGCCCGGACAGGGGGATTTTCGGAATTTCGATCCCGGCGGGGAGTCGGTACATATCCTGAACCGTGGCGCCTTTCCAGCGGCTGAAGTATTGGTGAAATTCCTCGCGTGTGTGCTTGCCTGCGCGAGCTCGCCTCTGAAGGAGATTGATGCTGCCAAATGCCATTTCATCAATGGTCAGGGAGAGGATGCGGTGGAAAAAACTTCTCATATTTTCAACGCCCAGCGTTCTTGGGCTGTATGGGGCAGGACATAGTCCGGCGGTGTGTAAGTCGAGAGAAAAGATGCGTACAATTCCCGGAATTCTGTTTCGATCTGGGTGCTCAGTTTTTGCCGGGCTTCCTTCGTGGGAAGGTTTTTATCGATTTGGAATTCAGAGCCGACAATGAAGTAAACGGGGCGTCTTTGAAATAGATTCTGCCAGCGGTAGAGTTGATCGGGGCCGATGATGATGGAAACCCGTACCGGGACATCCGCCATCCGTGCGAGGGCCGCCGCATTTGATGCCGAACCGGCTCCGGTGAGGATGGAACGATTCCCGCTGCGGATTCCGCCTTCCGGATAGAGGCAGACGATTCGCCCCTGCTTCAATCTTTGCAAAACGGTCCGGATGGCACCGGGGTCAACGGCTCCTCTCTCGACGGGAAAGACATCCAGAAGATGGAAGAACCCGCTCCAAAAGGGGCCGTGGAAAAGTTCCTTGATGGCCATGAAGTCGATTTTCCTGGGAAAGAGAGCCCCCATGATCGGCGGATCGAAATGGCTGATGTGATTGCAAACCAGGAGCAGTGAGCCGCGTGGAATGTGCGCCGGGCCTACATAGCAAAGTTTCGTAAGAAGTCCGAAAAAGACCCTCAGAATCCCCGTAACGAACCAGAAAAAAACTCGATTCACCGTCTTGTTTATAGAGCCCATCTCAAAATATGAAAAGATGCTTTTGCTATTTTGGAATGGCTTCTTCCGGCATGACTTGGGAGTGATAAGGAAAAACGAGGCGGGAGCCGGAATCGAACCGGCGAATGGGGCTTTTGCAGAGCCCTGCCTTACCACTTGGCTATCCCGCCCGGGAGCGGAATATCGTGCCAGAGTCCTGAAAGGGCGCAAGGGTTTTCCCTCGCCGCTCTCCGACTTGCAAAGTGGGAAACCCTGCGGCATTTTGTTACCGCTTCTTGTAAAGCAACTCATTTTACCCTTATGAAAACTTCGAAACCGTCCGCTTTATCCCGAAGAGATGCGCTCAAGCTCGGCTTTGCCGGGATGGCGGGTTTGTCTTTCGGTGCCTGTGGAGAAAAAATACAGTCTCCCTCGGTGATCGTGCCGGAGCGCCCGAAGAACATCATCCTGATGGTGTCGGATGGGATGAGCCTTGGAGTGCCGTCGATGACGGAGGCTTTTTCCTGGATGATGTGGAACAAGGGGACGGAGTGGTATCGGTTGCTTCAGTCGCCGGATGTGGTCAAAGGCTTTTTCGACAGCAGCTCGCTGAATTCGCTCGTGCCGGACTCGGCTTCGGTTTCCTCCTCGTGGGGGAGCGGGTCGCGGGTTTTCAACCGGTCGTTGAATTATCTTCCCGATGGTCGGGCGCTGAAACCGATTGTTTCGATGGTGAAGGAGAGGGGAATGCGGGCGGGACTGGTCACAACGACGACGATCACTCACGCCACTCCTGCCGGTTTTGCTTCTGCGTGCACGAACCGGGATTACGAGGACCAGATTGCCCCGCAGTATCTGAACGGCCCCGATGTCCTGATGGGCGGAGGCTCGTATTTCTTTGAAGCGAGTACCCGGAGTGACGGACGCGATCTCATTCAGGCGTTTTCTGGTGCCGGGTACAAGGTGATCCGAAATCGAAGTGATTTGAAAACGGTGGCCGGAAGCACCAAGCTTCTGGGGCTTTTCGATCCTCATCATCTCCCCATGGCGTTGGACCGGGCCAACAATCCCCCGCTCGATGAACGCGTGCCGCCCCTTTATGAAATGGCACAGACGGCCTTGGAAATTCTGGGGAGGGATGAGACCGGATTCCTCCTTCAAATTGAAGGGGGGCGGGTCGATCATGCGGCGCATGCGAATGATCCGGCGGGCATTCTTTGGGAGCAGGCGGAGTTTGACGACACCATGGCCCGTGTCATCGAATGGGCCCGGAAACGGAGAGATACCCTCGTCGTCATCACCACGGATCACGGCAATTCCAACCCCGGTTTGAACGGCATGGGTGCCGAGTATGAGCAAAGCACATCGTGTTTTCATGCTCTTTCCCGGATCAAGCGGAGCAGTCTCAGCATCATCACCGAGGCCAAGATCGCGGAAATGAGCAAGACGCTCAATCCGGCCTTCCTTTCGGAACTTGTCGAGAAGGGGACTTCATTCAAGCCGACAGATGCGGAGTTGGCCTTGCTGATGCGGGCGGAGCATGGAGATAAGACCTCGGCGGAAAATCAGCAGCATGCGAATTTCCAGGGGATCCTGGGGGAATTTTTAAGCAATCACATTGGCATTGGCTGGATCGGCACGACTCATTCCTCTGACATGGTGCCCTCTCTCGCCTTCGGTCCGGGAGCGCATAGGTTCGGGTTGATGCAGCCGAATGTTGCTATGTTCCATCACTTTACGGAGCTTTTCGGCATCACCGAGACGAATCCCTCCATGACGCCTGCGGAGGCCGCTCCTTT
>Ga0187810_10000156_pt1 | contig 31349 bp, 27 predicted proteins | sample NC_wetland_sal_i_9_FD_132963 | JGI IMG/M metagenome (GOLD analysis project Ga0187810, IMG submission 132963) | Wetland sediment microbial communities from Neuse River Estuary, North Carolina, USA - ASW_5 | ecosystem: Environmental > Aquatic > Freshwater > Wetlands > Sediment | place: USA: North...
CGTACCGAGACCGATCGCCGGTTTCTCCGGAACACCGACTACCGGGAACGATCCGCTCGTCGTACAGTTCACCGATTCCTCGCTCTCGCCCGGCATCACTGCATGGAACTGGTCGTTCGGCGATGGCACATGGACAAACACTACGGATGCTGCGTCACGGAACGCCCTTCACACGTACACGAATTTTGGCAGTTATTCCGTAAGCCTGACCATCACGAATACGACCGGGACTAATTCCACCGCACGGCCGGATTACATCGGTGTCGTACCGAGACCGGTCGCCGGTTTCTCCGGCACGCCGACTACCGGGAACGATCCGCTCATCGTACAGTTCACCGATTCCTCGCTCTCGCCCGGCATCACCGCGTGGAACTGGTCGTTCGGCGATGGTACATGGACAAACACTACGGATTCGGCGTCACGGAACGCACTCCACACGTACGCGAATTTTGGCAGTTATTCCGTAAGCCTGACCATCACGAACACGACCGGGACTAATTCCACCACCCGGTCAAATTTCGTTACGGTCATCCCCCGCCCCGTGGTGAACTTCACCGGATTCCCGTTATCGGGCGAGGCTCCCCTCACCGTCCAGTTCACGGACCTATCGCCCTCCCCGGGAATTACTGCGTGGAACTGGTCGTTCGGGGATGGCACCTGGGCCAACATCACCGATCCCGGGATAAAAAATCCATCGTATACGTATACGAACGTCAGCAGCTACACGGTGAGCCTGACCGTTACCAATTCAAGCGGAAGCAACACCACAGCGGCAATGAATTTCATTACGGTCAGGGCACCGGGGCAAAACGGAGTTAACCTGACCCGGAAAGCAAACTTACCGCCGGTCTTCTTCCCCACCGGTAACAAAAATGCATTTGAAGGTTCCCTGCTCCAGTTTACGGTCAACGCAACCGATCCGGAGGGCGAATTCCTGAAGTATTCGGCAACGAACCTGCCGCACAACGCGACATTTGATCCGGATTCCCGCACATTTGCCTGGACCCCGGCATACCACCAGCCCGGCAGTTACCCGGTAACATTCTTTGCTTCCGATGGGATTATGGAAGCCAACGAAACCATAACCATCACGGTAGCATATGTCGACCGGCCGCCGGTTCTGGACCCGATCGAACCCAAATCGGTGAAGCAGGGATACCTTCTCGATTTCGTCGTAAATGCAAGCGATCCGGATGGGGATCCGCTCACCTTCAGTTCCCCGAATCTTCCTTCCGGGTCAACGCTGAACAGTACTTCCGGTGCGTTCAGGTGGCTCCCGGGCGCAAGCCAGTCGGGGAATTTCACGGTCGATTTCGTTGCCTCCGATGGAATGCGTACCGACGATAAACCCGTAGTGATAAACTCAATATACACCAATTATGCACCCATCATGCTGGCCGGGGGAGACAGGGTCGTCGAGGCCCGGCAATCCCTGTTATTCTCAGTTATTGCGTTCGACTGGAACAACGATCATCTCACCTATTCGGTTACCAATCTCCCGGACGGTGCATCGTTTGATCCTGAAAACCAGATATTTTCATGGAAACCTTCCGTCCACGATGTGGGCATGCACAACCTGACATTCAGTGCTTCCGATGGATCTCTCATGAGCAGCCAGAACGTGATCATCACGGTGATGGATCTCCCGGAGACCCCGGCTTCATCGATGTTCTATATCAAACTCCAGTAACGATTTTCACTTTTTAAAGGGTATGGGAACAGACCGCCCGCAGATAAGGAGTACCGCCGTTTCCGGAGGATGCTGCCGGCTGCCGCAAGGGCTGCCGCAATGCCGAAACCCCGGCCACGGCGACAATGGGAAATATTGCTTCGCACGCGAAAGGAGACGTGCTTCACGTCACGATCGCTTTCTTAAACCGCCACCACGCGAGGATGAACATCAGCACGGTAAAGACAATGAGCCCGAGATAGGATACGAGAATATCCCCGGTCGTATAACTGTAGTGTTTCCCGATCGCCATGAAGTCCGGGCCAATGGCGAAGTACCTGATGCCGTTGATCAGGTAGGTCATCGGGTTGTAGGTCGACATGACTTTGAGGAATTCGGGAAACGCGTCGATCGGGTAGAGTGCGTTGCTCGCAAAGAAGATCGGCATGGTCAGGAGCGTGATGACGCCCTGCAGTCCCTCGGGGCTCTCCATCGATATCGCGATCGCTGCCGAGAGGAACAAAAACCCGAGCGCAAACATCCCGACGAACGCGAGGATGCCGAGAATCGAGAAGACTGTCTGCACGGGAGTGTAGCCGACAAAGAACCCGGCGCCCAGCATAAGACCGAAGACCATGATAATGATCGCCTGGATGAACGATTTCGTGATCCCCGAGAGGCCGATCCCGAAGATGATGTGGTTCCGGTTCATCGGGCTTGCGAGGATCTCCCGCATCAGTCCCCAGTTCTTGTCGAAGAGGATCACGATCCCGCCAAAGAGACTGGTGAACAACGTCGTCATCGCGATGATGCCGGCGCCCATGAACGTAAGGTACCCGATCACGCGGACGCCCGGGATGACCGGGGCTCCTGCGAGGAGCCGGTCGAAGTTGCTCGCCATCGCAATCCCGAAGAACGCAAGCCAGAGTGCGGGCTGGAGGAGGGATGCAAAGAGGAGCGTCTTGAACCGGATGAACCGGATCATGTCGCGCCAGTAGATCGTGGCAAACCCGTACGCCATATCACCCACCCCTCCGGCCCGACTGCCGGGCGTTGATATCGGATCCCCGTGCGCCGGGATCGTCCCTGAACTCTTTTCCGGTATAGAAAACAAATACGTCGTCCATGGTCGGCTTGTGGATGTTGATCGTTGTTACCTCGATTCCTTCCCTGCGCAGGATATCGAGGATCCCGGGCAGGGCCTTTGTCCCGTCGATAGTAACGGGCACGTTGAACCCCTTGGTCTTGGCACGGATCTCGCCCGCGGCCGGCAGGTCCCGCAGCGAACGGATCGCCCGTTCGTTGTCGCTCGTCTCAAGGTAGATGTGGTCCCGGCCGAGCGAGTTCTTGAGCCCCCATGTCGTCCCGGTGATGATGATCTTCCCGTTGTCGATGATGCTTATCCGGTCGGAGAGATGATCGGCCTCGTCCATGTAATGCGTGGTGAGGAAGACGGTCGTCCCTGTACTGTTGACGTCACGGATGTAGTCCCACATCTTCATCCGGGTCTGGGGGTCGAGCCCGATGGTCGGCTCGTCGAGGAAGAGGACCTTCGGCCGGGTCATCAGCCCCCGGGCGACTTCGAGCCGGCGCTTCATGCCGCCGCTTAAGTTTTTCACCCGCTCGTCCCGCTTGCCGCCGAGCTCGACCAGCTGGAGCAGTTCTTCGATCCGTTTCCTCCGGGGTTCCCGGGGCATATTGTACAACCTCCCGTGGAATTCGAGGATCTCCCAGACGGTCATGTCCCGGTCGAGCGTGATGTCCTGGAAGACGATCCCGATCGATTCCCGGACTTTCTGCGGATCATCTGCGACATTGTATCCCGCGACCCATGCCTCGCCTTTCTGGAGGGTGAGGAGCGTGATCAGGAGATTGATCGCGGTGCTCTTGCCCGCACCGTTCGGCCCGAGGAACGAGAAGATCTCGCCTTTTTTTACGGTGAAACTGATCCCGTCGACTGCTTTGAACGAGCCGTACGAGTGTTCGAGATTGTTCACCCGGATTATTACATCTGTATCATCTGACTGATCAGGCATGTATTTTCTCCCCGGTCCCCATAAAATGGTACCCGGCTTGTCGGACGTATTAGACTGGATTTCAATTCCGGTGGTATTTCACGCGAATGGATAATTGATCGTCCCCATTATACGTTTACTGCATCTGCGATCCTGTAAATGTTTCGCGGGAGTAAGAGTGGCTGCGTGTTGGCTCCGCCCGGGATAGCCGGTCTGACCGTGGTATTTCCGGAAAAACCATCCCGGAAAAACAGGAGGCCGATAATGCCGGTTCAACAGTACGTAAAGCTATACAGCACGGTCCCGTTCCGGAACACGACGCTGTCCGAACCCCCGGAAGAGATCGATGCTGCCCCGTCCGGGAGGCTTGTGCTGAAATGTCTCACTCTCTTCGTGCCAGGGTTTGCCATAAATTCTGTCGTCATCACGCCATGGTATCCGAGCGCAAGCGTCGGACCGGCGTCAAGACAGAAGTCGCAGGTTTCCGGAGCATCCGGGTGGGTGGTCCTGCGACAGCGGCTGCCCAGGAAATTCATGTTATATCGCATCCCCTCTATCTTCCACCCATCAGCGATCAGGCGTCTGACCGTGCAGTCGCCAAGGAAAAGGGTCGCGGTCTCTGAAATATTCTTCTCCGTCCACCCGCAGTCTTTTGCAGTCTTCCAGTCCATGTCGTTAAACAGGAGCGGTATTGCCGATGTATTTACGGCTGCATTGGATGACGCTTCGGGGACCGGCGTGATCGTTGCAGGGAGGCCCGGTGAAGGCGGCTGGGAATTTCCGGTTCCTGCGGGCTGGTCACCCCCGGGAGAGTCGGATATGCATCCCGCGGTTGAAATGCTGAGGAGGATGAGAATGCAGAAGCATTTTGACATCCGGTTCATTATGGTACTTGTTTTATTTTTCCCGTCAAAATTATTTTGATCTGGAAAAAAATGTAACCTGGACTTCGATCGGTCCCATGCCACAAGATAAGGATCAAAATTTTGCATGAACAAAATTTTTCTGAAAAATTTTTCCAAGGGCATATTTTTTACGAAAAAATATCCGGTTCATCAAAAAATTTCCGGCCGAATAGTCTCGTACTTCTGTACGTTCCCGATTGTTTCATGACATTTTTTTTGAGCGGCATTCTTGACCAGCATTTCTGTACAAAAAAATCCCGGGAATTTTTTCCCGGAAAACAATTTCAAAAAATTTTCCGGCAAAATTTTCTTTGGTGAGGCAATCGATCGCATCTCAAAGAAATTTAAAAAAAAATCCGGAAATCCCGGAAAAAATTCTTCATATAATCTGATATTCTTACGACTGCAATCCCGTAGTACCTGTCCTGGATGCCCTCCCAAACCCCCCCGGTTTCCCGAGTTCAGACCATCTTCAATCCGGCTGTTATACGGCCCCCGATTCACAAAAATTTCCAATCGGAGCCCTATACGAGCCCGTATTAGGATCCGACAACCCCCTCTCATGTGCATTCCACCCACCTTTTTTGCATGAACAGGGGGTCCGATCGTTTTCTCCGACGTGAACGTTTTGCTCTCCGACGTGAACCCGATCCGGAAAACCCCTGTTTTTACGGATCGCGCCTGCTCCAGTATGATTTTTTTGCGATCTGCCAGAAAAAACACTTCTAAACACTTATTTTTTCAAGCCCGATACGTGCCAATTCCCGCCAAACGGGGCCAGATCTGGAGATATCGTAAAATAACTATCAGGTTTTTTCGCGAAACTATCAGATTTTGATCGCCCGGATCCGGAAAAATGACCGTTCCGGGCCCGTATCTGTCCCGGATTGGGTGTGAGATACCTGGTGTCACCCGGGAGCTGTGCGTCCGACGGTGACGTCATGGGATCACTATAAGGCCGGCCCCGGAAAAAGCTCATCCCAAATAAGCCCGTATCGGGCTCCTTTTGCCAATCGGACGATCGTCTTTCCGGCTCCAATGGAAACGGTGCCAACACGCGACAAAAATATCCCGATAACCGGTTATTTTCAGAAAATACCTGGTTTTAAGAGTTTGCGACCGTGCTATTTAGCGGGCTTTGGACGCCCTGTTTTTCCGGACAGGCTTTGGGATGCCCGGAAAAACACGGGAAAAGAACCCCCCTGACGGGCCTCCAAAACGATCCGTAAATCACGTTACGCGTTGCACGGCTATGCAAGATCGGCCGGGAATACAAATAATACCGCTCGAAAAGATCTCTAAAAATTGTTTCCGGAAAATCTCACAATCACGTGCCGGGCTTTTCAGATTACTGCACGTAGAAATCCTCATTTGAACTTCGGTGTAATTAAAAATGAAAATCTAAAAAAATATATTTTTGATTTTTTGATTTTGCGAGGAGACCACCCCCTTCGGGGGTCGCTCGGGCAAGAAACTAAACTCATTCCGAAATGGGGGGTCAAAGGGTGCACGCCTTGGGATGCTTCCCCTTTTGGGGGAGAGTGGGGGTCACCCTCAGATTTTTTTTTAGATTTTTGAACCGGGCTAAAATAATTTCTACAGAGCAAATATTTTTAAAATTGCTCCGGGAATTTTTCAGATCGTTGCTGCATAAGAGGTTTCAGGAATTTCGTCCCCGAAACCAGCAATGAACAGAGAGGGTAGAATCCTGGATCTGCCGGGATAGATGAAACAACCGTACGGGGGTTTTTAGGAATTCCGGGGTTATTTGAATATCGGGAGATTCCCATTTGCTGTATATGCCGGTTTGAAAATTTTGCACAGTGTCATCGTTCCTATTGCCGTTCCCGTGGTATGACGTTCCACAAATCCTTCTGGTGCACGGTTGCATGCGATCCAGTTCCGCGAAAAAAATAAGATCGCCTCATCACTCGTGCCTGAGTGCATCGATTGGGTTCATGTTCGCAGCCTGCCAGGCCGGGTAGATACCGCATGCAAGGCAGATCACGATCCCGAAGCCAACTCCTTCTGCGACAGAGATCGCATTCGCAACCGTGAGCAGGTACTTGGTCGTGCCCAGCATCAGGGCGCTGATGGCGTACCCGGCAAGGACACTGAGCAGCCCTCCGACGATGCTCCCGATAACCCCGATGATCGCCGCTTCGTAGATGAACATGCTCATCACCTCGCGTTTCTGGGTACCGATACTGCGCATGATGCCGATCTCCTTGATCCGCTCGTTCACGGACATCATCATGATGTTGAAGATCGAGACGCCGGCAACGAGCATGGAGATCCCGCCGATTGCGGTGACAAAGGTCGTAACGGTTCCAAAGGTCGCATAGATGCTGCTTAAGGTCGCCTTGCTGTCGGTCACGCTCACGATCTTGTTGTCCTCGTGCTTGTTGAGCTGCTTTTCGATGGCGGTCTTCACGGTTGCCGTGTCGCCGTCAGTCACTTTCACGACAACCTCATCGTAATCCTTGTTGCGGTTGTACGCATTTTCGAACCATCCATCCGTGACAACGAGGGCGCTGTCAGTGCTGATATCAAAACTCATGCCCCGCTCTTCGATAATGCCAGTAACCCGGAGAGTTCCCTTGCTGCCATCAGTCCCGATGGAAATCCGGGATCCGACTTTGAGATTGTGATCCTTGGCAAAGGTCGATCCGACAAGGCAGCCGGAGTTCCCGTTGTTGTAGCTGCCGGCCTGGAGCTTCATCAGGTCGGGGACATGTTCGGAAGGAACGCCGTAGATTGTCGCCACGATATCATCGCTGCCGACACCGATCCTCATGTGCTCCGATGTCTGGTACACCGGGATAGCCACGTTCGGAGCCGTGGTCCGTTGTATCTGCTGGAAATTCTGGTCGGATATCTTCAGGCTTGAACTGGTCGCACCACCCCCGCCACCGCCGCCGGGACCCATCCCCCCGCCACCTCCTGAGTAGGGTGTCACGATCACGCTGTCGCCCACCGATTTGAGGCTGTCCGAGACCGTGGAGACAAGGCTGTTGCCTAAAATTCCCATCGAGGCGATCGCGACGACACCGATAACGATGCCGAGCATCGCGAGCGATGAGCGGAGCATATGGATCCGGATATTGCGTTTTGCAATTTCCCAGAAGATCATGAGGCAATACACCCGTCGACAATCCGGATCGTCCGGTTCGTGTAGTTCGCGACGTTGGGGTCGTGCGTTACCACGATGATCGTAGCGCCCTTCTTGTTGAGTTCTGTCATGAGCTCCATGATGCTCGCCCCTGTCTTCGAGTCGAGGTTTCCTGTGGGTTCATCGCAGAGGAGGATGTCGGGGTCGTTTATGAGCGACCGGGCTATTGCCACCCGCTGTTGTTGTCCCCCGGAAAGTTCGAGCGGCGTGTGCGTATAGAGGTGTTCGTCCAGCTGGACTGCCCGGAGCACCTCCCGTGCCTTCTCTTCATTCACGCCTCCCCTGAGCATCTGGGGAAAACTGACATTCTCGATGATATTCAGGAGCGGGAAGAGGTTGAAGTACTGGAAGATGAACCCGATCCGGTCCCTGCGGAGGCTCGTCAGTTCTTCATCGGTCATGTCCCGGATCGGGATCCCGCTCATGGAGATATTCCCACGGGTCGGTTTGTCAAGACATCCCATCAGGGTCAGGAGCGTTGATTTCCCTGACCCGGATGGTCCCATGATCGAGATGAACTCCCCCCGCTCGACTGCAAAGGAGATGTGATTGAGTGCAGTCACATCTCCGGATTTAAGCGGGTAGATCTTCACCACGTCATCAAACTGGATTACCGGTTCCATGAGCCGCCGCCTCACTGGCTCTTCTTTCGTTTCATGTAGAGATAACCCCCGACAAGTGCAACGAACAGGATGATACCAATAACCGGGAGCATGCTCGGCTGGGTTGTGGCTGCTGATGAGTCCGCAACCGTGATGGCGACATTCTGCTGGGAGGTGACAATATTTCCGTCCGCATCCTTGTAGGACATCTGGAGCGGTACGCTCGTTGCTCCGCTGGCGGCAAACGTAACTTCGAAACTGCCGAAATCGTCCGGCTTGAGTGCCCCGATCACATAGGCTTTGTACGGATCCTGCGGGACTGCCGGTGACAGGGCCGTAACCGTGACACCGTTTGCATTCTCAAGACCGGCATTGGTAACGTCACCGGTGACATGATAGACGCCGCTCTCGAGTTTTGCCTGCACGTTGGACATCTGCGGGCTTGCTTTCTTTTTGTCGGTCGCAAAAGATACCGGCATCTCAAGGGAGACTGCGTGCGGGTTGTCCCCGTTGTCGTAGTTCATCGTGATGGTGACCGGAGTTTCCGTGGATGGTGTTATCGAGAACGTCCTGTTCATCTCTGCCCCGGATGCAAGTGCCCCGATATATACTTTCGATGGTGTTGCGGTAATGCCGCTCCCGGAAACTTCCAGGATGACATTCTTTACGTCATTGTTCCGGGGGTTTGCGATCTGGACGGTGATCGTGTCTTTTTTGTCTTTGGTGAACGTGTCGGGCTTATCGAGCAGGGTAAGCACGAGGGGCGTGTTGTCCACTTGTACCTTAGTCCGGTAATACAGGCTGTCTGCATCGCGGAAGCTTAAGGAGAAATCCGAGTAATAGGTACCTTCGAGTGCATCTGTCGATAGGGAAAAGATAAAGGATCGCGTCTGGAGCGGGCCTATGTTTGCAGAGGTATCATACGGGCTGCTGGTGAGCCGGATATTCTTGTCCCCAAAAGTAGCATGGTTGACCACGATGCTCTCGTTAGCATTTCCGTTGGTTACGTAGATGGTCACGGTCCCGGTATCACCGGAGAACAGGACACCGGGATCAAACGTGACATCGGATACGTACACTTTCCCCGCTGCGACAATGGAGTCGGGGGTTGAGTACGCGCTCACCGGAAGTGCGAGGAAGCCCATCGCAACGATAAACACCAGGAGTAGTCCGTATCGTAAACCCGGGAAGTACGATGAGATTTTTTCTGCTCCCCGGCAGGCGCGTGTTGTCTTAGCTGGCAAATCTGAATTTGTCCGGAGTCCCGGAAGGTTCGTATTTTTTGTCATCAGGGGTTCATCCCAACTAAAGTAGTAAATAATTTTACTACAATGCTTTGATACGATTTGTTGGAGGGCTTAAAAAATGTGTGTATTGAAGTAGTTAATATTTTAACAACTCAGGGATCATGATTACTTTATGGAGCGCATTCCGGCTGCCCTCATTAAATCGCTCAACGATCTCGGGTTATCCAATTACGAAGCGAGCGTCTACGCCGCGCTGGTCCTGTTCGATAATGCAGATGCAAAGGAGATTATCGAGTTCCTCTCCATCTCAAAGCCAAGCGTGTACGAGGCGCTGGATCATCTTGCGGAGATGGGGCTTGCGGTAAAACGGATAACAAAGCCGGCCCGGTACAGTGCGATCTCTCCTGAAATTGCCATCGAGCTCCTGATGGACAAGCACAGGAAAGCGGCAGACCAGGCCCGGGAGATCCTCGTTGCGCTGCAAAAAGAGAAGGTGACCACCGACAAGGAGGACGCACTCTGGACAATTTACGGCGACACCAACATCGAGTACAAGATACGCGATCTCTTCAGCAAGGCAAAATCCGAGGTCTACTGCATGATCGGGGAGCGGTATCTCCCGTTCATAGAAAATATCAAAATCCGGGATATTTCGCTGCGGCTTATGGTTATCTCAGATGATCCGGGCCTTGAAGAAAAACTTCGTACATTGTTCCCGGGAAAAAACGCAGAGATACATGTCATCTCAACAGAAAAATTCAGCGTCCCTCCGCCGTTTGCTCCCCCGGAATTTGTCGAGATGACCAAATTCATGAACTTTAAGAATACCCTCGAATTGATAGTCGACGATGAGGAGACCCTCATGGTCCCGCCGTTCATCTCCGGCAGCGTTTCGGTTCTCAATACCCGGAATAAAGGCGCCATCCTCCAGATGAAAATGTTCAGCCAGATGAACTGGAAACGATTCACCGATCAAGGGGGCCTCTCTGTTCCCCGATCACTTGCCCAAAAAAAGAAGCAGAAATGATCATCCCGCCGGGATCAGCCGGCCGGGTTTTCGTTTTCCCATCTATAGGTATTTGTCTCTTCGGCTCCAGAGTATATACCAGCATGGCACCCGAGCCCGTATTCAGGTATAAACAGTGTCTCATCGTCAGGAACGATGTGAAGATGAGCTGCGGCAAGAAGTGTGCACAGGCTGCCCACGCATCCATCGGCGCGTATAACGGCGCTGCAAAGGAACTGCAGAAAGCCTGGCTTTCCGAAGGCCAGAAAAAAGTGGTGCTCAAGGCAAATGACGAACGGACCCTGCACGAGCTGCGGGTCCTTGCAGAGCGGTCGGGGATCTCGCACTCGCTGATCCAGGACGCAGGCATGACCGAGATTCCTCCGGGAACGATTACGGCACTCGGCCTTGGGCCGGCAAAGAGCGAAGACCTCGACCGGATCACCGGGACGCTCTCCCTCTTATGAAGCAGACCCCGTACGCGCTCGAACGCGATCTCGGCATGCGGTACTATGCGAGCGATGCGGAAGGAATCGGCGGGAAGCTCCGGACCAGCGCCGAGGATTTTCTTGTCGAAGAGATCCCGCTCGAAGGAAAGGGCGGGACGACCGGGCCGTACCTGATCTGCCGGCTCACGAAGAAAAACTGGGAGCTCCAGCACGCGGTAAAAGAGATCGCAAAGCGGCTCGGGATCAGTCACCGCCGGATCGGGTGGGCCGGTACGAAAGACCGGAACGCGATAACCAAACAATGGATCTCGCTCTACAATGTCACGGCCGAACAGGTCGCGGCCGTGCAGCTCAAGGACATTGTGCTAGAGCCCCTTGCGCAATCGAACGAACAGCTCTCGCTTGGCGATCTGAAAGGAAATGCGTTCGATATCGTCATCCGCGATGGTAACTCGTCCGGCGATCTCGCGGCACAGGTCCAGGGCATCCGTGATTCCGTTCTTCTCGGGGTACCTAACTACTTCGGGCTCCAGCGGTTCGGGGCGATACGGCCGGTCACGCATGTAGTGGGCGAATGGATCCTCCGCGGGGACTACGAACAGGCAGTCATGGCTTATGTCGGTCAGGAATTCCCGGGCGAAGCCGAACACATCCGTACGGTCCGTGCCGCGTACCTCGCTACAAGAGATCCGGAACCCGCGCTGCATAACCTCCCGAACCAGATGGCGTACGAGCGTGCGATGCTCCACCACCTGCACGCGCACGCGGGCGACTACGCGGGAGCGCTCTGCGAGCTGCCGCCAAAACTCCTCTCCATGTTCGTCTCCGCGTTCCAGTCGTACATCTTCAACTGCGCACTGAGCCGGAGATTTGATGACGGCCACACGCTTACCGGGCCGGTGGCCGGCGACCAGCTCATCTTTGCAAACGGCCGGACCGATACCGTGACCACGGCCAACATGAACGCGGTCTCGATGCATATCGCCCGGGGACGGTGCAGCATCGCGCTCTTCATGCCGGGAAAAGAGCCCTTTGTTTTAAAATCCGAAGGCGACCGGGCAACCGCGGCGCTTCTTGCGGAACGGGGGATTACGGCAGAAAATTTCCTCTCGGCCTCGAAATTCGTCAGCACAAAATTCGACGGGGCTTATCGTCCCATCGCACTAAAAACGGATATTGTCGCAACCGTGGACGGGAGCGATGTGCGGCTCGCATTCACCCTCCCGCCCGGCCATTACGCCACAACGGTCTGCCGCGAGTTCATGAAGGCAGACCCGGTACAGATGATCTAACCCCGGTCCTTCGCGAGTGTCTTAGCGCCGTCGATCGCGTCGTTGAGGTTCCCAAGCTCGTCGACGATATTCAGCTTCACGGCATCGGCACCACGGATAACCCTGCCGTCATCGATATCCGAGCGTGCGATCACCCGGTGGGAGGTTACGTCGGTGATGAACGCTTCGAAGCTCTCGTTCACGATAGACTGGGCATATGCCTGCTCGTCTTCCGTAAGCGGGCGTGACGGGTTGCCCATATCTTTTTTCGCGCCGGACTTGACGATGGTTACATTGTATCCTTCGTTATTATTCCACCGGCTTATATCGGAAAATTCCCAGAGCACACCGATACCGGCGGTGAACGTGTCGGGGTCGGCATAGATCTTATCCGCGTGGGAGCTCACGTAGTATGCTGCCGATGTTGCCATGTCGCCCATGGAGACAACGACCGGCTTTTTCGTCTTTGCATACTCGAGATCGCGGATGATTTCCTGTGCCCCGGCAGGTGTGCCGCCCGGGCTGTCGACCCTGAGCACGATCGCCTCGACCATCGGGTCGTCCGCCGCGTCCCGGATCTGTCTTCCTACTGCCTCGCTGCCGGCAACGCTGCCATCGGAAACGTCTCCGCTGTCGATCGTGCCTTCTATGCGCACGACCTTGACACCCATCTGGTCGGCATGGGAATACAGGGAGACTGCCACGAAGAGGCCGATGATCACGATGAGGCCGAGAACGATAATAAAAAACCATTTCCGTCCCGGATGCGAATGCTGCGGGGGGATTCCCCCGGGGGATTGTAGTGATCCGTCCAAATTACACCTCGTTATAGAGTACGTCAAACTCGGATACCAGATTACTTCCGCACATATAATAGTTCTTCAGGTTAAGGCGAATCATCTCGTCTTCATTATTGATGTGCATCCCACCGACAAGCGACGGGGTATCCGATCCGCCAACGATGAAGGGGAGGTGGATGAGCCGGATCTCGTCCACGAGCCGGTCGTGGAGCATGTGGAAGTTCAGGGTCGGGCCCCCTTCGATCATCATCTGGTTCACGCCGAATTTTTCCTTAAGGATCTTAAGGAGCAGCGGAAGCTCGACATGGGTCTTGCCGGCAACAACGACCTCGGCCCCACGCGCCTTTATCGCTGCGACCCGGTCTTTTGGTGCCTGCTCGCAGACCGCAATCACGGTCGGCGCATCGCGGCCGAGCACGTTTGCGTCGGGCGGGATATCCGCCATGCTGGAAGGGATGACGCGGATCGGGCTTTTTCCGGGCACGTACCTGACCGTGAGGAATGAGTTGTCGATCCGGATCGTATTTGCGCCGACCATGATTGCATCGCACTTCGCCCGGGTCTCGTGGAGCAGGATCTCTGTCTCGTGCGCCATATATTTCATCAGGATCTTGCTCGACGCCCCCTTCTTCAGCGTGAGTTTGCCGTCTGCAGTGATCTCGGACATCATCAGCACATGCGGGCGGGTCATTGGTTCTTCCATATCCAAATCCACTCTTTGGTACCATTGGCCGGGGGATATAATAAGGTGGTGCTGGTACCGGCCAGCTCCTCCTTTTATAACCGATTCCTCGCCTGACGGCAACTATTAATGGATCGGGCCTAAAGATCTATTGACCATGAATATTACTGCACTCCGCCCGAGGTTCATGAGGTACCTTGAGCCGATCGCAGATGTCTTTGTCCGGCTCAGGATCACGCCTAACCAGATCTCGACGCTTGCGCTTCTCGCAGGAATTGTCTGTGCGTATCTTTTCTTCCAGCGCCGGTTCGTCCTCGGGAGCCTCTTCCTCCTGCTCTCGGCAATCTTCGATCTGGTTGACGGCAGCGTGGCCCGGAAGACCAATGCCCACACCAACTTCGGGGCGGTCTTTGACTGGATAGTGGACAAGTATGTCGATGCACTTGTCATCCTTGGCGTGGGAATGTCCGGGATCGCAATCGTCAGCCGGTTCCTGCCGGTCCCGCCAACTGCCGATTTTGTAATCGTTGGATTTGCGATCATCGGATCGCTGATGAACACCTTCATCAAACCGGTGGTCTATGCGGAGATCGGGTACCGCGAGAAAGTCGAAGGGAAGATAGACGACCCGCTCGAAGGTGTCGGGTTTTTCGGCCGGCCCGAGACGTTCCTTGTCCTCATCATCGGTGGCCTCACCGGATTCATCTGGGTCTCGGTTATCCTCATCGCGGTCTGCACGAACCTCTCGGCAATCCAGCGGATCTTCTATCTCTACCGGACGTTGTCGTGAGAGAGCGGAAAGAAAGTTTAAATTCTTTTGTCAGATCCGGCAAAGGTGAAAAAGATCATCATATAGTGAAAGTACATCGTTGGGACGATAGTTATTGAGGGTGAACCCCACTCTCCCAAAGAGGGGGAGGCAACCCAAGGGGAGCTGCCCCCCTGACCCCCCCGAAGGTACGAAAACGTTCTGATAAACCTCCCTGCCCGAGGGCCCGATGAGGCGCCTCAAGCGACCCCGAAGGGGTGGGAATGCTCGCATTGTTACCGCGTGTTTCTCCAGCTCGAAACTGAACTAATAATTATAATCTTTTTAGTGGATTCCCTCTGGCCGGTAAAGGATTTCTACAATACACTTTTTTTAAAACGGTTGATTTATGTATCCCAATGATCTTGTTTCTCTTCCATCGAGTTTTTGCATACGCCGGAATTTTTTATTGATTATTTATCTTTCCCAAACGCTTTCCTGACCTCGCCGAAGTAGAGCTGGTACAGTTCGTCAGCGAAGGTGCCGAGCCTCGGGATGAGGGTAAACAACCCGTACGCGATCACCACGAGCGCGACGAGAGCGGTCAGTTCGGCGATAACGTTATGCGCCCAGAAAAAGCTCTCGTACCCGAGCTCGCCGTTGCCGGCGATATCCGGGTAGTACGGGAACCACTGGCTCGTGTACGCCATGATCACAAAGACGTTCCGGAACAGGTTCAGGATGTAGATCGTCGGCGCGACAAGCAGGAATGCGAGCACCTTCTGCCGGAGGGTTGTCGGCACTGCGGCTGCAACACCAAGCATTATCGCGATGCTCTGGATGCCGGTGCAGGCGAGGATGATCTCGACCCGGTACGTGTTCCTCATCATGATATTCCACGAATCGAGCGTGACATTGTAGTGCAGGAGGTCGAGTATCCATGAGACCTGCCCGACTACCATTCCAATCAGCCAGTCCCCGAGCGCCTTGAAAAGAGGGATCTGGTCAAAACTGAATGGTATATAGATGAGGAAGGCGACCGCGGCGGCCCGGGAGAGGTTCATGACCCGCTCGTCTTCCGCGAGGAGGTATTTTGCCGTGATAAAGAGGAACGGCACCGAGAGGGCTGCCATCGTGGGGTAAAGGAAATTATTCTCCCTGAAATACTCCGGGAGCGAACCGAAGAGATAGAGGATGATAAACGTCCACCCGATGATGGCGGCATATTTCCGGTGGCGACCGGGTATCAGGAACGCCAGGAATCCGATACTGGACACCAGCACCAGATAGTCCAGATACTCGATCATTATAGAATAATTCACCCGTTACCAAAAAAAGGATTCTGAAGTAACACGTTTTTCGCCGCGGTCACCCGGGAGTTGCCCTCCTGAGGATTTGCCGCTCTACTTCCGGGAATTCCCGGGAAAAACCGGGACAGATTGCCCGCATTCCCCGACACGAGAGTTAATCTCCTTTCCCCGCACATGATTATACCGATGTTCTGTCCTGAATGTAAGACAATGCTGATATCTTCCGGGGGCCAGCTGAAGTGCCGGAAATGCGGGTATATCCGGAAAATCGGGGAGTCCGAAAAGATGACGCGCACGTTTGAGCGCAGCAATAACGAGATCGTCATTGTGGAGGAAGAGGGCCAGATCAAGACCATGCCCACGATCCAGATCAAGTGCCCGAAATGCGAGAACAACCTCGCGTTCTGGTGGCTCCGCCAGCTCCGGGCCGCCGATGAAAGCGAAGTCAGGTTCTTCCGCTGCACGGAATGCAGCCACACGTGGCGCCAATACGATTAAGCTTCTTTTTTGTCAGACTGTTTTTTGTCAGATCATGTTCTCCGCCATGTCGCGGGATCCCGGAGCAAAACCAGTATTTTCTTTTGCCTGTTGACAGGACAGCAGGATAAAAATAGTATCATAATGGAGAATCACCTATGGCAGAAAAGAAAGGTCATCTTTACCGGCTGGCGCTTTTTAAGCAGAGATATACCCGCGGGACATCGTGGACGCAGATCCTGCTGAGTTTTGGCATCCTTACCGCGAATGCAAAATTGTTCGAGGACTTTTTCCTGATTCACCTGGGACTCACCTTACCCATGGTGATCGCGATCGCCATACCTGTCTATGTACTCGCCTGTTATGCAATCGGGCACATCGATGAAGCATCCGGGTTCTGGCAGGCCGAAAACGATCTGGGGTACCGCGTAACTCCGATGTCCCAGGAGATGCTCGACAGCATACGCGAGATCAAAAAGAAACTGGAGTAATCCGGAAAATTCCCGGGATTCTTACGGTCACATCACCCTCCATTTTTGCGACAAAATACCCGGTAGCCCGGTCGTCAGAACAGCAGTTAAAAAAAAGTTGATCCGGATTTAAAAAATTATAACAGCCCGGGCGCCTTGACCCGGAACTTCTGCCAGAGCACGCGGCCCATGACGCGGAAGGTGAAATCAAGTTCATCGAAACTCGGGATACTGTGTTCTTTTAGGATCTCGCGGCCTGCGTTCATCGAATCCCCGCCGAGCAGGGTTGCGATGAGCCGGTTCTCGGTCTTGGCCGAGAACTCGAGGATCTTCTTTGCCATGTTCTCCGAAGTCAGGACAAGGTTCGGGAACGTGATGATGAACGCCATGTCCCAGAGGTCGGAGTGCTTTGCGAGGACATCGAAGGTCTTCTCGAACCGCTGGGCGGTCGCGTCCCCGAGCAGGTCGACCGGGTTGCCATGGTTCCAGAACTCGGGGAGGAACTCGTTGAGTTCATCGATGACATCCTGGGGCAGGTCGATGATATCGACACCGTACCGCTCTGCGTAATCGGATGAAAGAACGGCAAATCCACCGGCGTTCGTGATGACGACCGCACGCTTGCCCTTCGGGAACCCTTTCGGGTGGGAGAGCATCTGGGCAGCGAGGAACGCGCCGGTGAGCGTGTGGACGGCGATGACACCGGATTTCCTGAACGCTTCCATGTAAACTTCGTACGATCCCGAGAGGGAACCCGTGTGGGACGAGGCCGCATGTTCACCGCGCTTGGACGAGCCGGACTTGATCGCGATGACCGGCTTGGTCTTTGCGACTTCCGAGACCACGTCCATGAATCCCTTCCCGTCCGTGATCTGTTCGATGTAGAGAATGACCGCTTTTGTTTTCGGATCTTTTCCCACGTACCGGATGTAGTCGAGGAAATCGAGATCTGCCTGGTTGCCGACCGAGATGACGTTTGAGAACCCGATGTCTTTTGCAAGGCTGAGGTCGACGACCGTATTGATGATCGCACCGCTCTGGGAGATGAACGCAATATTGCCCGGCCGCGGGGACTGGTGCACGTACGTGGTATCGATTCCCCGTGGCGGAACGATGATGCCGAGACAGTTCGGGCCGATGATCCGGGTCCCGTGTCCCCGTGCGATATCCTTTACCCGGTCTTCGAGCGCTTTCCCGTCAGCGCCCATCTCCTTGAACCCTGCGGTTATGATAACTGCCATCGGGACACCCTTCTGGCCGCACTCTTCGATGACACGCGGTACATGGATTGCGGGGACCGTGATCACGGCGAGGTCGACCGGGGCCGGGATTGCCGTGATGCTGTGATACGCCTTGAGCCCCTGGATCTCGGATCGCTTGTTGTTGACCGGGTACAGTTGGCCGGGGAAGTGGAGCAGGTTGTGCATGACGGCGTATCCCATCTTCGAAGAGTCCTGCGAAGCCCCGATGACCGCAATGGAACGGGGGTTGAAGTACTCGATCGGGACCGGGACACGCTCTTTTGTCTCGACCGCTGCGATTTCATCGGATGTGATAATCCGGACATCGACAGCGCAGGCGCCTTTCTCGTACAGGCGCAGCGGGTTGACATCGAATTCAACAACGTTCTCGCTCTCTGAAAAAAATCGTGCGATGTCTGCGATGACTTTCACGAGCAGGTCTTCATCACGCGGTTTCGATCCGCGGTACCCCGCGATGAGCGGGTACGCGTTGATCTCGCGGACCATCTGCCGGATCTCGTCTTCCGTGACCGGGAGGATACGGAGCGTTACATCCTTCATCAGTTCGACCATCGTGCCGCCCATACCGAACGTGAGCACTTTCCCGAACGCGGGGTCGGTCTTGCCGCCGATGATGAGTTCGAGGCCGGGTTCTGCCTGCTGCTCGACAATGACGCCTTCGATATGTGCATCGGGGTTGTAAGCTTTTGCACCGTCAATAATCTTGGTGAATGCACCGAGTGCCGCTTTCTTGCTGCCGATACCGACGATAACGCCGCCGGCATCGCTCTTGTGGATGATCTGGGGCGAGATGATCTTCATGACGACCGGGCAGCCCATGCGCTCGGCCGCATTCCCTGCATCCTCACCGCTTTTTACGATCTGGTAGTCGGGGACGGGAATGTCGTATTTCCTGAGTATATCGTAACCTTCTGCTTCACTCAACATCTTCTGGGTCAAAAGTTCACCTCGAATCTGGCTGGTTATTTTCCACAATTTGGAAAATCACTGCGAGTTTTGTCTGGTCAGCGGTGCAGAAGGGTCCAGGATCCGGACAATGCAATCGTGCCCGCACTTTTTTTTAAAAAAATTGGGTATGGCATGATTTAAATTTGCTGAATTTCCCGCGCGATTTCCGGGCACTTGCCGGCGTGAATCTGCGGCAGGATTGAACGCATTTTGCCAAATAAAACCAGAAGGTTAATTAGAATTCATCATTATTGATAATGTTAATTAGAGGTACCCCATGGAAAAGAGCGCGGATACAAAACCCGGAGCAAAGTACTACACTCCCGATCCCTCGTACCGCCAGCACAGCTGGATGGGCGATTATACCTGGGCGTATGACGAATTCTTAAAAGATCCCGATGCGTTCTGGGCAAAGATCGCAGAGAAACTCCACTGGTTTTCAGGCTGGGACAAGGTTCGCGAATGGAATTACCCGTACGCAAAGTGGTTCGTCAACGGCAAGACGAACATAACGTACAACTGTCTCGACCGGCATGTGCTGGGCGAGCGCAGGAACAAGGTAGCCCTCATCTGGAAAGGCGAGACCGATGATGAAGAGCGGGTCTTCACGTACCGGCAGCTGTACCGCGAAGTGAACCGGTTTGCAAACGGCCTGAAAAAGCTTGGCGTGAACAAAGGCGACCGGGTCTGTATATATATGCCGGTAATTCCCGAGCAGGTCATCGCCATGCTTGCCTGTGCCCGGATCGGTGCAGTGCACAGTGTCGTGTTCGGGGGGTACGGTGCCGCGGCCCTCAACCAGAGGATTGTCGGGGCCGGGGCAAAGATCGTTATTACCGCTGATATGGCAGTACGCCGGGGAAAATCAATTCCGCTCAAGCACGTGATCGAAGAGGCGGTCATTAACGCCCCGATGGTCGAGCACGTGATCATCCTGCGGCGCGAACTCGGGCGGCCGGTCGAGATCCACAGCGAGATGGAGATCGACTTCTATGAAGTTGTCAAGGATGTCTCGTTCGACTGCCCCGCGGAAGTCATGGATGCAGAAGACCCGCTCTTCATCCTGTACACGAGCGGGACGACCGGCGCCCCCAAGGGAATCGTCCACTCGGTCGGCGGGTACATGGTGGGCGTCTATTATACTACCAAGTACATTTTCGATCTCAAGGAGAGCGACGTGTACTGGTGCACGGCCGATCCCGGCTGGATCACCGGGCATTCGTACGTGGTCTACGGCCCCCTTTCAGTCGGCGGGACGATTCTTATATCGGAGAACACCCCGGACTATCCCGACGCCGGCATCTGGTGGAAGATGGTCGAGGAGTACGGGGTCAGCATCCTGTACACCGCCCCGACCGCGATCCGGATGTTCATGAAGCTCGGGAGGGAATGGCCCGACAAGTACAATCTCAGTTCGCTCCGCATCCTTGGCTCTGTGGGGGAGCCTCTTAACCCGGAGGCATTCGAGTGGTTCTATGATGTCATCGGGAAAAAGAAATGCCCTATCGTTGACACCTGGTGGCAGACCGAGACCGGCATGCACATGATCACGACCGTTCTCGGCGAGCCGATGCGTCCCGGTTTTGCCGGCAAATCCATACCCGGGGTCGTTGCGGATGTTGTGGATAAGGATGGCAAAAGCGTTGAGCCCGGGAAGAGCGGGCTTCTCGTTATACGCGAACCGTGGCCCTCCATGATGCGGACCGTGTACAATAACGATGAGCGGTACCGCAAATACTGGGAGACCGTTCCCGGCTGCTATACGGTTGGGGACCTGGCTATCAAAGAAACGGACGGCAATATCATGGTCATCGGCCGGTCGGACGATCTCATCGTCGTCGCCGGGCACAACATCGGGACTGCCGAGGTCGAGAGCGCGCTCGTCTCGCACAAGGCAGTTGCAGAAGCAGCGGTGATCGGGAAACCCGATCCGCTGAAGGGCAACACCATCAAGGCCTTTGTCACCCTGAGGGTCGGCCATACGCCCAGCGATAAGCTGAAAAACGAACTCATCTACCACGTGCGGATCACGCTTGGTCCCATCGCGATGCCCTCCGAGATTGAATTCGCCGAGACACTTCCCAAGACAAGAAGCGGCAAGATCGTCCGCCGCGTCCTCAAGGCCCGGGAGATGGGCGTGGACCCCGGGGATATCTCAACGCTTGAAGAGTAGCGAAGCCTGAAAAATCATACCCAACTTTTTAAATACTGTTTTGGTTTATTTATAAACATGAAGGTCCGGCCAGAAGATTCCCTCAAGATCGAAAACATCGTTGCCTCGGCAAAGGTGACCGATTATCTGGATCTGCCCGATATCGCATCCAAGATCAAGGATGCCGAATATAACAAGAAACGGTTTCCCGGCGTAGTGCTCAGGATGCAGGACCCCAAGATTGCGGCGCTCGTTTTTGGTTCGGGAAAAGTCGTGCTCACCGGTGCAAAGAGCATCGACAGCCTCAGCAAGGGCCTCAATATTCTTGGCGGCAAACTCCGCGAGCTCGGCATCGATATCCCGAAAAAACTGGAGTACAAGATCCAGAACATCGTTACTTCTGCCGATCTTGCCACGCCAATAAACCTTAACAAGATCGCAGTCGGGTTCAATCTCGATCGGATCGAATACGAGCCGGAGCAGTTCCCGGGTCTTGTCTACCGTCTCGAAACGCCCAAAGTCGTCGTCCTTCTCTTCGGCTCAGGCAAACTGATCATTACGGGGGGCAAGGAGCCCGACGACGCGAAAAAAGCAGTCGTAAAGATCCTGTCGGATCTTCACAGCCTCGGACTGGTCTGAAAAGACCCTCATCGTATTTTTCCGCGCCATCGGTTTGGCAGCCGGGATCCTTTCAAATCGATGCATTTATAAATAATGGATATATCGCCGTCGTAAAATAGGTCCTGGAAAAAATACCTCTTATGATTCAAAGGCTTGGTATTACCGCATCCTATATATCGTCTGTTAGATAATATCTGATCATAAGGTTTGTTCCGAATATTTGGATGTGATGCATGAGAACTGAAAACGTAATGTATTTTACGGAAAAAGAGGAAGAGTTCGCAAATCTCCTCATTGAGATCGGTACCAAGAGAAATGTGGCAAAAGTGCTGGTGTTCCTGGCAAACACGCCGGAAGCAACTTCACGTGCAATCGAGCGCGGTACCGACCTCCGCCAGCCCGAAGTGAGTATCGCAATGCGCTATCTCCTTGATCAGGACTGGATCAGCAGCAGGGAGAGCAAGGCAGAGAGCAAGGGCAGGCCGGTCAAGATCTACGAGCTTGCAAAACCGATCACCGAGATTATGGACAGCATCGAGAAGGAAAAGAAGAAAGAAGCTACCAACCAGCTCGCGCTTGTCCAGAAATTACGGGACTATATCCGTTAAACTGATTATCTTACACTTTTTTTCGCCGCCGACAATAACGGTGGTATTCTGTGAAAAGCCCGTGAAGAGCCCGCTCTCGACAATGCCGGGTATTGCGGCAATGGACGCTTCGAGCCCGACCGGATCGTCGATCTCCGGGAATTTGCAGTCGACAATGAAATTTCCGTTGTCGCTGATGACCGGTCCGTCCTTTTTGATACCCTCGCGGATTACCGGGAGGCACCCGAGCCCTCTCAGCTGGTTCATTGCCGGACGTACTCCAAAGGGGATCACTTCTACCGGCACGATGCCGCCGAGCCGGGGGACGACTTTTGCCTCATCGGCCACGACAATAAACCTGAACGCTGCGGCAGCAACGCATTTTTCCCGGGTATGTGCAGCGCCGCGTCCCTTGATCATCCGGAGCTGGGGGTCGACCTGGTCCACCCCGTCGATTGCCATATCGATCACCGGGTGATCGTCAAGCGTGGTGAGCGGGATCCCGTATTCCCGTGCCCGGATCGCGGTCTGGTACGATGTGGGGATTCCCAGTACCGACAGCTTGTCATCCCGGACCCGCGAGTAAAGGCGCTCGATCATGAAATAGACGGTCGAGCCCGTGCCAAGGCCGACCACCATCCCGTCTTCGATCATGTCGGCCGCATGGTATCCTGCCAAGCGTTTTGCCGCGGTGAGGGCCTGTGCATGTTCGTCCATGTGAACGATCATATCTGTGCCGGGATAATTAAACGTGGCGGGTTTGCACAAAAACGGTGAAAGGAGAGAAAAAGAAGGGAGCGGGGAAGATCGGCGGAGAAGATCGGCAGGGAAGAGAAGAGAACAAAACGCCGGTGAAAATGTTACCGGCAGAAAATGTCCCGGGCCTCCGCATCGGCAGCATGAGCCGTGCAGTCGAGGGTGATGGGCGTGACAGAAATATTTCCTTTCCGGATCGCGTGGACATCGGTCCCCTCTTCTGCGTCATCGATGAGCGGGCCGTTGATCCAGAAGTAGGGGCGTCCCCGGGGGTCGAGCCGTTTTTCCACGCCGGTATGGAATAATTTCCTCGCGAGCCGGGTGACCTCGTACCCCCCTTTGACCTTCGAGGGGATGTTGACATTGATGACATCCGCGTGCGGGCAGAACCCTTTATCAAGAACCCGGGCAACGACGTCACGGACAATCTTTTTTGCCTCGTTGAAACTCTGGGCATTGGTCGCCGGGTCGTCGAACTTGTCACCCTGGTCCTCGACCTGGAGGGAGAACGCGATCCCTTTTGTCCGCTGGTTGGATGCCTCGAGCGCAGCCCCGACCGTGCCCGAAGTCATGATCGATTCATACGAAAGGTTCTCGCCGATATTGATCCCGCTTACAACCAGCGTGGGGTTCAGGTTCAGTGCATAGAGCGCGATGATGACGGCATCGGTAGGTTTCCCCGCGACCGACCATGCGGGCAGGCCGTTGATGACGACCTTGTTTGCCCGGAGCGGTTCGAAGATCGAGATCGACCTGCCGACTGCGCTCTGCTGGGTCGCCGGGGCGACCACGGTTACATCCGCAATCGGTGCAATCGCCTCGTAGGCAGCCCAGAGCCCGATAGAACTCACGCCATCATCATTTGTCAGCAGGACCGAGGGTTTCATGTCCATTCACTATTGCCTTGCGTGCCAGAAATAATTCACCGATCGGATAGGGTAATTTTCTATGAGGGATAAAACTAGGATGATGAAGGTCCTCCTCGCTGAATACACGACAACCCATGATCCGGCACTCGCCCGCGAGGGGAGGGCCATGGTCAGCGTCCTGAAAGCAAGTTTCGGGCGGTGCGGACATACCGTTGTTCTCCCCGGCACCGGGGATTTCGCGACCGAGATCGAACGGCTCGCCCCGGCATGCGATATGGGGCTCGTCATTGCGCCGGACCATCTTCTCTCCCGGTTCACGATGATCCTCGAGCAGCACACCCATAACCTCGGCTGTGGTTTTATCCCCGCGGCACTCTGCGCGAACAAACTCCGGACCGAAAAGATCCTCAGGGCTCATGGCATCCCCGTCCCGGGTGAATGCACGATCGGGAAATGCATCATAAAACCGGTGAACGGCTGCGGAGCGCTGGGCGTCCGGCTTGCAGAATCGAAAGCGGGCGAAGGTGAATTTTCTCAGGAGTACATCGAAGGAGAAAATTTCTCGGTAAGTATCGTGGCAGGCCGTATTGTCGGCGAAGCCTGTGAATATTTCACCGGAAAACCGCCGCTCGTGCTTGCGGTGAACCGGCAGGAGATCGAAGTCGGGGCGGACGGTAAATTCCATTACCTTGGTGGGGAAACACCGGTCCACCCTGCCCGCGAACCGGAAATTATCGCGGTCGCGACAAAAGCTGCAACGGTCCTCGGCTGCCAGGGCTACTGCGGCGTGGATGTGGTCGTGGCTGACAACGTGTACGTGGTCGACGTGAACCCGCGTATCACGACGAGTCTCGTTGGCATCGCCGCGTGCATGCAGGAAGAGATCGCAGAGGTCCTGATAGCTGCCTCGAAAGGGGAAGTCCCGGACGGCGTCCACCTGTCCGGCAGCGTCCGGTTCGACACCGATGGCAAGGTTACCGGAAAATGATCGGGATCGATGTCGGTGGGGCAAACCTCAAGGTAGTTGATGATGAGGAGTGCGTCCACATCCACTACTGCCCGCTCTGGGAGGGCGCACCGATCGCAGACCTTCTCAGGCCCTATGCAGAAGCGGGCGGGGAAGCTGCTGTCGTAATGAGCGGGGAGCTCGCCGATTGTTTTTCAAACAAGATGCAGGGTATCAGATTCATTGTTGAATCAGTACGTGAAGCATTCCCGGGCGCCCGGTTCTATGGCACCGACGCAGCCTTTCACGCCGAAGCCGAACCGGAGCTCGCCGCTGCGAACTGGCTCGCATCAGCGGATTATCTCTGCACCCGGTTTCCGGATGCGGTCCTGCTGGATGTTGGCAGCACCACTGCCGATATCATCCCGCTCGCCCGCTTCGACCGGCTCAAAGGTCTGACCGATCTTACCCGGCTCCAGCAGGGCTACCTGGTCTACACCGGGATGCTCCGCACGAACGTCGCAACGCTCGTGCGTTCCGTGAATCTCGATGGCATAGAAACGCCGGTCAGCACGGAATATTTCGCCACGAGCGCTGATGCCCATCTTGTCCTCGGTAACATCACGGCAGACCAGTACAGCTGCGATACTCCGGATAAAAAAGAGAAGACGATCGAGGCTTCCCTGCGCCGGCTCGCCCGGGTCGTCTGCTCGGATCTCGAAGAGATCGGGAATAGCGGGTCCTTGCAGATCGCGGCGAAGTTCTGGGAAGAGCAGCGGCGTCTCATCCTTACCCGGACCGCGTTTGCCGCATCGGCTTCCGGAGCGAAACGTGTTATTGTCGCGGGAATCGGTGCGCCGCTTTTTGCCCGGGAGCTCGGCGGGATCGATCTGACGGACGAGCTCGGGCCGGTTGCGGATGCGTTGCCGGCGTACGCGGTCCGGGAGATCGCGAGACGGGATTTGTGTTTGAATAAAATTATTATCTAAGCCGAGTTTGCTTTTCCAGAAGGAAGCGTTTACAAAAAAACGATCCGCTTATTTCTTTTTGTATTCAAAAAATTCAGATTAATTGCGATGGGGCCCACCCTGATTTTGTCGCAGCGACGCCTTCGGGTCGCTGCCGGGCAAGGCGGTTCAACCAAAATCTCTTTCAAAGGTTTTCCCATTTTTTATTACGAATGACGAGGACTTATTTTTTGTCCGGATCCGCCGCGGGGGCGCCCCGCCGGGGGCGGCGGGTTTTATCATAACGGGGGTATGGGGGCATCAGCCCCCATCAATGATTAATTCCATTTTGTTACCGGAATTTTTTTCGAGCCTCGTGTTTACAGATAATTTACGCGTGGTCCAGTTGCTCAAAATTCCAAAAAAATTCTTGAAAATGGTTTATAGAAAAATTTCCCGGAAAAAAATCCATAAACTGCAAAAACATAGATCCGGTACAACCAATGAAACCGTGGTTCCTGAGTCTCATCCTCTTAGTCGGATCGTTAACCGTCACTGTAGCCCTCTGGCTCATGGGACTCCCGTTCTTCTTTGTTTTCTTATTTGTCCCGCTCATCCCGTTTTTCCGGAAAGATCCTATGGTCCGCCGGTGCCCGGTATGCGGATGGGAAACCACAGGAAGCGAGAACTTCTGCCCCCGGGACGCGAGTCCCCTGCCGGATCCTCGCGGAGATCGAAGAGAGCGAGAGGACTGAAAAAGGAATCCGCATCCCAAATACATCCACCGTTGCGACATTCGGGAGTGAACGGTGGGAGAAATTCCGGATGCTCCCGCGGTCAACCACGACCCCGATCACTTCGAGAACCTTTGCCGTCCGGTTGAACGGGACCGATTGGGAAATTGTCGTGCAGAGATCGATGACGGGAGAGCCGATCCGGGTGTCCGGATAGAAGGGCTCTTCTGCATAGCAGAGACTTTCGCAGACCCGGCAGGTAAACCTCTTGACTTTGACGTGGATGTCGCGGAGCTCCCCGTGATCCAGCAGGGTGGCAAATTTTTTCGTTTTTATGTCATGTCCCTGCACGGGCCCGCCGCAGACGGGGCAGCGCCGCCCATCGGTAAACTCGACGCCATCGAGCGAACAGAGGGCGTCCTGGATCAGGTCGCAGGCCATAGGGGGAATGAGAATCGGCTTCATCACGGGTTTTTCAAAATCCGCTGGTATCAGTTTTCAGGGAGCAGGCAAACCTCTTCCAGCGCGGTGTTTGATAATAGTTTCCTGATAAATTAAATCTGGTGATTTTACCCACCGATATTCATCATGACGACGGTAAAAACCCTCAGGTTTATATAGCCACCAAAGGCGAAACTGTTCTGGAAAAGAGGTTTGACTATGGATTTCAAGTATGTCCCAAGCACCTGCCCCTATTGCGGGACCGGGTGCGGAATCAATCTTGCCGTCAGGGACGGCAGGGTTACCGGCATCCAGCCCTGGCACCGCAACCCGGTGAACGAGGGCAAGGTCTGCATTCGCGGTAACAAGTCACACGAGTTCGTAAACAACCCCGCCCGGCTCCCGAGCCCCCTCATCCGGAAGGATGGGAAACTTGTCGAGGCAAGCTGGGAAGACGCATACAAGGAAATCGCCGCGAAACTGAAAGGCGCAAAGCCCGAAGAGATCGGCTTTGTCGGGTCCGCACGTGCCTGCAACGAAGACAACTACCTCTTCAAAGTCTTCGCGTCCACCGTTATCAAGACGCCCAACATCGACTATTGCGGCCGGCGCTGCAATGCCGATGCGGTCAGGGGTCTCGCCGATGCATTCGGCAACGGTGCGATGACCAACTCCCTTGCAGATATCAGCGATGCAAACGTCGTCCTCGTTATCGGCAGCAACCCCTTTGAGGAGAACCCCCTCGCAGGCCGCCGGGTAATGATGGCAAAGATCAACGGCGCGAAGATCATCGTCGCAGATGCAAAACTGACCGCGACGGCAAAGCAGGCCGACCTTTACATCCCCTGCAATCCCGGCACCGAAGTTGCCCTTGTCAACGGTATCATGAATGCCATATTAAAGGCAGGCAAGGAGAAAAAGGACTTCATCTCCGGTAAGACAAAAGACTTCGAGAAGTGCAAGGCCATCGTCACCGGCGCAGCATATTCAGCAGACGGCGTTGCAAAGACCTGCGGCATTTCCGCAGAGCTCGTAACAAAGGCAGCCGAGATGTATGCAGCCGCTCCCGCAGCAGCCGTCATCACCTCAGCAGGTGCAACATCCGGCGACCTCGTCCGTGCAGCTGCAAACCTCCAGCTCATCACCGGCAATGTCGGCAAGGCAGGAGCAGGGGTCAACCTCCTCCGCGGAAAGTCCAATGCACAGGGTGCAATGGACATGGGCTGCGTCCCGGCAGAGAACGGCATGACCGTTCCCGCGATGGTTGCGGCGGCAGAAGCCGGCAAGATCAAGGCGATGTACGTCATGGGCGAGAACATCGCATCCGCTCCCGGCGTCACAGAAGCGCTCGGCAAGCTCGACTTCCTCGTTGTCCAGGACATGTTCCTGACCGAGACCGCAGAGAAGGCACACGTTGTCCTTCCCTCGGCAGCATTTGCAGAACGCGACGGCACCTTCACCAACAGCGAGCGCCGTGTCCAGCGTGTACGGAAAGCCGTCGAGCCGGTCGGAACCAGCAAGGCGGACTGCCAGATCATCTGCGAGCTTGCAAAGGCGATGGGCCACGAGAAGGAGTTCTCGTTTGCAACCGCAGAGCAGGTCTTTTCCGAGATCGCAAAGCACGTCCCGGCATACGCGGGCATAACCTATGCAAAACTCGAGCGGCCCGAAGGCATCCAGTGGCCGGCAGCCGGTGGCGAATTCGGCACCGCGATCCTGTACACCGATAAGTGTGCAACCAAGGATGGCAAGGGTGTATTCTCCGCGGTAGAGTACAAGGCCGGGGAAGCGGCAGGTGCAGAGTACCCGTTTGCGGTCGCGGGCAAGTGGCCGATGGGGACACTCTCCGTCAACACGCCCTCAATCATGAGGGAATGGCCTGCCCCGACCGTCGTCATCAACAAGGAAGATGCACACCCCCTCGGGATCATAACCGGTGACATGGTGAAAGTTTCCGGAAAGACCGGATCCGTCACGCTCACCGCAGAAGTGACGACGGGCATAAAGAAGGGTGTCGTCTCGATGCCCGCAACGTTTGCCGCAGTGAAACTCGAGAAAATAACGGAGGCCTAAGATGACAAAGAAAGGCGACATGCTCTATGCATGGACCAACGACGCGGAGATCAAGAAGCACGCAGAGCTCGGCGGTGCAGTTACCGCACTCTGGAAATACGCCCTTGAGTCAAAGACGGTCGATGCAATCCTCGCGATCCAGAAAGGAAAAGACCTCTACGATGCCCAGCCCGTTCTCATCAAGAACGCAGCCGACATCAGGAACACCGCCGGCTCGCTCCACTGCGGTACGCTCCTGATGGCAAAACTCGTCAAGAAGTACCTTGACGGCGCACAGAACATGAAGATCGGTGTGACCGTCAAGGGTTGCGACGCGATGGGGTTCTACGAACTCGCCAAGCGCGAGCAGATCAACCTTGACAACGTCATCATGATCGGGGTCAACTGCGGAGGGTCGGTCAGCCCGGTCCTTGCCCGGAAGATGATCGCCGAGAAGTACGGCGTCGACCCGGACAAAGTCCACAAGGAAGAGATCGACAAGGGCCAGTTCATCATCGAGTACGAAGGCGGCCACAAGGGCATCTCGGTCGACGAGCTCGAAGAGCACGGTTTTGGCCGGCGCAGCAACTGCCGCCGGTGCAAGATGAAGATCCCCCGTCAGGCTGACCTCGCGTGCGGGAACTGGGGAGTTATTGGCGAAAAGGCCGGCAAGGCAACATTCGTCGAAGTCTGCTCCGAGAAGGGTGCAAACCTGGTTGCCGGTGCAGTCAAGTCCGGTGTCCTGTCTGTCGAACCGTCAATCCCGAAGGGTCTCGATATCCGCGGAAAAGTCGAGGGAGCGATGCTCAAGCTCGGCGACAAGTGGCGGAAACACGACTTCGAGGCACTCGGTGAAGGCAAGGAACGGCTCAGCAAGATCATGGCCGAGACCTCGCGCTGCATCAAGTGCTACTCGTGTATCAGCGCATGCCCGATCTGCTACTGCGTCGACTGCACGACCAAGAACCCGTCATACGTAACCCCCGGGGAAGTCCCGCCGAACTTCATGTTCCACCTGATCCGGTTCGCCCACATCGCGGACTCCTGCGTCAACTGCGGCCAGTGCCAGGAACTCTGCCCGGCGGAGATCCCCAATGCACTCTTCATGCACGCCCAGCAACAGGAGCTCGAGAAGATGTTCGGCCACGTCCCGGGTGTCAGCATGGAACTCCCGCTCATGGCGTTTGTCGAAGAGAAGGCAGAACGGGCCCGGCTTCACAACACCGGCAGCGATATGATCTACGAGAACGTCTTCAACCCGCTGGCGAAATAATCCTTATTTTTTTAATTTTTTTGCCGGGCAAAACCTGGTTTTTGGCAATTCCCCGGAAGAAAAGAAAAAATTTGTTTTTTGGAATTTTCGATTTCGTAGATATTACCAGGACTCGGGGAAAGCCATCTCCGTATAGAGATCTTCGAGCCGGGCCTTGTGGCTCGATTCCATATTTGCGAGCTGGGAGAAGAGCAGCTGCTGCTCCATGTCGGTCGACTTCTTTGCAAGCTGTGTGTACATCTGCATCGCTTCGAGTTCCTTTTTGATCGCGATAACGAGACCGTCGATGGGTTTTAAGTCCGCCGAAAGGGCTGGCGTGGGAAGGCTGTCTCCCACTTTGTAGTCCGCTTTCGCATCGAAGTGGAACTTTGTTGCATCCCTGCTCAGGAACGCCTCGAGAAACTGGCGGTGTTTCGTCTCGTCACCGGCAAGCTCGTTGAAGAGTTTTTTAAGGACCGGGTCCCTGACTTTGTCGGAGACGGTCCGGTAAAAAGTATACGACTCGACTTCCCTGTCGATGGCAAGGGACAGGATCTTTTTTGCATCTGCTGTTTTCATAGACAAAAACCTCTCGTTTAGTTGATTATAGTTAACTTCCCTATATAATGGCATTGATATTTCTGCCGGGTAAAAATATTTTTCCCCGGGATTTGCCGTATTACGTTGTTCCGGCCTGCAATGCAGGTTATCTTTCTTTGAAGCCGTGGCGCTTTGCTTTACGGCCGGCCCCTTGTATCCGGAGGATAACGTTTTGGAAATGGCTGCTGACCGGTATGTGCCGGGTCATTTAATCCGGCGGGATTTGGCAAAAAATCTGCTCTGTAGAAATCCTTGTCTGAATTCCGTTGTAGTAGAAAATTTAAAAATTAATTTTGTTTTTACGAGCATTCCCACCCCCTTTTTGGGGTCGCTTGAGGCGCCTGCGCCAGAGCCCTCGC
>Ga0187810_10000157_pt1 | contig 31292 bp, 20 predicted proteins | sample NC_wetland_sal_i_9_FD_132963 | JGI IMG/M metagenome (GOLD analysis project Ga0187810, IMG submission 132963) | Wetland sediment microbial communities from Neuse River Estuary, North Carolina, USA - ASW_5 | ecosystem: Environmental > Aquatic > Freshwater > Wetlands > Sediment | place: USA: North...
CGAACGCCCGGCCCCTGAACGCATCCGCCTCGACGCCGAAAGCTACGGGCTGCAATCCCTCGATTTCCTCTCCAAGGCAAATATCCTCCCGAAGGAAATTTTTCCCTCCTACACGAAGACCGTCGAGGAAATCTGCCACATCAGCCAACCGTGGTTTTCCGCCGCCCCGGTGCAACGCATCCACGCCGACGCCCACCGCGGCAATCTCCTGTGGACTTCAGACGGCCCCTGCTGGCTCGACTTTGACGACATGGCCATGGGCCCGCCCGTCCAAGACATCTGGCTCCTCACCGCCGGACGCGACGCGGAATCGCTCGACCTGCGCGAAAGCCTCCTCGCCGGGTACGAGAGTATGACCGACTTCGACCGCTCCACCCTCCGCCTCATCGAACCCCTCCGCGCCCTTCGCTACATCCACTTCAGTGCGTGGATTGCCAAGCGTTGGGAAGACCCGGCCTTTCCCCGCGCCTTTCCGCAGTTCGGCTCCATGTCCTACTGGCGCGAACAACTCGAAGATTTGATCGAGAGTCTCAATATCATTCGGGAAATTTCCTGATTCCCGCACCTTGGATTGACAAGGCCCAAGAGCAGGGAGAAAGTTCCCAGCATGAGTTCCCCCACCAGCCAATCCTGCAAAGAAGAAAAGGATGAGATGATGGTCTGTCTCGCCAAGGCCGTCTCCAACCAGAAGGGCCTCGTCGCCGCCCGCCTTCTGACGGAAGAGAAATCCCTCAGCATCGAGTACGATCCCAAAATCGTATCGCGGGAAAACGTCCTCGCCGCCGCGCAGGGGCTTGAACAAGACGTGCGCAACTATTTGGAAAAATGCTCCTTCCGCCTCCGGGGCCGCGCCTGCGAAGCCTGCGCCCGCGTCATTGAGGTGAAAATGGAACAGACCCAGGGCGTCTGCCGCGCCAACGCATCCTTCATCGGCGGAGTCATGTCCATCTCCTATGACGACAGCGTTGTGACCGAAGCCGAGGTTTTACAGGAAGCCGGAAAACTGGGCGTCAAAGTCACCCCGCTCAGGAAAGCCATCGCCGCAGAGGAAAAACAGGCGATTCATCCACCAACAACCCTGAGTGGAAAACTCGCTCTCTGGCTGGAAGGTGACCGCTTCGAAGCCCTCCTGACCTTTATCACCCTCGGCATGATGATCGCCGGGCTTTTGACCGATGATCTGCTGCACCTTCCCTTTATGGCCGACCTCTTCTACGTCATCGCCTACGTAACGGGAGGATGGGTCGGCGTTCAGGCGGGCTGGCAATCCCTCCGCCACGGCACCATCGACGTCGACCTCCTCATGATTCTGGCCGCCCTCGGTGCTGCATTCGTCGGCCACCCGTTTGAAGGCGCCATGCTCCTCTTCCTCTTCTCTTTCTCCAACGTCCTTCAAGCCTTCGCCATCGACCGCACCCGCAACGCCATCCGCTCCCTCGCCCGGATGAAACCCCGCGCAGCCCTCGTCCTGAAAGGCCAGCAACCTGAATCGACCCCGATCGAACAAGTGCCGATTGATGCCCGTGTCCTCATCCGCCCCGGCGACCTCATTCCGCTCGACGGCGAAGTCCTCGAAGGAGAAAGCTCCGTTGACCAAAGCTCCGTCACAGGCGAATCAATGCCCGTGAACAAAGCTCCGGGTGAGAACGTCTTTGCCGGAACGATCAATCAATTCGGCAGCCTCACCATCCGCGTCACCAAACTCTCAGCCGATTCGACAATCTCCCGTCTCATCGAACTGGTGGAAGAAGCGCAAAGCGAAAAGGCCAGGACCCAGCGTTTCCTCGATGCCGCCGAGCAATACTACGCCATAGGAGTCGTCGTCTTCGTTCTCGCCCTCATCGCCATCCTTCCGACCGTCTTTCACTCCACCTATAATTTTTCCACCGGCTTCTACACAGCCATCACCGTCCTCGTCGTCGCCAGCCCCTGCGCCATCATCATCAGCACCCCGGCATCCATCCTCTCCGCCATCGGCAACGGAGCGATGCACGGCATTCTCTTCAAAGGCGGCGCGCAACTGGAACGCGCAGCTTCGATCAAAGTCATCGCCCTCGACAAAACCGGCACCATCACCAAAGGCAAACCGAAGGTCACACGCCTCCTGCCTCTAAAGGACAGCGGCTTGAGTGAAACAGACATCCTGACCCTGGCGGCCTCCGTCGAGGCCCGATCCGAACATCCCCTCGCGGCAGCCATTGTCGAGGAAGCGACTCAGCGCAACCTGGTCTGGCCGGAGGTGAAGTTTTTCCAATCCTTCACCGGCAAGGGAGCCATGGCAACCATTGGTGAAAGCCACCTCGCCATCGGCAGCCCCATCTGGCTTCAGGAACTCGGCCTCAAGAATGAAGCGTGGGAACAGCTCGTCACCGATGTGCAGGAGGGGGGCGCCACCGCCGTCGGCATCGTTGAACTCGGGGATTTCGAACAAGTGAAACGTCCCCTCGGTGTCATCGCCGTCGCGGATGAAATCCGTCCCGAAGCCAAAGAAGCCATCGCCCACATGAAACGCATCGGCATCCGGCGCGTCGTCATGCTCACGGGTGACAGCCGCCGTGTTGCCGCCGCCGTAGCACGGGAAGTTGGAGTCGATGAATACTTCGCCGAACTTCTCCCGACCGACAAAGTGCGCCTGATCCGGTCTCTGGCCGAAGGGGACGCCGTGGCCATGATCGGAGACGGGACCAATGACGCCCCGGCACTCTCCGCCGCAACCGTCGGCATCGCCATGGGAGCCGCCGGAAGTGACGTGGCGCTGGAAAGTGCCGACATCGTCCTCATGTCGAGCGAACTGGAAAAAGTTCCCCATGCCATCTCCCTCAGCCAGGAGGCCCGCAAAATCGTCATCCAGAATTTGTTTTTTGCGGTAGCCGTGATTATCGTCATGGTCACCGCCACGCTGATACAACCCCTCACCGGCATTCCCATTCCGCTACCCATCGGCGTCGTCGCACACGAAGGCGGCACGGTACTGGTTTGCCTAAACGGCCTGCGACTGCTGGCTTTTGGAAACAGATGATGTAGGATGGGAACGATGTTTTTTTTGATGCAAAAATTCTTCCGGTTCTCGATTCTTTTTCTACTCACCCTCTCCCTCTGTCCGGCTCAAACCAAACCGGCCCTGCCCTTCAAAACCCGCTTTGTCGGAGTCGAAAAATTCGAGCAGCTTCTCAAGAAAGCCGAGGAGGAAAATTGGAAGCAACTCCCGCTTTCCAAACGAATCGCGACGGTGGGGCTGGCACTGGTCGGCACACCCTACAAGTCATACACACTTGAAATTGACGATCATATCGAGGCTCCTTCCGTCAATTTTGACGGGGTGGATTGCTGGACTTTTTTTGAAACCTCCCTCGCCTTTGCCCGCATGCTGGGAGACGACTCCTCTCCCAACACACCCGAGAAACTGCTCCATTACATCGAGCTGGATCGCTACCGCGGCGGGGTCTGCGACGGCACCTACCTCTCTCGCCTGCACTATCTGGAAGACTGGATTTCCGACAATGAAAAACGCGGACTGGTCAAAAACATCACCCGGGATTTTCCGGAAGCCGAACCGATGCCCTACCGCAAATGCGAAGAGATGACCGTACACTGGAAAACCTACCGCTATATGCGGGAAAATCCCGATCTACGCAGCCAGATTGCCGATATGGAAAAGCGAATCTCCTCCATGGAAGTCTGGCACATTCCGAAAGCGAAGGTTCCCGAAATCGAGGACAAGTTGCAGGATGGGGACATCCTGTGCGTCACCTCACACGAGGAGGGAGGGTATACCTCGCACGTGGGGATGGCTTTCCGGGATGACGAAGGCGTGGTTCATTTCCTCCACGCATCTTCCAACTATAAAAAAGTCACCCTCGACAAACGAGTGTCAGAATATTTAGACCAGTTCAGCCACCATGCGGGCATCTACATCGCCCGTCCGCTGAAGTAGGACTTTCATTCACATAGTCATGTAAAACAAGCCTTCGTCGGCCAGTCCAGACCACTGCAGGAGAAAGTAAAGTTACAGCATTCGTTCGATGCCCATGGGTGAATGTCCCACTCGCCCTGGAGATAATGGTGCTCGATCACTCCAACCAGTCTCCCCACGTGCAACTTTTCATCTCGGCCAAAAACTTCTCTCTCCGCGTGACTTTCATTTTCCCGGCGTACTCCGACTGCGCGAAACTCATCGGCTTTTCCATGCAGTTGATTCTATCACGGTGATCGAATGAATTAAATCAGTGTTTCCCTAAACAAAAATCCTCTATTCATTGAATGTAGATTATAAAATGGATAGTTATTTACATAATATCGTAACTTTATAAATTTTTAAATCATAGCTGAGAATTTGTTTCAGCAGCATTTTTCTGAATCCATACATTTTTTAAGAAGCTCATGCCTTCGTGTGAATAAAAAAGCACCCACAAGCCAATAATTGTAGTTAGCAAAAATTGAGTGGCATGAATCACTACGGACGCCGAAAATCCTAAACTCGCATTTAATCCTAGTTGGGTAAAACAAAAAACAAATGCAGCCTGAATTACTCCTACATATCCTGGAGCTGATGGCGCTAAGATGCTTAAGGCGACTACTGAGCAGCAAAGATATCCCACCCAAAAGGGATTGGGAATACCCAAGTACCAAATCAATAAACCAAACACTGAGCCATCCACCGCCCAAGTCAACAAACTTAGCCCCAATATCCAAGCCAACTTAGTAAAATCACGGAGGCTGTGAAATCCCATAAGCACTCGTGCCAGTATGTCTATAGCGCAAAGTGGCAGCCATTTGCTTAAAAGCGTCTTAAGAGAGTCTTCCTTCCATATAGACAGACAAAATATCCCTAATAGCCCACCGAATATAAGAATCCCCAGCCATAGCACATTTTTTAAAAAATGAATGTCGAGCATCCAAGCGCTTATTCCCAACATAAATACAACCGTCGCTCCGTCAAATGCACGTTCGAGAATAACGGTTGCAATGCTTCTTGTCCTAGAAATTTTCAAGCGGTGGGCAACAAACAGTCCTCGTGCGATTTCGCCCATCCGCAGAGGTAGTAAATTATTGAAACACAACCCTATATAGATGGACGCAAGAGATACGTCGTATGGGAGGGATAATAAAAATTGGTAGCGCACCCCACGGATCGCATTGGCGATAAAACAAATTGTAAACAAAGAAAGAAAAATCCAGATCGGAATTGACTGCAATTGCTGTTTAAACGTGGTCCAATCAATCTTTTGAAAAACGTAAACAAGGGCTGCTATGCTGATTAAAATTCCAATCAGTACCCCCATGATCCTTTTTACCATATCCGGCTACGATGCCCGACAGCAAGCATCCTGAAAAGATAAAACAACATCCACCGACTGCCATCCACGCTCAAATCTGTATCTGTATGCAAAACGTCTATTATTGATCTGGCAAAAAGCTCGAGCGCTGAGCAGGATCGTAAAAAACCATCTATATTCTGCGCTACCAGCAAAGCCCCGCTTCTCCTCCGGCGTCGGTACAACTCCAACTCAAATCGCGGCGAAAGCCGCCATGCTCTGGCCCGATGGATTTTCTTTGCCAACCCGGGAGAATTACGGAGCGAAGACATTTCTATGTTTTACGGATAGTAGGAAGAAATTGTTTTAAGAGATGGTTGATCCGTTCAGCGGCGTGTCCATCACCATATGGGTTTTTTTTCTGGGCGGTATACGTGTAGAGAGCGGAATCCAAGAGAAATTTTGAGGCCATGTCCACGATGCGTTTTGTGTCGGTGCCGACTAGGAAATTTAATCCTGCGGCTACGCCTTCCGGTCTCTCGGTGACTTCTCTTAGGACAAGCACCGGTTTGCCAAGAGATGGAGCTTCTTCCTGTACGCCACCGGAATCACTTAAAACCAAATAACATTTTTCCAGAAGATAGGTAAAGTCAGCGTAATCAAGAGGTTCAATAATATGAATGCGGGAGTGATCCTTCAGGAGTGGTTTTACAACATTTTGAACGGTTGGACTCAAATGAAGTGGAATAGCTACTTCAATCTCGGAAAATCTAGCGCATAGTTCAATGAGAGCCCGGCATACATCAGCCATGGGCTCCCCTTGATTTTCCCGGCGGTGCATGGTGACCGCTAGGATGCGCTTGCTAAAATCAATGTTGCGAAGGGTTTTCGGCAAGTTCCTTTCTCGCCCGGTTATATAAAGTAGTGCATCTATGACTGTGTTCTGTGTGACATGAACGGTCGCGGGATTAATCCCTTCCTTTAAGAGTGCCTGCTGAGCCCCTTCTGTGGGGCAAAAATGAATATCACAGAGCTGCCCGGTGAGACGGCGATTGATCTCCTCGGGAAAGGGATTGTATTTGTTTGGCGTCCTTAGTCCCGCTTCGACATGGCCGATAGGTATTTTATGATAAAAGGCTGTCAGGGCAGCGGCAAATACGGTGGTTGTGTCACCCTGAACCAATATACATTCAGGTTTCTCCTTCCCTAAAATAGGATCCAGACCTTGTATGACTCGAGAGGTGATTGCGGCGAGGGATTGATTGGGCTGCATTACATTCAAATCATGATTCGGTGTAATCTCAAAAAGGGAAAGTACGTGATCCAACATTTGCCGATGTTGTCCAGTGACAACAACCCGTGATTCAAAAAAGGGATCCTTTCTTAAGCTGTGAATAACTGGAGCCAGCTTGATTGCTTCAGGTCGGGTTCCAAAAATACTCATGACACGATATGGCTTATTCATAAAATATATCTTGGAGTTAGTCAGACTAACTCATTTAAATCAACTTAAAGCATTGCCTTAAAAGGGAGTACTGTCCAGATTCTTTCGCATGTCGCCATAATCCAGCGCCACACACACCCACCGCGCACTTGTGAAACTCAACATCCCGAAGCCCACTGAAGTTCTCTTAAAAAGAGACTCAACGTCAATCGTGAATAAATATTGAGAGAAATATCGCCTCCACTCGTGTAACAAATACTTTCAAGGTGCCCGATCATAAGATGATGTTTTTCTTAAAACCAGAGAATCAAAAATCACATGCGGGTTGAGTGGTTCTACATCTTCTGGTGTTATCAGATTCCATGTTTTCCCCCATGCCTCCGGTAGTGCGCTGGAAGTGGGATCCTTCTGTTGGAATCCATAATAATATATGTTAAGAAGACCTGTCTCATACTCAGTCTGCTGGGAATTGGGTTTGTTTAAAATACTCCTGATCAACGCAGCTCTCGCAATCTCTACTCCTGGCTTCGTAGAAAGTGGCTCGAAACGAATAACATTCAGTCCTTTCTTATAGTTGCCATCAAGACAAATGGGAGCTCTATCATCTAATATGAAACACCTCTTCTCACCTCCATTGATGGAAATCGCCAATGAAGCGCTTTTCCTGTTGGCGTGGGCGCTAATTACCAAACGAGCAGTCGTATCTTCTTTACTCCAAAAAAGAAATTTTCCAGGCAGTCCCGGCAAACACAAACATGGATTCCGACCATCGAAATAGATCCATGTACTCGAATATGGCAGAAGAATATTATCCCGATCTGAGAATAAAACATTTACATCGTGACTATTTGTAGAGTCATTGTCAAAACCTGATAATTGTTGGATTCTTTTAAATCCCCCTCCCATGACAGCCACACTTTTCCCACGAAGCAATTGCACACTATATTCGTTGCGCCCCGAACCATGTTCAGGAAAAATATACGACAGGTTTTGCGCATAAAACTCCCATCCCGCTTGCTTGGTTCCAGAACCTTCATATTCAATAAAAAGCAAATCGAAATTTTTCGTTTTTAACTGTTGAATGGCTTGTTCGTATTTTTCTCCGAAAATTGCGGCATGCACTCCCCCGACAATGACTTCTCGCACCATTACAATCCTGAAAAAAACAGCAATTCCAATAAGGCATAAAAATGCAACAGCCGTTACAACCGTCATGTAATAATAAATAAAACCACCTTCATGCTTTTTTATTACATGCCAATTCTGAAACGCCTGTATTCCAAATATGCTCAAAAGAATCCAGACATAGGGACTAAGAGTTAATAAAGATCGCCATGCAACCAACCATTGATCCTCTAATACATATCTTCCGATAGGAATGGCAAATGGGAATAACATGAATACCGTTCCACAGATAATGTAAGACCTGACTTGATTTTTTGCTTTTTTAAATCTCCATAAACAATAACCAGAAATGATCATGATGACTGAAAACACATAGCCCATAAAAACACCCACATTCATCCATATATTATTGAACTGTCTAAGAATGGAATCATAATCAACAAATCCAATCAACTGTGACGGGTAACTCCAAAAATATATTCCTACGTAATCACCGGGACGATTATACGCAAAAATTGAAAAAAAATGACGCTCGAGTGTGAAAAATGATTGCGCCGTCATTACAAAGACAAAAATCGATGAAAGTAACAGGGTAAAAAATATTTCTTTAATTCGCGTTCGATTCCGAAAATTCGGTAAAAAGCGCAAGCGAATTAGAAATTGATAAGATAAAATTAAAATAATAAATACAAGATTTTCTGGATATACAAGGACGATAAGTGCAGTGAGAATTGACAGTGCTAATGCCTTTTGGAAAATACGAATTCCTTGTATCAAGGCAAGTGTAATAATGCCCAGCGTAAATGTGATGCCGACAATATTAGGCGTGTAGTGTGACATAGCCAGCCAAGCAATAGTATTGAGCCATATTGACAAATATGCGACACGCCGAGACGTCTGCCTATTCTGTAATAAAACATACCGAGAAAAAATTTGCACATTTTGAGAAAACTGACCTAATATAAACGCTACGAAAACCATATAGAGAGTGGGCCATAGTCGCTCTGAAACATGAGCATTGAGTGCAGCAAAAAGACTTACACAGCCAACTCGCCATTTACTGTCCGATTGAGCTAATTCTTGCTGCAGATTGGCAAATCCCGCCAAGGTGGAATTAATTGGGACGCCGGAAGGTCGTCCGTCGATCAGTGTATGATTGCTAAAATAGCTTCCCCATCCCGCATATGAACCGAAATCAGCTCCATTTAGTGCGAAAATCCCTCTATCGTTTGTAAGAAAAAGAGGAAGTAAAAATATAAGACCTGCGATGATGCCGACATAATGCTGGCGAATCGAATAAAAAATAAATTTACCATCTTTTTCTCCATACCATAGGCAAAGCATTGAAATGACAATAAGTAATGCAGATCCCGACAAACCCGCATAGTATCCTATGCAGTGATACATTATGATCGTAGAAAAAATTCCGAAAATGCTAAGACTAATAAGTGGAGCAAGAACTGCTGAAATTTCTTTTTTCCTCGGGAACATTAAACGTGAAATCGGCAAACCCGCAAACAGAAAATACGCGTAAATAGATAAAAACAAAAAAACGACCAATGCAATATTCATAAAGTGACTCGACAAGCGCTTATACAAAACCTACTCGTGTGGAAACGCACGGCAATTCGAATCCCAGTCGAAAATCCAAAAAGTTTCCATAAGTGGAGTTCTCTACTTCCGGTGACGAAAAGAGATTTAATCAGCGTTTCCCTATACGTTTTCTAAAAATTTACCACGTTGGTTGAAGATTTTTAGTTTTTCAGTTCCTTGAAATAATCTTAGAATTGATCATGGGGGTCGACAAGATGATTTGTGTGTTCATAGTTTTTGAGCTTATCGCTCAGCAACCGCTACCTCCTTGCTTATAATTTCCATTTCGCTGAAAATATTTTTCCACCGCAACAACCTTCATCGTACTTCTACATGGTTTCAATATTCATAAACCGCACGGATAATTCACGATCATCTTTCCCCAAGCCTTTTTTTGAGGGCTGGAACCATGAGGATGAATGGAGTTTAAGGGTTTCCTGCGGGCGAATGGGGAGTGTCAATATGGCTTTGCCGGGTGCCGTGATGATTGTTTCAGCTATTCTATTATTCTCTGATTCTGCCCAGACGGTAAATGGGAAGGTATTGCCTTGTGGGACATTCATTTCAATGTGAATTTCTGAATATGGGCTGTGATCTGGAATCCAGATTTTTGCATCTGGTGTCATCCAGTGGTCGGCGGTACACCATTGCAAGATATAGCCAAGAGGGCGTATAACTGTATAAAATTTCCAACCGTATGTTACTTCATGCCGTTTGAAAAAATACGGATCCCATAGGGTTGTGCTTTCCGAAATTGCACCATCATAGGCGATGGCTTTACGATCAATTAAACTGAGTAAGAATGTGGCGTCCTGATCAAAAGGCATAACTGCGCGGAGGTAATGTTTACCAACGACGATTTTGCCAAAGCGATAGGTAAGAATGTCTCCTTTGACGGGAATTTGTTTGCGCCATTTATCATCCCTTTCATAAAGTTTTACTGGGTTTTTAATGACTAATTTTGGATCATTTCGAATCATATCTTGGTAGTACCAAGCTTCAAAACCGGATCCGGCACCATAAAAGATTGATATCCCGTTGGCTTTAGTAAAACTTTGTCTTATGAGGTTCCATTCTTGGACGATCTGGGAATCTTCGGTGATGTCCAAGGCATATGTTATCGGTTGAGAGGGGTCTTTGGTGCGTAACATGGCCTCGTAGTTGACTGAGTCAAAGAGCTGTTGCGCCCTGGTGATCATGAAAAGATATGGGACACTGTAAATGCGACTCATAAAGAATATTGCAAAGACAACGCCCCATAGAATTCCGCGCTTGGGTGGGATTGAGGCAACGGCAAATCCGGCACTTAATGCCAGAAGAGCGAGGGGGACATATAAATAGTACTGGCAATGGAATTTGAATCCCAACAGGCCTAGGAAATAGGCCGCTACACCTGTGAAACAGGCCGCACCAAACAAAACCATGCGATTCCGATTCCAATAAACCCAGAGGAGGCCAACATAAAGTAGAAGGAGCAGGGTAGCGATAAGAAATAGGTCGGGGCATTCGTAGATGTACATGAGCAACATGCTTTTTATATGCCTGATGGAGTAATCCAGTTGAAAGTAGGATCGTATATATTGAATGTGGAGAGAAGGGAGCGAAACAAGGTACGAGATAAAAGTTCCACTCACCCCGCAGATGAAAAGCCCCAAAAGAGATGCGCCGCGATGTTCCGTAATATTCTGGTCATGATATCTCAGTGGGAGGGGAATCCATGTTGCAATCCATGGCAGACAAATGGCTACGCCCATGATTTTGCCGGATTCCTTGCTGACACATCCGAGTGCAACCAAAATAACGGCTCCAATAATCCAAATGAGTGGGCGTTTCGAGTGGGCAGAATGAGCCCAAAAGGCCAAGCCTACAGCGAAGAGGGCAACCATGATAGCCTCAGCCTTTCCAAAGTTTGCCCGCAGAGCCTCTGCCACGGGTGAAGATGTTAGCATGATGGCGGTTCCCATTAAGGAAGCCCACAGATTTTTTGTCTCCGAATATATGACATAACCAATCGACCCGGAGGCAAGGGCGCCTAAAAAAATGTTTCCAGCATACCAAAATACAAGTTTTTCTCCAAAGAAGATCGTATACAATCCAAGTAAAGAATACTGAGTTTCGTAAAAGCGCTCACCATCAAGAAAGCTTCGAAAAAATCGTACGAGCGAAGGAAAAAAACCTTCTACCGCATAGTTTTTCCCCACAGTCATATGGGAGCCATCGTCAATAAGTCCAGGGAATGCTTGTTGAAGCGACACGGCTACCCACCACAACCACATGAAACCGAGAAGGAGGAAAAGTGATGTGAGAAGAATTGACGGAAAATTAACCTTAGTAATTTTTTTCATTGATTCAGCACAGCCAGAGTTCCTCGGATGGTTTTCAATACCTGCATCTTGCTTTCGCCTTGCTTCAAATCATAACGCAAGAGAAAGGGAACTTCTGTACAAATAGCGCCACAGTGGTGACAATTGACAAGTAGTTCAACCATGCAGGAAAAGTTCCGTTGCGTTACAGCTTTATCTCCGAATTTAGCTTTAAGCTTTCTCATGATCTCTGGCGTGTAAAGTCTGAATCCGCAACTATAATCCCAAACCCCAGGGATATTACGACATATTTTAAATAATAAGCCCATGCCTTTGGAAAGTGTTCTTCGGTATAAATTGACGCCTTCGATTCGGCTGCCGGGTTGATAGCGAGACGCGACAACAACGTCATATCCCTCTAAAATCTTAAGCACCATTGAAAGAATGTTTCCAGGGTTGTGTGAGTTGTCGCCATCCATCAGGCACATGGCGAGGGGCGGAGTTGGGCTGGATGACACTTGGTAAAATTTATCGAGAGCCGTTAGCAGTCCACCCGTCAGCCCGCGATTCTCCGGATGCTTGACAACCTCAAGGTGTGTTGCATTTTTGATCCAAGTAGGTATATCCTCAAGTACTTGCTGTGTATTGTCCCTGCTCGCATCATCTATAACGATCACTCGAATATCCAAATTATCACCGCAAAATAATGCCAGTTGAGCATACTTGGTTAGCAGCGGAATCAGATTATCAGCTTCATTATAACAAGGAAGTGCGGCGAGCAGATAGGGCGTAGATGAAGAAACACTCATCCGCCTAAAATCCGCATGGAGAGGTTATTGTCAATCTTTTTTCAGGAAAATCACAACACCGCCCAACCCCACTCGCCATCAAAAGATGGTGAAGTCTCTTTCCCTCAACAGCAACGCGGGCCTTCACGGGCTGCTGCCGCCCTATGGCGGCGAATCAAGGGCTTTGGGCCTAATCCTAATTCAAGTTTTTTTGTTTTACTCGTAGTTTTTTTTCACTGCCTCGCAGATTTCTTCCGGTGGGGCAGGACGCTGTTTGCCTAACAATAAAACCTCTAAGGCTTCACCCGTATTTGCTCCAACAAACATAACGCCTTCACTGTCTACAATATAAAACCAACTTCTGGTATCTATCCATAATGTAGCGTCATCACATACATATCCTGAATGGGCGATAGGGCAACAAGCACATTCAACAATAGACTTTATGCGGTCTTTTACATCAAGTCCAAGACGCGCTCCTTCTGTGAAAACCCATAATGTTTTACCAATTTCAAGATTCCCCAAACTGCGAACAAATGGAGCCGCCTCTGGTATCCAAGCATCTTCCATCATCTTCTTATATGCTTCTTCGATCACGGGTTCATCGCGTCCCACCCTCCAGCCAGCCTTTTTTAAAATACAAGTCAGTTCTGAATTGTATGGAGATTGCTCTCCAGCTCTGTTGAAGGTGGCGCGTTCGGTGCATGGGGAACCCCTCTGGATCAAAGTGTGCCCACGGACGGATTCTAGTTTACCATACGTGTAGACGTTGGGGCCGTCCACCAACCCTCACGGGTCGAAGGTTAGGAATTCGCCTGCGCGAATGGAGTGTTTCTTAAATTAGAGACTCCACTTCGTGCTCATGGTGACGAGGTGGTCGTCGTACTCACGGCCCGTGCGGGGGCTTTCGATGACGTCGTTGTTGCACCAGGAGTAGGAATAATCGGCACCGAAAGTCCAGTGATCATCCAGCTTGTACTGGAAGCCGGTGGAGACGCTGTAGGGGATGTCATCACCAAAGTACGGGGAGTCGTACTTGGCTTCCTGGTAGCGGAGTCCCACATGGCCGGTCAGCTCATCCAGGATCTTGCGCTGATAGGTCACGGAAAAATCCCGGTCGACATAAGCGGCGCATCCCGTGCTGGAGACCCACTCCCATTGTTTGCCTTTGAGGATGAGACTGTCAACGGAGGTGATGGCGAAGGTGGCGGAACCATCGATGTAAGGGACGGTTTTATTCATCCCGTCGAAGTCAGAGTTCGGAAGGCCGCCGATGGTGCCGGTGTCCGATTGCGCGGCACCTCCATAATTGCGGAAATCGGGGCCGATTTCCAAATTAAGCGTGAGCCATTTGAAGGGCTTGCCTTCCATGCCGAGGAGTACCCGCTGGTAGTCGCAGGAAAAATCAATGCTATTGTTGAGCGCGCCCTCGAACTGGTGACCATAACGATATCCGAGGTAGATGTCATAGTCCTTGGTCACCTTGTAGCCAAGGTCGAGTCCGGTGTTGGCATCATACCGATCCGGGAAATTCAGGTAGGTGCCGGGTGAGTAATCCTGCTTGACGTGCATGTCGTAATAGAGGCCATTCACGACGGGGCGGAGGAAAAAGTCGCCAATATCCTTGCGGACGAAGAGTTTCAGCCGATCCTGAAACTGATCCCGGCGCTCACGAAACGCAGCCACACCGTAAGCATTCATTTCACCAGCAGAACTGTAAGGAGCTGAAAAGACAAGCGAATCGCCCCGTCCCTGAATATAGGTAAAGCCGTTGTCCAGACCGTAGGAGAAATCGTCAACCGAACCGTTGAACTTTGTCCCGACGCGGTGCGCGGTGTAGTCCTCCGATTCCTGTCCATGGTAGATCACGAATTCTGGTGCATAGCTCGCGGTAAAGGTCTTGACCGTGTCATCTCCCTTATCGAGTCCCAGAAAGGGGACGAAGTTTAACTCCACTTTGGGGGTGACACTGGTAAACCATGAACCCTTATTACTATAGTTGTTGTAATTATTGTTTAGGAAAACATCACTATCGTAGCCTTCCTTGACAGTTACTGAAATTTCGGAGAGCCAAGTCGGCTTCTTGAAATAGCCATCGTCCTGTGAAGCCTTATCAACAATCATTTTACTATCATCGGCTGTTTTTGATGATTTAGCTGAATCTACAATTGTTGTCCCTGCAAATGAGGAGTTTGCAAATATTAACGCTCCTGTAAGTGTGAGAGCATTAATCCAGCTTGCCACATAATTATGATGTTTCTTATGCATACCTAATTCTTTCCTAAGTTACGTGAAGTAGCAAAGCTACGCGTCCTATAACGTGTAGTTTTACGTATGAATGAATCTATATTAAAAAAGATTTGTTAATCAATAAAAAAGATTTCTTCGAGTAGATTTACTGCTGGGTAGGAAGGAGAGAGCTTCCAGTTTGGAAGCGATTCGTTTAATCGTTTTTTCCCGAACCATCCTCGGCAGAATCCGGGTGCAGGCCAAGATGCTTGAGCTTTTCGCGCACAGTAAACCGGGAGAGGCCCAGCCACCGGGCGGCTTTCGCCTGATTGCCCTCCGCCTGCGTGATGGCTTGCGTCAAGATTTCGCGTTCGGCCTCGGCGAGCATCCGGGCATGAGCGTCGTAAAGTTCCCCCTTCTGCGCGCGGGCGAGCAAATCCCTGGCAAAAACCGTAAAGGAGTGTCCGGTCGGGGTTGCTTCCGCATCCCGAGCCTCAAGGGTCTGGCTGACAGCCCCGGCATTGATGGAAAGTCCCCGGGCGGCAAGCAGCAGACGGCGGGTCATGTTTTCCAGTTCACGGACATTGCCCGGCCATGAATCGGCCTGCAGCAGGGCCATGGCTTCCGAGGAAATCGTCGGTATTTCCATGTCGAATTCATCCGAATATTTGCGGAGAAAATGCTGCACCAGCACCGGAATATCCTCCCGGCGCTCACGCAGGGGAGGAAGCTGAAGACTCACCACATTCAGGCGGTGAAAAAGATCCTCGCGAAACTTTCCGTCCCGGATCATCGTTTCCAGATTGCGGTGTGTGGCGGCAATGAAGCGGACGTCGACCGAGATCGTCTCCGCACCGCCCACCCGCTGGAAGGTCTGCTGCTGGAGCACGCGCAAAAGTTTTACCTGCGTGCCGGGCGGCAGATCGCCGATCTCATCCAGAAAGAGCGTCCCTTTGTTTGCCTGCTCAAAGCGCCCGATGCGGCGATGGTCGGCCCCGGTAAACGCGCCACGCTCGTGCCCGAACAACTCACTTTCCAACAGGTTTTCCGGAATGGCGGCACAATTGATGGCGATAAACGGTGCCCGGGCGCGAGTGCTGTGTTGATAGATGGCGCGGGCGATGAGATCCTTGCCCGTTCCCGTTTCACCCCGGATCAACACGGATACGGGTTTGGCCGCGATCCGTCCGATTTCCTTGCAAACCTCGTACATCGCCCGGCTTGCCCCCACCAGGGCCGTCCGGCTTTCTTCCGGCGCGTCGGGCATCGCCACCGGTTCGCGCATGAGGCGTCCGGCATCCACCGCACGGTGCAGCACGCCGATCAACCCCTGCATCTCAAACGGCTTCTGGAGGTAATCGTATGCACCGAGTTTGGTCGCCTCAATGGCGGTATCAATCGTACCATGAGCCGTCATCAGCACGACGGGCATGCACGGCTGGGTTTCGTGAAGCTGGCGCACGAGTTCCAGACCACCGATTCCCGGCAGGCGAAGATCGGTCAAGATCACGTCGTACTCATCCTTGTCGGCACGTCGCAACCCCTCGTCACCCCGATGGCATACCGTTACTTTGAAGCCATCATCCCGAAGGACGTCGCACAGGTTTTCGGCCAGACTGACATCGTCTTCGATGAGGAGAATGTGCGGGGTACCGGGCATGAATCGCGTTTGGGTTGTTGTCAGGAAATTCGTGATCCGCCGCACAGACAAAATAATCCGGCGAAAACCACGTCAGGAAATATGAATAACGTCCCGCAAGAAAGCCGGGAAATCGGAACAAAATCATGCACCGGGCTGGCCACTCCCAAGCGGAACATTTTCGTTGTGATTTGCATTCGGGGCAGTGTCGTGGATTTTGCGCGGCAAGACAACTCCGAAGGTGGTTCCGTAGCCGGGACGGGTTTGATACTGGAGCATGCCGCCGTGTTTTTCGATGATGCGCTCCGCGATGGATAATCCGAGTCCCGTCCCCGTTTCCTTTGTGCTGTAAAACGGATCGAAAAGACGCTTCTCCGTCTCAGCCGGAATCCCCTTGCCGGTGTCGCTCACCTCCAAAATCACGACCTGGGTTTCCCGTCCCCCGAGCCTCGTCTTTGCAGCCCGGGAGCGAAGTGTGACGGTGCCAATGCCGTCAATAGCTTCCGCCGCGTTACGGACCAGGTTGATGAGTACCTGCTTCAGTTGTCCGCTGTCGGCGCAGATATACAAGTCCGGGTGAGCCTCCACCACCAGCTTCAAACTGCGACTCTCCAAATCCGGAGACATCAGGCCGTAAAGTTCCCGGAGAACCGCCTCGGATGCCAGGGTCTCCAACTTGGGATCCGAAGGCCGGGCAAAACTCAGTACATCCCGGACGATGTGTTCCAGGCGTGAAATCTCGGCGCTGATAATGTCAGTGTCCTTTTTTGCCGCAGGCAAGGTGTGCAGATGTTTTTCCAGCGTGTAGAGACGGGCCTTCAGCGAGGTGAGCGGATTGCGTATCTCATGGGCAATGCCCGCCGCCAGCGTGCCAAGCGTGGCGAGTTTCTGCTGCCTTTCGAGCAGGTTCTGGCTTTGAACCAGTTTGACTTGCAGCGGCGCGATTTTGTCCCGGTAAATCACCCACCCCATCACCCCGACCAGAACCAACAACAGCACAACGCTGCCAATAAGGATTTTCTTCAAACTGGCAAGTGATTCATTGGCATTGGCAAGAAAGATCTTTTCCGCATCTCGATGGGCATCTGACAATTTTCGCACATAATCACGCATCCGCATCGCCTGGGCGTTGAAAGCATCCAGTTGGCGGAGTTGCCGGGGATCCACGATCGCCGGTACGGCATTCGTATGAACGGCCCGCGCAGCGGCAAGGTAATCATCATAGGCATTGTTCAAGTCCTTGAATACCTGCCGTTCGGCGTCCGTTGTCAGCGCGGTGTGTGGATTCAGGCTGGGATCGTGATCGTCAATCCAATGATCCAGCTGGCTGCTGTCCTCTTCAAACTGCGTCCATTCCTGAGGATTTCTTACCAAGGCGTAATGCAGCATGGTAGTGTTTAGCTTCAGCAATTCATGTCGAATTTCACTCGCAAGCTGAAACTCATCAATCTGAGAACTCTTCAGTTTGTTTTCGAGATCGCGAATACGATGCCAGGCGTACGAAAGTCCATAAATCATCCCCCCGGCCACCAAAAGAAGAGAGAGGATTAAAATCCAAATACGAAGACTGGACGAAGATTTCATCATGATATTTCAAGCACCGATTGCGACATTCCCGGGCGATTCTGTGGCTGTTTCTTGGATGAGAAGTTACGCAAGTGTCATGCCAGAAACCAAAGTAGCAGAATTTGCCGCCCCATCACCTTGAAAAATCCCTCATTCTCATTCAAACAAACATCCGTTTGGATGATCAGAACTGGTCAATCCTTGACCACAAGCATGGAAAGCCGTTGATCCATTCACTGGTTCGCCAGACAGCCATTTTCCCGCAAAGCCCTGCAAATCAACACTCATCGCATGTGGCATGGCTTATGCAAGGATATCTCCAGAAACATTCAGCCAAAAATATATGAACCTGAATCCTGACATTCAAAAGACAACGCTAACTCCCTGCAATGGTCTGGGATTCCGTCTGCAAAGAAAGAGTTGGGGAACCCAGCAACCCATTCTTCGCGCATCACCCCGCTATGGTTCCAATGATGAGGACTCGTACCGGCCATCCATCCCGGAAAAGATTCAAAAAATCCTTCTCGCGGAAGACGATCCCGACATCCGCTACATCATGGCTCGAGTCTTGGATCGGAACGGCTTCCAGATAAATGCCGTTTCCGATGGCGAACAGGCTTGGAAAGCGCTTTGCCAGGAACCTTACGACATGCTCATCACCGATCAGGAAATGCCGCGTCTCCTCGGACTGGAACTCATTGAACGGATGCGCAGCACAGGGATGAAACTACCCGTCATCGTCGCTTCCGGTTCCCTATTCACCGAGACCATACAGGACCACCCCCGACTCCAGATCGCCGCAATCCTCACAAAACCTTTCACCCTCCATGAACTCCTGAACATCACCCGGGAGATATTGCAGCAATCCCATGAAAACAATCCCCCAAATCAACCGACTTTCCACCAACTGAATGGAGCCCAGTAACCCACCTGACTCTGCAACCCTCTGACTGGAAAAATCATGCAAAACCGGAATCGCCCCACCAAAGACTCCCGCAACTTCAGATCCTTCCTCAGCGCACACCGGGCCATCACCCGCGCCATGACGAACGACACCGGGGACGTAAAAATTCTCCGCACAGCCAAGCCAAACGAGATCGACCGGATGCTGAAGCATGAAGAAGAAATTGGCGATTCGTATGAAATGGCTGATTTTGAACGTCAAAAACTCTCCGACGGTACATCCACCAACCCCAGTCTTGCCTTCAAATGGTGTTCCCTTTTCCGGCACCCGGATGCCTTTGCCGGAGCCCCTCTGCCGCGCACCGCCCTGCAACCATCCGCCCCAGAGGAGGTTCGCCGTCACATATTGATTGCTGACGACGACCTCCTCGTGCGCGGCAGCTTGGCCGCCGTGCTGGAATTTGAAGGCTTCATCGTGGACGAAGCCGGTGACGGCATGGAAGCCGTGGAACGCGCCATCGCCCACCCGCCAGACCTCGTTCTACTTGACATCAACATGCCCAAGATGGATGGCTGGTCCGCCTTCATCAAGCTTGACCGCGTTCGCCCCCTCATGCCCGTCATCATCATCACCGCCCGGCCCCATCAATACAAGGAAGCCGTGCAGTTGGGCGTCGACGCCTTTATGGAAAAGCCCTTGAACATCTCGCTTCTGGTGAACGCCATCAAACGCCTCAGCGAAGAAGACGAGAACCATCACGTGCACCGCGTCACCGATCCCGAATTTGTCACCCAGTTGCTCGACAACGCCGAACCCTGACGAAAGGCCCTCCCACGCTTCACTCCCCCCACATGAAAAACAAATGAATCCCCCACTCCAAGCCCGGCTCCCATCCCGTGATTCAATCGACAATCCATTGTCGCGAAAGTCACGCTGGAGCACTCCACCTATGAAATCATCCACAACATCGAAAAAGAACTCTCCCCCATCCTACTCGACCAATCGCTATGGACAGGTACTTCCCCTTTGCCATTTCGCCGCCCCGCCCTCACCCGCAAGCCACAACCGCGACAAACACATCCTGCTGGTGGACGACGATCCCACCGTGCGCGATTCCCTGAACAACGTGCTCGTCAGCGAAGGCTACCAGGTCATCCCGGCCAGAAACGGCCAGGAAGCCATCGACCTGGCCAACACCGCATCCGTCGACCTCGTGTTGCTCGACCTGAACATGCCGGTCAAAAATGGCTGGGACACCTTTGAGCGACTCACCGCCGAACATCCCCTCATCTCCATCATCATCGCCACCGCCCGCCCGAACCAACTCTTTACATCCGTCAGCGCCGGAGCCGGAGCACTGTTGGAAAAACCAATCGAAATCCCGATGCTGCTGCAAACCATGGAAAAACTTCTGGATGAAACCGCCGAGCAACGACTGGCCCGACTGGCCGGAGAAAATACCGATTTCCACTACACCCCCGCAACAACAGAGCAATGACTCACATTCCAACCCACAGCTTTATTCATCGCGACAGAGTCTCACGGACGTCGCGTGCCGGGTAACCCTTTTAAAAAAATGAAAAACGAAGGATGAAAAAATGAAACAAGGAGGAAATATCGTATGGAGCAACACCGAGCGGATCTGCGCGGTCTGCGGAGAACAAAGACCCCCGGCAGCTGTTGACCGGGACACGGGATTCATCTGCCGGGAATGTTTCCCACACGTCGCAACCGCCGTCCAGTGGATGCACAAAGATTTGGAAACGGCCCCACGACAGTCGAAAAGGAATAGCGACTGAAACCAGGCACTGATTTTGAAAAGGTTAACCGCAAGAGAATTCCCACATCCCGGAGAATATGCCCACAACCACTCTACGTAGCATGAACGATCAATCGCTGCCTTCGACGGAAGGCTGCAGGTGATATCCCATAAGTTGTCCGAAACAAACGATAGAAGTGGCTGAAACTTTCAAAACCACAGTTTAAGGCAATATCCAAAACCGGATCGTCCGATCCTATCAATCGCCCCGATGCATAAGCCATTCGGGCCTCATTGACAAATTCAGTCGGAGTTTTCCCCGTCCACCGTCGCATTTCCCGTGCGACATGCTCGGGGCTCCGTCCAGACAGCCGCGCAAAAAAACGCGTCCCGTGCTGAAAATTCTGTTCCTCGCAGATCTTCCGCATCGTTTCTTTTATCCAACCCGGCATCGCAGGATGAGACGCGGATTCCCTGAAACGAGTCAGAAGTTGAAACAAATTGATTAAAAAACATTCGATCCCAAAACGGCCCCGACGACCTGCCGCGATTTCCTTCGAAATCAGCTCTACCTCTCTCAGACTCCCCTGAGACAACACATACTCCCTCTTTTCAATCGCCCCAGCTTCAAATGAACGGAGCAGGCTGTAGCGACGACTCAAATATTTCCAGGTGACCATGGAGAAGGCGACGTTGACCAAACCCATTTTTCCACCAAAGGCATGTTTGTCCGACGGACGCATAAACGTCAGCACCCCCGGACATAACGGGCGCGCCTGACCATTGACCCAATGAGTACCCTCTCCTTCGATAATCCAGAATACCTCGTAAAAATCATGCTGGTGTGTGTGTTCCGGGCGGGAATTCCGAATCAACACCCGGGCATAGTGGCAACGGTCGCCGGGATGAAGAAAATGAGACAATAAAAGCCTGTTCACCCATATCAATATAAAGCAATAAATCATCATTACAAAGGAAGATATCCGGCCCCCTCATGTGCATGATGACCCCATGATGACCAGCAAGGAACGCATGCTCACAGCTCTCAAGCGCAGCAAACCGGACAGACTCCCCGTCACAATCCACCAATGGCAGGAATTTCACCTCAAAAAATTCATGGGCAATATGGATCAGCTCGAGGCATTCCGTGTAGTGGGGCTGGATGCATCGGTCACCCCGTGGGATGTGATGAAGGCAGAGACATCACCCCATTGGATAACTAGCGTGCAACAAATGGAACAACCAAACCACGGAAGTGCCACCCGGCATAGAATCACAACCCCGAAGGGTGAGCTGACTTTCGTGACTGCCACCAATGAATACACAACCTTTGTCACCGAACATGTCATCAAGACAGAGCAAGATGCTGAAATTTTTCTTAAATACTGGCCGGACACCCACCTCGACCATAAGCATCTCGCCAAGTGGTATGATCGCACCGGGGACGACGGAATCGTACGCGGCTTTGTGGCCAGTTTTGCTCAACCCGGACCGTGGCAGGAATTCTGTGAAATGGTCGGCACACAAGAGGCCATTTTTTGGACTGTGGATGCCCCTGATTTTGTCCACCATTTCCTGTCGGAGCTGACAAAACGCAAGGTAGAATTTGTCCACCGAGAACTTCCCAACGCAAAGTTTGACCTGATTGAACATGGGGGCGGGGCCGCCAGTTCATCCGTAATCAGTCCCACAATGTTTGACGAATTTTGCGTCCCTTACGACCACCAGATTATCACAGCTCTGCACCAGGTCGGGCTACCCGTCTCCTATCATACCTGCGGTGGCATGATGGGAATCCTCGACCATATTCCCCAAAATGGCTGCGATGCCAGCGAAACGCTCAGCCCCCCGGGCGTCGGTGGCGATATTCATCTTAAAAATCGATCAACCGTCAAAAAAATACTGGGCAGCCAAGTCGCCCTGATCGGAGGCATCGATCAGGGAAAACTCCTGACCGAGGGCACGCCTGAACAGATCACGACTGAGGTTCAAGCCTGTTTCGAGACACTTGGGGAAAATGGCGGTTATATTTGTTCCGCAAGCGACCATTTTTTTCATGCTCCCGTTGAAAACCTCAGAGCATTGGCCGCAGCCGGACGCGAATGCAAATACTGAATCGATTATGTCAGTTCGATTTCCTACTTTCAAAATTCCACTCGCCACCAGCCGATGCTGGACAAACCTTCTGAGGAAAGGCTTCGTGAAGGCGCAGGATGGCTTTCCACCCCGTGCAGTGATTGGGAAATAAAAGAGGCGACCCCAGTTTACGCAATTCCTCCACCGTGCGCTCCAACCGTTCCCCGGATGCGGCCAGCAGATGCATGCCCCCATAAACCGCGTGAATCGTTTTCCCATCCGTCAGATTGCGCACATGACGCAAGATGTTGATGATTCCCGCATGGGCACAACCGAGCACGACGCAAACGCCCTCCCTCGACTCAAAATAGACTGAAAGATCGTCCTCCAGCGGGTCCGGTCTCTGCAACGATTCGTCCAAAAAAAACGGGCCGCCCGCATCCTCAAAAGTCGTCACTCTTGGCACATATCCCGTGGTGTAAACACCCGGAATCAACTCCGCCGGATTGGAAATCAGCCTGAGCCTGTCGCCCGGCAAACTTTCCCCTCCCAACCGGCTGAGAAAGGGATGGCTCATCTGCCGTGGTGTGTTGAGCCGGGAGCGGGAAAACTTGGGGGCCAGCGCCGCCGCATGCAGATAGACAGGACAGGTTGAATTTTTTGCCAGAAAATTTTCGAGTCCTCCAACATGGTCGTAGTGACCGTGGCTCAGCAACACGGCATCCACCCGGGAAAGATCCAGGCCGAGCCCCTCGCAGTTGTGGTCAAGAGCCATCCCCTGACCCGTGTCAAAAAGAAGATTTTTTCCCTGCAAACTGACCCACCAGCACAGGCCATGCTCGCCAAGAATCCCCTTCCCTGCCGCCGTATTCTCGCACACCAGCACCAATCTCAGCCCGCCCATATTATGAGCATACGCCAACAATACGCCGCCGCCAGAGAAAAGATTGCTGACGGAGAACCCCCGCTCGTGCTAAATTTTCCGTATGCCAAGACCCTTTTGCCCCAGACGGGTTGCAGCAGAGCCGGATGTGGTTTTCTTCAAACCCGCCGGAATCCCCCTGCACAAACTGAAAATCATCGTACTCGCTCTGGACGAACACGAGGCAGTGCGACTGGCTGATTGTGAAGGACTGGAACATGCCGAAGCCGCAAAACGGATGGATGTCTCACGCCAGACTTTTACCCGCATTGTCCGGGCAGCCCGAAAAAAAATCGCCTGCTTTCTGAGCACGGGCCAGGCGTTAAGCATCAAGGGCGGACCCGTTGTAAAACTGCCGAAACATTCCAAAAAGAATCCGGGAACCTCCGCGAGACGCTTGCTCTCAAAAAAATAAAATGTCTTGGCGTTCGATAATTATGAGCATATGCTCATAATTATGAAAATCGCCGTAGCACTCCACAACGGACAATTGGCCAGTCATTTCAGCGAGGCGGAAGTTTTCGCCGTTTTCCACGTTTCCCAGTTTGACTGCGGCCACCCCGTCTACCGTGTCCGGGGACAAGCAGAACCCCACAGCCACGATGAAAACTCTCCCCATCACGACAACCACGAAGACGTGATCCAGACGCTCAAGGAATGTTGCGCCGTCATCGTAGGTGGAATGGGACACCGTGCCGCTGCAGCCCTCCAAAACAGCGGCATTGAGCCAGTCATCTCAAAAGAGTTCAACCAACCGGATGTTTTGGTCGAGAAATTCACGGCAGGCACCCTTTCCCGAGGCGCCTTCCACAAATGCTGTCACGGCTAACAAAAACCGCCCGCTCCGGATGAACCAGAACGGGCGGAAATTTTGACAACCAAGCTGAAGACTCAGCTTGCCAGCGGTGCCGGGATGTCGGGGAGGATGCGTTTGGCCATGGCGGTCTGATCCTGCTCTTCCTGCTGGACCAGTGGCTGGCCGATGCGTTCGCCCAATTCCACGAGCTTGATGCGGCGGTAGGTCGGGAAGCCGGTTCCCGCCGGGATCAAATGTCCCATGATGACGTTTTCCTTGAATCCCCGGAGATTGTCGACGCGGCCAAGCGTGGCGGCGTCGGTGAGGACACGGGTGGTATCCTGGAAGGACGCTGCGGAGATGAAGCTCTCCGTTTCGAGTGAAGCCTTCGTGATGCCGAGGAGTACCGGACTGGCCTCGGCGGGCTTGCCGCCCTTGGCTTCGATGCGACGGTTTTCTTCCTCAAACATGAGACGGTCAATCTGCTCACCCCAGAGGAACACGGTATCGCCCGGTTCGTTGATCTTCACCTTCCGCAACATCTGGCGGACGATGATTTCAATGTGCTTGTCATTAATTTCAACACCCTGGAGGCGATAAACTTCCTGCACTTCGTTGACGAGATATTCCTGTAGTTCCTGCGGTCCGCAGACGTCGAGGATTTCGTGAGGAACGACGGGGCCTTCGGTCAACTGCTGTCCCTTGCGCACAAAGTCGCCCTTGTAGACGATCAGGTGCTTGTTCAGCGGGATCAAGTGCTCTTCTTCGTCACCGGTCTCCTGATCCTTGATGATGAGTCGGCGTTTACCGCGAATATTACCGGCGAGATCGATGATTCCGTCAATCTTGGCGATTTCAGCGGCATCTTTCGGACGACGCGCTTCGAACAATTCGGCGACGCGCGGAAGACCACCGGTGATGTCCTTCGTCTTGGTCACTTTGCGCGGGGTCTTGGCCATGCGCTGACCGGCCTGCACTTTCTGGCCGGCCTTGACTTCAACGTGGGCACCTGCGGGAATGCTGTAGGATGCAATGGCTTCATCACTCTCATTCAGAATGACGATCTGGGGATGGAGGTCTTCCTTGTGTTCGATGATGACAGTGCCAGTGACTTTCGTGTCCTGGTCGAATTCCTTCTTCATCGTCACACCTTCGATAATGTCACGGAATTCCACTTTACCGGCCTTCTCCGTGAGAATCGGCACGTTGTAGGGATCCCATTGGACGAGGTTTTGCGCCTTCTTGACTTTTTCTCCGTCAGCAGCCGAAATCACAGCGCCGATGACGATCGAATAGTTCTCCAGTTCGCGGCCTTCGGCATCGTGGATGCTCAGGTTTCCGTTCTTGTTCAGAACGATGTACTGATTTTCCAGCGATTTGACGACTTTCAGGTCGTGGTAACGGACAAAGCCGTCCGACTTGGCCTTGATGAGAGGTTGCTTGAAGACCTGAGCTGCGGTACCACCGATGTGGAAGGTACGCATGGTGAGCTGGGTGCCGGGTTCGCCGATACTCTGCGCGGCGATGATGCCGACAGCCTCACCAAGTTTGCATCTCTTGTTCGTGGCGAGGTTCTGCCCATAGCACTTGGCGCAGACGCCGCGACGGGTTTCACAGGTGAGAACGGAACGGATCCGCACGCGCTCCTGACCGATGGAGTCGATGAGCTTGGACTTCTTTTCGTCGACCAACTCACCGGCGGTGACAACAACCTTGCCTGTGGCGGAATCAACGATGTCATCACACGAAGTACGGCCAACGACGCGATCTGCGAGGGAGACGATTTCGTCTTCGCCTTCATAGATGGCCTTGACCCAGATGCCTTTGACGGTCTGACAATCTTCTTCACTGATGATGACGTCCTGAGCCACGTCGACGAGTTTGCGGGTCATGTAACCGGAGTCGGCGGTCTTCAACGCGGTATCAGCCAGCCCCTTGCGGGCGCCGTGCGTGCTGATGAAGTATTCCAACACGGAAAGACCTTCGCGGAAGCTGGAAATGATGGGACGCTCGATGATTTCACCGGAGGGCTTGGCCATCAGACCGCGCATACCGGCAAGCTGGCGCACCTGGTTGCGGTTACCACGGGCACCGGAATCGACCATGATATAGACGGGGTTGAACTCCTCCCGTCCGTGGTTGAATTCCAGAGTACGGAGCATGGCGTTGGAAATTTCGTCCGTCGCCTGTGTCCAGATGTCGACAATCTTGTTGTACCGTTCACCGTCGGTGATGGCACCCATGCGGTACTGCTTTTCAACCGTTCCGACCAGGCCCGTGGCACGCTGGATGACCGCCGGTTTTTCATCGGGGATGATCATGTCGTCGATACCAATGGAGACTCCGGCCTTCGTCGCTTCGGTGAAGCCGAGACGCTTCAGGCGATCCAGGGCTCGGATGGTTTCCGCATGTCCGGAAAACTGGTAGCAGCGCAGGATGACGTCGCCGAGGGCTTTCTTGCCGATGGGTTTGTTGATAAAGCCGAGTTCCTTCGGCCAGATGCTGTTGAAGAGCACGCGGCCGGAAGTGGTTTCGATGACGGACTTTGTCTTGTCGCCGAAGTGGGTGTCCTTCCCGCGATCCGGGTTCCGGAGATAAATCAGATCATGAGTCTTGAAGACACCATCCGCCATGGCAAAGATCACTTCCTCCAAGTCGTTCATCAAGGGCATGCGTTTTTTCTTGTCCTTGGCGGTGCGAGGCTTGGGGTTTTGAGTGATGTAGTAGGAGCCCAGGGTGATGTCCTGTGAAGGAGTCGTGATCGGGCGTCCGTTCGAAGGGCCGAAGATGTTGTTCGGAGCCAGCATGAGGATGCGGGCTTCGAGCTGGGCCTCGACCGAGAGCGGCACGTGCACGGCCATCTGATCACCGTCAAAGTCGGCGTTGTAGGCGGTACAAACGAGGGGATGGATGCGGAGGGCGTCACCTTCGATGAGTTTCGGCTCAAAGGCCTGTACCGAAAGGCGGTGCAGGGTGGGGGCGCGGTTGAGAAGGACGGGATGCTCGCGCGTCACGTCTTCCAAAATATCCCACACAACGGGATCGCGGCGTTCAATGAGTTTTTTCGCGCTGCGCACGGTGTGAACGTGGCCCATCTCCTTCAGACGGCGGATGATGAAGGGCTCGAACAGGACGAGGGCCATCTTCTTCGGCAGACCGCACTGGTGAAGTTCCAGCTCGGGGCCGATGACGATGACGGAACGACCGGAGTAATCGACGCGCTTTCCGAGAAGGTTCATGCGGAAACGGCCACTCTTTCCCTTGAGCATGTCGGACAGGGACTTGAGGGGACGGTTTCCGGCTCCGGTGACGGGACGACCGTGGCGACCGTTGTCGAGGAGGGCGTCAACCGCTTCCTGCAACATCCGTTTTTCGTTGCGGATGATGACTTCGGGCGTCTTGAGCTGAAGGAGGTTCCGCAAACGGTTGTTGCGGTTGATGACTCGACGATAGAGATCGTTCAGGTCAGACGTGGCAAAGCGGCCACCTTCCAGCGGAACGAGCGGGCGGAGATCGGGCGGAATGACGGGAAGTTTTTCCAGGATCATCCACTCGGGGCGGGAGAAAGATTGGGAAAAGCCCCCGACGAGTTTCAGGCGCTTGGCGATTTTTTTACGGAGCTGCTTGCTCTTGGTCGCCTGCATCTGCACTTCCAAATCGGAAGCGGTCTGAGGGAGATCGACTTTCTTCAGGCACTCGCGGATGGCTTCAGCACCCATGCGGGCGGAGAAGCTGTCACCGTACTGTTCCTGCGCTTCACGATATTCCGTTTCACTCAGGAGTTGCTTGTATTTGAGGGGCGTGTTGCCGGCATCCGTGACGAGGTAGTCCTCATAGTAGATGACCCGCTCCAGTTCGCGGGCGGTCATGTCCATCATGAGTCCGATGCGGCTGGGCATGCACTTGAAGAACCAGATGTGGGAGACGGGTACGGCGAGGTCGATGTGGCCCATGCGCTCACGACGGACTCGGGCCAGGGTGACTTCGACGCCGCAACGATCGCAGATGACGCCTTTGTATTTGATGCGCTTGTATTTTCCGCAGGCGCACTCGTAATCCTTTGTCGGGCCGAAAATGCGCTCGCAGAACAAGCCACCTTTTTCAGGTTTGAATGTCCGGTAATTGATCGTTTCGGGGTTTTTCACTTCGCCCTTGCTCCAGGAGAATATGGTCTCCGGAGATGCGACGGTGATGGCCACCCGGTCGAATCCTACTGCCTTCTCGAATCCGAGGATTTCACGGGCTTCGCGTGTTGACTGGATTTCTCTGCTCATAATGTATGCTCTCTGTGTCCGCTCTGTATTCAGTGATGAATCTGCCTATCAAGCTGCTGTCGGTTCCTGATCCATGATGTTGGAGCGCTCGCCGACTTTTACGTCGAGGCAGAGGCTCTGCATCTCCTTGATCAAGACATTGAATGACTCGGGAGTACCGGCTTCGAGGGAGTTGTCTCCCTTGACGATGCTCTCGTAAATCTTCGTGCGTCCCGGAACATCGTCCGATTTGACGGTGAGAAGTTCCTGAAGAGTGTAAGCGGCACCATAAGCTTCCATGGCCCACACTTCCATTTCTCCGTAACGCTGACCGCCGTACTGGGCCTTGCCGCCGAGCGGTTGCTGGGTGACGAGGGAATACGGGCCGACGGCGCGGGCGTGAATCTTGTCCGCGACGAGATGGTGCAACTTCATCATGTAGATGTAACCGACGACGATGCGCTGATCGAAACGCTCACCCGTACGACCGTCGCACAGGTAGCTCTTTCCGTCTTCATCACGACCCGATTCCTTCAGGAACTTGCGGATGTCCTTTTCGGCAATTCCGTCAAACACGGGGGTGGCGACCTTGAAGCCGAGGATTCTCGCGGCGATTCCAAGGTGGGTTTCCAGCACCTGCCCGACGTTCATTCGGGAAGGGACACCGAGGGGATTCAACACGATGTCGACGGGCGTGCCATCCGGAAGGAAGGGCATGTCCTGATCGGGAACGATCTTGGCGACGACACCTTTGTTTCCGTGGCGACCGGCCATCTTGTCACCGACGGAGAGCTTCCTCTTCGAGGCGACGTAGACTTTCACCATCTTGATGATGCCGGGATCGACATCGTCACCCGACTCGATGCGGTCCATCTCGACCTCGCGCTCATTCTCCAACTGGGAGAATTTGCTCTCGAAGGCACTGATGATTTCACGAATCTTGATGCGGATGGGGCTCGGGTCGATCTCGATGTGATCGTACACGGAAGCCATCTTGCGCAGAAGGGTCTTGGTGATCTTGCGGTTGGCGGGAATGATGATTTCACCCGTCTCGGCATTGACGACATCGAGCGGAATTTTTTCATTCAGCAGGATATTGGAAAGCGCCTGGGTGAGTTCTTCCAGAAGTTCGGACTTCTTCTTGTCATACTTGTCATGAATGGCCTTCGACTGGCGCTTGGCCTCCGTCTGGGTCAGTTTTTGCTGAACCGGCTTGGTATTGCCGCTGGTCACCTTGACATCCATGACGATGCCGTAGGTGCCGGAGGGCACGACGAGGGATGAGTCCTTCACGTCCGCCGCTTTTTCACCGAAGATGGCGCGCAGGAGGCGTTCTTCGGGGGCGAGTTCAGTCTCGCTCTTCGGGGTGATCTTGCCGACGAGCATGTCGCCGGGGCCGACTTCCGCACCGATGCGGACAACGCCGTCCGGGCCGAGGTTCTTCAGGGCTTCGTCACCGACGTTGGGAATATCACGGGTGATTTCCTCAGGGCCGAGCTTCGTGTCGCGGGCGGAGATTTCAAATTCCTCAATGTGGATCGAGGTGAAAATGTCATCCCGGACGATGCGCTCGCTGATGAGAATGGCGTCTTCAAAGTTATATCCGTTCCACGGCATAAAGGCGACGAGGACGTTCCGGCCCAGTGCCAGTTCGCCATTATCGGTGCAGGGCCCGTCGGCGATGACCTGACCCTTCGCGACTTTTTGACCTTTGCGGACGATGGGACGCTGGTTGACACAGGTGCCGTTGTTGGAGCGCATGAACTTGCGAAGTTCATATGAGAAAACTCCGTTCTCAGGATCATGCTTGACCTTTTTCGGCATCTCACCGTCTGCGGTGATCGTGATGCGGTCTGCCGCAACGGAGGCGACTTTTCCGGCGCCTTCCGAAATGATCATGGCACAACTGTCGCGGGCCACCTTGGCTTCCATGCCGGTGCCGACGAGCGGCGCGTCCGTGAGGAGCAGCGGCACGCCCTGGCGTTGCATGTTCGATCCCATGAGGGCGCGGTTGGCGTCGTCATGTTCGAGAAAGGGAATCAATCCCGCCGCGACGGAAACAAGCTGTTTCGGCGAAACGTCCATGTAGTGGACTTTGTCCGGATCGACTTCGGTGAACTCGCCGTTGTACCGGACGGAAACCTTGACACCGTCGAATGCTCCGTTGCTCTTCAGCGGGACATTGGCCTGGGCGATGATGAAGTTTTCTTCCTGATCGGCGGTGAGGTATTCGATGGTCTCGCCGACCTTGCCGTCCACAACCTTGCGGTACGGAGTTTCGATGAAGCCGAATTCGTTGATCCGGGCATACGAGGAGAGCGAGGAGATCAAACCGATGTTCGGGCCTTCCGGCGTCTCAATCGGGCAGATGCGACCATAGTGCGAGGGGTGAACGTCGCGGACTTCAAATCCTGCGCGGTCACGACTCAAGCCCCCTGGCCCAAGGGCCGAAAGACGGCGCTTATGGGTCATTTCGGAGAGCGGATTGGTCTGGTCCATGAGCTGCGAGAGCTGGCTGCGACCAAAGAAATCGCGAATGACGGCGGAGAGCGCCTTCGGGTTGATGAGCTTTTGCGGAGTCATCCCCTCGGTGTTCACGTCAAACAACGTCATGCGCTCCTTGACGAGACGTTCCGTGCG
>Ga0187810_10000158_pt1 | contig 31219 bp, 28 predicted proteins | sample NC_wetland_sal_i_9_FD_132963 | JGI IMG/M metagenome (GOLD analysis project Ga0187810, IMG submission 132963) | Wetland sediment microbial communities from Neuse River Estuary, North Carolina, USA - ASW_5 | ecosystem: Environmental > Aquatic > Freshwater > Wetlands > Sediment | place: USA: North...
TCTGGACGTAGTGCTTCACGCCCGCCTCGAGTTCGGTCGATGGCCGGCCGTAACCGGCGGCCCGCAGCCGCGCCATCTTGGCCTCGGTGAAATACTGGTACTTGTCGCGGATCTCCGCCGGCGTATCGATGAATTCGATCTTGGGCTCCTTGCCCAGCGCGCGGAAAACCGCCGCCGCCAGATCGGCGAAGCTGCGCGCCTTGCCGCTGCCCGAATTGAAGATGCCGTTGACGCCGGGATGGTCGTAAAGCCACAGCATCATGGCGACGCAATCATCGACATAGACGAAATCGCGCTTCTGCCCGCCGTCGGGATAGGCCGGGTTGTGCGACTTGAAGAGTCTCGCCGCCTCGCCGGCCAAGGCCCGCGGGAAGATATGCGCCACCACGCTCTTCATCGCGCCCTTGTGATACTCGTTGGGCCCGTAGACGTTGAAGAATTTGAGCCCGGCCCATTGCTTCGGCCGCGGCGCGTTGGAGGCGGCCAGGCGCGCGACGCGGCGGTCGAACATGTGCTTCGACCAGCCATAGGCGTTCAAGGGCCGGAGCTTGGCCAGCGCGACCGGCGCGTTGTCGTCGTCGAAACCGGCGCTGCCGTCGCCGTAGGTGGCCGCCGAGGAGGCGTAGATCAGCCGCGCCTGATGCGCGGTGCACCAATCCCACAGGCGCTGCGACAGGGTGAAGTTCGAGGCCACCACCAGATCGACGTCGCGCTCGGTGGTGGCGGAGATCGCGCCCATGTGGAAAACCGCGTCGATCTTGCCGGCATTGGCGTCGAGAAAAGGGAACAACCCCTCGGGAGAAATGATCCCGGCCAGTTCGCGCTTCGCCAGATTGCGCCACTTGTCGCCGTCGCCGAAGATGTCGCAGACCACGATATCGCCTTGGCCCCGCGCCTCCAGCGCCGCGACCAGATTCGAGCCGATGAAGCCGGCGCCGCCGGTGACCAGGATCATGGCCGGTGTTATAGGCGCTGGGCTTCCATGCTCACAAGATGCTAGGTTCCGGGCATGCAAAGCGAGAACCGCCTGCTCGAGGATTTGGCCCGCGTGGCCCAGGGCGCGGCCGGCGCCTTCGCCGGCATGCGCGAGGAACTGGAGACGCGCCTCAAGGAACATGCCGAGCGCCTGCTGTCGCGCATGCATCTGGTGCGGCGCGAGGAATTCGACGCCGTCCAGGCCATGGCCGCCAAGGCGCGCCGGGCGCAGGAGGTGCTGGAGGGCCGGGTATCCGCGCTCGAAGCCCGGCTCGGCCGCAAGCCTCGGAAAAAGCTCGCCCGCAAGGCCAAGTCCAAGCCGCGCGCCGCCGCCGAGCCGCCCAAAACCATCCCCTGATTCCTCCCCTGATTCCGCGTTTTGTGACGCATTCGAGGCTTGCCTCGGCTCGAAAGGCTTTGGCAGATTACCGCTAGTGGTGGGGCGGGGTTATTCATACTACATCTGCGAATCCCCGCATTTCCGGCCCAGAATGGGCCCCTTCGGAGGGCGCCCCCAAGGAGTGTGGATGACCGCGCTGTCGATCGAAACCCGTACCGCCCCCGTCAACCCGATCGATCTGGTCGAGGAGATCGTCCAGTCCAATTCCTGGCCGCATGACCGCGCCAGCGACGAGGAGCTGGTGGTCGAGGTGGCGGGGCGCTGGTGCGCCTACCGCATGCAATTCGTGTGGGAACGCGCCGTCAACGCGCTGCAATTCTCCTGCGCCTTCGAGATGCGGGTGCCGCGCGTGCGCCGCATCGCCATCAACGAGCTGCTGGCCGCGGTCAACGAGCGGCTGTGGATCGGGCATTTCGACGTCGCCGACGACCAGTCGCCGTCTTTCCGCCAGGGCGTGCTGTTGCGCGGCGCGCAAGGCGCCTGCGTCGAGCAGATCGAGGATCTGGTCGACATCTCGCTCACCGAATGCGAGCGCTTCTATCCCGCCTTCCAGCTCGTGGTCTGGGGCGGCAAGCCGGCCAAAGAGGCGATCGCCTCGGCGATGATCGATCCGATCGGCGAGGCGTGACCAAGACCCGCCCGGCGCGCGGCGCCGCGTCCATCCTGCTGGTCGGTTGCGGCAAGATGGGCGGCGCGCTGCTCGCGGGGTGGAAGACGAATCGCATCCCCGGCCCCTTCCACGTGGTCGAGCCCAAGCCGGCGCGTCGCATCAAGGGCGCGTTTTATTATGCCGCCCCGGAAAAACTTCCCGCCCGATTGGCGCCCGTTGCGGTGGTGCTGGCGGTGAAACCGCAGATGTTCGACCAGGTTCTGCCCTATTACCGGCGCTTTGCATCATCCGGCGCGGTTACGCTTTCGATCGCCGCTGGCAAGACGATTTCCGCGATCACGCGCAGCCTCGGACCCGAAGCCGCCATCGTGCGCGCCATGCCCAACACGCCGGCGGCGATCGGCCGCGGCATGGCGGTGGCTTGCGCCGGGCCCGGCGTGACGCGTTCGGCGCGCGCGTTGTGCGGGAGGCTGCTGGCGGCGGTGGGCGAAATCGCCTGGGTCGAGGACGAGGCCTTGCTCGATCCGGTGACCGCGGTTTCGGGCAGCGGCCCGGCCTATGTGTTCCTGCTGATCGAGGATCTGGCCAAGGCGGGCGAAGCGGCCGGCCTGCCGGCCGATCTGGCCGAAAAGCTGGCGCGCGCCACCGTTTCCGGCGCCGGCGAGCTGGCGCGGCTCTCCGCCGAAAGCGCCGCCGCCTTGCGCGATTCCGTGACCAGCCCGGGCGGCACGACGCGCGCCGCGCTCGACGTGCTGATGGCGCCCGACGGGCTCGAATCCTTGCTGCGGCGCGCGGTCGCGGCGGCAACCAAACGCTCGCGCGAATTGGCGGGCTAAGCCGGCCGCGTTCGAGGGTTTTGGTTTAAAGGCCAGACCGTGCGATAATGCGGCCCATGCCGCCCCGGAAGAAAAAAGCCTCCTCATCCGCCCGCTCCTCCGCCCGCTCCGCCCCCCGCGGCGGCGATCCCCAAGCCCGCGTGGTCGATGCCGCCTTGAAGCTCGCAGCATCCAAGGGCTGGCGGGGCGTCTCCTTGGCCGAGATCGCTTCCGAGGCGCGGCTGTCGCTGGCCCAGCTCCACGCCCTTTATCGCGGCAAGCCGATGATCCTCGCCGCCTGCCTGCGGCATTTCGACCAAGCGGCGCTGGCGGGCCCCCAGCCCGGCACCAAGGACAAAAAGCGCGACGTGTTGTTCGACGTGCTGATGCGGCGATTCGATGCGTTGCAGCCTTACCGCCCGGCGGTGGCCGCCATGCTCCGCGACAGCATCGGCGACCCGGCCGCGCTTTTGGGCTTCAAGCGGCTGCTGGTGTCGATGGGCTGGATGCTCGAAGCCGCCGGGGTTTCGAGCGCGGGCTTGGCCGGCAAGGCGCGGCGCAAGATTCTGGCCCTGGTCTATCTCTCCGTTCTCCTCGTGTTCCTGAACGACAAGAGCGAGGATCTGGCCAAGACCATGGCCGCGCTCGACCGCCGCCTGACCCTCGTCCAGGCCTGGCTGGGTCTTTAGCCATCGCCGCGATTCGGCCTGTAAGGGTCCCGAATCGGGCCAAGACCGGCCTTTTGCCGGAATTAAGGTAATTTTATTGCATTGCGATAGTTTTACCTAAGGGCCCTCGAAAAGGGCTTGACGGGGTGGGCTATATGTCCCATATTTGCGATTGTGCAGTGCAACATAAACGCTGCGAACTCTTTCGTGAAGACCCGAACTCCGCTCTCTAACCCAAGGATGGATATCATGGACGGCAGACTCAATTTCCTCGACACCGACTTCAGCAAGGCGTTTGCCGGCTTCACGTTGCCCGGCTTCGACGCCGAATCCGTGCTCGCCAGCCAGCGCAAGAACGTCGAAGCGCTGACCCAGGCCAACCAGCTTGCCGCCGAAGGGCTGCAGGCGGTCGCCAAGCGCCAGGTCGAAATCGCCAAAGAGGCGATCGAAGAGGCCTCGACGCTGCTGCGCGACATCACCCAGCCGAGCGCTCCCGAGGACCGCATCGCCAAGAACGCCGATCTGCTCAAGCAGGCGTTCGAGAAGGGCCTCGCCAACGCCCGCGAACTCACCCTCACCCTCGCCAAGGCACAGACCGAGGCGTTCGACGTGATCACCAAGCGCGTCGCCGAGGGCTTCGAGGAAATCCGCGACACGGTCAAGAGCCGCGCCGCGAAGTAACTCTCGGAATCGTTTTCGATCTCTAGAGCAGGGCCGCCCCGATGGGGCGGCCCTATTCGCTTATGGGGTCGCTGGACCGTCGGGGCTATACCGTCAGGGTCAGCCCGTCGCGCGCGGTCTCGATCTCGATTTCGGCAAGCTTCGCCAGCATGTCGGGATTCATGTGGGTCAGGATGACGCGTTTGGCGCCCAGCGCGGGCAGAGTCTGCTTGAGCGGCAAATAGGCCAGATGGCCTTTGACCGGCTTTTCATAGGAGCTGCATTCGCAGATGAACAGATCGGATCCTTGCGCGGCTCGGGCCAGATCGTCGCTCCAGGCGGTGTCGCCGGAATAGGTCACCACCTTGCCATCGCATTCGAAGCGCAGCGAGAAGCACGGATTTCCACCCGCCGAATGCATGGCGGTAAAGGGCGTGACGGCGAATCCCTCGCCCCGGTGGCGCCGCCCCGCCGCGAGTTCGGCGGTTTCGATGGCGAATTTGAGCGCGACCGACGAGGAGCCGGGGAACAGCGCCTCGCGCAGATCCCGCAGGCGTTGGGGGAATCCTTCCGGCCCCCAGATGAAGAAAGGCCGGATGCGCTTGCTCATCAGCTGCGCATCCAGCAGCAGGAATGGCAAGCCGCCGAAATGGTCGCCATGCAGATGGGTGAACACCACGCCGTCGATGCCGTTCAAATCGAATCCTGCGCGTTTGAGCGCGACCAGCGTGCTGGCGCCGCAATCGATCAAAAAGCGCGTCTTTGCCCCCGCCACCAGGAAACAGGTGTTGAACCGCCCGCCGCTGCCGAAGGCGTCGCCGCTGCCGATGAAGGTCACGTCCATGAACGGAAGCCGGCGCCTATTTTGGCAGACGCAGCCGGGCGCGCAACCCGCCCTGCGGCGAATCCTCGAGCAGGATGTTGCCGCCATGGCCGCGCGCCACGTCGCGGGCGACGGCGAGACCCAGCCCGGTGCCGCCGGTTTCGGGATTGCGCGAAGGTTCGAGGCGGAAGAAGGGGCGGAACACGTTCTCGCGCTCGGCGGGCGGGATGCCCGGGCCGTCGTCGTCGACCAGCACCTCGACCGCGTTTTTGCCTTCGATCAACGTCACCCAGACATGCTTGCCGTAGCGCCGCGCATTGGCGATCAGATTGCCGAGGCAGCGCCGCATGGCGTCGGGGCGCAGCGGCAGAATGCAGCTCCCGGGCAGCGCCAGCAGCACCGGCGTGCCCGCCCGCCCCAAGGCGTTGACGGCGTCGTTGACCAGCACGGACAGGTCGCTCGAGCGCGTCTCCTCGGTGCCCTCGCCGCGGGCGAAGTCGATATAGCCCTTCAGCATGCGTTCCATGGTGGCGAGATCGGATTTGAGCTCGGCGGATTTGGCGTCGTTCTTCTGCAGCTCGAGCGCGAGCCGCATGCGCGTCAGCGGCGTGCGCAAATCGTGCGACACCCCGGCCAGCATCTCGGTGCGCTGGGTGATCTGGCGCTGGATGCGCTCGCGCATTTTGAGGAAGGCGGCCCCGGTCTGGCGCACCTCGGTCGCGCCCTCGAGCTTGAAATTGGGCACGTCGCGCCCCTTGCCGAAATCGTCCACCGCGACCGCGAGCCGGCGCAGCGAGCGGACCTGGTTGCGCATGAACAGCGCGGCCACGCCCATCAGCACCAGGGACGAGCCCACCATCCACATCATGAAGATGTAGGTCGTGGGCGTGAACAGGCGCTTCTTCGGCACCGCCACTTCCATCACCCCGTCGCCGGTCTGGATCGAAACCAGGAAGTCGCGCGGGTCGAAATCGCCGTCGATCTGGAACGGCAACCCCAGGCGCTGCGAGATCGCGTCGGCGAGATATTCGTCCATCCGGCCGGTGGTCGCGCGCCGCATGCCCTTGGGCAGGGTTTCGCCGGGCCGGAAGCCGTAATAGAGTTCGGTGTCGGCCAGCGCGCGCTCGAACACGATCCGGCGCTCGCGCTGGTTGTCGGCGATGGACAGCGAATCGAGGGTCAACGCGATATCGGCCGCGACCGAGGCGGACAGCCGCCGCGCCACCGTGTCCCAATGCCGGTCGTAGAACACCCAGGTGGCGATGATCTGGGCCAGCACCAGCGGCAGCACCAGGATCAGCAGCGAGCGGCCGTAAAGCGAGCGCGGCAGCACGCGCTTGAACCAGCGCCGGTGGCTGTCGGCGCCGGCCGCGCGCAATTCCGCCCCCGTCGCCGCCGGCTCGGCGAACAGCGGCGGCGCGTCCGACCCGCGTTCAATCGGGCTTGAGGACATAGCCCGTGCCTCTCACGGTTTGCAGATAACGCGGAAACTTGGAATCGCGCTCGATCTTGCGCCTGAGCCGCGTCATTTGCACGTCGACATTGCGCAAATTGCCGCTGAACTGAGCCGCCTTGGCGAGCTCCTCGCGCGACACCGCCTGGTTCGGCCGGATCGCCAGCGTCATCAGCAGCGCCTGCTCGGCGCTGGTGAGCTTCACCGGATCTCCTTCGCGGTAAAGCTCGCCGCGCTTCAAGTCGAGCCGGCAAGGCCCGAGCCGCAGCTCGCCGGTCTTTTCCGGCATCGCGGCCGCGCGGGTGAGCACGTTCTTGACGCGCAACACCAGCTCGCGCGGCTCGAACGGCTTGACCAGGTAATCGTCGGCGCCGCGCTCGAGCCCGTTGATGCGGTCCTCGCTCTCGGCCCGGGCGGTCAGGAGCAGGATCGGAATCCGGCTGGTTTCCCTGAGGCTGCGCGTCAGGGAAAAGCCGTCCTCGCCCGGCATCATCACGTCGAGGATCAGCAGGTCGAAATCGAGGCCCTTGATCTTGGCGCGCGCCTCGGCCGCGTCGCCCGCGGTGGTGACGCGGAAGCCCTGGTCGACCAGATAGCGCTTCAGCAAATCCCTGAGCCGCGCATCGTCGTCGATCACCAGCAGATGGGGCTCGGTCATCAAGCTGGCGGGTTCAGCGCGGGCCGTCATTGGCGCGCTCCGGCCGCGCAGGCTGCGCATTCCGCTCGAAGCGCCGGCGGTCGGCCTGGCCGCCAATGATGCCGGTCATCACCTTGCGGAAGCCTTCGGCCGCCTGCGCCCCCGCTTCGCGATAGGCCCGGGCGATGCGCTGGCGCTGCAGTTCCGACAATTGCCGCTCGAGTTCGATGCCCTTCTCGGTCAATTCCAGCAGCCGCTGGCGGCGGTCGCTTCTGCCGGGTTTCTGGAAAATGAATCCCTGCAACACCAGCTGCCCCAGCACGCGCGACAGACTCTGCTTGGTGATGCGCAGGATGCCCAAGAGGTCGCCGACGCTCATCTGCGGGTGGCGGCCGACGAAATAGATCACGCGGTGATGCGCCCGGCCGAAACCGTAGCGCGCCAGCATGGCGTCGGCCTCGGCGGTGAAGTCGCGATAGGCGAAATACAGCAGCTCGATGCCCTGGCGCAGTTCCTCCTCGCGGAGGAACGGAAGGTTGGCGGCGGATTTTACGTCAGCCATGTTGACTAATTTACGCGGAAACCGTTATATCGGGAAGCGCCTTCGGCCATAATCGCACAGAATCAAGCGGGCCGGTGAAGCCGCGCGAAGCTCGTTCGAGGAAACCCCGGGAAACCCATGGCTGCCAGCCTCATCCCCTATGACGACCGCGACGGCTCGATCTGGTTCGACGGCAAGCTGGTGCCCTGGCGCGACGCCAAGATCCACGTCCTGACCCATGCGCTGCATTACGCCAGCGCGGTGTTCGAGGGCGCGCGCGTCTATGGCGGCCGGGTCTTCAAGCTCAAGGAGCATTCGCAGCGCCTGATCGACAGCGGCCGCATCCTGGGCTTCGAGATTCCCTGGACCCTCGAGCAGATCATGGCGGCGGCGAATGAATCCGTGCGCGCCAACGCCATCAAGGACGGCTATCTGCGGCCGATCGCCTGGCGCGGGCCGGAGCAGATGGGCGTCTCGGCGCAACAGACCAAGATCCACATGGCGGTCGCGGTGTGGGATTGGGGCGCCTATTTCTCGCCCGAGGCGCGGTTGAAGGGCATCCGCATGGCCTGGGCCAAGTGGGCGCGGCCCGCGCCCAACAGCGCGCCGACCAAGGCCAAGGCGGCCGGGCTTTACATGATCTGCACGCTCTCCAAACACGCCGCCGAGGCCGAGGGCTACGAGGACGCGCTGATGCTCGACTGGCGCGGCCGCCTCGCCGAGGCCACCGGCGCCAATCTCTTCCTCGCCATCAACGGCGAACTCCACACGCCCACGCCCGATTGCTTCCTGGACGGCATCACCCGCCGCCACGTGATCGGCTTGGCCAAGGCGCGCCAGCTCAAGGTGATCGAGCGCGCCATCATGCCCGAGGAACTGGCCAAGGCGCAGGAAGTGTTCCTGACCGGCAGCGCCGCCGAGATCACGCCGGTGCGCGAGATCGGCCAGTACAAATTCACCCCCGGCGCCATCACCAAGGCGCTGATCGAGGAATTCGACCGCTCGGTGCGCGCCCCCGAAAAGGCGAGCGCGGCCTAATCATCCAAGCGCTGGATAAGCGTTGTGCGCCCTTCGACGGGGCTCAGGGTGAGGCGATTTTCTTAATGCCATCGACAATATTTCCTCACCCTGAGCTTGTCGAAGGGTGAAGGGCGCAGGATGGCCGTGCAGCGTTAGGACTTCACCCAGCGCTTCGCCGCCTGGTCGTCGGACGTTTGCGCTTCGACCCAGCGTTCGCCTTGCGCCGTTTCCTCGAGCTTCCAGAACGGCGCCTTGGTCTTGAGCCAATCGACCAGGAACTCGTTGGCGGCGAAGGCGTCGGCGCGGTGCGAGGCGGCGGTCACCACCAGCACGATGCGCTCGCCCGGCAGCAATTTGCCGTAACGGTGGACGATCAGCGAGGCTTCGAGTTTCCAGCGCTTGTTGGCCTCGGCTTCGATCGCTTCTAGCTCCTGCTCGGTCATGCCGGGATAATGTTCGAGGGTCATCGACCGGACCCCATCCGCGCCGCCGCGCACCGTGCCGATGAAGCTCACCACGCCGCCGATCGCGGTCTTGCCGCTTGTGAGCGTCTCGATCTCGCGCCCGGCGTCGAAATCCCCGATTTGCACCCGGATCATATCTCGCCTCAGCCGCCGGTCACGGGCGGGAAGAGCGCGATCTCGTCGCCCGGCTTGACCGCGAAATCCCAGCCCACATAACGGCGGTTGACCGCGACGCGCAAGGTCCGGCGATCCTTCAAGGCCTCGGCGAAGCCCGGCCCCCGCGTCTTGAGCCAATCGACCAGGGCGCCTGCCGTGGCCACGCCCGCCGGCAAATCCAGCGTTTCCTCGGCCTTGCCGATCTTGGTCTTGAGCCAAGCGAAATAGAGCAATTTCATAAGGCTCACTTAGGCCGCTGTGCGGCGGCTTGCAATAGCTACGCGATCACTTCGCTGAAGGGCAGGAAATCGACCAGGGAACCCAGCTCGACATGCGACACGCCCTCGCCGATCTGCACCAGCCCGTCCGATTCCACCATCGAGGTCAGGATGCCGGCGCCGTCACGCGGGAATTTCTCCGCCACCCAGAAGCCGTCGCCGCCGCGCTTGAGACGCGCGCGCAGATATTCGGTGCGGCTGCCCTTTTTCTCGTAAGCGAAGCCCGAAGCCACGCGGTAAAGCCGCGGCGGCGCATCCTCGGCGCCCGACAAGATCAGGATCAGCGGCCGCGCCAGCAGCAGGAAGGTCACCATCATCGCCACCGGGTTGCCCGGCAAGCCCATGAACGGCACCTTCCCCAACTGGCCCATCGCCACCGGCCGTCCGGGCTTGATGGCGAGGCGCCAGAAATGCAGCTTGCCCAGCGCCTCGACCGCCGCCTTGACGTGGTCCTCCTCGCCGGTCGACACGCCGCCCGAGGTCAGCACCAGGTCGTGATCCTGGGAGGCCTTGGCGAGCGCATCGCGCACCGAAGCCAGATTGTCCGGCAAGATTCCGAGATCGGTCACGGCGCAGGACAAAGTCTCCAGCAGCGCCCGCAAGGTGTACCGGTTGCTGTCGAAGATCGCGCCGTCGGGCAACTCGCCGCCCGGTTCGCGCACCTCGTCGCCGGTCGAGAACACCGCGACGCGCAGCTTGCGCATGACGGTCAGCTCGGTGAGGCCGAGCGAGGCCGCGAGGCCGATCTCCTGCGGCCGGAGCCGCCGCCCTGCCGCCAGCACGGTGTCGCCTTTCTTCACGTCCTCGCCGGCGAAGCGCCGGTTGGACCCGCGCTTGATCCCCGGCGGCAAAATCGCCTGGCCGTCCTCGACCCGGCAATCCTCCTGCATCAGCACGGTATCGGCGCCTTCGGGCATTTGCGCGCCGGTGAAGACGCGGATCGCCTCGCCGCGCGCGAGCGGCCGTCCCAGCGGGTGGCCGGCGGCCGCCCTTCCGCCGACCGGCAGCACCGTCTTCTCGCCCGGCTTGAGATCGGCGAAATTCACCGCATAGCCGTCGACCGCCGCATTGTCGTGCGGCGGCACGTCGCGGGTCGCCACCACCGGCGCCCCCAGCACGCGGCCGCGCGCCGCGGCGAGATTCACGCCTTCGGTCCCGGTCACGGCGTGGAGATGGCTCTTCAGGATATGCATCGCCTCGGCGGCCGACATGAGCGGCCCGCCGAAGGCGAAGCAGTCATCGCTGAGCTGCGCCACGGCGTGCCGTCTCGATGCCGCAATGGGCGATGATGAACTGGGTTATCCCGGCGATGTCGTCGAGCAGGAATTGCGGCAGGTCGACGCCCGGAACCTTGCGGTCGCTGGCCAGCGCGACGATGCTCGTCTGCTCGCGGCACAACAGCGGCTTGGCTACATGCGCGCGATAGACCTCGAGCTTCGGGAAATCCTCGCTCTTGAAGCCCTCGACCAGCACCAGATCGACCGGCGTCATGTGCTTCAGGAGATCGTCCAGCCCCGGCTCGCGCGCGCCGCGGTGCTCGTGCATCAGCGCCCAGCGCAACGCCGAGGCCACCATCACCTCGGTCGCGCCTTCCTTGCGGTGGCGCCAGGAATCCTTGCCGGGATGGTCGATTTCGAAATCGTGATGCGCGTGCTTGACGGTGGAAACTGTCAGCCCCCGGGCGATCAAAACCGGCAACAGCCGCGTCAGCAGGGTGGTCTTGCCGCTGCCGCTCCAGCCGGCCAGGCCGAAGACCCGCATGCGCGTCACGCCGCGTTGCCGGGGTTCGCCGTCTTGATCGACGGCGTTTTGGGAACCGGGCGGTTGATGTGGATGAGCCCGGCATGGAGATAATCGTAGCCGGTCTTGACCGTGAGCGCCGCGGCGCACCACAGCATCACCTCGCCGATGATCCGAAGCGGCAGCCAGCTTGGTCCGGCATCGCCCACCAGCAGCACGCCGATCGACAGAAGCTGGATGAAGGTCTTCCACTTCGCCAGCCGCGATACCGGCATGCGCACCTGCATGTGCGCCAGATGCTCGCGCAGGCCCGAAACCAGGATCTCGCGCATCAAAATCACCAGCGCGGCCGGCACGGCGAAATCCGAGAAGCGGTGGTACACCGCCAGCATGAACAAAGTGGTCGCGACCAGCAGCTTGTCGGCGATCGGGTCGAGGAAGATGCCCAGCTCCGATTGCTGGCTCCACGCGCGCGCGACCTTGCCGTCGAGCCAGTCGGTCAGCCCGGCGAGGGAAAAGATGACGCAGCCGAGCCAGGGACCGGCCGGGGGATTCAGATAGAAGGTCAGAATCACCAAGGGGATCGCGGCGATGCGCGACAAGGTCAGGAGATTGGGCAGCGTGGTCAGCATCTGGTTCCGGACTGGACACCCGGTCCCCGGGCGTCTCGGGTACCGAGTTTAGCCCTCGGCGTGGAAATGGTCATAAATCTTTTTTGCGACAATTTTGCTGATGCCCTGGACGCGCTCGAGATCGGGCAACCCGGCCGCCGCCACCGCGCGCGCCGAGCCGAAATGGTGCAGCAGCGCCTTCTTGCGCCCGGCGCCGATGCCGGCGATCTCGTCCAGGGGCGAGGCGCCGATGGCCTTGGCGCGCTTGGCGCGGTGGGCGCCGATGACGAAGCGGTGGGCCTCGTCCCGCAGCCGCTGGAGGAAATAGAGCACCGGGTCCTTGGCTTCGAGCGAGAAGGGCGGCTTGCCCTCCTGGAAGAAGCGCTCGCGCCCGGCGTTGCGGTCCGGGCCCTTGGCGACCGCGACCAGCGGCACGTCGGCGACGCCGAGATCGGCCAGCGCCTGGCGCGCGGCGTTCAATTGGCCTTGGCCGCCGTCGATCAGCACCAAATCGGGGAAGCCCTCGCGCTCCGGGCTTTCCTTCAAGGCCCGGGCGAAGCGGCGGCCCAGCACCTCGCGCATCATGGCGTAATCGTCGCCCGGCGCGATCTTCTCCTTGATGGTGAATTTGCGGTAGGCGTTCTTGATGAAGCCTTCCGGCCCGGCGACGATCATGGCGCCGACCGCGAACGCGCCCTGGATGTGGCTGTTGTCGTAGACCTCGATGCGTTGCGGCGCGCCGTCGAGGCCGAAGGCCCGGCCCACGCCTTCCAAGAGCTTCTGCTGCGCCGAGCTTTCGGCCAGCCGGCGGCCCAGCGCCTCGCGCGCGTTCATCAGCGCCGATTCGACCAGCTTGCGCTTGCCGCCGCGATTGGGCGCGAGAATCTCCACCTTGTGCCCGGCGCGCGAAGCCAGCGCCTCGGCCAGCAGGGCCATCTCGGCGGGCGCGTGGCTGGTCAGGATCAGCGGCGGCGCCGGCTTGTTGTCATAGAACTGGCCGAGGAAGGCGCCCATCACCTCGTCCGGCTCCAGATGCCGGGCGTGGCTCGGGAAATAGGCGCGGTTGCCCCAGTTCTGGCCGCCGCGGAAGAAGAACACCTGGATCGAGGAATCGCCGCCCGCCTGATGCAGCGCCACCACGTCGGCGTCGCCCAGCCCCTCGAGATTGACGTCCTGGCGGCCCTGGACCTGGGTCAGCGCGCGGATGCGGTCGCGGATGGCGGCGGCGCCTTCGTATTCGCGCTGGTCGGACAATTCCTGCATGCGCTTGGCGAGGCGTTTTTGCACCTGCTGGCTGCGCCCGGAGAGGAATTCCCGCGCCTCCTCGGTGAGCTTGGCATAGCCCGTCTGGTCGATGCGGCCGGTGCAAGGCGCGCTGCAGCGCTTGATCTGGTAGAGCAGGCAGGGGCGGGTGCGGCTCGCGAACACGCTGTCGGAGCAGGAGCGCAGCAGGAAGGCCCGTTGCAAGGCGATGAGCGTGCGGTTGACCGCGCCGGCCGAGGCGAAAGGCCCGAAATAGTCGCCTTCCTTCCCGCGCGTCCCGCGATGCTTGGCGAGTTGCGGAAAATCGTGGCCGCCGCTCAGCCGGATGTAGGGAAACGACTTGTCGTCGCGCAGCAGCACGTTGTAGCGCGGCATCAGGCGCTTGATCAGGTTGCATTCGAGCAGCAGCGCCTCGACCTCGGTGTGGGTGACGATGATCTCGAGGCTGCTGGTTTCCGCCACCATGCGCTGAAGGCGATGGGGAAGTCCTGCCATATGCGTGTAATTGGCGACGCGGTTCTTGAGATTGGCCGCCTTGCCGATGTACAGCGCGTCGCCCTTGCGGTCGAGCATGCGATAGACGCCGGGATGTCCGGGCATGGTCTTGAGGCCAGCGCGGATCACCTCGACGCCGCGCCTCAGGCCGGCGCCGGCGGGCGAAGTTTCGCCGATGCCGAAATCCGCCGCGGTCTCGTTGTCGTCGCTCATCGCATTCCCGGTCCGGATCGAGGCATCATGTTGTCGATTTCTTGGGCAACGCCGAGTTTTGCCGATTCCGCGCGCATTTTGTCATAACCATCCTCGGGCGATATCTACGGAAGCTGTGGGTAACTGTGTATATAAGCCGCCTGGCGCGCCGCTCCGTCGAACCAAATCGGGACTTTCACCGCTTTGCCCAAAAACCCGCCTTCTTCACGAGTGGTTTGATTCTCCAGGTTCTTTTGCCTGTGGAGTGTAAGCCTAGCTTAACACTAGAGAAACAAAGCGGTTTCCGCCGCCGCGCCGCCGCAATTCGTTCTCCCTGTTGACAACTCGGCCGGCCGCGCCGCATGCCCCGGCAAAAACCCGGAAAATTTCTACGTGGGCCAAGAACTTAGCTGGAGGGTTCAGGCGCGTTATTCGCTCCTTCCGGTCATGATAGGGTATGCGGCACGATGAAACGCGAAGCCGCCGTCCCCCTTTCGCCCGATCTTCACCCGCTGTGGGATGCGGCGGCGGACTACACCCGCGTGGTCTTGCGCGACCTTCAGGTCGAGGTGAAATGCGGCATCCATCCGTGGGAAAAGCATCCCGAACGGCCCAACCGCCTGCTCGTCAATATCGAGATGTTCGCCCCGGCCTTGCCCGCCGAGGGCAAGAACGCCGCGTCGATCATCGATTACGATCATATACGCGACGCGCTCAAGTCCTGGCCGGCGCGGTCGCACGTGCTCTTGCTCGAGACCCTGGTCGAGGAGCTGGTCAGCCTATGTTTTCAAAATCCGCGGGTCGCGGCGTGCCGCGTTTCGATCCTGAAGCCGGACATCTTCAACGACGCCGCCGGCGCCGGGGTCGAGGTCTACCGCCGCCGCCGCGTGACATGAGCCGGGGATGGCGCTGAACCAAGAGCAGGGGCGGACCGTCCTGGTGACGGGCGGCGCCAAGCGCATCGGCGCGGCGATCGCGCGCGGCCTGGCCGAGGACGGCTGGACTGTTTGCGTGCATTACCAGAATTCCGAGGCGGAGGCTTTGCAGCTCGCCCGTTCGCTGACCCAGGCGGGGCGTCGCTGCTTCGCCTTGGGCGCCGATCTGAGCCGCCAAGCGGACGTCGAAGCGCTGGTTCCGCGCTGCATCGAACAGGCGGGAAGGCTCGATTGCCTGGTCAACAACGCCGCCCGCTTCGTCTACGACAATCTCGCCTCCGTGAGCTGGGAAAGCTGGCAAGCCCATCTCGCGCCCAATCTCACCGCGCCCTTGTTCCTGTCGAAGTCCTTCGCGGCGAGCCTGCCGCCCGGCCGCGACGGCGTCATCGTCAACCTGCTCGACCAGAAGGTCTATAACCTCAATCCGGATTTCATCTCCTACACGCTGAGCAAGGTGGCGCTGGCGGGGCTGACCACGGTGCTGGCGATGGAGCTGGCGCCGCGCATCCGCGTCTGCGGCGTGGCCCCGGGCGTGACCTTGCCCAGCCCCAAGCAGACGCCGGCGGGATTCGAAGCATCGCAGCGCGCCGCGCCCCTCGGCCGCGGCAGCAGCGTCGCCGAGATCGTGGCGGCGGTGCGCTTCATCCTGGCGAGTCCCTCGATGACCGGCAGCGTCATCGGCATCGACGGTGGCGAAAGCCTGACGCGGCGTCCGCGCGACGTCGCCTTCGACAAGTCCTAGCCGAAAATCAGCCGCGCTCGCGGCCGCGCTTGCGGCGCGCGGCATTGGCCTTGGCCATCGCCTTGGCCGAGGTGCCGGCGCGCCCGGCCAGGGAGCGCCCGCGCGGTCGCGGCGCGTTCAAGGGCGAAAGACCGAGATCGAGTTCTTCCAGCCGCTTGATCTCGTCCCGGAGCCGCGCCGCCTCCTCGAATTCGAGATTGGCGGCCGCTTCCTGCATGCGCTTTTCCAGGTCTTGCAGCACCGCCTGGAGATTGTGGCCCTGGTAATGCGCCGCCTCCGTGCCGGTTTCGACCAGCACATGGTCGCGCTCGTAGACGCTTTCGAGGATGTCGGAAATCGCGCGCTTGATGCTTTCGGGGGTGATGCCGTTGGCGGCGTTATAGGCCTGCTGCTTCTCCCGGCGGCGGTTGGTTTCCTCGATCGCCGCTTTCATGCTGTCGGTGATCCGGTCGGCATAGAGGATGGCGCGGCCTTCGACGTGGCGCGCGGCGCGGCCCATGGTCTGGATCAGCGCGGTGCGCGAGCGCAGATAGCCTTCCTTGTCGGCGTCCAGGATCGCCACCAGCGCGCATTCCGGGATGTCGAGCCCTTCGCGCAAGAGGTTGATCCCCACCAGCACGTCGAACACGCCCAGGCGCAGGTCGCGGATGATCTCGACGCGCTCCAGCGTCTCGACGTCCGAATGCAGGTAACGCACGCGAATGCCGTTCTCGTGGAAATACTCGGTCAACGCCTCGGCCATCTTCTTGGTGAGGGTCGTCACCAGCACGCGCTGGCCCTTCTTGGCGCAATCGCGGCATTCGGCCATCAGGTCGTCGACCTGGGTTTCGACCGGCCTTATCACCGGCACCGGGTCGATCAGGCCGGTCGGGCGCACCACCTGCTCGACGAACACGCCCTGGGTGCGTCCCAGCTCCCACGGGCCGGGCGTCGCCGAGACGCACACGGTCTGGCCGCGCATCGCGTCCCATTCCTCGAATTTCAAGGGCCGGTTGTCGAGGCAGGAGGGCAGGCGGAAGCCGTATTCCGCCAGGGTGGATTTGCGCGCGAAGTCGCCGCGATACATGCCGCCCAGCTGCGGGATGGTGACGTGGCTTTCGTCGACGAACACCAGGCAATCCTCGGGCAGGTATTCGAACAGCGTCGGCGGCGGCTCGCCCGGGGCGCGCCCGGTCAGATAGCGCGAATAATTCTCGATGCCGGCGCAGCTGCCGGTCGCCGCCAGCATCTCGAGGTCGAAGGTGGCGCGCTGCTCAAGCCGCTCGGCCTCCAGCAGCTTGCCTTGGGCGCGGAATTCCTCGAGCCGGATCTTGAGGTCGGTCTTGATCTGGCCGATCGCCTGGTAAAGCGTCGGCTTGGGCGTGACGTAATGGCTGTTGGGATAGATCTTGATCGCTTCGAGCTGGGTCGTCTTCTCGCCGGTCAAGGGATCGAATTCGAAGATCGATTCCAGCTCCTCGCCGAACAGCGACAGCCGCCAGGCGCGGTCCTCGTAATGCGCCGGAAAGATCTCGACCGTGTCGCCGCGCACGCGGAAGGACCCCCGCTCGAAATTCATGTCGTTGCGCCGGTATTGCAGCTCGACCAGCTTGGCCAGCAGGTCGCCGCGGAAGAAGCGCTCGCCCTTGGCGAGGGTGAAGGTCATCTCGGAATAGGTCTCGACCGAGCCGATGCCGTAGATGCAGGAAACCGAGGCGACGATCACGGTGTCGCGCCGCTCCAATATGGCGCGGGTGGCCGAATGCCGCATGCGGTCGATCTGCTCGTTGATCGAGGATTCCTTCTCGATATAGGTGTCGGTGCGCGGCACATAGGCTTCGGGCTGGTAGTAGTCGTAATAGGAGACGAAATACTCGACCGCGTTCTCCGGGAAGAAGCTTCTCATCTCGCCGTAAAGCTGCGCCGCCAGCGTCTTGTTGGGGGCGAGGATCAGCGCCGGGCGCTGGGTAGATGCGATCACATGCGCCATGGTGAAGGTCTTGCCCGAGCCGGTGACGCCCAGCAGCACCTGCTCGGACGATCCCTGGGCTATGCCCTGGACCAGCGCCGATATCGCCTGCGGCTGGTCGCCGGCGGGCTGGAACTCGGAATATATCGCGAAGCGGCGGGCCTGGTCGGCCAGCGGCCTCGCCGCGGCGAGAATCGGAGCGGAGGACATGGCCCTTAAGATAAGGGCTCGCCGCCCGCTATGCTAGGCGAGCCGCCGCAGGCTCGTCAGCTTGGGCCAGCCGAGCCGGACCAACGCCTCGTGGAGCACCACCAGCCCGGCGAGCCAAGCCGCGTCAAGCAGCGCCAGGTCGAGCAAAAGCGCGGGGGCGAAATTGGCGCTCTCGCCGGTGAAGAGACTCGGGCCCAGCAGCGCCAGTTCATAAACCGCGAAGGCGGCCAGGAACGCCAAGCCCAGGCGTTGCCAGCGGCGCATATGATTAAGCCGCGCCACCGTGAAACACGCCGCGCTGGTCGCCAGCAATGCCGCGACCAGGATGGCCAGGCCCCACAGCAGGGTCGAGGCGTCGCGGGGGTAATCGAGAAAGACGAAGCCCACCGCCTGGTTCGCGGCCCAGATCAGCGTCAATGTCGCGAGCGCCGCGCGCTTCCGCTGGGTCTCCGCCGCCAGCGCGGCCAGCGCGGCAAAGGGCAAAATGCAGGCAAAGGCGAGGCTGCCGCCCACCGCCGCCAATGCGAGCAGCGCGGGCCAGAGCATGCCGTCCAGGCGCCGGCTCGATGTTGATTGCGTCGCAATACTCATGATGATCCTCGCAAGCTTGGTTGCACCATAGAGAAGAACCGCGATTCGATCAATTCGCTCCTCCTGCGCCGCCCCAGCTCAGCTTGACGCCGGCGAACACGCCCAGTCCCGGCTGGAGAAAGCCGGTCGGATCCTGATAGGTACGGTCGAGCAGGTTGGTGATGCGGCCGAAAAACGTGGCAGTGCCGGTCGCCTTGTAGGACGCGGCGAGATTGACGGTGTTGTAGGAATTGACGTGCAGCGGCAAAGGGTTGGAGAAGTCGCGATTGTTGTCGAAGCGCGCGCCGATATACAGCCAGGTCGCCGTCAATGACAGCTTGTCGGTGGGCGTCCAGGTCGCATCGAGGCTGGCCTTGTGCTTGGGCCGCCGGGTCAGGGCGTCGCCGACGACCGTTCCGGAGGAATTGGTGATCGGCGCGTCGCTCGCCGCCTGGGTGTAGGTGTAATCGGCGCGCAGCTCGACGCGCTCGACCGGCTTCACGTCGAGGAAGGATTCGACGCCATAGGCCGTGGCGGCGGCGACGTTCATGTCCCTGTCGCTGCCGGCGGGCTGCTCGATCAGGTTGCGGATGTGGTTGTGGAAATAGGTGGCGCCGAAGGACAGCCGTTTTTCGAACAGCGGCTGCTCGAAGCCGGCGTCGTAACCGCTGCTCTTCTCGGGCCGGAGGTTCGGATTGGCGAAGAAGTTGAAATTCGGATAGCTGACGAACAATTGCTGCAGCGACGGCGCCTTGAAGCCGGTGCCGTAGCTCGCCTTGAGCTGGGTCCCGGTGCCGGGCACGGAATAGGCCGGCGCGAAGCGGTAGGTATAAGCGCGGCCGAAGCGGTTGTTGGCGTCGACGCGGCCCGTCAAATTGGCGTAAAGCCGGTCGAAAACCGGCGTGTGGTATTCGGCGAAGCCGCCGGCGTCGTTCATGGTGGCGTTGAGCGGCTGGCCGAGGATGAGACGGTCCTCCTCGTCCTCGACGCCGATCACGGCGGTGCGCTCGCCGCCCAGATGCGCCGTGGCGTGCCAGTCGAGCTTGGTGCGGTCGCCGTCATTGACCGTCGGCGCATAGCTGGGCGTGATGTTGATGCGGTGGTAGCGCGTATAGGCGACGCCGAATTGATTCTCGAGCGCGTCGTCGAAGGATTTGAGCGTGGCGGTGCCGCGCGCGAAACCGGCCCGCTCGTCCTGGAGACTCTGCGTCGCGTCCGGCGTGGTGAAGGGCGCAAAATCGTCGTCGGCGGTGCTGCGCAACATGGATTCGTAATAGCGGGCGACCAGCCCGATGCTCAGCTTGTCGGTCAGATCGGCGCCGAGCTTGGTCGAATAGGTGCGCTCGCCGAAGGCATCGCCGATCCCCGCCTCGCCCGGGGCCAGCAGATTGGCGGGCACTTCCGGCAGGTCGGCGTAGTGCAGATGGTCGAAGGCGAAGGCGTAATTGGCCCGGCCGAGACTGCCGCTCACGCCCGCCGCCTGGTTGAAGGTGCCGAACGAGCCGCCCTCGGTCATGGCGGTGTAGAGCGGCGGGCCGGAGCCGGTTTTGGTGATGATGTTGACGACGCCGCCGATCGCGTCCGAGCCGTAAATCCCGCTCTGCGGCCCGCGCAGCACCTCGATCCGCTCGATGTCCCAGGTCTGGAGTTGGCTGATATCGAACGTGCCGGAGGGCTGCGACGGATCGCTCACGTCGATGCCGTCGATCAGGAACTTGGTGTGGTTGGAATCGGTGCCGCGGATGAAGAGATTGGCGGTCGTGCCGGGATTGGATTACTCGACGAACAGGCCGGGCACGTCCTTGAGCGCCGCGGGCAGGGTGCGTTCCTGTTTCCGCTCGATGTCGCTGGATGTTATCACCGTAACCGAACTGCCGATTTCGCCCGCCGGCGCCGGAAAGCCGGTCGGGCTCACCACGATCGGCTGCATGGTGCCGAAGGCGGAATTATCCTGCGCCCAGGCATGGTTGGCGCAGAGCAGGAAAATGAAAAGAACGGCGTTAAGCCGTGGGAGGGAGAGCGGGTTCTGGGACATGAGCGGACTCGCGGTGCTGTGACACGTCACCGCGAACTGAAGTCCGGCCCGGTTTAGGACGTCCGGGAAGGTCTTCTCATCGGTGCACCCCGCCCGACGCGCTCGCACGTGACCACGGCCGGTGGCAGGTCTCCTGGCTCGCGGGTCGGTGCTTGGACCGGTCTTCCCAACGGCTTTCGCCGCCAGTGACGTTCTTTGGTCCGCGCTCGCCGCTTACAGTTGCGGGGGCAGCCGCGGCATTGCGCGCAAGGCCTGATGAAAGCCGGGCGCGCGCACCGCATTCCCTTTTGATCCCCTCTCGGGAACCACCGTTTTAATGCTGCGCGCCGGACGGGAGTCGAGTCAAGCGCCCCGCTTTTGCCACCCATGCACGAGCGTCGCTTGCGCCCCATGTTGCAGTGCATTACAAGAAACGCGCACCTACGGGACCCGGACCATGTCGCTCATCGCCGAACGTCTGAAACGGATCAAGCCGTCGCCGACCATCGCGGTGACCGACAAGGCGCGCAAGCTCAAGGCGGCCGGGCGCGACATCATCGGCCTGGGCGCGGGCGAACCCGATTTCGACACGCCGCAGAACATCAAGGACGCGGCCAAGCGCGCCATCGACCGGGGCGACACCAAATACACCCAGGTCGACGGCACGGCCGCGCTGAAACAGGCGATCTGCGCCAAGTTCAAGCGCGAGAACGGCCTCGACTACACGCCCGATCAGATCAGCGCCGGCGCCGGCGGCAAGCAGGTGCTGTTCAACGCGCTCTTGGCCACGGTCAACCCCGGCGACGAGGTGATCGTGCCGGCGCCCTATTGGGTCTCCTACACCGACATCGTCGAGCTGGCGGAAGGCAAGCCGGTGGCCGTGGTCGGGCCCGAGAACAACGGCTTCAAGATCAGGCCCGAGGAGCTTGAGGCGGCGATTTCGCCCAAGACCAAATGGTTCATCCTCAACTCGCCCTGCAACCCCACGGGTGCGACCTACAGCCCCCGGGAGCTGAAAGGCCTGACCGATGTTCTGTTGCGGCACCCCCAGGTCTGGGTGCTGACCGACGACATCTACGAGCATCTGTTCTACGGCGATTTCGAATTGGCCTCGGTCTGCGCGGTCGAGCCCAAGCTTTATCCGCGCACGCTCACCTTGAACGGCGTCAGCAAGACCTATGCCATGACCGGCTGGCGCTTGGGCTACGGCGGCGGCCCGAAGGAATTGATCGGGGCGATGGCGGCGCTGCAATCGCAATCGACCACCAACCCGAGCTCGATCAGCCAGGCCGCGGCGGTCGAGGCCCTGAACGGGACGCAGGATTTCGTGCCGCGCAACCTGGCCACCTTCAAGGCGCGGCGCGATCTGGTGGTGACGGGCTTGAACCGCTGTCCGGGCCTGCGCTGCGCCGTGCCCGAGGGCGCGTTCTACGTCTATCCCTCCTGCGCCGGCGCCATCGGCAAGAAGACGCCGCAAGGCAAGGCGATCAAGACCGACGGCGAGTTCGTGGAATATCTCCTGGAAGCCGAGGGCGTGGCCGTCGTGCCGGGCGCGGCTTTCGGCCTGTCGCCCTATTTCCGCCTGTCCTACGCCGCTTCGAACGAGGCGCTGGCGGAAGCGTTGAAGCGCATCGAACGCGCCTGCGCCGCTCTGAAATAATTCCTATCCGCAACGCCGCCGCCGGAGAACGGCGGCGCGCTCCGGGCGACGGTCGACCGCCGGCATTGATCTAGATCAATGCCGGTTGCCGTCGCTGAATGTAGCTAAGTCCTTGCAGAAGCAAGTTTTTACGGCGCAACCGCCGGGGAGCGTAAGATGGAACCATCTTCGCTTTGGTTTTCTGCTTCCGATTGCGGATCGGGACGGGATACTGCGGCCGGCATTCTGAACGATCTGCGCGGCGAAATTCGGCTGATGCTCGGCGAGATCTGCCTGTCGCGTCCCGATCTCCGGGCGTCCATCAGCAAGAATCCGCAATCGTCCCAGCGGCTGACCACGATGCTGCGTCGTCTTGAAATCGACAGCTTGCCGCGGGAAGACGCGGCGCGATTGCTCGGCGGCCTGCAACTCGTCTGCGCGGATTGCCCGTCCGTGCCGCGCTGTGAAACCTGGATGGAATCGGGACGCGGCGGCGATTTTCATTCGTTTTGCCCCAATGCGGAAACGCTCGACAAAATTATCGCAGCGGCGGCCCGTACAAAAAACTAACGCCTGACCGCTTCAAAAACTTTCGGCGGGAGGAATCGGGTATGGTGCATGGACAACCGCGAACGGGTTAAGGCACAAAGCCCGCGCCGGCGCGCGGCCGACCGCAAGCGCCGCCTCGCCTACATGCGGCGCTACCGCGCGGCCCATCGCAAGCGCCTCAAGGAAAACGCGCGGGCCTACCACGCGGCCAACCGCAAACGCCGCCTGGCCTACATGCGGGACTATAACCGGCGCTGGCACGCGGCCAACCGCAAGCGCCGCCTTGCCTATATGCGGCGCTACCGCGCGGCCAATCGCAAGCGCCTCAAGACGCGCGCGCGGGCCTACCATGCGGCCAACCGCAAACGCCGCCTCGCCTACATGCGGGTCTACAACGCTGCCCGCCACGGACGATAAAAAGCCATCAAGCGCGGCCGCGACGCCGGTCGCGCGGCAAGGCGCCGCCGCCAACCTTGCCCGCCGGAATGCCGGCGCCCGGCCGGTAATTCGCCGCGCAAACTGCTAAAATTTTATCGGATTTGCGCCAATAAGCCGGGCTTTTGCCTGGCACCGGGCGCCGCCATGGGATGGGTGCGGGCCCTTTGCCTCCGCGCGCTCGCTTCGTTCTTGGCAGATTTGTAACGTTTATCTGCCAGCAATAAGGCGCCGAATCAGCCATCGAACGGCGGTTGTCATGCGGAATTTCGCGTCACACGCGACGCCATACACGATATGTCATTGACTCTTCATACGCGCCTGCTGACGCGTTTTCGCGCGCTGCCGCTTGCGCGACGCATCATATTTTGGGCGATCGGCCTGCTGATTATCGTCTACGGCGCGAATGCATTTTTCGTCGCTCATTATTACAACGCCATCTCGGAACGCGAGCGGGATTCGCGCAACGCCAAGGCGACCCTGTTGGCGGAACACGCCGGCCGGACCATGGCTGCCGTCGATCTGTCGCTCGAGACCATCGCCGAGACGCTTGAGACGCGTCTCCCGTTGGACAAGCCCACGGTCGTTACCCAGATCCTGCTCGACAAGCATTTAAAGCGCCTGCCCCAGGTACGGGCGCTCGTGATCTCCGACCAGGATGGCAATACCCCCAATAACACCCGATCGTTTCCGCCGCCGGTCATCAATATGGCGGACCGCCCGTATTTCTCGGAGCAGAAGAAATGGCGTGGCGTGGGCCTTTACATCGGCGACATCGAGATCGCGCGAGGCGATAACAAGCCGTTCTTTCCGATGAGTCGCCCCATCCTCGACAGCGACGGCAACTTCCGGGGCATCGTCGCGGCAATCACGGATCCGGGGTACTTCGCCGGAGTCTATGGTCCGAATGAACTCGAGGATGGCGAGTACGCCTTGCTCGAGCGTTCGGACGGCACCGTGCTCGCGGGGGCCGGGCTGTCGAATGAACAACTCCTGGAATCCGCCCACGGCACGCTGACCAGGAATTTGGGCACGAATGCCCTTTCATCGATACGGAACGTACCGGGGTTTCCGGCCAAAATCGTCCTGATCGGGCAACCGGTCCTGTGGTCTCTCCAATTCATGACCTTCATGGCGATGGATTTCGGGCTGTTGCTGGTCATGACGGTCATCGCCGGCTGGCTTGCGGCCGCTTCGGTGCGCGAGGCCACGGCCGTCGATCGCGAAACCCGCGCGCGCCGCATGGCCGAAGCGCGCTTGCATCGCGCGATCGAGAACGCGCCCGCGGGATTTTCGCTCTACGATCCGCAGGATCGCCTGGTCCTGTCGAATGAACTCCACCGCTCGTTCTTCAGCCCCATCAAGGATATGATTGTTCCAGGCGCATCGTTTGATGACCTTGTCAGGGCCGCAGTTGACAGAAAAGTCTACGCCGATGTCGATGACAACGATTTAAATAGCTTCACGCGCTGGCGTTTGGGCCAACACCGCAACGGCGGCGAAGAAGTAGTCCTCAAATTAGCGGATGGCCGCTGGATCATGGTTCGCGAGCAGCGTACCGAGGAAGGCGAAATCGTTAGCTTTTTCTCGGACATCACGCCGTTGAAGCAAAAAGAGGAAGCCTTGTATCGCAGCGAAGGGGCGGAAAAGGCGGCGCGGCTGGCCGCCGAGGGAGCCGACCGGGCCAAGACGATATTCCTCGCCAATATGAGCCATGAATTGCGCACGCCGCTCAACGCGATCATCGGCTTTTCCGAGATGATCGAACGCAGGGAAATGGGACCGCTGCCCGAGACCTACCGCCAATACGGCGAGATCGTGCGCGCCAGCGGCCAGCACCTGCTCTTGCTCATCAACGACATCTTGGATATCGCGAAATTGAACTCGGGCAAGACCGAGCTCCATCTCGAACCGGTCGATGTCAATCAGATCATCGCCGAAGCGGTGTCGATCATCTCCCAGAAAGCGGACAACGCCCAGGTTCGAATCACGACCGATCTCGACGCGCTGTCTCCCAGGATCGAGGCGGACCCGGTTCGTCTGCGCCAGGTGATGCTCAACCTCCTTTCCAATGCGGTCAAGTTCACCCCCGCCGGCGGATCCGTCGGCATTACGACGTCGGTGGCCGCAAATGAATTGCGCGTCGTCGTCAAGGACACCGGCATCGGCATGGCGCCCGAGGATATTCCCCGCGCCTTGGAGCCTTTCACGCAAGTCGCCAAGGACATGAGCCACGCGCAGGAGGGGACCGGGCTCGGATTGCCGATCTCGAAGAGCCTGGTTGAACTGCATGGCGGCCGGTTCGAGATCGCCAGCGCGCCCAAGCTCGGCACCACGGTGACGATCAGCTTGCCGATCCAGCGCAGGGATCGGCATGCGGCCGAGCCGCCGGCATTGGACATCGCGGTCTGAGACCAAACCATAGGAGTGAATGTCATGAAGTTCGCCAAACTCGCTTTGCTTGCCGGAATCCTGGCCTGCGCGCTCGCGCCCGCGCGAGCCGCCGAGCCGATCCGGATCGGCGTCGTCGGTCCGTTTACCGGCGGGTCCGCGCCGATGGGGATCAGCATGCTGCGAGGCATCGAAATCGCCGCCGACGAGATCAACGAAGCCGGCGGCGTGCTCGGCCGGAAGCTGGTCTTGGTCGAACGCGACGATCAGGCGAATAACGACCGCGGCGCGCAAATCGCCGAGGAACTCGCCGCAAAGCACGCGGTCGACGCCGCCGTCGGCTTCGTCAACACCGGCGTGGCCTTGGCGGCCATACCCTATTTCGAGGATGCCCGCATTCCGCTTATCCTCAGCGTCACCACCGGAAGCCCGCTCACGCAGCAATTCGCGCAGCCCGAATATGCGGAGAATTACATTTTTCGCGTGTCGTGCAGCACGGCGCTCGAGGTCCAGAAAATCGTGGAAATCGTGAAAGCCCGCGGTTACCGGAAGATCGCGATCCTGGCCGATACCACCAGCTACGGACAGGTCGGACGCCAAGACCTGATTCGCACGCTGGCCGCGGACGGCATCGCGCCGGTATCGAACGAAAAGTTCAATATCGGGGATCGGGACATGACCGAGCAGTTGGCGCGCGCGCGGGAATCCGGCGCCGATGTCGTTTTGACCTACGGCATCGGTCCCGAACTGGCGGCGATCGCGAACGGCCGCGCCAAGCTGGGCTGGGCGGTGCCGATGATCGGCAGCTGGACCCTGTCCATGTCGAATTTCATCGATGCGGCCGGTCCGAACGGCGAGGGCGCCATCATGCCGCAGACCTTCATCGAGCAAGGCGATACGCCGAAGCGTGCCACTTTCATCCGCAAGTTCCACGCGGCCTATAAAGTCGTCCGGATGAACTCACCGCCTTCGGCCGCGCAAGGATATGACTCGCTCTACCTCCTGGCGGCGGCGATCAAGCAGGCCGGCGCCGTCGACGGGCCGAAGATCCGCGTGGCGCTCGACGATCTCAAGGGGAGTATCGAAGGCGTGGTCCAGGTTTACGACCATCCCTTCAGCCCCGCCAACCACGAGGCGGTTTCGGCCGCGAACGTGGTTTACGGCATCGTCAAGGGCGGCCGGGTCGTCAAGCTGGTCCCGGAGCCGCAAGCCGCGCAAGCGCGTTAAACGCCAATTCGGGATAGGGGTCCGCCGAGGGCGAAAACCTAGAACAGCCCCGCGCCGGCGATGCCGCCATAGACGCCGAGGCCGGCCGTGAGCGCCGCGACGCCGATCACGACCCAGCGGTAAAGACCGCGCAACCGGTGCTCTTCGGGGAGCATGCGGATGGCCAGCAGGATCAGGAATCCAAGCACCAGCGGCAACATCAGCGCGTTCATCACCTCGATGCCGATGTTGAGCGAAACGAGATTGGGCGCCAGCGCCACGGCGATGGCGCCCGCGACCACGACCAGGGTGAAGACGCCGTAGAACCAGGGCGCCTCGAAGGGATGGTGTTCGAGCGAGTGCTTGTAGCCCGAAACCTCGCCGAACGCCCAGGCCGAAGCCAAGGAAACGACGATGGCGGCCACCATCGCCGCGCCGATCGTCCCCAGGCTGAAGACGATGCGGCCGATCTCCGGCCCGAGAAAGGGCGTGAGGGCGTTGGCGACGTCGCCGATCGTATTGAGGCTCGCCTCCGCGTCGGCCTTGCCGATGGTGGCGGCGGCCGCGATCAGGATCGCCGCCATCACGAGCTGCGTGATGACGGCGCCGATCGCCGTGTCCCACCGCGCGTCCCGGTAGTGCTCGGGCCGCAGCTTCTTATCGGCGATCGCCGATTGCTGATAGAAGATCATCCACGGCATGATGACGGCGCCGATGTTGGCGGCGACCAGGTAAAGGTAGTCCTTGTTCCCGAGCGGCATGTGCAAAAGCCCGTCGGCCAGTTCGGCCCCCTGGGGATGGGACGCGTAGGCGACCCAGAAGAAGGCGAATTCGAACAGCCCCAGGGCGATGGCGATCCGCTCCACGCGCCGGTAGGATCCGGTCCAGACCACCACCAAAAGGAAACCCGCGGCCAAGGCGAGACTCGCCGCGCGCGGCACGCCGAACAGCTCGCCGACGCCGGCGACGCCGGAGAACTCGGTCAAGAGCGCGCCGGCCGCCGTGACGCCCAGCCCCGCCACCGAAACCCAGGCCCAGCGCTTGCCGAAGGCCAGGCGGATCAGCTCGCCGTGCCCCTTGCCGGTGAAGATGCCGAGCCGGACGGTCAGTTCCTGCACCACATAGAGAATGGGTATCAGCACGATTTGCAGCAGCAGCAGCCGGTAGCCCCATTGGACCCCGCTTTGCCCGGCGGTGATGATGCTGCCGACATCGGTGTCCGCCAGCATCACCACGATGCCGGGGCCGATGGCGGCGGCGAAATTGCGCCAACGCCGGGCGCGGGACCGGTCAACAACACGCACGGAACTGGTCATCGGCGGCCTTTGAGCACTCCGTTGCCAAGGATTGGCTGGGTTTGACCCGTAGAATGACTATCGTTCGCAATCGCGCCTTGATCTGGATCAAGGCCTGACGCGCCGCCTCAGTAACGCGGGTCGTACATCTGCGCGCGGATGTGCGCCGGCAGGTTCTTCGGCGGCTTGCCCGTCGCGAGGCCGCGCTTATAGACGACCTGCGCCACCGCGGCGGCGATGTGCGCCGAAACCTCGCGGATTCGCGGCAACGCCGGGTACAGGCTGCCCTGGTCCAGATCCTCCTGGCTCACCAGCTTCGCCAGCGTGACGGCGGCGCTCATGAACATCTCGTCCGTCACCAGCCGCGCGCCGCTCGCGATCGCGCCGAGGCCGACGCCGGGGAAGATGTAGGAGTTGTTGCCCTGGCGCGGCACGAAGGTCTTGCCGTCGAGCGTCACCTTGTCGTACGGGCTGCCGCACGCGAACAGCGCGCGTCCGCCGGTGTGGCGATAGGCCTCCTCGGCGGAGCATTCCGCCTGCGAGGTCGGGTTGGACAGGGCGAATACGATCGGCTGCCGGTTGATTTGCGCCATGGTCTGCAGCACCTCGGGCGTGAACGTCCCGCCGACCGCCGCAACGCCGATGATCGCGCTGGGCCTGAGGCTCCTTATCGCCGCCGGGAATTCGCCCACAGGCGCGTGCTCGTGCGCGTAGGGGAGCTTGTGCCCGCTGAGGCCGGCGCGATCCTTCACCACCAGGCCGCGCGAATCGAAGAGCCAGATGCGCCGCCTCGCCTCGGCCTCGGATAGGCCTTGCGCCGCCATGGCCGAAGCCACGAGATTGGCGATGCCGATCGCGGCTTCTCCCGCGCCGAGGAACAGCAGCGTCTGGTCCGCGAGCTTGCCGCCGGTCACCCGCAACGCCGAGAACAGGCCCGCGAGCACCACCGCCGCCGTTCCCTGGATGTCGTCGTTGAAGACGCAAGCGCGGTCGCGGTATTTTTCCAGCAGGCGGAAGGCGGCGTGATTGGCGAAATCCTCGAACTGGATCAGCACGCCGGGGAAGACCTTGCGCGAAGCGGTGATGAACTCGTCGATTAGCTTGTCGTAGGCGCTTCCGCTCAGCCGTTTCTGGCGCAGGCCGATGTAATACGGATCGTTCAGCAGCGCTTCGTTGTTGGTGCCGACATCCAGCATCACCGGCAGGCACAGCTCCGGATGCACGCCGGCGCAGGCCGAATAGAGCGCAAGCTTGCCCACCGGGATGCCCATGCCGTTGGCGCCCAGATCGCCGAGGCCCAGGATGCGCTCGCCGTCGGTCACCACGATGAGCTTGGCCGGATAGGGCCAGTTGCGCAGCAGTTTGGCGATGCGCCCGCGGTCCTTGGCGCCGATGAACAAGCCGCGCGGCCGCTGGTAGATGTGGCCGAACTGCTGGCAGGCCAGCCCCACCGTCGGGGTGTAGATGAGCGGCATGATCTCGTCGATGTTGTCGCACACCACGCGGAAGAACAGCGTCTCGTTGCGGTCGTGCAGCGAGTTGAGCGCCACATACTTGTCGAGAACGGTGGGCAGGCGGCGCAGATTGGTCAGTATGCGCTCGGCCTGCTCCTTCATCGACAGCACATGCCCCGGCAGCAGGCCGCGCAAGCCGAGCGCGTCGCGCTCCCGTTCGGTGAAGGCGGTGCCTTTGTTGAGCAACGGATCGCGCAGCAGCGCCAAGCCGCGCGCCGGAACGCGCGGCGACACATGCGGCGACACGGCGGCGGAGGAACGGACATCCGCCCGCTGCCGAAGCTTGACGGCGCGTTCCTCCAGCCTATCGACCATGGTTGCCTTCCCGACCTTGAGACCAAGGACACGAGCTGTTTTTTTTAATCATTACCACCGCCAGCGGGAAACGTCATGATCTAGATCAATGTTCTAGATCAACCCCTTGCCGGGACGCGCGCCGGCGCGGGGTCGGGCCGCCGGTTTGCGCAAGCCTGGGATATGACGATCGCGGGGCGCGCGCATCCGTCGCGGATCAAACCGAAAAAACGATCCAGATTCCATTTGCCATGCCCCGCCTTCCGGCGCGACCATGATGGAAGGAGGGTGCGTCGCTTTGGGCGGGGCGTCTTTTTAAGGCCCCGAAGCGGGTAAAACCCGGGCCACGGTCGCGCGCCAAACTAGGCAGGCTGGGAGGCAAGCATGGGCGAAAGAGCAGGCGGGCCGCGCGTCGCGGCCCTGATCGGTCCCTATCTCTCCGGCAAGACCACGCTGCTCGAATCCCTGCTCTTCGCCGCCGAAGCCATTCCCCGCCGCGGCAGCCAGAAAGAAAAGAACACCGTCGGTGACTCGACGCCCGAGGCGCGGGCGCGGCAGATGTCGACCGAACTCAACGCCGCGCATGCGACCTTTCTCGGCGATCCCTGGTTCCTGCTCGATTGCCCCGGCTCGGTCGAGCTCGCCTGGGAGGCGCAATCGGCGCTGCTCTGCGCCGACGTCGCGGTGGTGGTGTGCGAGCCGGTGCCCGAGCGCGCGCTGGCGCTGTCGCCGCTGTTCAAGTTCCTCGACGACCACGCGATTCCGCACATGGTGTTCGTCAACAAGATCGACACCGCCGCCGCGCGCATCTCCGAGGTGCTGGCGGCGCTGCAATCGGTTTCGAGCCGCCCGCTGGTGCTGCGCCAGGTGCCGTTGCCCGGCCCCGACCGCGCCGCCTCGGGCTATGTCGATCTGGTGAGCGAGCGCGCCTACCGCTACCAGCCGGGCCAGGCCTCGGATCTGGTCAAGCTGCCCGAGGACATGGCCGAGACCGAAAAATCCTCGCGTTCTTCGCTGATGGAAAAGCTCGCCGATTTCGACGACAAGCTCTTGGAGCAACTGCTCGAGGACATCTTGCCCTCGAAGGACGCCCTCTACCGCCAGCTCGCGCAGAGCCTGCAACGCGACCAGATCGTGCCGGTGTTCCTCGGCGCCGCCGCGCTGGATCACGGCGTGCGCCGGCTGTGGAAGGCGCTCCGGCACGAGACGCCGGATTGCGCCGCTTCAGCCGCGCGTCTCGGCCTCGATCTCAAATCCGGCGGCACGGTGGCCCAGGTGATCAAAACCTATTACCCGCCCCATGCCGGGAAACTCTCGCTGGCGCGCATCTGGAGCGGCAAGGCCGCCGAAGGCGTGAACTTGAACGGCGCGCGCATCGCCGGCGTGTTGCGCCTCCAGGGCGCCGCCACCGAGAAGATAGCCGCAGCATTGGCGGGCGAGATCGCGGCGCTGGCGCGGCTCGAAGGCGTCGCGACCGGCGCAATGCTGGCCTCGGGAAAGGCGCCCCAGCTCGATCCGCCGCCGCTGCCGGCGCCGGTCTTCGGCCTCGCCATTTCGGCCGAGAAGCGCAACGACGACGTCAAGCTGACCGGCGCGGTGCAGAAGCTGATCGAGGAAGACCCCACCTTGTCGCTGACGCAAGACGCCGATTTGCAGGAGATGGTGCTGTGGGGCCA
>Ga0187810_10000159_pt1 | contig 31105 bp, 29 predicted proteins | sample NC_wetland_sal_i_9_FD_132963 | JGI IMG/M metagenome (GOLD analysis project Ga0187810, IMG submission 132963) | Wetland sediment microbial communities from Neuse River Estuary, North Carolina, USA - ASW_5 | ecosystem: Environmental > Aquatic > Freshwater > Wetlands > Sediment | place: USA: North...
GCTGGCGGACGTGCTGCCGGAATGCTTCGCCAAGCTGCCGTGGCCGAAATCGATGCGCTTCCCGGGCAGCGACGTGCGCTGGGTGCGGCCGCTGCATTCGATTTTGTGCACCTTCGACGGCGAGGTCGTGCCGTTCGAATTCGCGGGCGTGAAAAGCGGCAACGAAACGCGCGGGCACAGGTTTTTGTCGAGCGGCGCGATCGTGGCGAAGCGCTTCGAGGACTACACCGAGAAGTTGCGCGCGGGCCATGTGATGCTCGATGCGGCGGAGCGCAAGGAGACGATCCTCAGCGACGCCAAGAACAAGGCCTTCGCGCTGGGCCTCGAATTGATCGAGGACGAGGGGCTGCTGGATGAGGTCGCGGGGCTGAACGAATGGCCGACCGTGCTGATCGGCAAGATCGAAGATCAGTTCATGGACGTGCCGGCCGAGATTTTGCAGACTTCGATGCGGGTGCATCAGAAGTACTTCTCGTTGCGCGCCCGTCATACCAGAGCATCCGTCGAGTCCGGGCCGCGAAAGATCGCCAATCGCTTTGCGGTCGTCTCCAACATGGTGGCGGCGGACGGCGGCAAGGAAATCACCGCGGGCAACGAACGCGTGCTGCGCGCGCGGCTGTCGGACGCCAAATTCTTCTGGGACCAGGATCGCAAGGAGCGGCTGGACAGCCGGGTGGAGGCGCTGAAGGGCATCACCTTCCATGCCAAGCTGGGCACGCAATACGAGCGCGTCGAGCGGATTGAGGCCCTGGCGGGCGAGATCGCCGCGAAGATCGGCGCGGATGTGGAGAAGGCCAAGCGCGCGGCAAGGCTGTGCAAGGCCGACCTGACCACCGGCGTCGTGGGCGAGTTCCCCGAACTGCAAGGCATCATGGGCAGCTATTACGCGGCGCACGACGGCGAAGACGCCGAAATTGTCGACGCGATCCGCGAGCACTACAAGCCGCTGGGTCCGAGCGATGCCGTGCCGACCTCCAAAGTCTCCATCGCGGTGGCGTTGGCGGATAAGCTGGATCAGCTTATTGGGTTCTTTGCAAAGAACGAGAAGCCCACGGGTTCCAGTGATCCGTACGCACTTAGGCGTGCGGCCTTAGGCTTTATTCGCATCCTTATCAGTGCGTCTGTTCGTCTTTCGCTGCGGCCGCTATTCGACCAGCATGTCGGCGCAATCGGCGAGATAGCACTTCGAGATGTCCCAGCATCGGGGCAGAGCGAGTTCGCAGCCCTGTCCGCTAGCGAAAAATTGCGTCGGATGGAGCGTAGTCTATTCGGTGAGCTTGTCGCCTTCCTCGCAGATCGTCTCTCCGTCGCCCTCCGCGAAAAAGGCACACGCCACGATCTGATCGATGCCGTGTTCAGTCTCGGCAATGAGGATGATCTGGTGCGGCTCGTCGCCCGCGTGGAGGCGTTGCAGGAATTCCTCAAGTCCGACGACGGGGCGAACCTCTTGGTGGCCTACCGGCGGGCGGCGAACATCCTGAAAGCCGAGGAGAAGAAGGATAAGACCGCCTACGACGGCGATCCCGATCCCGAAGCCTTCGTGCTGGACGAGGAGAAGGGGCTGTATCTGCAACTGGCGACCGCGAGCGAACTCGTGCGCGCCGAGATCGAGCGCGAGCGCTTCGGCAAGGCCATGGCCGTGATGGCGCGGCTGCGCGCGCCCGTGGACGCCTTCTTCGACAAGGTGACGGTCAACGATAAGGACCCGGCGCTGCGTAGGAACCGGCTGCTGCTGCTGTCGCGGCTGCGCGCCACGCTGCACCTGGTGGCGGATTTCTCGAAGATCGAGGGGTAGGGCATTTCCAGGCCGTCACGGCCGGGCCCGCCCCAGCCATCCAGCGCGTTCGCATCAGTGAATGCAATCGACTCCCTTGGGCGCGCCGACGCGCACCAACTGGATGGCCGCCTCAAGGGCGGCCATGACGATGGAAGTTGGTAAGTCCGCCCTTACTCTCCCCGTTCGGTCGTCGGGTCGATCATCTTGCGGATTTCGGTGATCCTGGTCGCCGGAAAACCGCTGATCTCGGCGTGCTTCCTGATGGCGGCCTCGTCCTTCGCAAGATACACGCAGAAGGTCTTGTCGGCGGCGACGTAGCTCTCCTGCCATTGGATGTCGGGCGCCAGCTCGGCCAGGGCCTCGTTCGATTTGGCCGCGGCGGCGCGAAGCTGGTCGCGCTCCAGGCTGCCGACGGCCGGAATGTCCCGTTCGATGATGAATTTGCGCAGCGCCATGCCGGTCTTCCCATCCGTTGTTTCGCGAAAAAGATACCGGCGCGGTACATCTTTGTCAGGCGCGAAGGACGGTCCGGCCAGCGACATTTTCCGGGTGCGGCCGGCCGCGAGCCCGTCAAACGCGACGGCAGCGCCCGATGGTGACAGCGCCCTCAGGATTCGGTTCGGGCGGCGCCGCCGGTTTTCCGATTGCACCGGTACGGGCAAGCCGAATTCGTTGGCGTATCGAACGATCGGAGTTTGTGTCGGATTCGTGGCACTTGGAACGGTTCCAAACAACCCGCTGGCGTGCGATTTTGCGAGTATTACCAGCGTTTTCCCGCGCTCCGGCGCAAAACCGCGGGCCCCGCACGATTGCACCCTCAACGGACTGAAATTGCGCAAAAAATATGCGGCGTAACCGCGCCCGCCTGTCACATTGCGTCGCGGTTGGCTTCCCCCTATTGCCCCGCACGTAAGTAGAGTCCCTCACTCCATTCATTGTCATGGCCCGCGTATGCAGGTCTCCGAGATACCGGTTTGTTTGCGCGCCAAATGTCACTGCAAATCGGTGGTTTCCTGGGCTAAACGGGCGCGCAAGGCCTTCATTCGCCGGCTATGACGACGATCTGGACTTGATGGCGAAGAAACAAGCAGAGGTAGAGAAACGATGTCGAAATGGGTCTACGCGTTCGGGGACGGCTCCGCGGACGGCGATGCAAGTCTGAGAAACCTGCTCGGTGGCAAGGGCGCCAACCTTGCCGAGATGAGCAACCTGGGGCTCCCCGTGCCTCCGGGCTTCACGTGTACGACGGAAGTCTGCACGTACTATTACGCCAACAATCAGCAGTATCCGGCTGAGTTGAAGGCTCAGGTCACCGCCGCCGTCGAGCGCATGGGCAAGCTCATGGACCTCAAGCTCGGCGATCCCAAGCGCCCGCTGCTGGTCTCCGTGCGTTCGGGCGCCCGCGTTTCGATGCCGGGCATGATGGACACGGTCCTCAACCTCGGCCTCACGCCCGAAACCGTCGAAGGCGTCATCAAGCTGACCAACAACCCGCGCTTCGCGTGGGACTCCTATCGCCGCTTCGTCCAGATGTATTCGAACGTCGTGCTCGGTCTCGATCATTCGGACTTCGAAGAAATCATCGAGCACGCGAAGGAAGCCAAGGGCGTCGAACTCGACACCGAACTGGATGCTGACGACCTCAAGAAGATCACGTCGCTGTTCAAGGACGTCGTGAAGAAGAAGCTCGGCAAGCCCTTCCCGGATAACGTCGAAGACCAGCTTTGGGGCGGCATCGGCGCCGTGTTCGGTTCGTGGATGGTCCAGCGCGCGCAGACCTATCGCCGCCTGAACAATATCCCGGGCGACTGGGGCACGGCCGTCAACGTGCAGGCGATGGTGTTCGGCAACCGCGGCGAGACCTCGGCGACCGGCGTGGCCTTCACGCGCGACCCCGGCACCGGCGAGAAGTACCTCTACGGCGAATACCTCATCAACGCCCAGGGCGAAGACGTGGTGGCCGGCATCCGCACCCCGCAGCCGATCACCAAGCTGGTGCGCGAGCGTCAGGGCGGCAAGAACCCGTCGATGGAAGAGTCGATGCCCGAGATGTACAAGCAGCTCAAGGGCATTGGCGACACGCTCGAAAATCACTTCAAGGAAATGCAGGACGTCGAGTTCACCATCCAGGAAGGCAAGCTCTGGATGTTGCAGTGCCGCGCCGGCAAGCGTACCGCCAAGGCGGCGCTGAAGGTTGCGATCGATCTGGTCAGCGAAGGCCTGATCGACAAGCCGACCGCCGTTCAGCGCGTCGACCCGTCCGCTCTCGACCAGCTTCTGCACCCGACCCTCGACCCGAAGGCGGCGAAGACCAAGTATGCCTCCGGTCTTGCGGCCTCTCCGGGCGCCGCCATCGGTGAAGCCGTCTTCACGGCCGACGAAGCCGAGAAGCTGGCCAACGACGGCCACGACGTCATTCTGGTCCGCACCGAAACGAGTCCCGAAGACATTCACGGCATGCACGCCGCGAAGGGCATCGTCACGGCGCGCGGCGGCATGACCAGCCACGCGGCGGTGGTCGCCCGCGGCATGGGCCGTCCTTGCGTGGCCGGCTGCGGTTCCCTCCGCATCGACTACGACAAGAAGCAGATGACGGTCGGCGACAAGATCGTCAAGCAGGGCGAAGTCATCACCATCGACGGTTCGGCAGGTGCGGTCTATCTCGGCCGCGTATCGATGCGGAACCCCGAGCTGACCGGCGACTTCAACACGCTGATGGCGTGGGCCGACGAAATCCGCAAGCTCAAGATCTACACCAATGCCGACACGCCGACCGACGCCAAGACGGCGCGTTCCTTCGGCGCGCAGGGCATCGGCCTGTGCCGTACAGAGCATATGTTCTTCGAAGGCGACCGTATCGTTTCCGTCCGCCAGATGATTCTGGCCGAATCGGTCGCGGAGCGCGAGAAGGCGCTGGCCCATTTGCTGCCGATGCAGCGTGGCGACTTCGAAGAGATCTTCCGCGTGATGGACGGCTTGCCGGTCATCATCCGTCTGCTCGATCCGCCGCTGCATGAATTCCTCCCCCACAAGGACGTGGAATACGAAGCGGTGGCCAAGCAGGCCGGCATCTCGGTCGACAAGCTGAAGGCCAAGAGCGCGCAGCTCCACGAGATGAACCCGATGTTGGGTCATCGCGGCTGCCGCCTGGGCATCACCTATCCGGAAATCTCGGCAATGCAGGCCCGCGCCGTTCTCGAGGCGGCCCTCAATGTCGAAGCGGAAGGCAAGAAGGTCGACGCCGAAATCATGATCCCGGTCGTCGCCTGGAAGCAGGAACTCGACTTCATCGCCGACATCATCAACAAGGTCGCCGCGCAGATCAAAAAGGAACGGGGCAAGCTCCCGATCTTCAAGATCGGCACGATGATCGAGTTGCCGCGTGCGGCTCTGCAGGCCGGCAAGCTTGCCGAGACGGCGCAGTTCTTCTCGTTCGGCACCAACGACCTGACGCAGACGACCTGCGGCATCAGCCGTGACGATGCCGGTCCGTTCCTGACCGAATACCAGGTCAAGGGCCTGTTGATGCGCGATCCGTTCGTCTCCATCGATCGCGATGGCGTCGGCGAGTTGATTGCCATCGCAGCCGAGCGCGGCCGCAAGACCCGCCCGGACATGGAAATCGGCATCTGCGGCGAGCACGGCGGCGATCCGAACTCGATCGAACTGTGCCAGCAAGTCGGCCTGACGTATGTCTCATGCTCGCCGTTCCGCGTGCCGGTTGCACGCCTTGCGGCGGCGCAAGCGGCTCTCAAGAAGTTCGATCGCGACGTCTGATCGACCGGACTGAGCCTTAATCAGTACACAGAGTAAGCGAGGGAACCCCTGGAAAAAACCTAGGGGTTCCCTTGTTTTTTGCACGTCAAGCGTGACGAGGTGTCACGATTCGGTATTTTTTAATTTGACGAGCCGGTCTTTCTCGGCTTAGTGCCAAGCTCTGCTCTAGGGGAGATGGGGACCTTTCGAGATACACGCCGACAAGACGCTATGAGAATGGCGCGCCTACCGAAACGAAATCGCGAAGAGAGTTCATTCCCAATGCATCAAAAAACACTAGACGTTCAGCGACGGTCAGACCGCGTGCTGCTTGGTGCGCTTACCGTCGTACTCGTAGTCGCAAGTGCGGCTGTGGGGGCTACCGCGGCGTATCGTCCGCACTCGGAGCAATTACCGACTGCCGTGACGGTTTCGCAGCCCGCTGCGGGTACTTCCGCGCAGGCCTCCATTGCGCCGATGCTGTCGGCGGAGCGGGCCCGTACGCCCGCGGAAGCACTGGTGATGAACAAGCTTCTCGCCGAGCACCGCTGCCTTTCGGAAGCCCTGTACTACGAGGCCCGCGGCGAGGGCACATCGGGCCAGAAGGCCATTGCGGAGGTGATTTTCCACCGCATGCGCACGGGCAATTACGGCCACTCCATTTGTGCCGTTGTGTATGAGGGCGCGAGCCAGCCGGGCTGTCAATTCTCCTTCACCTGCAACGGCGAGCTTGCCGTGAAGAAGGCGCCGAGCGCCTGGATGCGGGCCCAGATGCTGGCCGCGCGAATCCTGACCGGCGAAGAGCGACTCAGCGATGCCACCGGAGGCGCCACGAACTTCCACGCGACCTCGGTCGATCCGGATTGGGCCACGGAGCTGACGCGTACCGTGCAGATCGGCAACCACGTATTTTACCGGGGCGTGGGTCGTTCGCACGACATGTAGAGCAAGAAAAATCAGATTGGGTGATGGCGAGTAGGGAACTACTCGCCATTTTTGTTTTCAGAAATCCAACGCCACGTCGAGACTTGGAGCCGAGTGCGTGATGGCGCCCGAGGAGATATAGTCCACGCCCGTCTCGGCGATGGCGCGCACGGTATCGAGCGTCACGCTGCCCGAGGCTTCCAGGGCCGCGCGCCCGGCCGTGATCATAACGGCGCGGCGCAGGTCGCCGACGCTCATGTTGTCGAGCAGCACGGTATCGACTCCGAGGCGCAGAGCCTCTTCGAGTTCGGCGAGCGAATCGACCTCGACTTCGACCTTGACCATGTGGCCGAGGCCGGAAATCACGCGGTCGACCGCGGCGGCAATGCCGCCGGCGGCCACGATATGGTTGTCCTTGATCAACACGCCGTCATCCAAGCCGTAGCGGTGATTGACGCCGCCGCCGCAGCGCACGGCATATTTCTCGAGGATGCGCAGGCCCGGCGTGGTCTTACGCGTGCAGACGATGCGCGCCTTGGTGCCGTGCACCGCGTCCACCAGCGCGCGCGTCGCGCTGGCGACGCCCGAAAGATGGCCGACAAAATTCAGCGCCGTACGTTCCGCCGCCAGAATGCTGCGGGCCGAGCCTTGCACCGTCAACAGCGTGGTGCCAGCCGGGGCGCGGCTGCCGTCACGAACGTCCAGCATCACCTTTAACGCGCCGTCGAGGATGTGAAACGCCGCTTCGGCGGCGTTGAGCCCGGCGATCGTGCCTTCCTTGCGCGCGACGAGGACGGCCGTGGCGCGCTGCCCGGCGGGGAGCACGAGATCGCTGGTGATGTCGCCGGCGCGGCCGAGATCTTCTTCAAGCGCGCGGCGGACGATCGGCTCGACCAGCAGAAACGGAGGTGTGCGAAGCGGAAACGGCATGTGGAACGGCTTTCATCGACGAATGGTGTTGAGCGCCGCGGGCGCTTTGTGGTCGTCGCCCGGAGCGGCGGCGGCGATGGCGTTCGCATCGGCAAGAGTCATGAAGGTGCGTCTGGCGACGGATTCGGTCTGCGGGTAATCGCTGCGGGTATGCCCGCCGCGACTCTCGCGACGCGCGAGAGCGCCCGTGACCACCATCTTCGCCGTCACGGTCATGTTCAGCAGCGACGGCTCGTGTCCGCCGGCCCGCTCGATCTGGTCGATGATTCGCAGCGCGTGGCGCAGACCGACCGCATCCCGTTCCAGGCCCGCATAGCGGGTCATGGTCTGCCGCAGCAGCGGCGGAACGGGCGGGGCGGCATAGCGGGCCGGGGCGGGCAGGGCGCCGCCCGTGAGGCGCGGCTGTGTGGACGCACGGACGTCCTCGGCGGCCCTGGCGCCGAACACCAGCGCCTCGAGCAGGGAGTTCGAGGCCAGCCGGTTGGCGCCGTGGAGGCCCGTGGAGGCGCACTCACCCACGGCCCACAGGCCGGGCAGGGAGCTGCGGCCGGTTTTGCCGGTGGCGATGCCACCCATATGATAATGAGCCGCAGGGGCAACAGGGATCGGCTGGCACGCAGGGTCGATGCCCGCTTCGCGGCACGCCTCGTACACCGTCGGAAAAGCCTCGGCGAATTTGGCGCCGACCGCCTTGCGGCAATCGAGGAAAACCTTGTGTCCGGCGACGACCTCGCGATGGATGGCGCGCGCCACCACGTCGCGCGGGGCAAGCTCCGCAGACGGATGAAGTGCAGGCATGAAGCGGCGCCCGTTCTCGTCGACCAGGATCGCGCCTTCGCCGCGCAACGCTTCGGTGGCAAGCGGCGCAGGATCGACGTCCACTGCGATGGCCGTCGGATGGAACTGCACGAATTCGGGATCGGCGATCATGGCGCCGGCGCGGGCCGCCATGCCGAGACCTTCGCCGCGAGTCTCCGGCGGATTGGTCGAGATGGCATAAAGCGCGCCGAGGCCGCCCGTCGCCAGGATCACGGCGGGCGCACGCAGCAGCACCAGCCGCCGCTCGGGACCGGAACAGGTGCGCGCGAACAGGCCGGCGACGCGGCCGTCTTCCAGCGCCAGCTCGATGGCATGGAAGCCTTCCATCAGCGTGACGGAGGGCAACTCGACGACGCGATCGGCCAGCGCGCGCGTTACTTCCAGACCGGCGCGGTCGCCTTTGACGTGCACGATGCGGGAGGCGGAATGGGCGGCCTCGCGGCCGACGGCGAGCGAGCCATCCGCCGAGCGGTCGAACGGCGCTCCGTAACGCACGAGATCGGCGATACGGTCGGGCGCCTCGCGCGCCACCAGCGCCGCGATGTCGGGATCGCACAGGCCGACGCCGGCCGCGATGGTATCGGCGGCATGCGACTGCCAAGTATCGCCGCGGCCCACCGAAGCGGCAATGCCGCCTTGCGCGCGCGGGCTCGAGCCCGTCGTTCCCGGATGCGCATCGGCCAGCACCACGCAGGGAAACGGCGCCAGCTTGAGCGCCGTGAACAGGCCGGCGACGCCTGCGCCCAGGATCAGCGCACCTTTGGTTTCGATGATGTTGTCGATATGCTGTGCCATTGAGGCGTCCTTCAAGCCGGAACGGCGGCGGGTTTGGCGCCGACGACCAGCATGCGTTCAACGCTTTTTCGCGCGCGGGCGGCGATGGCCGGATCGACCGTGACTTCTTCGGTCATCGTCTCGAGAGAATTGAGAATCTTGGGAAGCGTTATGCGCTTCATGTGCGGGCAGAGATTGCAGGGCCGCACGAATTCGGTCTGCGGAAACTCCACGGCGACGTTGTCGCTCATCGAGCATTCGGTGACGAGCACGGCCTTCTTCGGCCGGTTTTTGGCGACATAGGCGATCATGCCAGAGGTCGAGCCGGCGAAATCGGACCCCGCGATCACGTCCGGCGGGCATTCGGGATGGGACAGCACGACGACGCCCGGATTGGCCTCGCGGAAGCCGCGGATGTCGGCGGCCGTGAAGCGCTCGTGGACTTCGCAATGGCCCTTCCAGGTGACGAGCTTCACCTTGGTTTGTTTGGCGACGTTTTGCGCCAGGAACTCGTCGGGCACCATCACGACGGTATCGACGCTCCATTCGCGCGCGATGTCTTCCACCACCGCGACCGCGTTGGACGAGGTGCAGCACACGTCGCTTTCCGCTTTCACCTCGGCGGAGGTGTTCACATAGGTGACGACCGGCAAGCCGGGATGCTTCCGTTTCAACATCCGCACGTCGGCGGCGGTGATGGACTCGGCCAGCGAGCAGCCGGCCATGGAATCCGGGATCAACACCGTCTTCTGCGGCGAAAGAACCTTCGAAGTCTCGGCCATGAAATGCACGCCCGCCTGCACGATCGCCTTCGCGTCGGTCTTGGCGGCTTGGCGCGCGAGTTGAAGCGAATCGCCCACGATGTCGGCGACGCAATGGAAAATCTCCGGCGTCATGTAGTTGTGCGCCAGGATGACCGCGTTCTTTTCGCGCTTCAGCCGGTTGATCGCGGCGATATAGGGCGCATGCACGGGCCATTCGATTTCGGGAATCACGTGCGCGACCTTTTGGTAAAGATCGCGCGTGGCATTCGCGACCTGCGGCGTGAAGGCGAGTCGGCGTTCCAGCTCTTGCATCTGCATGTCCTTGTAACCCGGCACTTATGCTCTATTTGAGTATATATATAGGGCAAAAACACCGGCCTTCAAGCCGGTAACGCCTTTATGCTGCACATGAGCACAATTCAGGTCAAGTGGGGAAGCACGCTCGTCGCCGATTTGTGAACAACCGGGAACGGCTTTTCACACCTCGGCCAAGTGCTCCGTGGCGCCCTGCGCCGTGTGGAACCCGCGCAAAGCGACTGTATTCGCGAGGGAATTCAAAGTCCCCCGTCGCTCCGTAGGGATGTCGCCTAAACCCCGATTTTCTGCCGGGCGAGGCGGACGCCGGGCGAGGGGCGCTCGCGCAACACCTCGCGGCGGAAGCGGAACAGCTCGGCGGGGCGGCCGCGCGCGATCGGAGCGACCTTGCCGGTGCCTTCCACCAGACCCTGATCTTCCACCAGCCGGCGGAAATTCTGCTTGTGCAGACGGATGCCCGAGATCGCCTCCACCGTGCGCTGCAACTCGAGCAGCGTGAACGACGGCGGCATCAATTCGAAAACGACGGGGCGGTATTTCATCTTGCCGCGCAGCCGCGCAATCGCCGTCGCCAGGATGCGGCGATGGTCGAACATCATCCGATCGCCGAGCGGCAACACGTGATCGGCGCGCTCGCGCCCGTCGCGCGCGCTCTCCGGCGTGAGGCCGGCCTCGTAGAGAAGTTCGTAGCGCTCGAGCACCTTCTCCTCGTCCCAGGCGATGTCCTCCAGGCCGAAGCACAGGCGCGCGCGGTCGTGGCGAAGCTGCGCACAGGTTTTGTCCGGCGCCGACGCGACGAACGCCTCCAGCGCGGGGGCAATGGTATCGTCGATGATGGCCGGCTTCCGGTCGCGCCAGTCCTCCCACGGGAAATAGCGATACCAGTCGCGCCACAGCGTGCCGGGCGCCTTCAAGGTTGCGGCCTGCCGCGTCAACGCCAGGTATCCCACCGAAACGACGCGCGTGGTTTCGCCCGGCTTCAGCGTGTGCCGTCCGCGATCGCCGAAGGTGTAGAGCTGCTCGGCATAGTCGAGGTCCAAATAGGTCTGCTCGCCCACCCATTTGCGCAGGCCGATTTCGAGCGTGCGGTGCTCGATGGGATCGAACGGGCCGAACGGCAACGCATCGTCGCCCTTGCCGGGATGGACCACGAGCACGCAGGGACTGTCTTCCACGACCGAGACGATTGCGGCCGACAGGCCGATGGAGACGACGTGTTTGGCGCTCGGGCTCATAAGCCGAAATCGGCAAGCGGGAATTCCACCGGCTGGCCCTCCTCGACAGTGATGCCGGACCCCATCTCCTCCACAGCCTGGATCATGCGGCCCTCGCGGTCCAGGTAATTGTCCGCCAAGCGCACCAAGAGGCGATTGGGGCGGGCGTGCGGCGCCCGCGCCCGGATCTCGCGCGCAATGCGAAACTCGGCGCCTTTCCAGGCGCGGTCGCAGAGGATTGCATAAGTCGCCGCCATCGACCGGCTGACCCCGGCCCAGCAATGCACCAGCAGCGGCCGCTTGGCATCCCAGCTGTGCGCAAACTCGATCAACTCGGAAACGTGCTCCTCGTCCGGCGGGCAGGGGCCGAGGGCGGGATCGCAGATGTCGTTCACCGCCAGGCGCAGATGGCGTCCGGGCGGGAAGCCTCCCGGCGTCTCGATCATGAACTCCGGCGACAGCAGGGTGATGAGATGCGACGGCTGATAGGTGCGCATCATCTCCGGCATGGCGGATAGGGGCGTGACGAGAATCAGGGACATGGTTCCCATCTGCTACCCCACCATCATGTCATGTGGAAGTCGCCTCAGGAGGCGAGGCGCCTGAACCGCTCCAGAAATTGTGCCTGGGCCTCCGCCGTCGGCAGCGGCACCAGGCGGGGCGTCTTCATCGTCCGGGGCGGCGTACCGAAGTACCGGCGCGCCTCGACGGGTTCGAAGCCGGCGAGCTGGGTGGCCTCGAAATAGGCGGATAGGGTGTCGGCCTTTTTGAACAGCACCTGGAGGGCCTGGGGCGGCTTCGGCGGCAGCCCGAACCGGATATGAATTGCCGCAAGAAGTCTCAGCTCCAAGTCCTTGTAACTGAAGCCGACGGCGGCTTTGAACGGACTGATGAGGTCGCCGACAACATACTCCGGCGCATCGTGCAGCAGGGCCATCAGGCGCGCGTCGGCCGTGAGCCCGCCGGGGCTCAGTTCGACAGCAAGCCTCTCCACCAGGACGCTGTGCTGCGCCACGGAAAAGGCGTGAGGCCCCTTGGTCTGCCCGTTCCAGCGAGCGACGCGGGCCAGGCCGTGGGCAATGTCCTCGATCTCGACGTCCAGCGGCGAAGGATCGAGCAGGTCGAGCCGGCGGCCGCTCAACATGCGTTGCCAAGCCCGGGCGGGGGATTTCGAAGAAGCCGTCAAAGCACCAACCGTATCGCGACGAAGGCCAGAACTAACGCCATCGCGCGCCGCAAGAAAAGCTCGGGCACGCGCGGGGCCAAGGCGCTGCCGATCAGAATACCCGGAATCGAGCCGAGAAGCAGGGTGCCCATCAAAGCGAAATCGATGTTGCCGAGCAGCCAGTGGCCCGCCCCGGCCACCAGGGTGAGGGGTACTGCATGGGCAATGTCGGAGCCGACGAGCCGGACTGCCGGCATCTCGGGATAGAGCAGAATCAGTGCCGTCACGCCCAGGGCCCCGGCCCCCACGGACGTCGACGCCACCAGGACGCCGAGGATGGCCCCCGTCAGCACCGTGAAGAACATGGTCCGGCGTGCGCTGAGCTTGCCGACGTGGCGCGCGTAATAGCCGAGCAGCCGGTTGCGGAATACGAGCGCGACGGCCGTTATCATGAGCGCGACGGCGAGGACGACGGACACCAGCACGTTGGCCTTGCTGCTTGCGATGCCGAGCGTGTGGAGCAGCGTGATGGTGACGATCGCCGCCGGCACGCTGCCCAGCGCCAACCGCCCCACGATCTTGAAATTGATGGTGTCGTGGGCGCGATGCATCATCGAGCCGACCGTCTTGGTGGCGGCAGCATAGAGCAGGTCGGTGCCGACCGCGGCCACCGGCGCGATATGGAACACCAGGATCAGGATGGGCGTCATCAGCGAACCGCCGCCGACGCCGGTCAGCCCGACAGCCATACCGACGATGAAGCCGGACAGGACATACCCGAGCTTTATGGCAGCAAGAAACTCCACGCCCGAACCGCGCCCGTTGTTGTATGAGATGCGGCCGCAGCGGCCGCGAAGGAAGGAGGCGACTATTCCACAGCAAACGGTTGCGGCGCAACGCGGACAGGCAATGTCCGTTACGTCAGTTTCCGCAAGATGACACTGCCTGCGGAATAGCCCGCGCCGAATGTGCAAAGCAACGCGTAATCGCCGCCTTTGAGGTCCGCGCTGTGTTTGTTGAAGGCGATCATCGCGCCGGCGGAGCTGGTGTTGGCGTATTCGTCGAGTACCGTCGGCGCTTCGCCGGGCAGCGCCGCGCGGCCGAGGACCTTGTGCGCGATCAGCTGGTTCATGTTGATGTTCGCCTGGTGCAGCCACATCCGCTTCAGCGTCGCCGGGCCGAGGCCGTTGTCGGCAAGGTGGGTTTGCACAAAGCCGGAGACCAGCGGCACGACTTCCTTGAACACCTTGCGTCCGTTCTGCACGAAAAGCTTGTCCGGGGTCCCGATGCTTTCGGGCGCGGCGCGGTTGAGGAAGCCGAAATTGTTGCGGATGTTGTTCGAGAACTGCGATTTCAGCCGGGTGGAGACGATCTCCCACGAATTGGCACCGCGGGCATTCTCGCGCCGCTCCACGACGAAGGCGGACGCCGCATCGCCGAATATGAAATGACTGTCGCGCTCGCGAAAATTCGCGTGGCCGGTGAGAATCTCCGGATTGCACACCAGGATGGCGTGTGCCCCGTCGGTTTCGATCAGCCCGCTCGCCACGCGGATGGCATACGTGGCCGACGAGCAGCCCACGATCATGTCGAAGCCGAAGCCGGTGATGCCGAGCGCGTTCTGCACCTCGATGGCCACGGCGGGATAAGCGCGCTGCAGGTTGGCGCAGCTCACGATCACGCCGTCGATGTCGGCCGGCTTGCGTTCCGCATCGGACATCGCCTCGCGCGCCGCCGCGACGCACATCTCGGCCATCACCGAGAGCTGCTCGTTGGGGCGCTCCGGGATGCGCGGGCACATGATTTCCGGATCGAGGATTCCGGCCTTGTCGAGCACGTAGCGATTCTTGATACCCGAGGCCTTGACGATGAACTCGCAGGAGGACTCCTGCCGCGCGGGCAGGCTTCCCCCGGCGATCGCCTCGGCATGTTTGGCGTTGAAGCGCCGCACATATTCGTTGAAGGAAGCAACAAGCTCGTCGTTGCTGATCGACTGCGCCGGGGTGAATACCCCGGATCCCGACAACACCAAACCGGCCAAAATCGTCCCCTGCTCAATGATTTGAGCAAAACTGACGTAGCCGGCGGAGCAAGGCAAGGCTGGCGCGCCCGGCCGCGCGGAAGGAGGGCCACTGCCCGGAAGTTTGCTGCATTCACATCGCCCGCGCTCGCCAGAACGGGCGCAAAGCGCTACACCCCCGTCATGAACGAAGGCGCTGCATTGGTGTTGTTTTCCGGCGGGCAGGATTCCACGACCTGCCTTGCCTGGGCGCTCACACGCTTTGCGCGTGTGGAGACCGTGGGCTTCGAATACGGCCAGCGGCACGCGACGGAAATGGCCGCCCGCGGGCGCGTGCTGACGGGTTTGCGGCAAGGATTCGCAGAGTGGGCGGCGCGGCTCGGCGACGATCACGTGCTGACACTCGAGGTTTTGAAACAGATCGGCGGCAGTGCGCTGACCGATGCCACGAAGATCGAAATGGGCCGCGACGGATTGCCGACCAGCTTCGTGCCGGGCCGCAACGTACTGTTCCTCACCGCGGCGGCGGCGCTGGGCTACCGGCGCGGGATCGCCGATCTCGTCGGCGGCATGTGCGAGACGGATTTCTCGGGCTACCCCGATTGCCGCGACAAGACCATCGCGGCCGCGGCCGAGACGCTCACCCTGGCGCTGGCGCGGCGCGTGACGATCCATACGCCGCTGATGTGGATCGACAAGGCGGCGACGTGGACGCTGGCAGAGAAGCTTGGCGGCGCGCGTCTGGTCGATTTGATCCGCGAAGAGACGGTCACCTGCTATGAAGGCGACCGCACCCATCGCCACGAGTGGGGATACGGCTGCGGCGCCTGCCCGGCGTGCGATCTGCGGGCCAAGGGTTACGCGAAGTATCTCGGCCGATGACCTACGCCGTGAAGGAAATCTACTACACGCTGCAGGGCGAGGGCGCCCGCACCGGCCGCGCCGCCGTCTTCCTGCGCTTCGCGGGATGCAATCTGTGGAGCGGGCTCGAACGCGATCGCGCGACGGCGACCTGCCAATTCTGCGATACGGATTTCGTCGGAACGGACGGCGAGGGCGGCGGCAAGTTCGCGGACGCCTCGGCGCTGGCGGCCGCGGTTGCGGACAAATGGCCGAAGGGCGATTTCGCCCAGCCTTATGTCGTCTGTACCGGCGGCGAGCCGCTGCTGCAAATTGACGATAATCTCGTTGCGGCGCTGCACGCACGCGATTTCGAGATCGGCGTCGAAACCAACGGCACGCTGTTGCCGCCTGCGGGCATCGAGTGGATTTGCGTCAGTCCGAAAGCCGGCGCGGAACTGGTTCTCGAAGCGGGGCAGGAGTTGAAGCTCGTCTATCCGCAGGACGGCGCGCAGCCGGAACGCTACGCCGACTTTCTGTTCGATCATTTCTTCCTGCAGCCGATGGACGGGGCACAGCGCGAAGCCAACATGCGCGCGGCGGTCGCCTATTGCCTGGCGCATCCGCAATGGCGGCTGTCGCTGCAAACGCACAAGCTGATCGGAATCCGCTGAGGGCGGCTTGGGGGCGTCACAATAAATTCGCAAAACTGCGGCACCGGCAAACTCCGCCGTTAACGCAGGAAAAACGCGGCTTCCGTAGCTTCGTCCCGCAACACGGGGCGCCGTTATGAGTTCCTTCGGTCGCATGGAGTCGGTTTTGTGCGCGGATAAGCAGCCGGATTGGTCGGCCGGAATACTCGCCGCGGCGCTTCCCACATTTCATGCCACGACCACGTGCGCGCAGGCATATGAGCTTTTCCACGCGGCGGATTCGCAACTTGCCGCGGCGATCGTCGACGACCTAGGACAAGTCTTGGGCATCGCAAATCGCTTGCGGTTCCTTTCACACTACTCGCAGCGCTTCGTACCGGAGATTTACGGCAAACGCCCAGTCCTCGCGCTCGCCAACACGCAGCCGCTGCTCGTCGACGAGGCAATGCCGGTGAGCGCACTGGCCGCGATGATTACCATGGACCATCCCGACGCGCTGCGCGAATGCTTCGTCGTGACGCGCCACGACCGCTATCTCGGCATCGGCACAAGCGAGGCGCTGGTGCGCGCCAAGGTTGCACTTCTGATGGCGCGCGAGAAGCAGCTCAATGCGGCACTGATTGCGGCCGAGAACGCCGACCGCACCAGGAGCAACTTCCTGGCGCTGATGAGCCACGAATTGCGCACGCCGCTGAACGCCATCATCGGTTTCTCGGAAGTGCTGGCCAGCGAGCTGTTCGGCCCTCACCGGACGCCGCGCTACGGCGAGTATGCCCGCGACATCCATGGAGCGGGCAAACATCTCCTGGCGCTGATCAACAACATCCTCGATTTGTCCAAATCCGAAGCCGGACAACTCGCGCTGCATTCGGAGCCGCTCGACCTAGGGCTGCTGCTGCAGGGGTGCGGGCGTCTGGTGGGCCCACGGGCCTTGGAGGGAAAGATCGCGTTGCAAGTCCGCACCCCAGCCGATCTGCCCCGGTTGAACGCCGATGGGCTTCGCGTGAAGCAGGCCGTCCTCAATATCATCACCAACGCCGTGAAATTTACCATGCCCGGAGGTGTCGTGAAGGCCTATGCGGAAGTGGGAAGCGATGGCGGTATCGAGATCGTGGTCGCCGACAACGGCATCGGGATGGCTCCGGAGATGATCCCGATCGCGCTGGAGCCGTTCCGCCAAATCGATTCACCGCTATCGCGCACCGTGGAGGGCACCGGGCTCGGGCTGTCGCTGGCAAAATCGCTCACGGAGCGGCACGGCGGCAGGATCGCAATCGACAGCGCCCCCGGTCGTGGCACGACGGTCCGCCTGATATTTCCACCGGAGCGGACGGTAACGGGATGCGACGATCAAAATCTGCGCAACGCGATAGGTTGTTAACAGCGACGCCCGGCTCGTTAACTCGCACACAACGAGAGCGCTTTATGCTCGGTCGGCAGTTTCAGTGTGGGCGCCGATTATTATGGGTTCGTTCGGTAGTGCCGGCCGTCGGGCTGCATCGCGGGACGATGCGCAGGCCACCGCCGGCACGCTTGCCGTTGCAATGCCTACTTTTTCGGCATCGGCCAGGTGCCAAGAGGTGTTCGAGCGCTTTCAGCCGCCGTGCGTGCAGGCCGCCGCCGCGGTCGTAGATGCCGGCGGTCATGTTCTGGGCATCGTCAACCGGGTCTTATTTCTCGCGCGATACTCGCAACGCTACACGGCGGAGATTTTCGGCCGCCGGCCGATCGCCGCGCTGGCGAACACGCACGCGCTCGTGGTCGACGAATCGACTCCGATCAACGAGCTGGACGCGCTGATCATCGGCGAGCGCAGCGACGCGCTACGCGAAGGCTTTGTCGTCACGCGCAACGGCCGGTATCTCGGAATCGCCTCGGGCGAGGGGTTGCTTCGCACGGAAATCTCGCTGCTCAAGGCGCGCGAAGCGGAGTTGAGGCTGGCGCAGGAAGCCGCCCAGCAGGCTCACCGCACCAAGAGCAATTTTCTCGCGTTGATGAGCCACGAGCTGCGCACGCCGCTCAACGCCATCATCGGGTTCTCCGAGGTGCTGGCTCAGGAGATGTTCGGCCCGCATGGAAATCCGCGCTACCGGGACTACGCCCGGGACATCCACGGCTCCGGCAACCAACTTCTCGCGCTGGTCGACAACATCCTGGAACTTTCGGAAGCCGAGGGCGGTTACCTCGAACTGTATCCGGAAGCGGTGGACGTACACGCGCTGATGCAGAATTGCGTGCGCGCGCTTTCGGTGCGGATCAACGAGCGCCGCTTGCGCGTGACCGTACGGGCGACCGACAACCTGCCGCTGCTCTTTGCCGATGCGGCGCGCATGAAGCAGATGCTCTTCAACATCCTCTCCAACGCCGTGAAGTTCACGCTGCCCGGCGGAGAGGTGAGGCTCAAGGCCAAGCTCGACGGCACCGGCGCCATCGTCGTCAGCGTCAAAGACACGGGAATCGGCATGTCGGCGGAGCAGATCCCCGTCGCGCTCGAGCCGTTCCGTCAGATCGAATCTCCCATGTCGCGCCACGCCGAAGGTTCGGGCCTCGGCCTATCGCTCACCAAGGCGTTCATCGAGCAGCACGGCGGCACGATCGCGATCGAGAGCACGTTGGGCAAGGGAACCACCGTGCGGCTCGCCTTTCCTGCCGACCGCACCATACGGGAAAGGCCGGAATAGCGGCCGACCTTCAAAACCGCGTGACGAGCTTTTCCATGTCCGGGCGTACGCGTTCTTCAAGCGGCACGGCGGACTTGCCGATATAAATGAAACCGGCAATACGCTCGCCCGGCTTCAAGCCGAGCCGCTCCTTGACCAGCGGATGGTAGGCGCACCATTCCGTCAGCCAGTTCGCCACGTAGCCGAGCGCCGTGGCGGCGATCAGCATGGTCTGGCAGACCGCGCCGGCGGACAATTGCTGCTCCCATTCCGGTATCGGGATGGCCTCGCGCGCGCGGCTCACCACCGCCACCACCACGGGCGCGCGCAGGAACCGGGCGGCCTCCAGCGCGGCGCGCTCGTCGGTGACCTTTTCGGTTTCGCGCAAGGCTTCCACGATCATCCGGCCGCAGCGCTCCCGCGCCTCGCCCTCGATCACGACGAAGCGCCAGGGAAACAGCTTGCCGTGATCGGGCACCCGTGCGGCAGCTTTGAGGATCGTGGCCAGCTCCTCGGGCGACGGGCTCGGGCCGGTCATGGCCTTGGCCGAGCCGGAACGGCGGGACAGCAGCAATCCGATGGCATCCGGGGCAGGCCGGTTCAGGGTGGCAGGCTGATTGTCTTGCATATTTACCTTGGGTGTGTTGGACACCGGCGAAATTGCCCCTATCTAAGTAAGGCCGTACGCCGGGTTGGTGGAGCGCTCCGCCTACGATAGAATGCGCGCCAGGAGAGGAAAATGGCCGTTTCACTAGAAAAGCTCGCTAGCATCGACCCGATCTGGAGCGCCCTGCGGAAGCAGGCGGAGGATCTGGCGACTCGCGAGGCCGCGCTCGCAAGTTTCGTTCATGCCACGATTTTGAACCACGCCCGGCTGGAAGACGCCCTGTCGTACCATCTGGCCAAGAAGATCGGCGGCGAAGACGTCAGCCCGATGCTGGCGCGCGAAATCTTCGATCAGGCCATGACGGCCGACAGCGAAATCGGCGCGGCGGTGCGTGCGGACCTCTCGGCGGTGTTCGAGCGCGATCCCGCCTGCCATTCCTATGTCGAGGCTTTCCTGTTCTACAAAGGCTTCCACGCCCTGCAGTGCTACCGCATCGCGCACTGGTTGTGGGTCGAGAAGCGCGAAGGCATGGCGCTGTTCTTCCAGAGCCGGATTTCCGAACTGTTCGACGTGGACATCCACCCGGCGGCGCGTCTCGGCAAAGGCATCATGATCGACCATGCCACGGGCGTAGTGATCGGCGAGACGGCCGTCGTGGGCGACGACGTTTCGATGCTGCACGGCGTAACGCTGGGCGGAACCGGCAAGGAAACGGGCGACCGTCACCCCAAGATCGGGCGGGGCGTGATGCTCTCCATGGGCGCCAAGGTGCTCGGCAATATCGAAGTCGGCGAGTACTCGCGGATCGGCGCGGGCTCGGTCGTGCTCAAGCCGGTCCCGGCCCGCTGCACGGCCGTCGGCGTGCCGGCCAAGATCGTCAATTGTGCAGGCTGCGATCGCCCGTCCCAGGAGATGAATCAGTTCATCGACGAAGAGGGCTGATTCAGCCGCCGCCGACGTGACGCACTGTCGCGGTTCGTCCGGTTTCCAAACGCGTTTGCGGGGCCGGATTTGAACGTGCTTGACCCGCCTCCGCCGCCGTGCGACTCCAGTCCCGCCCGTGATGGAGGCGACTTTGACCCGTAGCGAAATCTGGCGTGTCGAGAAGTACCTGCGGAACCTGTTCCGCCTGGACACCATCACCCTGGTCGAGCGGCCGAAACAGCCCGATTCCGTCGAAGTGCAGGTGAACGGCGAGTTCATCGGCGTGATCTTCAGGGACGAGGAAGACGGCGAGATTTCGTACGCCTTCAACATGGCGATCCTGGAAATGGATCTGCCCGAGGCGCCGACCAGCCGCGCAGGATGAGTTTCATGGTTGCGCTCGCAGCCGGCACGGGGTTCGGCGGAGCGGCCAAGGATTTTTTTAGCCGTCACCGCGTTTCCGTCCTGTCGATCGTGCTCTCGCTCGTGGGCATTGCCACAGGCACCGCAGCCGCGGCCGCGCTGCTTCAGTTCGCTTCGCCCGCAGGTCCGCTCGTTGTGGCGGCCGGCGCGCTCTTGGCGGCGGCCTGTTGCGCAGCCCAGACCAGGCATCTCGGATTGGCGGCGATGGCGGCGGCGGCACCGTTGCCCGGATTGTTGTGGGCGGCGCCGTTGAGCGGCGGCGAGAATTTCGGCGCCGTTCCGATCCTGGCCTATGCGTTTGCTTTCGCCGTCGCGGCCCTGCGGGCGCAGGCGGCGGTCGATCGTGCGCTCCGAGACGGGAACGAGGAATATCCCTGGTGGGCTGCGGCCTGCGCGGTCGGGCTGATGGCCGTGCTGGGCGTCCTCTGGTTCTGGGGAACGGGACGGCGCGACGCTGCGATGCAGTCGGTGGCGGATGTGACGCTGGCCGTCTTCTCGGCGGCCGTGCTGCTGCCATTGGCGGCTTCGGTGCTGCATTTCGACGAGAATTTTGTGGCGCGGGCGAACCGCGCCCGCGAGCGGCGACAGCGCCTTCTGGAGCGCCTGGCGTTCGTCGCGTTGCCGCGTTGGGGCTTGAGTTTCGCGGGCATCGCACTGGTGTTACTGGCGCTTGGCTGGTTCGGCGCGGAGCCTGCCATGCGCACAGGCACGGGCGCAGCCGTTTTGCGGGTGGTGTCGGCCGGCTTGGTCGCGGTGGCGGCGACCTTTTTCATGCGCGGCTGGCGGGAGGGACTCGCGACCGGCTTTGCGGTCGCCGTGGTCGGGCTGGTGTCGCTTTGGGCGGTGGCCGCCGGGCGATACGATCCGATGGCGCCGGTGGGCGTGATCGAGGCCGCGGCGCTCGCCGTTTTCCTGGCGCTGCACAGTGGCCGCCGGGCGCTGTCGTATCGCGCGCGCGGCGAGGCGCCGGCGCTGGCGCGCCAGCGAACGATCGAGGAAACCTCGGCCGGTCAGGTTTTTGCGGCTGCCGGAGCGTTGGCGGCCGTGTTGCCCGCCGCCGTGTTATGGCCTGCGATCATTCCCCTGGCGGTTGGCGTCGTGGCGGCCGGTTTCGGCGGAATCGTCTGGGCGCCGGCCGGCACCGCCGCGCTCGAATGCCTCTTTCCCCGCCACCGCTCGGCAGACGAGCTCTACGCCACCCACAAGAAATCGCAGGCTTAGAGCGGGATCGGATCAGATTGAGTTGTTTCGTCATGGCCGCCACCCCGGTCCGCGCTCCGCGCGGCCGGAGTGCAAGCTCTTGAGGCGACCATCCATTTTTCCACGTGTTCGGGCGTCGGGGTGGATGGCCGGGTCAAGCCCGGCCATGACGGATTGATTCAATGTGAAGCGATCATGCTTTAATGCGCGGGCGTAGGCGGCTTCTCGAACGAAGCGATCAGCTTATCGACGCCGGTGCCGATTTGGTGCCAATGGTCGAGCTGACTGCGCTTGAAGCGGTAGGTGAGGGAGACGCCCCGGGTGATAAGCACGTCGCGCAGGCAGTTCGGGCTCGGCACGTCGTGCGACAGCCGCACGCAACGCAGCACCATCGGCCCGTTTTCGGTCTCGCCGACGAACAGGTCTTCGTCGTGATAGCCGGAATCGGCGCGAAACGCGAACTGTCTTAAGCCGTAAGGCCCCGCCGCACCACGCTGGTCGGTCACGTATCCGAAATAGACGCGCTTCAACCTGTCGGTCTCGCGCAATCCGGTTTTTTCGGCCCGTATCGTTAGGAATATCACCGGCGAGTCCGGCGCGTTGCTGGTGAAGCTGTCGGCGCTCCAGTTCGACCAGCCGGTCATGTCGGGCAGCAAGGCGAAGAGGTCCAACTCGTGGTGCTCGCCGCCTTGACGCGCGCTGGCATATTGCAGGTAGTTGGCGGGAATGAAGAAACGGTGGCCGTTCACCGTGAGGCGGATGATGTCGTTGCGCGACGTCGGTGCGACCTGTTCCTCGAACAGGCTCGGCGCACTGGGGGCGAGGTAAAGCAGCAGGAACATCGCCGACAGCACGAACGTGACGAAGAAAACGCCGAGCGGTAGCAGCCACGCAGAGCGCTTGCGTACAGTCTCGTCGTCGTCGTTGAAAGAACGGCTCATGCCCCTGCCGTCTGTGCGAGTCGAAGCACCCACAGTCTACCGGACCCAGTGAAGGGAGGGTTAGCGGTTCGAGCCAATTCGACACGCCGGCGGCTTGGCGGGTGCCGAGGCAAGGAACAATTTCCCGGCGCCGTCCCGCCCTGGTACAGAAATGCGCCAGAAGCCGGGCACACCGCCTGCATCGAGGGACCCAAGTACAAGGGGCCCGGCATGTTTCACGGAATTCTGGTTATTCTGTTTGCGATAGCGATCGGCTTAACCGCCTCGGGCATCACGGCGAACCTCTATCGCCTGATATTTAAAAAGCCGGAAACCACGCGGGCGAAGATCATTTATGCCGGTGTGATGGTCCTCGCCGGCCCCAGCGTTCTGTTCGAGAACGCCGCCACCAGCTTCCGCGCCAAGAAATGCTCCGGGCTGGCATTTTGGCTGGCCGCAGCGGTCGCGCTCTATTGGAGCTTCGCCGTCGGACTGTTCGTGTTGAACATTTACGCTGGCAAGTAAGCGCCTACAGTACCGTCAGCATTCCGGCCACCAGCGGGTGGCGTACGATATCGACATCGGTCAGGCGCACCACGGCGATCTCGGGCACCTTTTCGAGACGGTCGGCCACATCGCGCAAGCCCGAAAGCCCGGACAACAGGTCGGTCTGGTCGGGATCGCCGGTCAGCACCATGGTCGAACGCCAGCCCAGCCGGGTCAGCAGCATCTTGAGCTGCCCATAGGTGCAGTTCTGGGCCTCGTCGATCACGATGAAGCAGTCGTTGAGGGTGCGGCCGCGCATGTAGGCGACCGGCGCGATCTCGATGATGCCCTCCGCCACCAGCGCCTTCAGGCGTTTGGTACCAAGGCGCTCGGTCAGCGCGTCGTAGAGCGGACGCAGATAGGGCGCCAGCTTGTGCTCCAGATCGCCGGGCAGGAAGCCGAGGCTTTCGCCCGCCTCTACGGCCGGTCGCGACAGGACAACGCGGCTGACGCGGCCCGCTTCGAGGGCTTCCACGGCCTTGGCGATGGCGAGATAGGTTTTCCCGGTTCCGGCGGGACCGAGCGTGACGGTCACCGCACGTTCGTCGAGCGCATTCATCAGGCGCTGCTGTGCCGGGCTCATTGCCCGGACGTTTTTTACGTATTTGCGATCACGCGCCCCACCTTCGCGTGGATTCCAGCCGCCGCGGGCCGGAAACAATGGATGGACGTTTTCGTCGTCTGGATTCTCACGGGTCTTGTAACGCGCGGACCGCTTGGCCATGGATACTCCCTGGTCAACATACGAACGCCAATGATGTTATGAGAAGCTGTGCGGCGACGAAGCCCGACATCCCAAAAACCGGATATCTCCGATGTGCAGCGCCGCACCGTTTTCAAACTCCGCTGTGACTCGAATCACGCGACCGAATTCAGAATAACAGAATCGGAATTCGAGGCATCATGATTTTTGCCGCGCTGGCAGTTTGCTGAATTCGTCGTCACAATGCTGTTGCATTATGCAACGAGGAACAACGCGCATGCCGCTCTATGCCATCGACGGCATCTCGCCCGAGATCGACGGCGATTGCTGGATCGCGCCGAACGCCGTGCTGATCGGACGCGTGCGGCTCAAGAAGGGCGCGAGCGTGTGGTTCGGTGCGGTGCTGCGCGGCGACAACGACTGGATCGTCATCGGCGAGAACTCGAACGTGCAGGACAACGCGGTGATCCACGCCGATCCTGGAATGCCCGCCACGCTGGGCGCCAACGTCACCGTCGGGCACAGCGTCATTCTTCATTCGGCGACCGTGGGCGACAACTCGTTGATCGGCATGGGGGCGACGCTTCTCAACCGCGCGCGGATCGGAACCCACTCGATCGTCGGCGCCAACGCCTTGGTGGCGGAGGGGAAGGAATTTCCCGACGGCTCTCTCATCATCGGAGCACCCGCCCGCGTCGCACGCACCTTGACCGAGCCCGAACGGGCGACGTTGCATGGGGCGGCGAATGTTTATGTCGCGAACTACCGGCGCTTCCGGGATGAGCTTAAACCGGCCGGCTGATCACGCTTCCACCCCTACCGGTATCGCGTAGCCCGCGCGCGGCAGAAGCACGCGCAGCAGAGGCCCGGTCATGATCGTCGTCGTCACCGCCATGATGACCAGCATGGTGAAGACGTTCTGCGGGATGAAGCCGAGGTCGAAGCCGATATTGAGCACGATCAACTCCATCAGCGCGCGCGTGTTCATCAGCGAGCCGAGGATGGTGGATTCGTGGTGTGTAAAGCCCGAAATGCGGCCGGCGACGTAAACCGGAACGACCTTGCCCAGGATCGCGGCGGCAAGGATCACGGCCAGCCATTCCCAATCCGTCGCGGTCGTGAGTCCGAGCACGTTGGTGCGCAGGCCGGTGTAGGTGAAAAACACCGGCAGGAAGAACACCAGCACGAACTTCCCGATCTGCGCGCGCCAGGCTTCCACGAACGTCTTGTCGTGATGGAACAGCAGGCCGGCGAGGAAGCCGCCGAAGATGGTGAAGATGCCGAGCTTGTAGGTGCAGATGCCCATGACGAAGGTCAAGCAGATGACGACCGTCATCAGGTTCGGCGGCACGTGACCGTCCTGCACGGGAAATCTCGCGAGCAACCAGTGCACGAACCGTCGTAGCACGAACCACGAGAAGGCGGCGAGCGCCACAATCCCCGCCACTTGCCATTCGATCGCGCCGGCCGAGAAGCGCGCGGCGGCGTAAGCGGAGACGCCTGCCAGCAAAACCCAGCCGGTGACGTCATTCAACGCGGCGGCGGCTATCGCCACCACGCCGATTTCGGTACGGGTGAGGTCGAACTCCCGAAGGATGCGCCCCAGGATCGGAACGGCTGTGATCGCCAATCCGACGCCGCAGAACAGGCTGTAGGTCAAGGCATCGGTCGACGGCGCGAGGAGCGGCGCCGAGAACTGTCCGATGCCGAAGCCGAGGGCAAACGGCACGCACACCGACGCCGCCGCGATGCCGATGGTGCCGTTGCGGTTTTTCCGCCGCGCCATGTGGCCGAACTCGAAGTCGGTGCCGATTTGGAACATCAGAAGGACGAGCCCGATCTGGCTGATGATGGTGATGGGCGCCGATGCCTTGGCGCCGAACAGCGCCAGCGACGCATCGTGGAAGTAGTGGCCGAACAGCGAGGGCCCGAGGAGGAGGCCCGCCAGGATCTCACCCACCACGCCCGGTTGGCCGAGGCGGCGCAGGATTTGGTTGCCCGCTCGCGCGGCCGCGATCATGACGATGAGCTGCAGGAGGATGGTGAATAGCAGCGATTCCGTCTGATGGACCGACGAGTGCATTGGTGTCCTCTCTGCGCGCGGGCGCAACAACGGGTAGAGCGACGGCGCGTAAGCGCGTGCACATCCTGGAAAATTTGCGATTGTCGCGTCGCGGCCCTCGAGCGCGCGTCCACACACAGGTATAGTCATATCTTTTGAATTTGTGCAATTCTAAAATGCAGTCGCGAGGGTGCCGGGCGCATCCCGGGGACGGACGGCATCGATACGTTGCAGCCAGGAGACACCATTCCGTGACGGAAAAGAGAATCCGCAGTGTGCTGATCGTGGGCGGAGGCACGGCCGGATGGATGGCCGCCGCGAGCCTCGCCAAGCTTCTGGCAAACATGAAATTCGCCGTTCGCCTGGTCGAATCGGAGCAGATCGGCACCGTGGGCGTCGGCGAGGCGACCATCCCGCCCATCATCGATTTCATCCGCACGCTGGAGATCGACGAGAACGACATCATCCGTCAGATCAAGGCCACCTTCAAATTGGGCATCGCGTTTCGCGATTGGACCCGGCCGGGCCATATTTTCTTCCATCCCTTCGGACCGACCGGATTCGGGATGGGGCCGGTGTCGTTCCAGTCGTACTGGCTGAAGATGTTTCTGGAAGGCACGGCGGAGCGGTTGGAAGAGTACAACATGCAGGCCAAGGCCGCGGAGCTTGGCCGCTTCATGCGGCCGGTCCATGCGCCGAACACGCCACTCAACAAGATCACCTATGCGCTCCACTTCGACGCCTCGCTGTTCGCGCGTTATCTGCGGGGGTACGCGGAGGCCCGCGGCGTGGTGCGCACCGAGGGTAAGATCGAGCAGGTCCTGTTGCGGCCCGAAGACGGTTTCGTGGACTCCGTCGTGCTGGACAGCGGCGAGAAGATCGAGGCCGATCTGTTCATCGATTGCAGCGGCTTCCGCGGGCTTCTGATCGAAGAAGCCTTGAAGACGGGCTACGAAGACTGGACCCATTGGCTGCCGTGCGACCGCGCGCTGGCGGTGCCGAGCGAGAACGCGGGGCCGCCGCCGCCCTATACTTTGGCGACCGCGCGCGATGCGGGCTGGCAGTGGCGCATCCCGCTGCAGCATCGCGTCGGCAACGGCCACGTCTATTGCAGCGGCTTCACGACGGACGACGAGGCGCGGCGCGTCCTGCTGGCGAATCTGGAAGGCAGGCCGCTGGCCGATCCCCTCCAGCTGCGGTTCACCACGGGGCGCCGCAAGAAAGCGTGGAACAAGAACGTGGTGGCACTGGGGCTCGCGTCGGGTTTCCTGGAGCCGCTGGAATCCACCAGCATTCATCTGGTCCATCGCGGCATCGCCATGCTGGTGAAGTTCTTTCCCGATCGCAGCTTCGAGCAGGCCGACATCGACCGCTACAACAAGATCTTCGAGTTCGAATTCGGGCGCGTGCGCGATTTCCTGGTGCTGCACTACACCCACACAGAGCGCAAGGGGCCGTTCTGGGAGCATTGCCGCAATATCCCGCTCACCGACGGCCTCGAGGAGAAGATCGAACTATTCCGCAGCCACGGCCGCATCCTGCGCGAGGACACCGAACTTTTCCCCGTGCAGAGCTGGCTGTTCGTGATGGCCGGCCAGAACATCGTCCCGCGCGGTTACGACGCCCTCGCCGACACGCTCGACCCGCAGAAGATCAGGGCCAATCTCGACAATATGCGCGACGTGGTGCGGCGGTGCGCCGAGGCGATGCCGCGCCACCAGGAATTCATCGATCAGAATTGCTCGTCGTTCCGCAGTTCGATCGCCGCGGGGCTTTCGCCGCAGCCGTCCGCGCAACCGCTGCACTCGTTTACCCTGGCGCGGGGAGGATGAGCGCTATTCGGCTGCCTGCTGCTCTTGCACCTTCTGCCAGATGCGGCGGATGCGGGCGTCGGCTTCCGGCCCGTAGTTGAACCATGCCGCCTTGTTGCGCGAGGCGTCGATGATGAACAGCATGTCGATGCGCCCCAGCTTTTGCACCAGCGCGTTGCGGATCGCGTTGACGCTCATTTCGCTCGAAAGCAGCCAAGCCTGGGGCATGATCGCGTAAGCCTGACCGCACTTGAAGATTTCTTCCTCGACGCCCGAGATGGAGCGCGACTTCATGTCGGCGATGATGATGAAGTGGGCTGCGGTGCTGGTCGTCTCGGTGCGGCCGAAACTCTGGGCTCCGAGATCGCCCTCGGCGGTGAAGAACGCGGGACGCTGCGGCGCGGGGCGGAACAGGGGCGCGAGTTCGTTATCCGTCGCGGCCGGGCGATGTTCCGTTTCGCCGACGCGCGCCACAAGCGAATGCGCCGCGAGGCGTCCTTCGCGCGCATAGCTGCGCATTTGATCCAGCGAGTACGGACCGTAGCAGCGGTCGTCCGCTTTGATGGTCCAGGTCGATACCATGCCGCCCGGCTGTTCTGTAGCCTCCGCAGGGTAATTTTTATTGGTTACTCAATGGTTTCGGGAAAATGCGCATCTTCGCCGGAGATAGGAAAAGGGGCCCGGCCGCATGGCCGGACCCCCGAAATCTCGCCCCGTAGGCGGAAATATCAGTCGAACCGCCAATTGCCGTCCCGTTGACGGCAGGCTGTGCCGGAGCGGGTGAAGTCGCGGCCGCCCGCATAAGTTGTCTCGGTCCAGCTGCGGCACACGGTGCCATCGCGGCGAAACTCACGCATGGGGGTGAAGTAGCCGTAGTCGGGGCCGTGGCGCCACTCGTAGCGGTGGCCGAGATCTCCGTTCAGTCCGTCCGAATAGACGCGGAACGCATACGGATGATCTTCGCAAGGCATGTCGTGCGTTACCGCATTGCCGAGCAGGCCGCCGAGGATGGCGCCGCCGACCACGGCGCCGCCGTTGCCGTGACTTGCGGCACCGCCGATCAACCCGCCCGCGAGAGCGCCGAAGATCGTACCCGCAGCGGTGTTTCCGCGCCGGCAATCATCTTCGTATTGGCCCTGACGATAATAATAGTGCTCGCGCGGCGGGGGAGGCGGCGGACCGGCGTCGTCGTCACCGTCGTCGTTGCCGCGATAGCGATTTTCATCGCGATAGTAGTGCCAGCGTCCGCTTTGGTCGTAATAGCCGTCGCTGCGGTCGTTCTGAATTTGATCGTTGCCGGACGGAGGACCGTCGTAAGGCTGGGCCGTCGCCGTCGTGCCGAACAGCATCGCAATCGCCGCCCCGGCCATCAGCAGTTTCCTCATCACGCACCTCTCCTTTGTGCTTTACGCATCGTACGAGGGTCGAGTCTCGTCCTTCAAGGCTGAACCGGGCCTGAACGCATTGGGGCAGGATTTTGTACCACGGCGCGCAAAGGCGCCCGGCAGGGCCGCCGCGCAGGCTGTGACAATCGCGGGACGCGCACTTATTTGATGGTGTAGGTCGCCACCCGCCAAAGGCCGCCTTCCTGCAGCAGGATGACGTTCTCCTCGCAATCGGCCTTTTTGGTGAACTTCGAGCGGAAATGCACGATGGCGTACTGGCCCTTCGGCAAATCCGGCGGATCGGATTGGACCGCCACGCCTTCGACATCTCGCCAGAGGATCGAACCCACCGCATCGCGGAAGATCTGGTTTTTGCTTTCCCAAGACTTCTCGGTGATTCGGGTGCGGAAGAGAGCGCTGCCGTCCGCCCAACTCTGGGCGTATTGCCCTTTGTCGATCAGTCCCAGAAATTCCCAGGCGCTGGAGGTGGGCTCGGCGGTCGCGCCCCGGACGGGAGAAGCGATGACCGCCAGCACCAGCAGCGATGGATAAATGGCTTTCATGGCGATTCCGCTCCGGCAGCGAAATCTTTGCGCGGGTTTGTGACCGTTGAGTAACGGCCGGCGCTCGCCGTCGCCAACGGCGTACGAATCCGGAGCGGGGCCGAGCCGCAGCTACTGGATGAAATAGCCGGCGCACTTCCACTTGCCGCCATCCATCATCATGGTGACGGTTTCCTTGGACGCGGCCTTCTTGGCGAACGTCGTGTTGAAGTGGACAATGGCGTAGTCGCCGTCAGGCGCGCCGGGCAGCGCCTTCATCAAGTCGACGCCTGCGGGCTGGCGCGATACCACCGCACCGAGTTGATCGTGAATGGGCTGTACCGCCTTTATCCAATCCGCCTGCGATTTGCGCGCCTTCATGAGGGCGCTGGAGTCGGTCCAGCTTTGCGCGAAATTGCCCTGATCGACGAGAGCCAGCCATGCCTTCGCGGCAGCGGTGGCATCGGTCGAGGCGTCGGCGGCAAGGGCCGCAACGGGGATCAGCAATGCGAACAGGACGGCAAGAAGCGATTTCATGCGAGGCTCCACAGCGTAAGGCGGGCGGCATCCTACACCGGCTTTCGGCGGAAGTGTGGCGCTTTCACCGGCCGCGCAAACGCAGGCAGAGATGGCGTACATTCGTTTTTCGATTTTGCCGGAGCCCACAGTCCGGCGCCATTCGTTTTCGATTTTTAACTCTCATAAAAAGTGGACCCGCGCGGCACGGGGCAACGCGGGTCCAACTCCGGCGTAAAGAGCTACGGCAGGCCAGGCCGCACCGCGCGATCGAACGCGATGCAGCCGGCACCTTTGCCTACCCGCGGACCGTACGGCGGTTCCGCCATTACGCCCGGTGGCGGGCCGTCTGGCGCACGTGCAACGCCTCGATCCTGTATGGCACGCTTCTTCGCTGCCTCGGGGCGCTCCCTTCGGCTTGCATTCCGTTTCTCCAAATTGGGGAGTGCGGCCCGATGCGTGGGCGCACATCGGTATGGATTTTGGGTGCGTCGCGCGCTTTTCAAGGGGATGCGACGATTGATGCGTTTTTACACACGAGGCGCGATTGCAGGTTCGCGCGGAGCCGCGGGGTGGCGCGGATGAGCGAAGTGGTTTTTACTCCGATCCTGAAGATTCAACCTCATCCACTGGCGGGGCGGATATGAGCGAGCGATGGGATCAGCATTTTCTGGCGCTGGCGGTGCAGGTCGCGCGCATGTCGAAGGACCCGTCCACCAAGGTGGGCGCGGTCATCGTGGGGCCCGAGCGGGAAGTCCTGTCGACCGGGTTTAACGGCCTGCCGCGCGGCATCGCCGACAGTGAGGCGCGCCTCAACGACCGCGATACCAAGCTGAAGCTGGTGGTGCACGGGGA
>Ga0187810_10000161_pt1 | contig 30982 bp, 24 predicted proteins | sample NC_wetland_sal_i_9_FD_132963 | JGI IMG/M metagenome (GOLD analysis project Ga0187810, IMG submission 132963) | Wetland sediment microbial communities from Neuse River Estuary, North Carolina, USA - ASW_5 | ecosystem: Environmental > Aquatic > Freshwater > Wetlands > Sediment | place: USA: North...
GGGATGTCCCGGCCAGAACGGTTGATCCGTTGGACCAGGCCTGAAATCCCCATCCGAGGTAAGGATAGGCTTGGAGGGTTGCGGCTGAGTTACTATTATAATGTCCGGCTCCGGAAGCCACTCCACCGGGCGTGGCTGTTAATGTACCATTGGTATAAGATTTAATACTTACCGAAACCTGCGGCATTGAAAGGACCGAGCCTCCGTAAACAACATTGTTGTTCGGGTTTGTATCAAGCAACATATTGTGCACTGTTGTGGGATCGGTCAGGCCGTTCAAATCATAGGCAAAGCCGGAGGGGATGTAGATCGCCGAATTGCTCTGCGAATACATATTGGCTGCATCGGCGCCAAAGGTATTGGTATCCAAATACGTTGAAGCATTATTCTGCATGTACGGGCGGAGTAGAAACATGTACTGGGCTTCGGAGCCGGAATAATTTGTGCCACCGATATTGGTTCCACCAGCGTATGCGTCCCATAATCCCCACGCCTGGGCACCTTTGGCATCCAGAAAAGTAGCTTTTGCCATGTCAATGGCTGTTGCCTTCGACACCGCTGCATCCTGCCGGGCCTGTGCCTGGTTGGCCTGAAAGGTGGGCGCCAGCATGGCGGCCATGATGGCAATAATCGTTAAAACAACCAGAAGTTCTATTAAAGTAAAGCCTCTTGCTTGCTTATCGTTTATATGGTCAGGCCGAAGCATGGTTCTCTCCTTTTCCAATCTCAGGTGCAATGGGCGAGGCCTTTCATGGCGTCAAGCTAATGGGATAAATATTATACAAAGACAGTATAAAAACCTAGTTTTACGGAATCGAACCCTTTGTGGAGGGCTTGGTTTATTGGCGTGCGATGTCTTTCCAAACCTTAATATCTGCCATGACACCAGCCCACTCTTTGAAAGGCCGGATGCCGGATAATCCCGAATGGATGTACCCTCACAAAATGATTCCCGAAAACAGTCGTCGGGAATGAGAGAAGAGGCTACATTCTGTCGGGGAGTCCAAGAATTCAACGCATAAATGTGCGCTGATTGTGTTGACGGCATGCCGGGTCACCATATTATTTAAATTGTGAGTTCCCGCATCCATCAACTGGGGAGAATGGGATGTTTGTTGTTTTTTTTCCTCAACCTCATTTGCGCTCATGGGGAAAGCGATTGGCGTTCGCGCAGCAATCAACATCCAGTGGGTAGCGTATCTCTTCCATCGTCCGGATTGCTCATCTGGTTCAAGGCCAATGCCGGGGTGACAAAGGATGATCAGGGTCGTGTGAGTTCCTGGGTGGATCAGACCAGCAATTACCCGGTGACTCAAACGGATCAGAAGCGTCCAACATTCGTCGAAAGAGTTCTGAATGACAGGCCGGTTTTACGATTTGACGGGACTCAATGGCTTTTCAGTCAGACGCAGGTAAGCGATAAGTTGAATGGTGGGCTGACGATGATTTCCGTGCATACGACGAAAAGTCCTGACGAGCAGCGGTACAGCATTTATCTGGGGGGGAGTGGTTCGGTCGGAGCTTCCCGAGCCATTGGGTATTCCGGTTCCTGGCAAGGGTCGGATTATTATTTTAAATGTGCTTCAGGAACGCGGGCACCCGATCCTGATACATTTGTGATCGAAGGAACAACTCTGGATAACAGTTGTCGCAATGTGGAGTTTTATCGGAATGGTTTGCCAACGGGTGTTGGCAGAGTGGGAAAGGTCAAAGATATTGAAACGGGCCTGTCGGTTGGTACGGCACACAATGCGGCTACCTATGCGTGGAAGGGGGATATTGCGGAACTTCTGGTCTACGATCATCGGCTGAGCGCGGAGGAGATGGAGCAGGTGGCAAGGTATCTGGGAGACAAGTATGGATTGTACGCCCCAGGTGTGACGTGGATAAAAGCTTACCTGCCTAACGTACAGACATTGATTGACTTTCATCAGTGGTCCAAAGCTCAGGCGGATGCTTACGTGGCACTTCAGAATCTCAATCCCAAAGTACCAATGGATGGATTGTGCATCTGGTTCAAGGCGGACTTGGGTGTGTCTCATGACATGGTAGACAAAGTCTCATCATGGGAAGATCAAACGGGAGCTTATACCGTGGCCCAGACCGGGGAGGCCCGACCTGCCTACGTGCCGGATGCCTTGAACGACCAACCCGTTTTGCGATTCAACGGAAGTCAATGGCTCTTTAGCCCGGTTCAGGTGACAGATAAATTAAACGGGGCGGAAACATTTATCACCGTAGCATCGACGACCGATCCCGGTGGGCAGCGGTACAACGTCTTTCTCGGAGGTGGAGGATCGAATAGTGGTGGACGTGGCATGGGGTACAAGGATTCGCGACAGACTTTTGATTATTATTTTAACTTTACGTCGGGAGCGGGTGCTCCCAAAGACCCCCGATATGTCATCGAAGCTGTCACGCTGGATTCAAGTCGTGGCCAGGTAAAATTCTACCGCGATGGAGTTTGTACCGCAACGAGCGGGGCTGGAGGGCTTGCCAATATCGACGATGGGCTATCCATTGGCACAGCCAATAATACGTCCTGCGTAGGTTGGAAGGGCGACATTGCTGAAATCCTTGTTTACGATCACGCTCTTACTCCGTCGGACTTGTTACAAGTGGAGCAATATCTTGCCCTCAAATATGGGCTTTGTTTGCCGCACACGGATTCCGATCACTCCAAGGACTAAGCCGAACCGATCAGGATGCCGACGGCAAAGACCAGTGCTCCGCCCAAGACGACTTGGAAGACAGCCGAAAGCAGAGGGGTATCCATGTAGTGGTGCCGAATCCACGCGATGATGGCAAGTTCAATGGCCACAATGATGATGGCGACAATCATGGCGACTTGGAATCCGGGGATGAGGAAGGGTAGTGTGTGGCCGACGCCGCCGAGTGTGGTCATGAGTCCGCAGACACCGCCGCGCAACCAGGGGTGCCCTCGTCCGCTGAGTGCGCCGTCATCTGAAAGCGCTTCGGCAAAGCCCATGCTGATTCCGGCACCGATGGATGCCGCCATGCCGACGAGGAAAGCGTCCCAACTGTTGTGAGTGGCGAAGGCTGCCGCAAAAACCGGTGCGAGGGTGGAAACGGAGCCATCCATGAGTCCCGCCAATCCCGGTTGGACGACTTGTAGCACGAAACTCCGCCTTTGTTCATGTTCTTCTTTATCTCGTCCACCGCTGCTGACCTGTTCCTGTTCCAGATGTTCGGCCAGCGCCACGTGCGTGCTTTCATCCATGGCAAGATCACCGAGAAGTTTCCGGGTGGCGGCATCCGCCGTGCGAGTGCAAGCCACTTCGTAAAAACGTTGGGCCTGATCCTCCATGAGAAAGACCTCCCGCCGTACCTGTGCCACGGTGAAAAGCTTGGACAGCCAGAGAGGACGCCGGGTGTAGAAGCCCTTCACATCCTGACGGCGGATATAGGGAAGCTCCCCTTTGAAGCGCTGTTGGTAGCAGTCGAGCAGCTTGCGGCGGTGCTCGGATTCCTCTTCCTGCATGCGTCGCAGGGCAACGGCCGTGGTGGGGAATTCAGCCTGAAGTCGAGTGGCAAATTCTCCGTAGATTCGGCCATCTTCCTCTTCGGCATAAATGGCCAGTGCCAGGATTTCCTGCTCATTCAGTTCGCTAAAAGATTTACTCATGGTTCGTCTTCCCGATATAAGCTTTTCGCCTGAAGCAACGCTGAACCAAACAGGCGGGGGATTCAATCTCTTCTTTCGTCATGAATGAGATCGTGTTAATCCTCCCAAGCGATGAATCTTCTTCGCCTACTTTCCTATCGTTACCCCACTTGGGCAGGGGCGGCAGGATTGGAGGATGAATCGCACGCCATTTTGCGCCGTTATCAACGGTGCTCTCAGGCTTGGCAACCTCATCTGAACAAATGCCGGAACTTGATCGAGTCGATCCTTGTCGAAGGCGAAACCGTTGTCGTTCTCGGTTCCGGTTGGCTGCTGGATATTCCACTTGGGGCGATGCTTGCCCATGGATCTGAAATATATCTCGTGGATGCAGTCCACCCTCCCCCGGCGCTGCGTGCGGCGGCCTGGCATTCAGCCATTCATCTCGTCCATCTGGATGTGACGGATTCTCTCCAGTATTTGGAAAAGCCAGCCTTGTTTTCTCCAAATGGAGTTTTTTCTCCCCCGGCTTTGGATTTTCTTCGTTGTAAAAGCGGTCTTGTTATTTCCTGTTGTCTTCTCTCTCAACTTGCGCTGCCGCTGGCCGATGCGTGGACGGAGCAAGGCGAGGGGCGTGAAAAAATCGCCTCCCTGTATCAAAAAATGGAGAAGGATCATCTCCAACTTCTCTCCCATCTCGGCAGAAGACAATGCCTGATCCATGATGAGGAAACTTTCCAATCCGAAGACAGAGTCCACCTGTTAACCGCACTTCCTTTGGCAAAGGCTGAATGGGAATGGGAACTGGCTCCGCCGGGTGAGAGTGACCAGCCCGACCTGCGCCGGGTCAGGGCGTGGATGTTTCAAGGGAATCAACTCGCATCTTCGCGGTCTTGATACTTCTCGGCTTCGGCCTCGGTGATGAGTTTCCGCTCGACGAGACTCTTGAGTGCATTGGCCCAGTCGATCATGCCGTTTTGACGGTTGCTCAACATGACGTTGTTCAGATCGCGCATTTTTCCGGAGTTGATGACGCCGATGAGGGCGTTGCAGCGCATGATGACCTCACGGCAGGGGACGCGATTTCCGTCTCTGGAAGGAATGAGGCGTTGGCAGAGAATCATCAGAACATTTTGGGAAATAGCATCCCGGATCTGATCCCGTTCGGAGGCCGGGGCGATGTTGATCAGACGGTTCAAGGTGGTGTAGACGCGGCGGGTATGCACTGTGGCAAAGACGAGATGGCCCGTCTCCGCAGCCTTCAAGGCCGCCGCCATGGTGGGGTAGTCGCGAATTTCACCGACGAATATGACGTCAGGGTTCTGGCGCATCGCGCTGCGCAGAGCCACATCAAACGCTCCGGCATGGACGCCGACTTCCCGCTGGCTGATGCGGGATTTTTTGGGAGTGAAGAGAAATTCGATCGGATCTTCGATGGTGATGATGTTGTAGGCGTAGGCTTGGTTGATTTCCTCAAGCATCCCCACCACGGTCGTCGATTTGCCGCTGCCCGTGGGGCCGGCAATCAGAATGAGCCCCTGTTTCGACGTAAGGATCAACTTCATCACGCGATCATCGATATCCTGAGCCTTCGCCGGAATGACCTTGGAGGCAATCGGACGGAACGCACCGGCCAAACCGCCCCGCTCCAGAAAGATGTTTCCACGGACGCGCTGGTCTGCCAGTTCCACGGCGAAGTCAGTCGCTCCATCCTTGCCGGTCAAATGGGTGAAAACGTGTTTGTTCGGTATGACTGAAATCAACCCCTTTTCGTAATCCTCCTTGGAGACTTGATACTCCTCCGGGAATTCCACCAGCACACCGGCTTGACGGCCAAAGATCCGTCCGTTGCCAAAAATGATATCTGAAATGCGATTCTCCTGAACGCGCTTCATGATGATATCCCAGTCAAAACAGAGCCTCTTGCTCACCATGGCTAGGTAATACTCCGGAGATTCCAGCAGACGCATGGCCATGTCGCCAGAAGTGGGCTTGACCGGCTCGGCAGTAGGCGGAACGGAACCCTGCGGGGAAGCCTTCAAGGGGGTTGATAGAGCGGGAGAAACCGATGGTGCTGGCGGAAGTGCAGGCTCAACAGGCTTTTGCGGGATGGAGGGCGAAACCGGAAGCGATACCACGAGATTGGGAGCCAGTACCGCTGGATTTATGGGTGTGGAAGGCCCCAACCCCGGTACCGTAACCAGCGATGGGGGAGAAGGAGGTTGTACTGCTGCTGGCGCAGATTCGGGCAGAGGGAGTGGCGGGGGTGCGAATGTTAGCGGCTGGAGATTGCCGGAGGCAATGGGTGTCGTGGAAATGGTGGGCAGGGGAAGAGGTGGGGGAGTGAGAATCGGCGGCTGAGGCATACCAGCACCGTGGGGTGCTGCGCCAAAAGGTTGTACAGGCGAAACAGGAAGCCCGGAAGGTTTGAACAGGCCACCCTCTGTCTGAACAGGTACAAACCCGGTATTCTTTTCGGCCTTGATTGGCACCGGCCCCGTACGCACCTTGGCTTGAGGAGTTTGAGAATTAAAAGTCGCGGCGGTGGGGGTGGGCTCCAACTTGATTGCAGCATCCCCGACTGGTAACCAAGCGGGTGTCGGGGGCGTTTGGGCCGCCGGAGCACTTGGGGGCCATGTCGGTGTTTGCTGTGGGAGAAATGCCGGAGGTTGGGTGGCAGGAGGCACTCCGGTCGCTCTTGTCGGAATGGTTGAAGAAGTTTTCTTTATGGGAGCAGGCGCATATTGCAGGGGATTCAGCATGGGAAACGGCCCCGCAGTGAGATGCCCGCCGTTGGGTGGAACTGGGGAAGGATTGGGAACTACAGGAATGGCTGACGTTTTACCCGTCACCCCTGTGTGCTGGGGAACGGGGGCCTGCCACATTCCTCCCGCCGATTGAGGTGTATCCTTTTGAGAAGTCATGAAAGCTTAATCTTGTTCACCTGTCGTAATGGGTCTTCTTTCTCAACTTTGCATAAGAATTATTCGACACAAGTTAGACCATCTGCATACGAAAAATACTTAACAATTTGTTTATGCAACAGTATAATTATCTTGAAGAACTTCCTCCCTTGCAGATAGCATTTGAAACCTCCATCATGCCCTGAGCGATGTCGATCCACATCAACCCCCATGCCACCAAGTGGCCCAAAGCGGAAACATGGGTACACCATCTTGTCGTTAGCCCGGACTCAAAAGTACTGATTGGCGCTGGCATGGATCGCCGCATCCACCTATGGGATATTGAAACGCGCAAGCCAATGAAAAGCCTCGAAGGGCATAACAATTCCATCCGCTGTCTGGCCATGACCAGCGAGGGTAAAGTTCTATTGAGCGGTGCTGACGAAGGCGACATACGCGTTTGGGAACTTGGGGAAAATGCCAAGTGCCTCAATGTCTGGAAAAATGCCCACAAGGGAGCTGTGCGTACCCTTGCTCTAAGCCGGGATAATAAATATTGCATCAGCGGCGGAGATGATGGTGTCGTCCAAATGTGGGTGGTTGAAACCGGTCAACCCATCGGTTCACCGGGACGTCGGCATACCAGCCCAGTTTCCTGCGTCTCTTTTACCGATTCAGGGAAATATGCCGGAAGCGGAGACGAAGGAGGCGTATTGGCTGTCTGGAAAACAGAAAATCAGGATCTGGAATTCGTTGACTTCGTTCTGGGGCCTGAAGCTCTTACTTGCGCCACCGCCATCCCGGAGGAAGAAGGAATGCTCACCTCCTGTCGGGACACCACCATCCTCCACTGGGCACTCAATAAAAAAGGCTCCGTCGGTGAACCGTGGCGTGGCCACACAGATTCCGTACAGTGCGTCGGAATCTTTGCAAATGCAGAAGAAGCCGTCACCGGCTCTGCCGACAATACCCTCCGCCTGTGGGATATTGCCACCGGTACACCTCTTGGCCACCCATGGAAGGCTCCGGAGATGCCCATCGAAACTCTCGCCATCGCCCCCAATAATGAAATCGTCATCAGTGCCGGAGCCGATGAAATGTGGACATGGACATGGGAAATCGAAATCCGCCCGGATCATCCCGATGACGTTCCGAAAAGCGAGGAAGAGGCCGAGATGATGAAAAAACGGGCGCAAGGCCTGCAAAAATTTGCAGCCAAACGCCCGAGTACAACCTTCCAACTTGACGAACCACTTCCTCCGCCCAAAGACGCCAAACCTACGGATGCAACCGTCACAAAATCCTCCCAACAACTTTTTAAAATTGCTGAGAAAAAGCGCGTTGAGGAAGCTGAGAAAAAAGCTGTCGCCGAAAAGGTGGCTGCGGAAAAAGCAGCGGTGGAGAGTGCTGCCGCAGTGAAAGCTTCCCCCGAAAAAAACATCAAAGAGACCCAGAAAACACCCGAGGAAAGTGCCGTCGTCCAAAAGGCAACCGCAGAAACACAAAAGCCAACTCCTGAAAAGGTTGCTCCCACGAAGCCTCCAGTCCATGACTCGCCTGTCGAACCCCAGAAACCAAAAGAAGAAAACGCCCGTCCGGGAGAATCTGATGCGCAACAAATTCAAATCCCGGTGATCCCCCCTACGGAACCCGCCAAAGAAAAACCAGCTTCGATTCCAAGTCCCCGACCAACGCCCAAACCTGTTCCGCCAAAAAAATCGCCCTCCTCACAAACTCCCCATTTGCTCGTTCAACTCCTTTTTGCCGGATGCGCACTCCTCCTTGGAGCGGGTCTCGCCTTGCTCCTCACACAATACCTGTACACCCGAGGTGGTTCCCTGAGCCTGCCCATGTCAGGATCAGCATCCATGGGCAATGTTACATCCTCAAAAAGCAACGGACATCAACTGGGCCGGAAAAACTACCTGCTGGGAATGCAATTTCTACAGGGGAACAATGTCACACAAGATTTCCAGCAAGCCATCGACCTCTTTCATAAAGCCTCGGACGAGGGCAACTGTGATGCAAAATATTGCCTCGGCATCATCTACTCCCAAGGTCTGGGCGTGAAGCCGGACATGACGAAAGCCCTCCAATGGTTTCAGGATGCAGCCGTCAGCGGCAGCACCGACGCCTTCGACGAAATCCAAAAAATTCAACATGAGCAGACCAATAGACCTCCCACCCCCGTCAATGCCCATGAACCATGAGAAAATTGACGGATATATCAGCGGGGACTTGAGCCGAATAGTCCGGACGCACGCGCTACTTCAGCGTATCCCGCGCACAGGCATGCTCCAAAAATGATGAGGGAACCGGAAAGGTATATCCACAGCAACAGGGCCATGATACTTCCCAGCGCTCCGTACACGGCGTTGAAGTGTGCAAAGTTTAGCAGGTAGAAGGCGAAGAAACTCCCAAGAATCCTCAGGAGCACGCTGACCAGGAGAGCGACGGGCCAGACTTCGGCAAAACGGGTGAAATGCCGGGGAGCCAGTTTGTAAAACAAACTCAATCCGTAAAACAGTACCAGCACCGGGAGTATCTGGATGGTGAGTCGATAAATCCAGTCCATCCACTTCGAATCTGGAAGCATCCAGTTCCGGGCGACTTCAGCCAGAACGGGCAGACTGATGCCCAGCATCAGAGCGCTCGCCATGACAGCCAACAGCAGAGAGCTTTTGAACGGCAACTGCCACCATTCATGCGTTTCACTCTCCCACGCGCGGTTGACGGCATGAACGAGTGTGTTGAAAAAGCCGAGAGCACTCCAGAATAACACCATGAATGCAACCACCCCCATCCGGCCTCTGGACAATACCACACCGGAAATAATGTCGAAAACGTTTCGCTTCATCTGGGCCCCAAGAGGAACGTAGCCCTCGACATAGGAGATCACTTCTTTCGCAACATGATCCCGATCGACAAACAACGATCCCACCGTCACAAAGATCAGGATCAGGGGAAACAAGGAAAAAAATGCGTAATAAGCGAATGCCGCCGCCCGTTGGTCTCCCTCAACCAGCAAAAATTTCTCAACCGCGCGAAAGAGAATTTTTCGGGCGGGAAAACCCTTCCCCGCAAAAAAGCTTGAGGTGCCTGTCTGCTGGTTTGTTGATGAGCTCTTCTTGCCATCTGACATACTTTTTCCTCACCCCTCCATGGAAATGCCGCTTCATTTGTCGCAACACTTTTTAACCTCGGCAAGACTCAATCCTATATAAAACCAGTCCCTATAGAAACGACTTCTCGTTGGCCTTCCTAATGGGGATAAGATTGCCGCTAGCGGTTCCGCTGAAGGGGAAAAATCAGCCGGGAGAAAGCTGGAAGAACGGGAAGGACGGCTTTTGTTCCCGATGAATGATCCAGGAGCGCTTGTCACTCGTCGTGCCCGAGTGGACGCCCAGCATCGGGTGGTTCAACTCCGTGACGGTCACATTCAATATCTCCGCCGTTTCATAAATCCCCCGGATGGTCTCGCCCACCTTGAGGCTTTCGAAAGTCTGCTGTTTGCAAACCGGGATCATCTGCGTGCAATGGAAAGTCTCCTCCTCGGGTTCGAAGGAAACCGCCATCTTCTCTCTCAGGACAGAGGCGACAAAATCGGCGTAAAACCTCTCTGCATCCTCCCGTTGAAAGCATTCCTGGGGATTGCGGAATTCCACCCGCTCCACCATGTTGGAATAGAGCACCTTCACCTTGCCGGTAAGGAGGAGAGCTCCTATCACGTTGCTGACCTTGGAGTTTTTGTATCCCAGGCGATGCAGGAAATACCGGAGCACCTGATCCAGCGTCGATCGCTCCACTTCCGAATTTTTCGGCCCTCCGAGATAAAACCGTTTTAGTTCAACATCAATGGCGGTGGGTGCGTAAGTCGTCATGGCAGTAAAATGGTTCCAACTACCTAGAAGCAATTTGTATGCCAATGCCTTGGCGGGGTAGATTTTTCCCCTAAAAAACTCTTGTACTTCCACATGGAAGAGTGACACGTCTTGAGAAATCCCAGAGATTATTTCTGGGGATGTTTCGGATCGCCGGAATAGGTGAACTCGATCCGGTTCGAAGTTTCGGAAAAGCTGGTGGGGATGGGGGGAACATTTTTTGCAGCCTGTTCAGCCAGGGCGGCCATCAACTCTCCTGATGTTGTTTCCCATCGATCGGGACAAAAGAGAAGCTGCACCCCCACACGATCTCCCTTTTTCAGGCCGAGTCGCTCCGGCTGGAAATGGAGTTCGAAATGGACTTCTTTTGTGAACCATTCCGCAGCAGCAAGCGAACGTATTTTGCCTGGAGGAGAAAGTTTCGGATCAAGGTTCACCCGCTTGTCGTTAACCCACCAGCGCGTCAGAAATTGGTCATCAGGGAAGTATCCTTCGATCTCCTGATTGAAAGTCACAATGAGCGTGGAGTCAGTCATCTTGAGATGGACGTGGGGATGATCGGCGGGGTTTGAAACAAGAACCGGCAGCCTTTGGCTGGGGGCTGGAAGTTTGGAATATGACCGTGGAAGAGGTGCTTTTGGCACTGCCGCACCTCCCTGGGGATTAACCACATCCTCAATGGCATACACTTCTGCTGGTCGAGAGTCTGATTGAGGTTCCGAATCCGTGCTATTATTTTCATAATCCCACCACGGAAACCAAAGCTCCTGCGGACGATCCCGAACTTGGACGGACACTTGAGCCAGAACTTTTGTTTTTTCATCATGGCCGGAATCAAACGGTTGCACGAGCCTGACGACATAATCGCCTACCGCGCCAAATTTGAGCGTTTCCGCATAAAAGGTGGTTCCACTCGTGGTCATATCCTCTGGTGAAAAGCGTTCCACGGCATACTGCGCACACCTTAAAGGTTCTTTGCTGTACACTTCCAAGGAATAAAGCCCGCGTTCCTCAGGAGTGTTTCCTGCGTCGGCGGTTTTTGGTGAGATGAAGTAAAGAAGCAGCCCACCGTAGCTGCCCGCCTCGTTACTTTCGATCCCCACTTGAAAGGTAACGGGTGCGGGGGGCTTTATACCTTTCTTTTCCCCCGGCTTGAAAGGGACAACCGTCAGCTTTGTTGCCTTTTGCAGGTCGCCCCAGGTGTGAACCACGGGAATCGCCACCTGAGCCGTCAGACTCCCGCACGGAAGAACCAGCAACAGCGCAACTCGAAACCAAGTTCGCATAAGCTTAAATTCTAGCATCAAATCTTCCCGCTCGTCAAGATTCCCTACTCTGGGTTTAATTCACCAAGTCATTTGACAATATCTGTTTTTTTACCCATTCAAAAAAAGTGAAGCTCTTCATCCGTCCATCACTGACTTTGGCCGCCTCAACCGCTTTCGTTCTGGCATGGACTTCACCCCTCCACGCTCAAAGAGGCATCGTTCAAAGACCTTCCATCACCTCCGCCACAGACGCGAACGTGACGACAGATACCGTTTCCCCTGTCAACGCCTACTATTCCAGCTTGCCCTCCAATCCCGTCTTCCCTGCGGGAACAGTCGACACCACTTCAGATTCCACTTCCACTCCAGATGCTACGACCACGCCTGACACACCCCCTGCGACGCAACCCACCCCTGAGTTTTACAAAACCCAGCCCACCCTGCGAAAAGAAGATACCTATGCCGTGGGTGGGTATCTGGCCATCTTTGGTGGCGGAAATCTCGCTCAGGATGGCGAAATGGGCACCCAAGGCATGTACAGCGACACCCTCAACCTCAAGAATAGCCAGACCGGCCCGGTCGCAGGTGGGAAAATCGGCTTCACCTACGCCCCCGGATGGTTCAACACCACACCCAGCACCCGCCTGGTAAGCGACTCCGAATTCCAGCTCCTCCCCACCATTGAGGCTGAATATTTTTACACCCAACTCGAAAAATTGAACTTCTATAAATCGGACTTCGCGCAAACCGGTTCTTCCGCCACTTACACCACCTCCCCTTCCGCCCATGTCGTCTCTTTGAATTTTCTTCTCAAGGCACAGGTACATTGCTTCCGCCCCTACATCGGCGCAGGCATCGGTGGCGCAAGTCTCGAGACCGCCAAAACCTCTCAGCAGATACCGGGACTCGGAGTCAACATCTATGGCTTTGACCGGATTCAGGGCGCCCTCGCACTTCAGGCCATTGCGGGTTCGGAGATTTTCCTCTTCCAACGGTTTGCCCTCTACGGAGAATACAAATACCTCTACCTCACCGCCAATAAGTTCCAGGACACCTCCGGCGGCACGTACGACCTCAACTTCGGACAGCATCTTTTCGTCGGTGGGTTGAAGTACTACTTTTAATGGTCGGCAGGAAAGGGAGGGAATCCTTTCTTGCGCCAGATGGAATGAGCCCTATATTGTGAATTCAAGAACATGACTGCTCTTCTCGTCATCGCTGGTTTTCTTGGTGTTGTCCTTCTCATCTGTCTGGTCGTGGCAGGCATCGCCATCGGCATCTACAACAAACTCGTCACCTTTCGGAACCGGTACAAGAACGCATGGGCGCAAATCGACGTCCAACTCAAGCGCCGCTACGACCTCATCCCCAATCTGGTCGAAACCGCAAAAGGGTACATGAAACACGAGCGCGAAACCCTTGAGGCAGTGATTCAGGCCCGGAATGTGGCCTACGCCGCCGGTTCTCACGCCGCCAGCAACATCGGCGATTCCGGTGCCGTGAAAAATCTCAGCTCCGCAGAGGCGGGCCTCACCGGGGCGCTCAGTCGCCTGATGGCGGTCGCGGAAGCCTACCCCGACCTGAAGGCCAACCAGAACATGATGCAATTGACGGAAGAACTCACCTCCACGGAAAACAAAATCTCCTTTGCACGACAGGCCTACAACGACTCCGTTCTCTCCTACAATAACGAGCGGGAAGTCTTCCCCAACAGCGTCCTGGCAGGGATGTTCAACTTTTCCCCCGCCGAACTTTTCGAAATCTCCAACCCTTCGGAACGCGAAGCCCCGAAGGTTTCCTTCACGTAGGCTTCGTCCATCGAGATGGACTTCTTTGAGCGCCAGGATCAAGCCAGACGCAGCACCAGTCTGCTCATTTTCTACTTTGTCGTTGCGGTTGTCCTCCTCGTCATAGCGGTCAATCTCGCCTGCATCCTGGCCTTGGGAATGGCTTCAAGAGGAGATATCATCCTCCCTCCGATCACCTATCTCCTGATCTCAGCATTCACACTTGCCGTCATCTTTTTCGGCAGCGTCTACAAAACCATGTCGCTTCAAGGAGGCGGCAGCGCCGTCTCTCTCTCACTCGGAGCCCGCCCCGTCAGCACCCAAACAAACGACCCTCACGAGCGCCAGCTTTTGAATGTCGTGGAAGAAATGGCCATCGCCTCCGGAACACCGATCCCTCCCGTGTTTGTATTGGATGACGAACCGGGGATCAACGCCTTCGCCGCAGGCTTTTCCTCGCGCGACGCGACCGTCACCGTCAGCCGGGGATGCATGCAACTCCTCTCCAGGGACGAACTGCAGGGAGTCGTGGCGCATGAATTCAGCCACATCCTCAACGGAGACATGCGGCTGAACATCCGCCTCATCGGCGTCCTCTACGGCATCCTGTGCATCTTTCTCCTTGGCAAAATCCTGCTCTATACTGCGCCCAGACGGTCCTCATCCCGGAAAAGCGGCGGAGCCGGAGGCATTCTCGTCTTCGGACTTCTCCTCCTGCTCATTGGCTCTGTTGGAGTACTCGCCGCAAAATTGATCAAAAGTGCCATCTCCCGGCAGAGGGAATTTCTCGCCGACGCCTCCGCCGTCCAATTCACCAGAAACCCCGGTGGAATTGCCGGAGCCCTGAAAAAAATAGGCGGACTCTCCTGCGGCTCCCGCCTCACCGCCCCCAACGCAGAGGAAGCCAGCCACCTCTTTTTTGCCAACGGCGTCGAACCCTCCTGGCACGACTGGTTTGCCACCCATCCCCCCCTCAGTGAAAGGATCAAGGCCATCGACCCGAATTTTGACGGCACCTTCCCCGACATCCACCCAAATGAAAACTCCGTACCTCCCACGACATCATCCCAGCAGCAAAATCTCACCGGCTTAGATGAAGCAAATCCCCTCTCCCCGCTTCAAGCCTTCACCCCGGCAACTCTGGCCCGCACCGTTGGTACCGTCACCCCGGCGCACCTCGACCATGCCCAAAACCTTGTCTCCCAAATCCCTCCCCCGCTCCTTCAAGCCGCCCGGGAACCCCACGGCGCACGAGCCATCATCTTCGGACTTCTCCTTGCCGGAACCGCCAGCGGCAGACAGGAAGTCTTTCAGCAACTCCAACAGAAGTCCGACCCGGGGATTTGCCTGGAACTCCGACAAGTCGTCCCGCAAATCCTATCCCTCCCCGAAACTCTAAAACTTCCCCTTCTGGACATCAGCATTCCCGCCCTGCGGGAACTCTCCCTCTCCCAATACCAACAATTTCTGGAAAACATCCAAACTCTGGTGGCCGTCGACAATTCCATCGATCTTTTCGAATACACACTCTACAAAGCCATCGAACGCCGCCTCGATCCCCACTTTCACCCGAAGCCACCCGTCAAAGTCCGTTTTAACAACCTCACCATCCTCGCCGAGGATTGCTCCATCCTCCTCTCCTGTCTGGCCAATCTCCATGCCGAGCCCGACACCCGCCAAAAAGCGTATGACCTCGGAGTCCAAGCCCTCGCCATTGATCCCCAGCTCCTCAAACTCCTTCCGGCGGAAACGGCCACCCTCACCGCCCTCGATAACTCCCTCAATCAACTCACCGCCCTCGCTCCAGGCCTGAAGAAAAGCATCATTAATGCTTGCGCGGCAATTATTTCCGCCGACGCTACCGTTACGGTTCAGGAAATGGAAGTCATCCGGGCCATCGCTGATGCCCTCGACTGCCCCATACCTCCATTTATTGATCAATTACCACTAACGACGTAATCATCTTCCTGCATAAAGCATTATCGCATTGCCAAGCACACTATTTAACATATACTAACCCACCGAAAGGAGAGATCGCAGGGGTCTCTTCGGGTCCGCTAGGCATCCGCAAGGTAGCAGATGTGACACGAGACAGGCTCCGGTATCCGCTGAACGGATATCGCCGAGCGCGGAACCCGGATTCTTGCGGTTTTGCCGAACCTATTGGCTGGTATAATCGGATGGTACGAACAATTCCAGACAGCCAGCCCTCACAAGCCATGTTTTTGGCGATTCGTTTTCCAATCCAGACTACCCTCCCGGTCCGAGAGGCGGTTTCAGCCGCCACCCGGTTCAGGAGTGAAGAATGGCCTATGCACCGCAGCCTTCGTGCGGAGCAAAACGAGTGTTAACCCCTGATCGGCATCCCGCTTCCCCCCCTGCTTTCCCACAACATGAGTACAGAGTCCGAACGCGATAATCGCGGACGCCGTGACCGTCGTGGCGGCAAACGCCGCAGATATGGTCGCCATAACGATAACCGTCCGCACAGAGACAGAGAACGAGAATTCCGCAACGGCGGAAGTGAAAAATCAACCGGCATCCTGGGTTTCTTCAAAAGACTCTTCGGGATTGGAAAGAAAACAAAACCCTGCTGCCAGAACAAAGACCGGCAGGAAGTTTCCTACTCCGATCACGAAAACCACAGCCACCACGAGAACGAAGGGCATGCCGAAAACGGCAGCGTCTCCCCACGCATCGCACGCATGCTGGAAGAAACCCCCGAAGTCGTCTCCCCCAAGCTCTACGTTGGCAACCTCAACTACGAAGTCTCGGAAAGCGATCTTTTTGATCTCTTCTCCCAGGTCGGCGCAGTGAAGAACGTCGAAATCGTCCGGGATCGCAGCTCCCGCTCGAAAGGATTCGGCTTCGTCGAAATGCAGGAGCTCGATACCGCCAAAGCCGCCTCGAGCAAGTTTCACCGCCTAGACCTTCAGGGCCGCCCCCTCATCGTCAGCGGAGCGAAATCCTCCTAAAAAAAGAAATCTTTTACCGCTGTGCAAAAGCCGGGGGAATCCATCCTCCGGCTTTTTTTCTATAAAAGACTCCGGGAAACAGAACCATACCGAGTGATACGAATCCGGGAAAATAAGATTTCGTACAGATACCATAAACAGTGAAACTTGCAATTTACGTGTGGCAACAAGCAGGTATTTTTGTTTGTAAATTTATTTCCCGGGTTGGTATGATTTATTTTTCCGCACCCGGCGGTAGGGTGGCGAAGGCGATGTTCCAGACCTTGGCCTGTTTGCAGATGTCGATGACGCGGATGACGTCCTGATAGGAGGAGCGGGAATCGGCTCGGAGGATCACCGCCTGATCGGGAAAGTCCGCCGTCACCTGAGTGAGAATATCGAGGAGTTCGGCGGGCTTGAGCGTGCGGCGGTTCACGATGATCGCCCCGGTCTGATCGACGTTGACCAGAATCTCCCCCGGCAGATGTTTCGTCGGATCGCCCTGCGTCGCGACAGGCAGGCTGACATTCAGGTCAGCCTCGTAACGGGCCACATTCCACGTCAGCAGGAAGAAGGTGAGGAGGAAAAGAATGACGTCGATGAAGGGTGCCAGTTGCAGCACCATCGGCTCATTCGGGATGTGTCGTCGAAGATTCACGGCGGACTATTCTCCGGCCAGCCGGTCACAGGTTTTCACCAGGAGCGGGGTGAGTGAACTTTCAAAATATCCGATCAAGACCTGCACCCGGGCACGGAAGAAGGCGTAGAAAAACATCGCCGTCACGCCCACGACCAGTCCCATGAAGGTCGAGATCAGCGCCTGTGAAACGCCGCCCGCCAGAAGCATCGTCTTCATGGGCGTTGCCTCATTTGCCGCAAGATGGCCAAAGGAGGTCAGGATGCCGTAGACCGTCCCCAGCAGTCCGACCATCGGCGAAATGACGCCCAGATCCATCAACAACTGGGAGGGGAGATTCAACTTCGCCGCCAGAGCTGCACCTTCCGATTCGGCGATCTTCTGGAGTCCTTCCACATTCGTGCGGGGATTCTGCTTCGCAAAGAGAAGCACCTTCGCCAGAACCCGGGCGCAGTATTCGTCGCTCTTGGTGCAGAGATCGATCATCGCCTCGATGTTGCGATCCTGCAGGAGCCGATCGGCAAGGCTGAGGAATCCGGCGCTTGCCACGGTTTTGCGGCGGAGAAAGATGAAATTAAAAATCACGAGGGAAAAGATCAGGAAGGACAACAACCCGATGGGAAAAAGAACCCACTCCGCCGACTTGATTAATTCACCAAACGCCAGTTGCTGGGAACCATCCGCCGCCCCCACGCAAAACGGCACGAAATTCAGGGAAAGCCCTGAAAGAGAAGCGAATAACATCCCCCGATCCTGCCTGAACAAAATGTAAATCCAATCCTAATTATTGATTCCTGATCGACTCTAGCGTAGTTAGGAGAGCCATGCAGGCCCTTAACTTCTTCTGTTTGTTCATCGGAAGGTGGACAATCGACATCTGCGAGTTCCTCGGGCAGCTGAGTTTTTTGATCGCCGACATCTTCTGCGCGTTGACGCGTTATCGCATCCGCTGGAAGCTGCTGATTGACCAGATTCTTTTTGTCGGAGTCTATTCGCAATTTGTCGTCCTCGTCACGGGAGCCTTCACCGGGGCGGTCTTTGCGGCCCAGGTTCATTTCCAGTTTGCCAAGCTGGGAATGGAATCTGCCGTCGGCCCCACCGTCTCCGTCGCCATGTGTCGCGAGCTGGGCCCCGTCCTCTGCTGCCTGTTGCTGGCCGGGCGGGTAGGAGCCGCGATGGCCGCTGAAATTTCCTCCATGAAAAACACGGAACAGATCGACGCCCTCCGCTCGCTGGGAGTTTACCCGGTCGAGTATCTCATCGTCCCGAGAGTCCTCGCCATGACTATTTCCGCGCCGCTGCTCACCGGGCTCGCCCTGGCTGTCGGCATTCTTTGCGGCTATATCGTCGCCGTCCCGATGCTCGGGGTCGATGGGGCTTACTACTGGGACAACACCGTCAAGTACACCACACAGCAGGATGTCTTCGTCGGCCTCTCCAAGGGACTCCTCTTTGGCATCATCATCGCCGTCATCTCCTGTCATAAGGGCATGAACCCGGGAATCGGAACCGCAGGGGTGGGGCGCACCACCACGGAGGCCGTCGTCAATTCCTGTCTGGCTATCCTCATTTCGAACTTTTTCTTCACTCTCATCCTGAACCATCTCCTGCTCGCAAGCTGAATTCCCCGTGACCGCCACTTCCAGCCTTCTCTCCGTGCGAAACCTGACCAAGCGTCTGGGAGGCCGCCCCATCCTCAAGGGAGTGAGTTTGGAAGTCGCCCCGGCGGAGAGAATCGTCATCATCGGCAGAAGCGGTGGCGGCAAGAGCGTCTTTCTGAAGCACATCATCGGCCTCCTCAAGCCCGACGGCGGCACCGTCCATTACCACGGCACGGAACTCTCCAACCTGGGAGAGGAAGCCCTCAACCCGTACCGTCGGTGCATCGGCATGCTCTTTCAAAACGGCGCTCTTTTCGACTCCATGTCCGTCGAGGAAAATCTCGCCTTCCCTTTGCGCGAGGCCCATAGCTTTACCGTCCACCAAATCCGCGACCGGGTCGCAGAAGCTCTGGAAATGGTCGATCTGCCTGGCCAGCAAAGAAAAATGCCGGCGGAACTCAGCGGCGGAATGCGTAAACGGGTCGCCTTGGCGCGAGCAATCATCACCCGTCCTGAAATGATGCTGTATGACGAGCCGACCACGGGACTCGACCCCATCCTCTCCGACAGTATCAACCGATTGATCCTCCGTCTTTCGGAAAAACTGAAGATGGCCTGCATCGTCGTCACACACGATATGGTCAGCGCCTTCATGATCGCCCAGAGGATTTCCTATCTCCACGAGGGGCTCTTTTACTTTCAGGGAACACCGGACGAGGTGCGTCACAATGAAGACCCGCTCGTCAAAAAATTTGTCCACGGCATCTCGGATGAACGGGACGCAACGATTTACTGATCTCCCGGGAAAACGAAAGGCGAAGAAAAAATATGAAAGAACACAACGCAGAAATCAAAGTGGGAGCCTTCGTACTCATATCGCTTTTGGTCATCGCGGGGTTGATCATCTCGTTCGGAAATTTCGATCAGCTTTTCCAGAAAAGTTACACGATTCACGCCGACTTTTCCGATGCCAGCGGGATCATTAAAGACGCCCAGGTGCACTACCGGGGAGCCAAGGTCGGCAACGTCCTTTCCACACCGGAAATTTCCAGCAATGGAGACACTGTACGGGTGGATCTCCGCATCCGTAGCGATGTGAGAATCGACAAACGATCAGAATTTCAAATCGGCTCACACGGCATGCTCGGAGACCTCTACATTGACATCATACCTCCGAAGTTCCCGCCCGGCGTCGGCGAAAAAATCACTTATCTGAAGGATGGCGACGTGGTCACTGGAACGATGGGCGGCGGACTGGCGGACCTCATCGCAGAGGCAAAGGACAAGTTGCAGAAATTTGACGCGATGATCGTCGACATTAAAACAAAAATCATCACGGATAAATTCATCACCGACTTCCACGAATCGGTGGCAAACGCCCGCGAGCTTCTGGATCGCGGAAACCGCTTCATGGCAGAAGCCGAGCAGGGGAAAGGCCCTCTTTATGTCCTGATGAAAGATCAGGCAACGGCGGCAAAGCTCAAGAAAACAGTCACGAATCTGAATGATCTCATTTACAACCTGAAAAAGACCGGAGTTCTTTTTTACCACGATCTGGCCGACCGGGAAAAACAGGACGCCGATTCGAAAGACAGACATTAACCCGATTTATGCCTGATTGCTCAGCCATCTTACTTGCTGCCGGACGCAGCCGCCGCCTCGGTTTCGACAAAGTGCTAACTCCGCTCGGAGGGAAGCCTGCCGTCTGTCATTCTCTGGAAACGCTCGCCTCCTCACCAGCCATTGCGCGCATCACCCTCGTCACCCGCCCGGATATCGAAGGCCAGATTGCCGATCTTGCCGGGAAAATCGTCACGGCAAAGCCTTGGAAAATCGTTCACGGCGGTGTCGAGCGGCAGGATTCCGTTGCAGCAGGGCTGGCCCAGTCCGGAGATGAACCTTACGTCCTCATCCACGACTCGGCCCGAGTCCTGCTGACCCAGTCCATCATTGATCAAGTGCTGGATGCAGCACGAAAAACAGGCGGAGCCGTGGCTGCCAGCAAGGCGACCGACACGATTAAGCAGTCGACACCGGAGGGGATCGTCGAAAAGACACTGGATCGCTCGAAACTCTGGACTATTCAGACTCCGCAAATCTTCCGCCGTGACCTCATCTGTCGTGCCATGGAAAATGCTGAGGTTAAAAAAATCGCCATGACGGATGACGCCTCCGCTCTTGAAGCCCTCGGCCTGCCCGTCCAATGCGTCGACGTTGCTCAACTGAATCTGAAGATCACGAGGGAAAATGACTGGGGTTTGCTTGAGCTGTGGCTTGGCATGGAGGATTTATCCGCCATTCGCCGTCTCCTCCACGATGTCAGCAATCTCACCAATCCCCTCATCGGCTACATTCCTCTGCTCGAAAAACACCGTGGTTCGGAAGAAAAATTTCAAAATTACCTCGCCACCGTAAAGACCTCGGCCTCCGCACTTCAGGAGACCTTGAAAAAACTCCAGATTCTCTCTCAAAAAAGCCTCCCGAAAGAAAATCCCGAAAAACACGCGTAGTCGCTTGAATCGGAAGTCTTCTTCACATACTTTGTCGGATTATGTCTGTTCACCTGGCTAAGGTACTCCGGCACGCTGAAGCCAGACTTGTGGCAAATGCCCAGAAAAATCCGACCGACTTTCTTGATCTCTATCGCCGCTTCCTGAAAGTCGAGGAACACCGGCTTTTCCTCGGCCACCGTGCCGGGGATGGCGGAAAAGATTTTGTAAAAAAGCGGACGGACTTGATGGATGCCGTCCTCCGACATATCTGGAACGCCGCCATCCAGTCCGCCAGCCGGGCCCACAGCATCACCTTCGATCCCGACTCCCTTTCAATGATCGCCGTCGGGGGATTTGGCCGGGGGGAGCTATGCCCGTACAGTGATGTCGACCTTCTCTTCCTTTACCGGAAAAGAATGAAGGGGGACACCCTCTCCCGGATGCTCAAGGACATCATCGAGCAGATTCTTTACGTCCTCTGGGACATCGGCTTCAAGGTGGGGCACGCCAGCCGCTCTCTGGATGAAGCCGTCGAGGAAGCCAACACGGAGCTGAAAACCAAGACCTCCCTTTTGGAGTCCCACCTCATCAGTGGATCTCCGAATGTCTACAAAGCTTTTGGAGAAGTCTTCCAAAAGCAATGCATTCAGGGAAAGGAGAGCGCCTACCTCGAATGGAGAAAGGACGACCAGAGCGACCGTCACTCAAAGCAGGGTGGCACCGTGTTCGTCCAGGAACCACACGTAAAGAATGGCTGCGGCGGCCTGCGGGATTATCACAACCTCCTCTGGGTGGCCCGGATCAGCCACGATCTGCGCACGACGCTCCAACTTCAGGAAGCCGGCTGGCTCACACCCACCGAGCGAAACCGGATCGAAAAGGCTTACGAGTCCATCCTCCGTGTGCGCAATGAACTTCACTACCAACAAAAACGCCCGGGAGATGTCCTGACTCTGAAACTTCAGGGAACGGTTTCAAAGGCTCTCCATTACGGACAGAAAAATGTCCTGCGCCGGATTGAAGCCTTCATGCGGGACTATTATCAGCACGCCCGGGATATTTACCAAATTTGTAATTTGACAGCCCGGCGACTTTCCAGCTTGAACCGGGAAGAGAAAAAAAACACCTGGACTTTCCTCCGTCCCAGAAAAAAGGAACGCAAGGAAATCGACGGTTTCATCCTCGAGGACAAACAGCTCTACGCTGCGGAAAACAACATTTTCACACAGGACTCCCTTCGGCTTCTGCGCGTCTTCGTCATCATGCAACAGTATGACGCGACCCTCAGCCCGGAGCTGGAACAATTCATCCGCTCCAAGCTCCACATGGCCAGCCGCAAATTCCTCTGGCTCCCCGAAATGCAGGAGATGTTCACCTCCATTTTCAGCAAAAAGGGGAAGGTGGGCCGCATCCTCAGAGCCATGCATGACACGGGCATCCTCGGTCGGGTTGTGCCGGAATTTGCTCCACTCACCTGCCTCGTTCAACACGAGTTCTTCCACGTCTACACGGCGGACGAACACACCATCGTCTGCCTGGAAATGCTCGATCGCGTGGTCGATTCCCAACAGCTTCCCTACCCCAAGTACCGCCCGCTACTGCTCGATTGCGACACTCCTGAAATCCTCTACATGGCCCTCCTCCTCCATGATGTCGGGAAAGCCACACCGTCCCGTCATCACAGTGAAGCCAGCGCCCAGTCTGCGACACGTTTCGCAAGGCGGATGAAGATCAAGGGGAGAGATCTTCAAAACATGATCTTTCTCGTCGACCATCACATGACCCTCAGCGAATACGCCCAGAGAAGAAATGTCGAGGATGCGGCAACGATCCGTGAATTTGCCCGCATCGTCCAGGATCAGGAACGACTCGACATGCTCATGCTCATGACCTTCGCGGACGGTCAGGGAACGGGCACCAACCACAACTGGTCCGGCTGGAAGGAACTCCTTGTCTGGCAGCTTTATTTACGCACATCCGAAATGCTCAAGGGTGAAGAGGAATTTCTGAAAAACTCCCAGATCAAAAAGGAACAACTCATCGAGGACGTCAGCAAGCTTCTCCCGACCGAGCTGGCCCCGGATGAGCTTGCCGCGCACTTCAACCTGTTGCCCGAGCGTTACATGATCTGCACGCCGGAATACCTGATCGCCTACCATGTGGAACTCATTCACGACTTCTTCGTTCTACAAGTCCTTCAGGGGGAAAACGTCCTCCGCCCCATCGTCAAATGGATCGATCACGAGGCCGAAGGCTACTCCGCGTCATCATCGTCACCTGGAACCGGGATCGCCTCTTCTGCCGCCTGGCCGGAGCCTTTGCCGTGGCCGATTTAAACATTCTCAGCGCCGATGTGTTTACGCGCCGGGATGACATCGTTGTCGACACCTTCCGGGTTTGCACGCCCCGTTTCGATGCCGTCACCAACAAAATCGACCAGAGAAAATTTGAACACACCCTGGCGGAAAGCCTGCTGGAGCCCGACTACGATTTCGCCAAACAACTGACGCCAAAAAACAAGGGGGCCAAAGATGAACTGGATGAAGCGGAATTCCCCTCCCGCCTTATATTTGACAACGAAGCCTCGGAAACCCACACCCTGCTCCATGTCCAGACACCGGACCGCCCGGGTTTGCTCTACCGGCTCACCTCCTGTCTCTCCGATCACGGCCTGCGCATCTACAACGCACGCATCACGACGGAGAAAGGGGCGGCACTCGACACCTTTTACCTGACGGATCGTGACGGCCACAAAATCCTCGCACCGGAAGAGCGCCAGAAACTGCTGGCCGACCTCCAAAAACAGGTGACGAAACAGCCTGCATGAATACCTTTTCCGGCAACGACATCCGCCTCATTTTCACACCGTCAAAACTGCTTATGCGGGTGCTCAAGCGTGCCGCCAAACTCACCCATGCCACCAGCGGCTCCATCATGCTCCTCAATCCCAACACGGGATCGCTCGACACCGAGGCCGTCATCGGCTCATCTCCCAAGACCCTCGCCTTCAGTCTTCGCCCGACTCAGGGCATTTGCGGATGGGTCGCCAGCCACGGCAAGCCCCTCCGCATCGATGACGTTCACAAGGAGCGCCGGTATATCGAAATCGACCGCTCGGTGCGCTCCGAACTGGCCGTGCCCATGGAGATTGGCGGACAGGTCATCGGCATTCTGAACATGAGCAGCTCGCAAGTAGCTGCCTTCACCGAGGAACACGAGCGGCAGCTCGTCAAATGGTCGGAGGAAGCCGTTTCATGGCTCCGTGTGGCCTGGGAAGTGGGCCGCCTGCGCTCCGGTTCCATGCAGTTGGAATCTCTCGTCAACATCGGACAGGCCATTGTCTCTCAGGAGGAAAAGCGGGCCGTCCTCCGTCGCGTCACCCGGGAAGCCTGCCGCCTGATGAAGACTCATCTCAGTTCCATCATGCTGCTCTCCGAAAACGGACAGGAATTGATCCTTCAAGCCTGGCACGGCGCTTCCACCGCTTATGTCAAAAAGCCGAATCTTTCCATCGCCGACTCCCTCGTGGGCGTTGTCATCCACCACCAAAAACCCCTGACCGTTCTCAACGTCCAGGAGCACGAACACTATCAGCACACAGAAATTGCCCGGAAGGAAGGCCTTGTCTCCCTTCTATCCGTTCCGTTGACATTCGAAGACAAACCCCTCGGCGTGCTCTCTGTTTACACCAAGCAACTGCATCGTTTTTCCAACGACGAAATCGCCCTCCTGAGCGCAATGGCCGGTCTCTCCTCCGTCATGATTGCCCGAGCCAGCCTGAATGAACGGGCCGTGCATGTGGAGGAAAACCTGAAGCAGACGGAACGACTCTCCGCCCTGGGATGGCTGGCGGCCGAGGTGGCGCACGAAATCCGCAATCCCCTGACCGTCATGCGCATGCTTTTTCACTCGATGATGCAAAACATAATCCTGGATGAAAACACTCGCCGGGACGCGGAAGTCATCGAAACAAAGATGCTTCACATGAACCGCATCGTTGAACAAACACTGACCTTTGCCCGTTCCGCCGAGCCTGAACTCCTTCCCGTCAACATCCAGAGCATGATGGACGACATCACCCTGCTGATACGACACAAGCTGGCAGCCCAGGGAATCGACATCCGCCTCAATCTGACCAAGGATTTGCCGCCCGTCAAAGGAGACCGCATCCAGTTGGAGCAGGCATTTCTCAACCTCGTGATGAATGCCTGCAAGGCGATGCCGCGCGGTGGCATGCTTACCATTGGCGCGAGGATGAAGGAGGGCCTCGTCAGCCTCTATTTGAAAGACACCGGACAGGGCATTTCCAAGCGGAGGCAGGAGCAGCTCTTCAAGCCCTTCATCAGCTATGACGGTGGCACGGGCCTGGGCCTGGCCCTCGTTCAGAAGACCATCGAACAGCACAAGGGAACCATCCGCATCAAGTCGAGAATGGGCTCCGGCAGTACCTTTGAAATCATCCTGCCACCGATGGAAACACCATCACCACCCGCAGCGTGATTTTTTCACGAAAGTTTACTGCTTCGGAGGATTGATGATCTTCTCTAGCTGTTCGTCACGCGGAATGCCCAATTCCAGAGCGCGATTGTAATCGCGTCGGGCCAATTCAAGCGCCGGGGGTTTCTGCGTGGCGTAGATGACGGCCAGGTTGAAATGTGCATCACCGTAATTCGGATCCAGTTCGATCGCCTTGCGAAGTTCCTGTTCGGCTGATTCCTGCCAGCCCTTTTGCGAGGCCGAGATGCCCAGGTAATTGCGACTCTTCGGATCGTTCGGGTCCAACGCCACGGCACGGGTCAGCACTGAAACGGCCTCGTCATATTTCCCTTCCTGATAGAGGACAATGCCGAGAATGGAATGGGAAAAAGCGTCCTGGGGAGCCACGCGAACCGCCTCGCGAAGCAACTTTTCAGCATCGGGGTAGTTCCCCTGCTGAAAACGAACCACGCCCAGATTCGAGAGGGCATAGAGGGACTCGGGATAGGCATTGAGTATGATCTGATACTTGGCTGCCGCAGCATCAAACTGGCGGCTGGCAAAAAGCTTTACCGCCTGGTCAGCCACATCCTTGAACTCTGGAGGAACGCGGGGTTTCGAGGAATAGTCACCCGGCACCTGGTTGAGCGGAGTGGCTATGGTTCCACCAGCCGAGTCAATGCTCACTTGCACTGTCGGGGCACGCAGGATATCACGCTCTTCCGGCTTCAGCACCACCACCGGGCTGGTGAGGATGTCGATCTGTGTCTTGAGAGTGGCCGAATCCACCTTCAAGGACTTCAGTTCTTCTTCCGCAAGACGACCGGCGGCGTCGCGGCGCGCCTGATCCCGGAGCGTCCGGTTGACAATATCCCTCAGGATGCCGTTTTCCTGGGCCAACGGCTCCAGATCCTTCGCGTGCTTTTGAGAGGCATCCAGTTGAGCTTTGAGGGTTTCGAGTTGCTTGCTGTAATCGTCGTTGGATGCCTGAAGGGTGGCAGCCTGCTTGGTGGCGTCATCCAGCTTGGCTTGAGTCTGGGCGAGTTGATCCTGCAGCTTTTTAAAATCATCGCTGCTCATGCCACTCGTCTTGATCTGGGCAAGCTGATCCTGAAGCTTTTTGTTTTCCGCAAGGAGATCGTTGTATTTGGCTTCGCCGGAAGTGTCGGCCCGGAGTTTGGCGATCTGATCTTCCAGCTCCTGTTGATGGGATTTGAGGGCGGAGTTTTCCGTCGTTACATCACTGAGCTGTTTTTTTGTCGTCTCAAGTTGGCTTGTCAGATCCCGGATGCGCTGGCGGAGAAGCGGGATGTCATCCGGGTCGGGAGTGGGAAAAGGTGTCGGTGTGTTGGTAGCAATGCCCCGGGGGGCTGGGGTAGGAGTATTTGTGCTGCCATTCACATCAGGATTGGTGACAATGTTGGGATTCGGGTTCGGATTGGGTGATGGAGCCACGACCACCGGGGTGGCATTATCCGCAGCAGAAGTGGTCCCGGTATTATCGGTTTTGGGCAGGCGATCGAGTTTTTCCTTACAAAAATTGATGCGGTAACGAACAATGACCTGCTCCCACTCGGGAAAGTCGTGCTGGAGTTGCTGGAGTTGCTCAAGGCATTTTTGATAACGGGCGCGTGCCTCGGCAAACTGGTTGGACGATTCCAATCTCTCGGCCTCCTGAATGGAAAGATAGATCTGGAGATAGGTTTCCTGGGGCGGCGTATTATCGTGGTTATCCTGCGCCGACGTGCTGAGATCACTATGAAACAAAAATAGGATTGCCAGCAAGCCCAGCAGAATTTGTCGCATTTTGGGCATGGGAGTTATGTATCGTTTATCTGTAAAAATGCAAGGGAGAAGGTTATTGATCCGATATTTAGCGAAAATCGCATTCCTTGGCAAAGGTTTTTCCATCGGGGCAAGAGTTTGCCTCTTTTTCCCTTTTGACGCAAGATGCCGCTGCCTTGAATTACTCCCTGAATAATTTTTACGCAACTTCCGTCATGGAACGTCCCTTGGATTGGAACGAGGCATTGCTCCAACGTCTGTGGTTTGAGGAAGCCTACCAGCCGGAATTAACCACCTTGGATGGGGAAAAAATCCACATTCTCCAACCCGGCTTCTGGAATCACTCCCACGGGCCCGATTTTCTCCAGTGCTGCATTCAAAATGAAAAGGGGGAACGGGAGTCTGGCAGCGCGGAAGTCCATGTTGATCCTCTGGACTGGCACCGCCACAACCACACGGAGGACTCCACCTACCGGAATGTCATCCTCCACGTCATCTGGGATGAGCCGCCACAAAAATACTATCCGAAAACGGCAGACGGCAGGAGCATCCGCCAAATCGCCCTGAAACACCAACTCCGCCTCCCTTTCGAAGAACTTCGCAACCTCTCCAAAACTTCTCCCATCGAGCGGGCAGTCGGTGCAAAGCGCGGCGCCTGCAGTCCCCAGTGGGATTCGCTTTCCTCTCCTCACGCGAGGATGATTCTGGCCGAGGCGGGTCAGTTTCGCCTGAGGCAAAAGGAAAATTTCTGGCAGGCCCGTCTCCACCTTCATGGGAAAGATCAAGCCCTCTGGATCGGCCTGGCTGAGTCCCTCGGTTACTCCCAAAACCGCGAGCCTTTCATCACACTCGCCCAGAGATTGCCCATCCGCAGCCTCCAAAAAAAGAAAGACGGCTCGGAAGTCGAGGCGCTCCTCTTCGGCCTGGCCGGATTCCTCCCCTCCCGCACGCTTCCCCCGGAATCTGCCCGCGGGCAAATGCGCCAACTATGGGAACACTGGTGGCAAAGTGACTTCACCGACCTCCGTCTGCCCAAGGAAGCCTGGAGACTGGCAGCCATCCGCCCCGCCAACCGCCCGGAACGACGCCTCGCCGTCCTGGCCATCCTGACAAGGAACTGGGCTCACTTTCGCAAACTGGCCGACTCCGGCGAACCTCAACCGATTATCGAATTTCTCCAAAAAATCACCCACGATTTCTGGAGCCATCACGCCACGATTGCGTCCAAGCCTTTCCCCCGTCGTCAGGCCCTGCTCGGAGAGGATCGCATCCTCGCCTTCCTCTTCAACGTCATCTGGCCCCTCAGACAACCTTCCGGGAAAACTCTCTCCAACTGGGTTCACCAGTGCCCCCACCCAACCCCCAACCATAAGACCCGCATCGCCACCGTCCGCATCCTCTCCTCCCCTACGTTTGAACCGCTGGAACTGAACCTGATCGAACACGAAGGACTTCTCCAAATCTACCAGGATTTCTGCACCCACGACCTTACCCAATGCGCCGAATGTTCCTTCCCGAAATTTCTGAAGGATCAACCCCTGTCGCAATCTTAGAACCTGTCTGGTTAAAAAACGTGGCGGAGCCAGAGGGAGACGGGAGTTTAATAGTGCGATCAATCCTTCTTTGGCCCAAGGCGTAGGGGTTGACGGTTTCGAGTAGAACTCTCATTGGACACTATATGAAGATGAGATTCCTTCCCGCATCGGTACTTGCTCTAACCTTTTCTATTATTGGGTCGGGTGTGGCAGTGGCGGATCTCCTGCCAGCCACTTCAGGTGCGACCTTCTCGGGCACGACATCCTCTGGTAGTACCACAACGGTGAGTTCGCAAGATTGGCAGAGGTACAATGATGTTTACAAGCAGGTGCTGGCTGCCAATTCTCAACTGCGGTCTCAGTCAAGCCAACTGGAATTCCTATTTGAGATGGTTGCCAAGTTCGGCCTGGGATCTCACTGGTTGGGGGATTTGATGAACTGCAGCAAGGACTTTGAACAGAAAATTACTTCCGCCATTCTCGCAAAAGACCCTACTCTTACAAAAGTAGTTGGCGCTATAAATACGATACAGGAAAATGCGACTGCAAAGCAAATTGCAGCTCTAGCGAATGCGAGTAAAGCCGTCACCTCTGGCAGCTCGGGCAGTTCTGCTTTGCGTTAGAACCTATTGCAAAAGCGAAGAGGGAATCAGTTGCCCTTCCTTGGCTTCTGGGCAATCACGCCGTACCAGCCGAGGCCCTTGTAAGTCTCATAGCCGGGGGTAAGGGCATAGCCCGCAATGGAACCGTCGGACATTTGGAACGAGCCGATGTTTTTGCGATCCGGAGGCAGGGCAAACGCTTCGTGCAGGATTCCCTTCCGGTCTGATGAAGCGATGACCTTGTGGGACGAATCGATCAATAAACACCGGGTGCGACTCTTTTCCTCATCGCTCAGGCGGACGTTGTCAACAACCGTCTGGGATTGAGTCTGCCAATCGAAGAAAATCCCCAAAACACCAACCGGGCGTCCGGTGTTTTCACCGCCCTCACGGATGGCCGCCGAGTAGGTTGCGACATGCTGATTTTCCAGCGCAACATTGGGACGGATATCCGCCACGCAAAAATCGGCTCCGGATGCGGTTTGAAGCGCTGAGGTGAACCATGCCTCATGGCCAACATTCTGACTGACCGCGAGCGGGAATCGACTGGGCCGACCATTCGCAATCACCCGGCCACTCAAATCTGCAATCCAGAGATCGAGATAGACGGTGTAGGCATCGAGGATGACCCCCATGCGCTTGGTGGCATAGGTGAGCGAATCCGTCGTCGCATGAGTCGCAGCATCCACCACGGCAGAATCTGTGGCCCACCACCGGACATCGCACGAGCGTTCGTAAAGATTCCGGTCAATGATTTCGATCATGTTCAGGGATAAATCGGCCAGCCGGGTGCCGAGGACATCAACGATGAGGATTTTTGCCAGTCGATCCACTTCCGACATCTTGGCCTTCATGCCGGTCTTCATCGCTTCGGTCACAGCACGGACTCGTCCAGAGACTTCACCAACCTCTTTTGCAACGACCGCAAAACCCTTTCCGGCTTCACCCGCCTGAGATGCTTCAATGAGGGCATTGAGTGCCAGAATTTTTGTCACCATGGTGACTTGTTGAATTTCCTTTGCCTTGCTATTTGCAAGGTCTGTCAGCTCTCTTGAAATCGCCACGAGTCGTTCTGGCATAATCTTTTACCCCATCCCTTTTGCGTTCACCCTTCCCCTCGTTCACCGACATGCTCTACGTCCAAACAGTGGAAAGATCGTACATGCAATCAATAGGCGAATTCCAATCAAGCGCAAGATTTTAAAAAGAAGTGAACGAGAATTTTTTCTCTATTTAAGTAGCCGATTCAAGCCTGCAATGCCGGGGAAAATTCTTTTTAGTTGCCGGAAAGCCATCCCCCCCTACTTTTTTCCCATGAGTCAATCCGAAATCGGCCTCATTGGTCTCGCCGTCATGGGACAAAACCTTGCCCTCAACATTGCCGATCACGGCTTCCCCATCTCCGTCCATAACCGGACGACGGAAAAGACGCTGGA
>Ga0187810_10000162_pt1 | contig 30977 bp, 31 predicted proteins | sample NC_wetland_sal_i_9_FD_132963 | JGI IMG/M metagenome (GOLD analysis project Ga0187810, IMG submission 132963) | Wetland sediment microbial communities from Neuse River Estuary, North Carolina, USA - ASW_5 | ecosystem: Environmental > Aquatic > Freshwater > Wetlands > Sediment | place: USA: North...
CTGCGCAAACAACCGAACTGCCTGGGACCGAACGACAATCGGCTCATAGAATGCGTGCGCAGAACGGCCCAGTTGTCGCCGGGCCACGCCGATCCTCAGTGCTTGCCGTGCCAGATCTTGCGGTAGGTGAGGAACAAGAGGCCCGACAGCAGGACCAGGAAGGCGATCACCTGCAAGCCGATGCGGTGGCGCTGCTCCAAATTGGGCTCCGACGCCCAGGCGAGGAACGTCACGACCGACTTGGCCTCGTTCGTCACTGTGGGGGGCGTACCGTCGTTGAAGGTGACCGAGCCGTTGTTGAGCGGCGGCGGCATGGAGATGTTCCGCCCCGCAAAATAGGCGTTGTAGTACTTGCCCGACTGGACCTTGAAGCCGTGCGGCGGCTTCACGAAGCCGGTGAGGATCGAATAGACGTAGTTGGGACCGCCCGCCCGCGCCTTGACGATCAGCGACAAGTCCGGGGGCAGCGCGCCGCCATTGGAAGCCCGTGCGGCCTGTTCGTTGGCGAAGGGCGGCGGGAAATGGTCGGCCAGCATGCCGGGACGCGTCAGGCGGTTGCCGTTGGCGTCGGTGGTCTCGCCCTTGTCGTTGGGATCGGCTTGAATCTTGTAGGCGGCGGCGATGGCCTTGGCCTGCGCCTCGGTGAAGCCGGGCCCGCCCGGCGCCGCGAGGTCGTGGAACGCGACCAAGTTCAGGCTGTGGCAGGCCGAGCAGACCTCCTTGTAGACCTGGAAGCCGCGCTGCAGCGTGCCCTTGTCGTAGGTGCCGAAAACGCCGTCGAACGCCCAGTTCATCTGTTTGGGCGCCTCGGGCAGGCTCAAATCCTGGGCGATGGCCATGCCGGCGAGCGAGGCGACGGCGGCGATGAGCGGCAGGGCGATCTTCATGGCTCGTTCCCCTTGCCCAGCACGGATTGCGCAATGCTCTCGGGCAGCGGCTTCGGCCGCTCGAACCAGCCGACGAAGGGCATCAGCGCCCAGAAGAAGGCGAAATAGTAGAGCGTGCCGAGCCGCGCCAGCCACACCAGCGGCAGCTGCATCTCGCCGAGCTTCCAGGCCGCGTCCGCCGACTGCGAGCCGACATAACCGAGCAGGACGCAATCGGTCGCGAACAGCCAGAACAACTGCTTCATGATCGGGCGGAAGCGGCAGGAACGCGTCTTCGAGGTGTCGAGCCAGGGGACGAACACCAGCGTCGCCATCGCGGCGACGAGCACCAGCACGCCGATCAGCTTCTGCGGCACGCTGCGCAGCATGGCGTAGAACGGCAACAGGTACCATTCGGGCACGATGTCGGGCGGCGTCACCAAGGGATTGGCCTGGATGTAGTTGTCCGGGTTGCCGAAGAAGTTGGGCGCGTAGAACACGAACACCATGTAGATGAGCACGAACAGCGACAGATAGAAGGCGTCCTTGACCGTGTAATAGGGATGGAACGGCACGGTGTCCTGCGGGCCCTTCACGTCTATTCCGAGAGGGTTGTTGTTGCCCGGAACGTGCAGCGCCCAGATATGCAGGCCGACCACGCCGGCGATGATGAAGGGCACGAGGTAGTGCAGCGAGAAGAAACGGTTCAGCGTGGCGTCGCCCACCGCGAAATCGCCCCACAGCCAGGTGGTGATGGCGCTGCCCAGATGCGGGATGATCTGATCGAAGGCGCTGAACAGGCTGGTGATGACCGTGGCGCCCCAGAACGACATCTGGCCCCAGGGCAGGACGTAGCCGAAAAATGCCGTCGCCATCATCAGGATGTAGATCAGGACGCCGAGCAGCCAGAGAACTTCGCGCGGCGCCTTGTAGGAGCCGTAATAGAGGCCGCGGAACATGTGGATGTAGACGGCCAGGAAGAACATCGAGGCGCCGTTGGCGTGGATGTAGCGGATCAGCCAGCCGTAATTGACCTCGCGCATGATGCGCCCCTCGACCGATTGGAAGGCGAGGTCGGCGTTGGGCACGTAGTGCATCGCCAAGACGATGCCGCTGGCGATCTGCACGGCCAGCATGAAGGTGAGGATGCCGCCGAAGGTGTACCAGAAGTTCAGATTGCGCGGCGTGGGATAGGTAGTGAGCGTATCGTTCACGAGGCGCAGGACCGGCAATCGCTGGTCGAGCCAGCGCGTCAGCCCGGTCGCGGGAACATAGGTGGATTGACCTGCCATCTTGTTGTTCCCCTCAACCGACTTTGAGCTTGGTGGGACCGGTGAAGCTATAGGGCGGCACGGCGAGGTTCTGCGGCGCGGGCCCTTTGCGGACGCGGCCCGAGGTATCGTATTCCGAACCGTGGCAGTGGCAGAGCCAGCCGCCGTAACTGCCCTGCGGCGACTGCGGCGTAGAAACCGTGGGCGTGCAACCCAGATGCGTGCAGACGCCGACGACGACCAGCCATTCGGGCTTGATCTCGCGATTGGCGTCCGTCGCGGGCGCACTGTCGGAGAGGTTGGCGTTGCGCGCCAAGGGATCGATGAGATCGGACAGCGGCACCGCGCGGGCCTCGGCGATCTCCTTGGGCGTGCGGCGGCGAACGAACAGCGGATGGCCGCGCCACTTGAAGATCACCTGCTGGCCGGGCTGGATGGCCGCAATATCCACTTCGATGGACGCCATGGCGAGCACCGCGCTCGACGGGTTCATCTGGTCGATGAACGGCCAAACGGCGAAAACGGCACCGACTGTGGCGGCCGCCCCGGTCGCGATATAGAGGAAGTCCCGCCGTGTCGGTTGCGGGTGCGCTTCGCTGGCCAAGGAATTCACCTCATGAAGAGTGCGGTGCAGGAAAAAGACGCGAACGCGCCAATCCGCGATAAAACAGCGCGCTTTCCAGATGGGAAAGGCCAAAATGGAGAGTCGATTATCATGAGGGTTGCGGCACGATGCCGCAGAAAAGCTGAGCTTCCCTCGGGTCTTGTCGAGTTCCCCGCAACAAAAATTTCCCTAGCGGCAAGGTCAACATTCCACTGCGCTGAGGTAACCCTGCTTAGCGTACTCGAGCAATAGGCGATCTCTCGTCATCACCGTGTAGCCGTACTCCCGCGCCGTGGCCACGATGATCCGGTCAGCAGGATCCTTCGGAAGATCACCTGGAAGAAACGAGGATTCTAACAACACCTTCGGCGTGAGTTCTGACAGGATTGTGTTCGGGGTGCTCATTAGCACTTCAAACCACCTTTGTGGAGCGTAGTTGGACTTGAACCGCCCGTTGCGGGCCAAGTTGCCGATCTCCCACGCCGTGATGGGCGAAACGTATGTGGGCAACCCCGCGTCCAATGTGTCCGCGAGTGCGTCCATCGTCGCTTGCGAAACCTCGTTGGCGACGATCCAGAGCGCCGCACAAGTGTCGAGCAAGATGGGCCGCATCATCGCTTATTGCCTTTCATTCCGGCCTCGATCATGTCGGCTGTTTTGTCGAGATTGGCCTCCCATTCCTCCAACTCGTCCGGGTCCGTCGAGGGCCGAGTCAGATCCCAGCCCGGTTCGATTGTGAACGTGCCTTTCATCGCCCCGATGAGCGGATGGCGGCGTCGCTGTTGCTCATTTTTCGCTGTAGATTCGAACGTGCGCCCTTCTTCGGCCATGCCACTCGACTGGCGCAGCGTCAGATCGAGACCGACCTCACGGAAGGCCGCCTCAAGATCGCGCTCCATCTTCGCGCCATTGCGAAAGACCAGCTTCCTGCCGGCGATATCGACTTGCTCCGTGCGAAAACCAGCATCGAGCCACACCTTCGTCAGCGGGTTATTGCTCGGATTGTTGCTCCACCAAGCGGGGTACTGCTTTGAAGCGGGCAACTTGCCGACGAGCCCCTCTATCTCCTCAAAGCTCATTGGAACGGTCGACTGATCGCTTCGCGCTTTCAAAAAAGGCCCCAAGGCTTCGTAACGCTTTGATTTTCCAAGCATGGCTACCTCGTATAAACATTAAATTTAATAACTTTCTATTATGTCACTGAATATAATGCAAGGACTTTGCTTTCTCGTCCGCCCGCGGCTAATCCGAGGCGCCATGCGTCTCGCCCTTTTCCAGCCTGATATCCCTCAGAACACCGGCGCCCTGATCCGACTGGGCGCCTGCTTCGGCATCGCTCTCGACATCATCGAGCCTTGCGGGTTTCTGTGGAGCGACGCCAAGCTGAAACGCGCCGGAATGGACTATCTCGAACGGGCAGATGTCACGCGCCATACCTCGTGGGAGGCCTTCGCGGCGGCCCGCAAGGACGCGCGTGTGGTGCTTCTGACTACCAAGGCCGACACCATCCATACCGCATTCGCCTTCGAACCCGGCGACGTGCTGCTGCTCGGCCGCGAGAGTGCGGGCGTGCCCGATAGCGTTCATGCGGCGGCGGCGGCGCGCTTGCGTATTCCCATGCGAAGCGGTCTGAGATCGCTCAACGTCGCCATGGCGGGCGCGATCGTGCTGGCCGAAGCGCTGCGTCAGACCAAGGCCTTTCCATGAAGGAGCGGGCGCAACGCTGGTTCGAGGAGCTGCGCGACAGGATCTGCGCGGCGTTCGAGGCCATCGAGGACGAGGCCGGTTCGCCGGTCCGGTTCGAGCGCAAGGCGTGGCAGCGACCTTCCGACGACGGCCAGGATGCCGGCGGCGGTGTCATCAGTCTGTTGCGGGGAAAGGTGTTCGAGAAGGTCGGGGTCAACGTCTCGACGGTTTACGGCCGCTTCGCACCCGAATTCGCCAAGTCCATCCCCGGGGCGCAGGACGATCCCCATTTCTGGGCCAGCGGCATCTCGGTCGTGGCGCACATGGCCAACCCCCACGTGCCCGCCGCGCACCTGAACACCCGTCACATCGTCACGGCCAAGAGCTGGTTCGGCGGTGGCGCCGACCTCACCCCGATGCTGGCGCCCGAGGCGCAGGATACCGCCGACTTCCACGCCGCCCTCAAAGCGGCCTGCGACAGGTTCGACCCCGGCCACTACCCAAGGTTCAGCCAGTGGTGCGACGAATACTTCTACCTTCCCCACCGGGGCGAGCCGCGCGGGGTGGGCGGCGTGTTCTTCGACGGACTGGATTCGGGCAACAAGGACAAAGATTTCGCCTTCACCCAGGCGATCGGTATGGCATTTCTCGAGGTTTATCCCCACATCGTCAGAAGGCGAATGGCGACGCCCTTCAGCGCGGCCGACCGCGACCGGCAACTCGAGCGCCGCGGGCGTTACGTGGAGTTCAATCTCCTGTATGACCGCGGGACGCAGTTCGGGCTCAGAACCGGCGGCAATCCGGAGGCGATCCTGATGTCGCTTCCGCCCGCGGCGCGCTGGCCCTGAGACAAGAGGAAACGCTTGCCACAGTTCGACCTTTTCACCCAGGGCGGATTTTTCGCACTGCTTCAGGTGATCCTGATCGACCTCGTGCTGGCCGGCGACAACGCCGTCGTGATCGGCATGTCGGCCGCCCATGTCCAAAAGGCCGACCGCAGGCACGTGATCTTCTGGGGCCTGGCCACCGCCGTGGTGCTGCGCATCGTGCTGGCGGTGTTTGCCGTGCACCTCTTGAAATTCATCCCGCTGGTGATCGCCGGCGGCATCCTGCTGTTGTGGGTCGCCTGGCGGCTGTGGCGCGACGTGAGCCATGCCCAAAAGGAACATCATGCCACCAAGGTGCTGGCGGGTTTGGAGGGCGAAGGCTGCCCCGCAATCGTCCGCGACGCAAACCCCAAAGCCCATCGCAAGGCGGTGCGCAACGCGATCCTCAACATCGCCGCCGCGGACATCTCGATGTCGCTCGACAACGTGCTGGCGGTGGCGGGCGCTGCGATGAATCATATCATCGTGCTGGTGATCGGCCTGTTGCTGTCGGTGGCGCTGATGGGCCTGGCCGCCACGCTGGTCGCCAAGCTGCTGCACAAATATCCCTGGATCAGCTATGCCGGCATCTTCATCGTGCTGTTCGTCGCCTGCCGGATGATCTGGGACGGCATCGTGCGCCTGCACGAAACCGGCGGGCTGGATTACGTGTTGCGCTATATCGGGGCCTGAAGCCTCAAAAGTACCGCGGTGGCGTCGTCGCTTTTCTTGAAGCGCGGAAAGCGGCGGCCTTCGGGATCGGCCTCTTCCACGGCGCGCAACTCCCCGCCGAGCGCCTTCAACCCCTTCGAGGCGGCCGCTTCCACCAGCGCCCTGGGCGCATAAGTTCCGTAATCGCCCGCCAGCGCCAGAAATCCGTCCGTACAGAGAAGAACCAGCGTGCCGGACGGCGCGGCGACGCGTGCGTGCGAGACGTGCTCGGAGGCGTGAGGCGTTGGGGCGAAAAGCCAAGTGCTGCCGGGCGTGTTCAACCGGTCGCGACCCGCGCGCACCAGGGACAGGAACAGCTCCGTTCGGAGCGCCCCGGTCGGCGCCGTCTTGGTTTCAGCGGCAAAGCGCACGGCATCGGAGGATTCCGACGCCTTCTTCTCGAAGGCTTGGCCGACGACTTCGCAGTCCTCGCCGGGGCGCAGAACCAGCGCCACGCAATCGCCGTACCACAAGGCATCGAAACTGCCGTCGCACGCCACTGCCAGCATCATCGAGGCGTACGGCAACTCGTGGCGCTCGCGTGGCGGGCGGCGGCGCAAACCTTCGAAAGAGCGCTCCGCATCGGCGAGCGCGTGGCGCAGGGCGGCGCGGGGCGAGTCGTCCTCCTTCAAATGCGACATCAGGCGACGGGCGCCGAACTGGGCGATCCAGGCGGCATCGCTCTTGCCCGGCAACAGCGGCTCGCTGACCGGCGTGGCGCCGTCGAAAACGACCGCCGCCGAGGACTCCGCCAGGACCACATCCTCGTTCGGCTTGGCGGCATCGCCGGGAAGCGAGAGAGATTCCAGCACCTCGAAACGCATCACCGCACCGCCGCTTTCAAACGCTCGGCGAGCGCGGACGCATCCGCCGAAAAATCGCCGTCCACCCACCAGGATTCCACCGCGGCGAGGGCCTGACCGACGCGCGGGCCTTCGGGAACGCCGACGTGCAGCGCATCGGCGCCGGTGAGCGGAAATTGCGGCACCTGCCAAGCCTGTGCGATCGCCGACAACGCGCGCCAAGCCTCCGCGGCCAACGGCGCTTCCGCCCATCTCAACATCAAACGATCCCTGAAGCGTGCCTTTCCCAGCCGGTAGACCAGCCTGTGAACGTCGCGCGCGGCCGAGCCGGGGCTCAGCGCTTCCTTCGCGGCGGCGATGTCTTCGAGCCGCTTGCGTTGTGCGGTGGAGAGTTTCCAGCGCCCCGCAATGGCCTCGGCGAATTCCACCGGCGGAACCGCGGATTGCACGCCGGGCAAAAGCGACGCCAGGCGCAGCAGCGGATCGGGGACGAAGGCGTTCGCCGCGTCGATCGCCACCAGAGCGGCAAAGCGGGCGAGGTTGGGTTCGCCCGCAAGCACTTCGGACAGCACCGAGGCGTGCGCCATCGCGCGAACGACCGGCACGGGGTCGCCGGCTTGAAGAAGCCGCAGCATCTCCTTGGCGATGCGCTCGCCCGAGAGCTTGGCGATGCCGTGCTTTTCCTGTGTGGCGGCGGCGAGCGCAGCCGCGTCGATCTCGCCCGTGCCGTACCAGGCGTGGAAGCGGAACAGGCGCAGGATGCGCAGAAAATCCTCGCGGATGCGCGTGACGGGATCGCCCACGAAACGCACGCGGCGGGCGTTCAGGTCCGCGATACCGCCGACCGTATCCAGCACCTCGCCGTCGGCCGAGGCATAGAGTGCGTTCATGGTGAAGTCGCGACGCTGGGCGTCCTCGGCCCAATCGGTGGTGAAGGCGACCACGGCGCGGCGGCCGTCGGTTTCCACGTCGCGGCGCAGCGTCGTCACTTCATAGGGCTTGCCGTCCACCACCGCGGTGATGGTGCCGTGCTCGATGCCGGTCGGGACCGCCTTGATTCCCGCCGCCGCCAGCCGCTTCGCCACCTCGGCAGGCACCAGCGGCGTGGCGAGGTCCACTTCGCTCACGGGCTCGCCCAACAGCGTGTTGCGCACGGCCCCGCCGACGAAGCGCACCTCGCCCAGCGCCGCCATCAGCTTCACCGCTTCCGGCGCAGTCATCCAGGGCTGAGGATCGAGACGCGTCATGCGAGCCGCTCGGCGAGATCCACCACAATCGCGGCGGTGGCCCCCCAAATATAATGCGTTTCGTACTGGAAGGCGTAGACCCGCCTGAGCCCGCCCTTCCAGGCCAGACGCTGTTCCTGGCGATTGGCGGGGTCGATCAGGAAGGCGAGCGGCACCTCGAAGACGCCATCCACCTCGCGCGCGTTGGCCGCGATGCGGAAGCCTTCGCGCACCAGACCGACCACGGGCAGCACGGCAAAACCCGTCACCGTCTCATAGGCGCCGAGAAATCCCGCTACCGAAATAAAGGAAGGGTCGATGCCGGTCTCTTCCTGCATCTCGCGCAGCGCGGTCGCCACCAGCGAATCGTCGGTCTCGCTGGCGCAGCCGCCGGGAAAGCTCACCTGCCCGGCATGACGCGACAGCGACTCGCTTCGGGTGGTGAACAAGACCGTCGGTTCGCTGCGGGCCACCACCGGAATCAGCACTGCCGACGGGATCAGAACGCGCGGGCCCTCGGGCCGCGTGGCGGGATTGAGGTCGTAGTCGCTGCGCGCGGGCGTCAGCGGCAAGGCCGGCACCACATCCAACAGGCGCGCCCGCAAGGCTTCCTGCGAAAGATAGGCTTGCGCGTTCATGCGGGCCGTTATCCTTGTTGCCTCACGCCCGGCGGGGTACAAAACAGGCCCGTACCGGCGCGAGAGCGATGGAACATAGGCAGGCCCGCGTCTCGACTGCAACTTGGGCCTGCAACCTGGATTGATTTCATGAACGATACCATCGGCGAGGAACTGAAAGGGCCTGCGGTCCAGCACGCCGAACGCGCTGCGGAAATCGCGGGCCGCGTGCGCGAGGGCATCGGTCGCGTCATCTTCGGCCAGAAGAGCGTGATCGATCAGGCGCTCATCACCCTGCTTGCCGGCGGCCACGGGCTGTTGATCGGCGTGCCGGGCCTAGCCAAGACCAAATTGGTGGAGGCGCTTGGGACCGTGCTCGGGATGGATTGGAAGCGCATCCAGTTCACCCCGGACCTGATGCCATCCGACATCATCGGCTCCGAAGTGCTGGAGGAAACCGACGACCGCCACCGCGCCTTCCGTTTCATCAAGGGGCCGGTGTTCACGCAGCTTTTGATGGCGGACGAGATCAACCGCGCCTCCCCGCGCACCCAATCGGCGCTGCTGCAATCGATGCAGGAGCGGCAGGTGACCGTGGCGGGCACGCGCTTCGACCTGCCCAAGCCGTTTCATGTCCTGGCGACGCAGAACCCGCTGGAGCAGGAAGGCACCTATCCGCTGCCCGAAGCCCAGCTCGACCGCTTTTTGTTGCAGATCGATATCGGCTATCCCGACAAGGAGGCCGAGAAGCAGATGCTGCTCGCCACCACCTTCGGCCAGGAAACGGCGCCCGCCAAAGTCTGCGGCCCCGCCGACCTGATGGAGGCCCAAGCGATCGTGCGCCGGCTGCCGGTGGGCGAGAAGGTGGTCGATTCCATCCTGCGGCTGGTCCGCGCCGCGCGCCCCGATGCCGACGGCGCCCCCGATCTCAAGAATGTGGTCGCCTGGGGACCGGGACCGCGCGCATCCCAGGCCTTCATGCTGGCCTGCCGGGCCCGCGCGCTGATCGAGGGCCGGCTGGCGCCGTCCACGGACGACGTTGTGGCGCTGGCCGCACCGGTGCTGCGCCACCGCATGGCGCTCAATTTCGCTGCGCGCGCCGAGGGCCTGACCGTGATGACCGTGATCGACCGGCTGTGCCGAACCCTGCTCTAGATGGTCCATCTATCCGACACCGCCGAATCGCTGGCCGCCTCGCTGCCGCCCTTGATGGTGCGCGCCGAACGCTTGGCTTCCGCGTTGACCTTGGGCATGCACGGACGGCGCAAGGCGGGCATCGGCCAGAGCTTCTGGCAGTTTCACCATTACCGTACCGGCGATGCGCGCACGGCGATCGACTGGCGGCAATCGGCCAAGGGCCAGCACCTCTACGTGCGCGAGCGCGAATTGGAGGCCGCGCAATCGGTCTGGCTGTGGCGCGACGGTTCGGCTTCGATGCGCTTCGGATCCGGCGCCGATACCAAGATCGAACGGGCGACCCTTCTGGCGCTGGCCCTGGGCATTCTCTTGGTGCGCGGCGGCGAACGCATCGCGCTTTACGGCGAACGCGAGGCGCCGGCCAATTCGCGCCTGGCCTACCGGCGCATCGGATATGCGCTGGCCGAACGCAGCCCCAGCGACGACCAGGTGCCGCCCGATGCGCCGCTGCCCAAGAACGCGCAGTTCGTCTGGTTCGGCGATTTCCTGGCGCCGATGGAAGAGATCGAGTTCACCATCCGGCGGCTGACGCGCGTGAATGCGGGCGGGCGGCTGGTGCACATCATCGATCCGGCGGAAGAGGACTTTCCCTATTCCGGCCGTACCCGCTTCGAGGCGGTGATGGGCGGCGACAACCGCACCCTGGGTCGCGCGGAAAGCGTGGCGGGCGAATACCGGGCGCGATTCAAGGCGCACGCCGAAACCGTTTCCGTCCTGGCGCGCAAGCTGGGCTGGAACTACATGGCGCACCGTACCGACAAGCCGCCGCAGACCGCGCTGGTGGCGCTCTATGCCGATCTTTCGGGCGGCCACCGGATGGCGGGGTGATGAATTGTTCGAGAGGGCAACGTGGTTTCCCTACCCTCCCCTTGAGGGAGGGTCGAAAAACTCGGAGCGTAGCGAAGGATTTTTCGGGGAGGGGTATGCCGTGATCGGCGTTACGACATACCCCTCTCCGAAATCTGCTTCGCAGATTTCGACCCTCCCTCAAGGGGAGGGTGAAGAAAACGACATAGCTACCTCATGAACCTTCTCGCCGACATCAGCTTCGGAGCGCCGTGGATCCTGGCGGCGCTGATCGTGTTGCCGGCGATCTGGTTCCTCTTGCGCGTCACGCCGCCATTGCCGCGGCGCGTGGTGTTTCCGCCGCTGCGGCTCCTGTTCGGCCTGCGCGACGAGGAGCAGACGCCCGCCGGCACGCCCTGGTGGCTGATGGCGCTGCGCCTCGTCGCCGCCGCGGCCCTGATCGCGGCCCTGGCGCAGCCGCAGATCGGCCGTACGCTGACGATTTCGGGCACCGGACCGATCGTCTTGTTCGTCGACAACGGCTGGACCGCGGCGCCGGGATGGGATGCCCGCGCGGGTTTGGTGCGCGAGGCCATCGACATCGCAGCCCGCCAGAACCGTGCCGTCGCGGTCATCGCCACCGCCGACCGCCCCGACAACGATCTCTTCGATGCGGGCCGCGCCGACCGCGCCGCGCGCGCCCTGGCTCCCCACCCCTGGCTCGCCGACCGCAGCGCAGCCGTCGCAGCCGTGAACAAGATGCACCTGACGGGCGCCGAAGTGCTGTGGCTGAGCGACAATGTGGACGATGGCCATGCGCGGGCTGCCGGCGAAGCGTTGTCGCGGCTGGGACGTTTGCGCGTTTTCACCGACCGCAGCGGCGGGCCGCTGGCATTGACCGGCACCGCCAACAGCGCGGACGGATTCGAAACCGCGCTCTTGCGCACCGGCACGAGCGGCGTCCGCGAGGGCATCGTCACCGCCTACGGCCAGCAAGGCCAGACCCTGGGCACGGCGCATTTCCGCTTCGAAGCGGGCAGCAACCGGACGGCCGCGAAGATGGCCATCCCTCTCGAGATGCGCAACGAGACCGCGCGCATCGCCATCACCGGCCATGACAGCGCGGGGGCGGTGGAACTGCTCGACCGCGGCACGCCGCGCCGCGCGGTGGGACTGGCGGCGGGATCGGCCGGCGAGGAACCGCTGCTCTCGGGCGACTATTATCTCGAACGCGCACTGTCGCCCTATGCCGATTTGCGCAAGGGGACGATCTCCGAGCTCTTGTCGCGCTCGGTTTCTGTTCTCATCCTATCCGACATCGGCAAAATCGCCGGCACCGATCACGAGCGCGTGGCGAAGTTCGTCGAGAACGGCGGGCTTCTGATCCGCTTCGCGGGCGATCGCACCGCCGGAGGCACCGACGATCTCATTCCGGTCGCCTTGCGCGGTGGCGGACGCTACCTCGGCAGCGCGCTGGCCTGGGCCTCGCCGCAGCATCTGGCGCCGTTTCCCGATACCAGCCCGTTCGGCGGCCTCGCCATTCCGGGCGACGTGACCGTATCGCGGCAGATCCTGGCCGAACCGTCGGTGGAATTGTCGTCGCACACCTGGGCGCGGTTGACCGACGGCACGCCGATGGTGACGGCGGCGCAGCGCGGCAAAGGCTGGATCGTGCAGTTCCATGTGGCGGCGGGGCCGGGCTGGTCGACGCTGCCGCTGTCCGGGCTTTACGTCGACATGCTGCGGCGCCTCTTGTCGCTCTCCGCCGGTGTCGAACCGAGCGAGATGGCGGCCAATGCCAGCCTTCCCGCGGTGACGGTGCTGGACGGCTTCGGCCGGCTTTCCTCCGCCGGAGCCGAGGCCCAGCCGATCCGGGCGGGGCAAATCGCCAAAACCGAACCTTCGCGCATCCATCCGCCGGGGCTCTACGGCGCGCAAGGCGCCGAGCGCGCGCTCAATGCGGCGAACGCAAGCACCGTGCTGCTGCCGCTGCCGGCGCTGGATGCACACGGCGAATACTACGCCTCGCGCGCAGCCTTGCCGCTCGAGACTCCGCTTCTGCTCCTTGCCGCGGCGCTGCTGCTGATCGATTTCGCGATCTCGCTGATCCTGCGCGGCTATGCGCCCAACCTGAAGCGGCTGACGGCGGGAACCGGCATGGCGCTGCTGTTGCTGCACGCACCCGCGGCACGCGCCGACGATGCCTTCGCGATGAAAGCCGCGCTCGATACGCGGCTGGCCTATGTGGCGACCGGGCTTGCCGACGTGGATGACACCAGCAAGGCGGGACTGACGGGCCTCGGCAACGCGCTCTCCGAACGCACCAGTTACACGCCGGAAGAGCCGATGGGAGTCAACCTCGAAAAGGACGATCTCACCTTCTTCCCGCTGATCTACTGGCCGATGGACCCGCGCGAGAAGGACCTCTCGCCGGCGGCACTGTCGAAGATCGCCGACTACATGCGGGGCGGCGGCACCATCCTGATCGACACGCGCGACCTGACGCTGGGCGCGGTGCGCGGCGCCAAGAATCCCGGCGAGATGACGCTGCGGCGCCTGTTGGGCAAGCTCGACTTGCCGCCGCTGGCGCCGGTTCCCGCCAACCACGTGCTGACGAAATCGTTTTATCTGATCTCCGAATTTCCCGGCCGTTGGGACGGCGGCACGCTGTGGGCCCAGGCCTTGCCGCCCGGCGACGCCCCGGTGCGCGGCGGCGACGGCGTTTCGCCCATCATCATCGGCGGCAACGACTGGGCCGCGGCCTGGGCGGTGGACGCACACGGCCATCCGCTGTCGGACGTCTCGCCCGGCGGCTCGCAACAGCGTGAAATGGCGATCCGCTTCGGCATCAACCTCGTGATGTATGCGCTCACCGGCAACTACAAGACCGATCAGGTGCATGTGCCCACAATTCTGGAGCGGCTGGGCAAATGATTCCGACCATCGTCTTCGCTCCGCATATTCCGCTCCCGCTGTTGTGGGGACTGGTCGCGCTGGCGGTACTGTTCGTAGGCTACGGCTTCTTCGCCCGCGCGCGCGGAGCCTGGGCGCGGGGACTTGCCTTCCTCGCCTTGATCCTGGCGCTCGCCAATCCGTTGATGGTGCACGAGAACCGCGAGCCTTTGAGCGACGTTGCGGTGATCGTGGTCGATCATTCGCAGAGCATGCAGATCGGCGCGCGGCGCACCGACGCCGACAACGCGGCCGCGGCGCTCAAGGCGCGGCTCAAGCGCGAACCCAATCTGGAAGTGCGCACGGCGATCGTGACCACCAATCCGGCCGGCGAGGACTCCGGCACGCAAGCCTTCGCGGCGCTGAATGCGGCACTGGCCGACGTGGCACCCTCGCGCGTGGCGGGCGCCTTCCTCATCACCGACGGCGAAGTGCACGACGTGCCGCCCAAATCGCGGGTGACGCCGGTGCAGGCGCTGATCGTGGGCAAGCACGGCGAGCGCGACCGCAAGCTGACGGTGGTGGACGCGGGGCGCTATGCCATCGTCGGGCAAAAAGCCGAGATCGTGGTGCGGGTGGACGACCTGGGCGATCCCGATGCGGGGTCCGCGAAGGTGAACCTGCGCATCGACGGCGCGGACGCCGGCTCGCGCGTGGTGCCGCTGGGCAAGAACACGCCGATCTCCGTCGCCATCGGCCATGAAGGTGAAAGCGTGATCGAAATCGAGGCCGAGCCGGGACCCTCGGAGTTGACGCTGCAGAACAATCGCGCCGTGGTGGCGATCAACGGCGTGCGCGACCGCTTGCGCGTGCTCTTGATCTCGGGCGAGCCGAATGCGGGCGAACGCGTCTGGCGCAGCCTGCTCAAGGGCGATCCGTCCGTCGACCTTGTGCATTTCACCATTCTGCGTCCGCCCGAAAAGCAGGACGAAACGCCGCTCAAAGAGCTGTCTCTGATCGTGTTCCCGACGCGCGAGTTGTTCCAGGAAAAACTCGACGGCTTCGATCTGGTGATCTTCGATCGCTACAGCGAGCACGGCATCCTGCCGCTGGCCTATTTCCAGAACATCGCCGGCTATGTCTACGAAGGCGGTGCGCTCTTGGTGTCGTCCGGGCCGGAATTCGCCGGGCCCATGAGCATCTACCACACGCCGCTGACCTCCGTGCTGCCGGCGCAGCCGACCGGCGAGATCGTGGCCAAGCCGTTCAAGCCGATGGTGACGGCGCAAGGCCTCTCGCATCCGGTGACGCGCGACCTTTCCGGCGCCAACACCGCCAGCGCGCCGCCCAGTTGGGGTCGCTGGTTCCGCTTGATCGGCGCACAGCGCATCACGGGCGACGTGGTGATGAGCGGACCGGGCGACAAGCCGCTCTTGGTCCTCGACCGCATCGGTCAGGGCCGCGTCGCCGAGCTCTTGTCGGACCAGGGCTGGCTGTGGGCACGCGGCTTCGAAGGCGGCGGACCGGAGGCCGAACTGTTGCGCCGGCTGGCGCACTGGCTGATGAAAGAACCGGAGCTGGAAGAGGAAAAACTCACGGCCACCATCGCCGGCGGCGATCTGACGGTGGAGCGCCGCACCATGGCTGCCGCGCCCGCGCCCGTGACCATGACCGATCCATCCGGCCGGCAATCGCCCGTGCTGCTGACCAAAGCGGAACCCGGCATCTGGCGCGGCACCGCCAAGGCCGATGCGCTGGGACTTTATCGCGTGACGGACGGCAAGCTCTCGGCGGTGGCCGCAGCAGGGCCGCTGAACCCCAAGGAAGTGGCCGACATGCGCGCCACGAGCCAAGTGCTGGCGTCCGTCGCCGAGCAGAGCGGCGGCACGGTGCGCTGGCTTTCGGACGGGTTTCCGGAAATCCGCCGCGTCGCACGCGGACGCCACATGGCGGGCGAAGGCTGGATGGGCATCGCCGCCAATCAGGCCTCGCGCGTCACCAGCGTGGACCAGACGCCGCTGCTGCCGCCCTGGGCGGCGCTCGTTCTGTTGCTAGGAACGCTGATGCTCGCCTGGCGGCAGGAAGGGCTTTAACCCGCCACGCCGGCGCCGTCGGCGCAGACGGGATGATCGATGCGGGCGCGGCGGACTTCGCCCTTGAGCGTCAGCATCACATTGTGCTGCAGCGAAAGCCCGAGAATCCGGTCGGGATCGACGGGACCCGGAAAGCGGACGCGCCCGGGCGCCAGCCGCGCAAAGCCCACGCGCACGTAATAGGGCTCGTCGCCCACCAGCACGATGGAGGCATGGCCTTGCTCGCGCGCCGCCCCGATGCCGTGCTTCATCAGGGCGATGCCGATGCCGCGGCCGCGGATGTCGGGCTGCACCGCCAGCGGTCCCAGCAGCAGCGATTTCTCCATGCCGATGGCCACGGGCCAGAAGCGGATCGAGCCCAAAAGGGCCTCGCCTTCCATGGCGACGAAGGACAGTCCCGCCACCGGATCGACCCCATCGCGCAGGCGATAGGCGGCTTTGGCGTAGCGGCCGGGTCCGAAACTGATCTCGTTCAATTGGTCGACGAGCGGGCCGTCTTCGGCGCGTTCGGGCCGGATCTGCCAAGAGGGCTCGCAAAGCTGTTCATTCATGGGGCGTTTCGCTACTGGCAGCGGCGCCCAAATGCAAGGCAAGAGAGAGATTCACCAGTACGGCGCCACGGAAGCCTCGCCGATCAGCTCCTTGAGGCGGCGTTTGGTGGCGGGCGAAGCGTCGTCCGGCGGTGCGGCCGGATCGACCAGCCGGATGGCCCTGATCTCGAAGTTCGGCTTGAACACGAACACCGCTTCGCGCACGCGGAAGAGGATGACGAGATTGGTGGCAAAGCCCTTCGGCCGGACAAAGGCCCCCATCAGTTGCGGCGTCGCCCAATGCGTGAGGCCGATTTCCTCCTGCATCTCGCGGACGACCGCCTCGGCCGGCGGCTCGCCGCGCCGCACCGCGCCTCCGGGCAGCATCCAGCCGGATTTGTAGGAATGGCGCACCAGCACGACCTTGTTGCCCTGTTCCACCAGAGCGAGCACCCCGACATCGACGGGAGTCCACAGCGCCCGCAGATACGTGGCGACAAACTGCAGGGCATTCTCAAGGAAGCGGCGCATGGCCGGACTATATATCGGTTGGCCGCGACGATAAGAACTTCCTAACCATAACGGTCCTACCTTAGCGCCGCGGGGAAAGTGCTGGGGCGGCGTCTGATGTCGTCATTCGATCAATTGCGGGCGCTGGTCGTCGAAGACAACAAGCATATGCGCATGTTGCTGCGCTCGCTGCTGATGGCCCTCGACATCAAGGAAGTCCACGAAGCGGCAGACGGCCAGGAAGCCTTCGAGGTTCTGCGCGCGCACCAGCCCGATCTCGTCCTCACCGATCTGACGATGAGGCCGGTGGACGGCATCGCGTTCACGCGCCTGGTGCGGCTTTCAGAGGCGAGTCCCAATCCCTACGTGCCCATCATCATGGTGACCGGACACACCGAGCGTCAGATGGTCGAAGGCGCGCGCGACGCGGGCGTGACCGAGTTCCTCGCCAAGCCGGTCACGGTCCACAACCTTTTCCTCAGGATCGCGGAAATCGTGGAGCGGCCGCGGCCATATGTGCGCTGCGCAACCTATTTCGGCCCCGACCGAAGACGCCACGCCGACGAGAATTATCACGGGCCCTGGCGGCGCCAAAGCGACGTCCAAAACGACCTGGAGCTTCGATGAGCAGCAAAAAGAGGCCGCCGGTGCCCCCGCCCGGCAAATCGGTGAGTATCCAGCCGGGTGCCTATCCCGTCTTCCCGTTGAGCGTCGCCATGACGCTGATGAGCGCGCTGCGCGATCCCGATGTCGCAGCCGAGGCGTCCCGTGTCATCTGCGACAGCACCGACGACATACGCAGCGAAGTGCTGCTCTATATCGACCGCGTTGAAGCGGCGGCGCGCGCCGACGATTTCGCCGGCATCTACGATCAGGCCCACGAAATCCGGGGGCTCGCCGGAAATGCGGGACTCGCCGCGACAGCGCGCATTGCCAACGGGTTGTGCCGCTACCTGGACGCGCTGGCGCGCGCAAAACGCACACCGGAAGGCATGGTGGTGGCGCTGCATCTGGACGCGATTTCCCGCGCCGCGCGCGCCGAGGACGAAGCCACGCGCCTGGGCGATACGGTCGCCAACGAGTTGGCGCAACTCGTGGAAAAGAAGCTCGCAGAGATTAACGATTTGAAAATCCGCTGACTTCGAGGGACGAGGGTTTATCGCTCCTTAAGGGCTTTTTCCGATACTCCGGGCGTTCACCGGGCGGGACCTAATGTTACAGATTGGCGGCCTAGTCGTCCTGTTTGCCTGCGTTTTCGGCGGCTTCCTGATGTCGGGCGGCTCGCTCGATTCGGTGATCGAGGCGGCACCTCACGAGATTCTGACGATCGGCGGCGCGGCCGTGGCGGCGCTGCTCATCGGCGGCTCGATGTACTCGCTCAAGAAGGTCGGCCGCGACTTCGGCAAGGTGATCTCCGGCCCGAAATGGAAGCCCGCCGATTACCGCGACCTTTTGTGCCTGCTCTTCCTGCTCACCAAGACCATGAAGATGAAGGGCTTGATCGCCCTGGAACAGCATATCGAAAAGCCCGACGAATCCTCGATCTTCAAACGCTATCCGAAGATCATGGCCGATCATTTCGCGCTCACCTTCATCTGCGACACCTTGCGCATGATGACCATGAGCCTGGAAGACCCGATCCAGGTCGAAACGGCGATGGATAAGCAGCTCGAAAAGCACCATCACGAGGCGCTGGTTCCGGCGGATGCCTTCCAGAACATGGCCGACGCCCTGCCCGCACTCGGCATCGTCGCGGCGGTGCTGGGCATCATCAAGTCCATGGGCGCCATCACCGAACCGCCGGAAATCCTGGGTCGCATGGTCGGTTCGGCGCTGGTCGGCACCTTCATGGGTGTGTTCCTGGCCTACGGCATCGTCGGCCCGATCAGCGTGCGCCTGAGGGCGATCACCGACGAGGAAACGCTGTTCTATCATGTCATCCGCGACATCCTGGTCGCGCACCTGCACGGCAACGCGGCGCAGATCTCGGTCGAAATCGGCCGCGGCAGCGTGCCTTCCGAATCCCAACCCAGCTTCCAGGAGCTGGAAGAGCAGATCAACAACATCCCGAAAGTGGAGTAGCGCTTCGGCAGAGGCCGGCGTCAGTTCTTCGCTTTGACGCGGGCGTTGGCCAGCGCCATGAAGAACACCGCCAGCGCGCCCGCCATGACACCCATCGGCACGGCGATCAGCACGTCCGTGTCGGTGCCGAAGACCACGATCGACGTGACGATCAGGCCGGTGAGCTGGGCCAATCTGACGTCGGTTTTGGGCGGCGGTTTCATGGGCAAAGCCTAAGCCAAGCCGGGGCGCACATGAAGAAGATGCTTAAGAAACGGTTAACGGCCGGCCTCTTCCATCAGCCCCTTCAAGGCCGCGGCCAAGCCGTCCGCCATCGCGCCATCCAGCCCGTGGCGCTGCGCAACCCAGCGCGGATCGTTGGCGGTGAGATAGACGCCGGTGGCGTCCTGCCAGACCAGCACCTTCAGCGGCAGATCGAGGCCCGCACGCTGGTTTTTTTGCATCAAAGGCGTGCCGCCCTTGGCGTTGCCGAAGATGACGAGAGTGGTCGGCTCGAGAGCGAGGCCGGCGACATGCGCGCCGTCGGCGTGGTCGACGACCGCAAACAGGGTCATGGACTTTGCCATGATCGCCGCCATCAACCGGCTCAGCGTCGTGGAAAAATCGAATGTGCTCTTGGTGGTGACAAGTCCGTCGGACATGGCGCCGACCCCGTAAGCTCAGAACTTGCTTGCGACGCTCGGATCCTCGGTCTCGTGGGCATGGCCGATGGCGCGCCGCAGGCTCAAATCGAGCTTGTCGCAGTTGAGCACGACTTTTTCGTCGTCGACTTCCATCACCGCCGAAAGCGGCACCGTGAAATCTCCGGCGTTCTCGACATAAACCACGAGCTTGCCCGACGGCAGGTCCCTCACGGCTCCCACCGCGACGTCTCCGTCGTGGACAAAGACGGCAAATCCCTTTTCGATCTTTTCAGCCATAGCGGTCTCCGCGCGGGGTGTGCAAACAGCGTGAGGTTGACTGGAGCGGTCTGTCAACCGGCGCGCCCGGCGCCTGTGTCCGTCAAAGTTGACCTTACGAAATCAAGCTTATTTTACGTGCCGAATTCGATGCCCTGCGCCAGCGGCAGCGCGTTGGAATAATTGATGGTTGCGGTCTGGCGGCGCATGTAGGCCTTCCAGCAATCGGAGCCGGATTCGCGCCCGCCGCCGGTTTCCTTCTCGCCGCCGAACGCTCCGCCGATCTCCGCCCCCGAAGGCCCGATGTTGACGTTGGCGATGCCGCAATCGGAACCCGAGGCGGCCAGGAAGCGCTCGGCCTCCTGCATGTCCTGCGTGAAGATGCAGGAGGAAAGCCCTTGCGGCACCGCGTTGTGCTCGGCCAGCACGGCATCGAAATCGCGATAGCGCATGATGTAGAGGATCGGCGCGAAGGTCTCTTCGCGCACGATGGCCGTCTGCTTTTCGATTTCGACGATGGCCGGGCGCGCATACCAGGCATCCGGGTATTCCGCTTCGAGCACGCGTTCGCCACCCGTGACCGTACCGCCCTCCTCGCGCGCCTGCTTCAGGGCGCGTTCCATGGCTTCGAAGGCCTCGCGATCGATCAGAGGCCCGACCAGCGTGCCCGTCGCCAGCGGATCGCCGACCGCGAGCTTGGCATAGAGCGCCTTCATCTGCTCCACGACCTGGTAAAATATCGATTCGTGTACGAACAGACGGCGCAGCGAGGTGCAGCGCTGGCCCGCGGTGCCGACCGCGGCGAACAGGATGGCGCGCTCGGCGAGGTCCAGCTTGGCCGAGGGGCAGACGATCATGGCGTTGTTGCCGCCCAGCTCCAGGATGGACTTGCCGAAACGCGCGGCGACGGCCGGTCCGATCTCGCGCCCCATGGCGGTAGAGCCCGTGGCGCTGACGACGGGAATGCGTTTGTCCTTGGTGAGAAGCTCACCCGCTTGCCGCGTGCACAAGGCCACTTGCAACAGCGCGTTGGGCGCCGCGCCGAATTTGTTTGCGGCGCGTTCGAACAGTGCCTGTGTGGCGAGCGCGGCGAGCGGAACCTTCTTCGACGGCTTCCAGATCACGCTGTCGCCGCAGACCAGCGCCAGCGCCGCATTCCACGCCCACACCGCAACGGGAAAGTTGAAGGCCGAGATCACCGCCACGGGTCCCGCCGGATGCCAGGTCTCCATCATGCGATGGCCCGGGCGCTCGCTGGCGATGGTCAGCCCGTAAAGCTGGCGCGAGAGGCCGACCGCGAAATCGCAGATGTCGATCATCTCCTGCACCTCGCCCAGGCCTTCCGCGAGGATCTTGCCGTTCTCGAGCGTGACGAGGCGGCCGAGCGCGTCCTTGTTGGCGCGCAACTCCTCGCCGAACAGGCGCACCAGTTCGCCGCGCTTGGGCGCGGGCACCTCGCGCCAGACGCGGAAGGCCTCCACGCTTGCCGCGATCTTCCGGTCGAGCGCGGCGGCATCGTCGAACGCCACGCGGCCGATCTCGGCCCCGTCGATGGGCGAACGCACGATGTGGTCGCCCGTGGGCGCGATACCGAAGGAAGCAAGAAGGTCGGCGTGCATGGTCGATACCTTTCACCCTCCCCTTGAGGGAGGGTTGAAATTTGCGAGCAAAGCGAGCGAACTTCGGGGAGGGGTGCGCCGAGCGGATACCACGACGTACCCCCCACCGAAAAATCCTGCGGATTTTTCGGCTCCCCCTCAAGGGGGGAGCGGAACTTATGCGTAGTACTTCCCGAACCGGTTCGCCAGGAAATCGGGCAGAGCGCATTCCTCCTGCCGCACAAATCCGGCTTGCGGCAGCTTGCCGTCCGCCAGGAGATCGCACATGGCACAGATCCCCGAGGCCGTCGTCACCTGGATGGCGCTCATCAGCTTGCCGCCGACCGTCTGGGCATAAATCTTCTTGGCGAAGCTTTCCTGCGTCAAGAGCCCGTCGCGCCAGCCGGACACCGTGACGAAAATCAGCACCACGTCCTGATAGGTGATGGGGATAGCCGTCTCCAGGACGTCCTTCAGGATTTCGCGGCGCATGCCGAGCCTGAGATCGCGCACCAGCATCTTGATGATGTCGCGATGGCCGGGATAACGCACGGTCTTGTAATTGAGGGTCTCGACGCGGCCCTCCAGCGTCTCGCACAGCGTGCCGAGCCCGCCCGAGGTGTTGAAGGCTTCGTATTCCGTGCCGTCGAGCGAGAACAGCTCCGTCTCCTCCAGCGCCGGGACCTCGCCGCGCACCCCGTCGCGGATCGACTCGCACGGGTTGCAGTATTCGTTGATGAGCCCGTCGGTGGACCAGGTGAGATTGTATTTGAGGGCGTTGGTGGGAAACACCGGCAGCGCGCCCACCCGCATGGCGACGTCGCGCAGCTTGTCGAACTTTTTGGCGAGATCGTAGGCGGCGATGGAGATGAAGCCCGGTGCCAGCCCGCATTGCGGGATGAAGGCAGTGGATGCTCCTGCCGCCAGCTTCTTGATGCTGCGGGTGGATTCCACATCCTCGGTGAGGTCGAGGTAATGTGCGCCGGCCTTCTTCGCCGCCTCGGCGATGGTCGCCGTCAGGTGATAGGGCGTGGCCGAGAGTACGATGTCCTGGCCCTTGATCTCGGCGGCCAGCGTGTGCGCCTCGTCGATCACCAACTTTCGCCGCTCGACATTCTCGCGCGGCATGCGTTCGAGCGAGGCGGTATCGCGATCGACCACCGTCACGCGGTAGTCGCCCGAGGCGGAGAGAAACTGCGCAATGGCGACGCCGATCTTGCCGCCGCCCACCAGCATGACATTCTTCATCGCCCGCGCTCCCGGAAATGCACGGGAATTTTCCCGGAAAGCCGGACCGAACGGCAGGCGGCAAAGCGCCGGAAGTTGAGGTATCATCCGGCGAATCGCCGGGAGTACCGGCAAATCGACGGTCCGCCGATTTTCTTCATGCTTCGACAGGCTCGGCATGAGGGGAGCCTTCATCCTGAGCTTGTCGAAGGGTGAAGGCTGATGCGCTCGTCCGACAGCAAACTGATCGCCCTGCTCCGCGCCAATGCGCGCGAACCCACCGCCTCGCTGGCGCGCAAGCTGGGACTGGCGCGCTCCACCGTACAGGAGCGCATCGCGCGGCTGGAGCGCGAAGGCACCATCAAGGGCTACACGGTGAAGCTGGCCGAAGACACGGCCGGGCTCTTGCGCGCCGTGGTGATGATCTCCACCGATCCCAAGCAGGGCGAGCGGGTCAGCGCCGAGCTGAAGAAGCTGACGGAGGTGCGCTCGCTGGCGGCGGTGTCGGGCGCCTCCGATCTCATCGCCACGGTGGAAGCCGAAAGCGCGCCCAAGCTGGACGCCGCGCTCGACCGCATCGGGCGCATCCACGGCGTGGCGCGCACGGTTTCGTCGATCGTTTTGTCGGAGAAGTTTTCGCGGTGATTCAGCCATCCCCTTGAGGGAGGGTGAAGAAGCCGTCATCCCTTCAGCTTGAACCCCGCCGCCTCCAAACGGCTGCGGATTTCTTGCGCATGGTCGGCGTCGCGCGCTTCCACCGTCATACCGAGATGGGCGAGTTTGGCCGAGGTATCGGTGGCCATGCGGTTGTGCACCACTTCCAAAATGTTGCCGCCCGCCTCGCCCACCAGGGTCGCGACCTGCGCCAAGACGCCGGGGCGATCCACGATCTCGATCACCAGCGACAGGATGCGCCCCTCGCGCGACAGCTCGCGCAGGATGACGTTCGAGAGCAGCCGCATGTCGATGTTGCCGCCCGAGAGCACCAGACCGACCTTGCGGCCCGCGAACAATTCGGGATAGGCGGCAATCGCCGCATAGGGCGCGGCGCCCGCGCCTTCCACCACCGTCTTTTCGATTTCCAGGAGCGCGGCGATGGAATGTTCGATTTCGTTTTCGCCGACCAAGAGAATGTCCTTCACCAGCTCGCGCACGATCGCGCTGGTCAGCGCGCCCGGATCCTTCACCGCGATGCCTTCGGCCATGGTCTGGCCGCTGCAGGGCAGCTTTTCGCCTTTGACGACGTTGTACATCGAGGGATAGGCGCGCGTCTGCACGCCGTAGATTTCGATTTCCGGCTTCAGCGCCTTGGCGGCAACCGCAATGCCGGAAATCAAGCCGCCGCCGCCGACCGGCACCACGATGGTATCGAGGTGGGGCGCATCGAACAGCATCTCGAACGCTACGGTGCCCTGGCCGGCGATGGTCTTGGGATCGTCGTAAGGATGGATGAGGGTGAGATGCTCCTCCGCCCCGATCTTGCGCGCGGCCTTTGCGGATTCCGACAACGTGGCGCCTTCCAGCACCACGCGCGCGCCGAAGCCCTTGGTGTGCTTCACCTTGGAGAACGGCGTTCCCAGCGGCATGACGATGGTGGCGGGAATGCCGAGGCGGCCGGCGTGATAGGCCACGCCTTGCGCGTGATTGCCTGCCGACATGGCGATAACGCCGCGCACGCGTTCCTCGGCCGAAAGCGACAACAATTTGTTGAGCGCGCCGCGGTCCTTGAACGAGGCGGTGAACTGCAGGTTCTCGAATTTGAGCCAGACCTCGCAGCCGGCGATGTCCGACAAGGTACGCGAATGGCGTGTGGGCGTGTGTTCCACCGCGCCGGAAATCGCCCGCGCGGCAGCGTGAATATCGTCGACGGTGACGGCTAAAGCGGACAACAGCATCGTCCTTCGAAAAGCGGGGCGATGCATAGGCCGACGGACCGGCCAAATCAATCTGCGGCCAAGTCAACCGGCGGCCAAGTCAATCGGCGGAATGCCGCGCGAAGAAGTTCCACAACACATCCGTCGCATCGAGCGCGGTGGACGGCGGATCGAGCCGCAACAGACGGGCGAACAACCCGTGTTCCGGCGTGGCGCCCGGCCATTGGTGTCCGGCATCGGCAATGGCGATCAGCACCACCTCGCGACCGGCCGGGCAATTCCAGCCCGTGGTGCGGACCTTGCCGTCCTGCCTGGTCTCGACGCCGCCGCAGCCCGCGCGGAACGAATCGAGCGTCTGTTCGACGCCCAGCCAATCGATGCTGCTTGCCGCCTTCTGTCCGTGACCGCCCGCGAAAGGAATGGTGCGGTCTTCAAGGCCGTGAATCTCCATCACCGAAACCGCGTGCGGTGCCGGGCAACGCATGGAAAGGCTTCCCGATACCGCGCCGACGGCGGCGACAGGAAAGCCGCCTTCGCAGGCATAGCGGTAGGACATGGCGGCGCCGTTCGAGATTCCCGCAAGATAAACACGTCTGCGGTCGATGTTGTCCGAGCGCGAAACGGCCGCGATCAATTCCGTCAAAAATCGAACGTCGTCGACCTGACCGCGCCGCGCCGGACCGCAGCAATCGCCGCCCGCGTTCCAACTGCGCCGGATGCCGTCGGGATACGCGACGACAAAGCCGTGCCGGTCGGCCTCTTCGTCCCAATGGTAGGCGTGCTCCGCCTGTGCGCCCGAACCAAAGCCGCCGTGCAGGACAACGACAAGCGGTGCCGGCCGCGCCGGGTTCAGACCGGCGGGGCGGTAGACGATGAAACTGCGCGTCCGCCCGTCGACCGCGAGCGAGCGGCTTTCGGCATGCGCGCCGCACGACAGCGCCGCCGCGATCAGAAATCCGAGGACGAGATTTCTCCACGCCATGCGCCTTCAACGCCGGCCACATGCCAATTCCGTCGGGAGGATAATTGGTAGCAGCGGAGGGATTTGAACCCCCGACCAAGGGATTATGATTCCCCTGCTCTACCGCTGAGCTACGCTGCCACGCGGCGTGGGGATGTAGGAGAGCCCGTGGAACCTGTCAAGAAGCGGCGGAAGACCTTGTTATTTCGCCGCGATCCAGCCGCCGCCGAGGACGCGCGAGCCCTTGTAGAAGACGCAAGCTTGTCCCGGCGCGACGGCTTCCTCGGGCTCGGCGAGTTCGACCACGGCGCCGCCCGCTTCGCCTGCCGTCACCGAGGCCGCCACGGGCGGGCGCATCGAGCGCACCTTGACCGCGCAGTCCTTCGCGTCCTCGGGATCGGCGAGCCAATTGACGCCGGTGAGGGCGATCCGGCGCGTACGGAGCGAAGCCCTCGGCCCCACCACCACGCGCGCGCTCGCGGCATCGAGCGACTTGACGAACAGCGGCTCCCCGTTGCCGGAAAGCTTGAGGTGCTTGCGCTGGCCGACCGTGAACTGGACGATGCCGTCGTGGCGTCCGACGACGCGCCCGCTTTCGTCGACGATCTCGCCGGGCCGCGCGGCATCGGGCTTCAGCTTGCGCACCACATCGGCGTAATTGTCGGAGACGAAGCAGATATCCTGGCTGTCGGGTTTTTCGGCGTTGATGAGGCCGAGTTCGGCCGCGATCTCGCGCACGTGCGGCTTGGTCATGCCGCCCAGCGGAAAGCGCAGGAACGAAAGCTGCTCCGGCGTGGTGGCGAACAGGAAATAGCTCTGGTCGCGGTTTTCGTCGGTCGCGCGGTGCAGTTGCGGACCGGCCGGCCCCTCCACGCGCCGCACATAGTGGCCGGTGGCGAGCGCGTCGGCACCGAAGCCGCGGGCGCTTTCCATCAGATCGCCGAACTTCACCCGCTCGTTGCAACGGACGCAGGGGATCGGCGTCTCGCCGCGGGCGTAGGTGTCGGCGAAATCGGCGATGACGCTGGCGCGGAACCGTTCCTCGTAATCGAGCACGTAATGCGCAATACCCAACTTCTCCGCCACGCGCTTGGCGTCGTAGATGTCCTGGCCGGCGCAGCAGGCGCCCTTGCGCTGCGGCGCGCCCGAATAGAGTTGCAGCGTGATGCCGATCACCTCGAAGCCTTCGCGCTTGAGCAGCGCGGCGGTGACCGAGGAATCGACGCCGCCGGACATGGCCGCGACGACCCTCATTTTCGGGGAATGGGGCATCATGCGGGCGTCTTATCGGCTCGGCGCCCGGCCTGCAAGTCAGCCGGTACTTGAGGTCGACAGATAGTTGAGCAGCGAAAGCTGACCCAAGCGCGCGGTGACCGATAGCGCCGCCTGCAAAGCAATCTGGTTGGCGTTGAGATTGGTAAGCGCCTTGGCCATGTCGACGTCCTGGATGTCCGAGACGAACCCTTGATAGAGGTTGGACACCGACTGCTGGCTGGAGACGTTGTCTTTCAGGCTCTGGTAGGCGTTGCCGTTGGCGGCGGCGGCGGTGTTCAGCGAGGTCGTCGCCTGGATCGCATCGGGCAGCGCGGTTCCGGTGAGAGTGCTGACCTGCGAGTTGCTCAGCTGGCCCGTCAGCGCGCCGGTGCCGTTGCCGTCCGCAACGTAGATGTCCTTCAGCGACTGCATCAGCTGCTCGCCGACGTTGGAGGCCAGCACGCCGATCTTCTGCGTCTGCCCGTCGCCGACCTGCACCTCCTTGACGATATCGCCGTTGACAAAATAGGAGTCGATGGTTCCCGTCGTCGACATGGTTGCGAGATCGGTTGCCGTGAACGGCTTGGTATTCGTATTCTGGCCGCCGTAAATGTAGTTGCCGTTGGAGTCGACGGAATTGAGGATGGACGAAGCCTGCGCGAAGATCGACTGGGCGGTTTCCATGAGACTTGTGCCGTCGCTGTCGCCGGCGGCCTTCTGGATCGCCGTCTGGAGATTCGCCGCAAGCCCCGACAACGCGGTAAGCTGAGTGTTCTGCAGATCCGTCTGCGTCATCGCGAGCTGGGTATTGGAGGCATAGGCGTCGGCGCGCGCGGACGCGGCGCGGGCTGCTTCCAGGGCGGCGGTCTTGTTGCCGATTCCGGCATAGTCGTCGGAAACCTTGCCGCTCGAAACCTGGGATTGCGTTTGATCGAGCGCATTGCTCGCGTGCGTGATCTGCGCCAGCAGATACTGGGTCTGCGCATTGGTGGCGACGCGTTCGATACTCATGGGCTCATCCCTCAAACGGTCTGGAGCAAGGTGTCATAAAGCTGACCGACGATGGTCAGAATGCGTGCCCCGGCGCTATAGGCCTGCTGGTACATCATCATGTTCGACAGTTCCTCGTCGAGGCTGACGCCGGAGTTGTCGGACATTCGGGTCTGCGCCTCGGCGAGGCGGTCGTCCTGCGTGGTTTGATTGGCCTTGGCCTGGGAGGTGCGCGTCGCCACGTCCTGATAGAAGGCTGCCGCGTAATTCACGAGCGTGGTGGTCTGGGCGCCGAGCGTTCCCGCCGGCGAGAAAGTCTGCTGGCTGGTGGCGAGGTTCTGCAATGCCAAGAGCCCGGTGGAATCACCCGAGCCCACGACCTGCGTGTCCCAGGTGCTGTTCGCCGTGTCGTAGTTTGCCTTGGCGAAGGCGAGCAAGGCCGGTTGGTCCACGATCGCGGGATTGACACTGAACGCGACCGCTTGCTGCGCCGCCGCATCGCTGCCCAGACCGAACATCTGGCTGAGGCTGGTGCCGGTGGTGCCGCGGGAGGTCGTGTCGTTCACGACCTGAACGCTGTAGCCGGAATAGGCTTGACCCAAACTGACCGACATCGAGCCGTCGGGGTTGAGCGTGGCGTGCCCATAGGTGCCGAGAGCGCCGTCGACGTCCGCCGCGAACTGCGAGAACGTCTCCTCCGTGCCGTTGGACGGCGAACCGACGTTCACCGTGTTGGTCGCCGCGATCTTGCCGTCGGGACCCTTGATGACGAACGTCATGCTGCCGGGTTTGACAAGCCCGATGTCGTCGCTGCCGCTCACGCCCGTCGTGGTGATCGACGGTGCGGACGCCTGAAAGATGTCGTTGAGCCCGAAGAACTGGGAGAAGCCGGTGCCGCCGCGCGACGAGGCGTCGCTGGAATCGGGATCGGCCACCACCAGCCCCTGGTCCGCGCCCGCCGTCAGCGTGAGTTTGCCATCCTGGAACGTGGCCAGGTTGGCGACCTTCGAATTGAGTGCCGCCGCGAGGCCGCCGACGGTGTTGCTCGCGAACGTATCCACCGAGCCGTTGTCGAGCTGAATCGTGGGCGTGGTCGTGCCGTCGCCGAAATCGAGCGAGACCGTGTGCAGCTTCTGACCGCTGCTGTCGGTGATGATGATGTCGGTCTTGCCGGTGAAGTTCAGCGCATCGCCGGCAAGCAGACCCGTGTTGCGGCCGCTGAGGGATTGCGGCGGCGGATAGGCGCTGTTGGCGTTGCTGACCTTGTTGAACGAAAGCGCCACACCTTGCGCGAAGGTCCCGAGTTCGTTTTTCAGATCCTGAAGCGTGCCGTCGCGCGTCTCGATCATTCCCTTGATCTCGCCGCCGTTCAGGTGCGGATCGAGAGCCTGGGCGTTGCCGATCGGGCTGCCGGTTCTCGGATCGGTATCCTGGATCTGGATGTTCGAGAAGCTGCCATTCTGTCCGGCGGTATAAGAGAGCTGCGCATAGGTGGCGCCCACCAGGTTAACGCCGTCCTGCGTCGTCACCAGCACGGAGCCGTCGCTCTGCTGCACGGACCGTATATCCATCTCTTGCGCCAGTTGGGACACGGCGGTGTCGCGCTGATCGAGGTACGCGGAGTCCGTATTGCCTTGGGCTTCGGACAGTTTGATGAGGTTGTTCAGATCGGAAATCTGCTTGGTCAGGCTGTTGACGGTCGAAACCGCATTGGAAACCTGAGAGTCGATCTGGGTCTGCAACCCCGAAATCGAATCCGACATCTGCGAAATGGAGGTCGCAAGGCCGTTCATCGCGGTGACCACGGCGTCCTGGCTCGACGGCGTGGTCGGCGACAGGGCCGCCTGGCCGAGCGCCGTGAAGATGTTGGAAAGCTGCGAGGTGAGCGCCGTTCCGTCGCCGGGCGATCCAAGCAGGGCGCTGATCTGATCGTAGGTCGTGCTCTGGACGTCGTAGCGCGACGCCGACGAGGAAGCCGAAAGCTGCTCCTGGTTAAGGAATTGGTCGACAACGCGCGTGATATCGGAGATCTGAACGCCTGCAAGCTCGCCGCCGCCGGACAGCGTTTCAAGATTGACCTGCCGCCGCGCATAATCGGCCGTGTTGACGTTCGAGATATTGTTGGCGACGACCCGAAGGGCCGCCGTATTGGTCTGGAGCGCCGAAAGTGCGCTCGACATGATTCCGTTCAAGCCCAAGGCACGCGTCCTGAAGAGCTTTGTCGCCGGTGAGGTGATCGCAAGCCTTGTGCCAGCGTCGGTGCGGTCGGGACGCGGGAAAACAGCGGGTTTCCTTTGGCCTGCCACGGCAAACTTTGCCCCGGGCGGCAGAACATGCCCGCGCAAATGCGTCGGTCCCGGCGGCCCGAGCCTGCGATAACGGGGATTTTCGAGGCCGCACATAGTGGTCCGCCCCTTGCTTCTGTGAAGCGGGCAAATCGGCGGACGTGCTTCTTGGCAGACCTTTCATCCATCACCGCTGTGACAACAGCGCCGGCTTCGGCCGCGACGGGCACACATACTTCGGGTGCGTCCGGCAGCGTCTTCGATGCGGTGTTTGCCGCGCTGCTCGCCGGGACCAAGAGTACCGCAACGCCCGGCTCTGCCGCGGCGAACACGCAATCGGTGCCGCTGGCGAACATCATGGCGCTGCTTCAAGGCAAGCCGGTTGCCGCCGATGCATCGAAGGCGGGCGCCGCTTCCAACACATTGCAGGCCGATGCCGCCGCGGCTTCCGCATTGCAGGCCGCCGTCAACCAGGCCAACACACCCGCGTCCGCGGCGGACGACGCCGCGAGCGAGCCGCAACCGGCGTCCGGCGATGAGCCCGAGGCGGCGGAGCGGGCCGCGCCGAAGAAACCCGCGAACACCGCGTCCACACAATCCTCGCCGCAAACCGGCGCGCCGATGGCGCCGCCCGTCCCGATCGATCCGGCTGTGGCGCAGCTTCAGGCGGTGGCGGACCAGCCAACAGCAACGGCCAATTCCACGCCCCCGTCCTCGCTCGATGAAACGCCCGCGAAGGACGCGAAGAGCAACGGGAAAAATGACGACACATCGCAAAAGCCGGCCGCACCGCCCGCAAGTGTGCTCCCGGATGCCGTCGCGGCGTTCCTTCTCGCGCGGGCTAACCCGGCACAGGTGCCGAACCAGACTGCCGATCCCAGCCAACCGGTCGCGGCGGCCGCCGGAACCGGCGGGGATGCCAAGCCGGCCACGAACCAGCCTGCGGCAACGGTCAATTCCACGCCCCCATCTTCGCTCGATGAATCGCCCGCGAAGGACGCGAAGAGCACCGGAAAAAATGACGATACGTTGCAGAATCCGGCCGCGCCGCACGCCAGTGCGGTCCAGGATGCCGTCGCGGCGTTCCTTCTTGCGCCGGTAGAATCGGCCCAGGCGCCGAACCAGGCGGCCGATTCCGGCCAAACGATC